>Ga0207684_10000916_pt1 | contig 33453 bp, 28 predicted proteins | sample KBSK5501metaG_FD_184342 | JGI IMG/M metagenome (GOLD analysis project Ga0207684, IMG submission 184342) | Corn, switchgrass and miscanthus rhizosphere microbial communities from Kellogg Biological Station, Michigan, USA - KBS K5-50-1 metaG... | ecosystem: Host-associated > Plants > Roots >... | reverse complement strand
GAAGCTCTTCATGGAGGGAATCAAAGACACGCTGATTGACGCTCTCGGTGCTGCGAATGGCGTGTAGCTGGTCATCGATTTTTCGAAAGACCTGCGCCAGATCAGTTGTTTTCGGGGTTGAAATTGCCGAAGCGAGTTTTTCGATTTTTGTGGAAAGTGCATCCTCCAGGCGCTCGAATCTACTGGTTAGGTCTCCCAATTTCTGGCTCAGTTGCGCGAATGCCGCGTCGTTCGCTATCGAACCGCCATGCTTTGATTCGCTTGCCGGCAGCGATTTCTCCGCTTCGGCGCTCAACTGCTGCATGGCCGTGGCGAACTCGTCTGAAGGCATAATGGTCCTAGCCACTTTGCGCGACGCTTCCCTTCACGAAAAAGTTCCGGATCGCCTCCACTAACCCGTCAATGTCATGGCGGCGCGCTTCGACATCGACTTTCAGACCACGATCACGTGCTGTTTTTGACGTAATCGGCCCGATGCTCGCGATTTGCATGTCCTGGGGCCACGGCAGACCGAGAGCCAGGAAATTTTCCACCGTCGATGAACTCGTGAATGTAATTAAATCAGCCCCTTCCTCTAAAAGACGACGACGCGCTCCCGTCGTGTCGCGCGTTTCTGGAACCGTGCGGTAAGCAAACCCTTCGTCCACAATTGCTCCTAAATCAGCGAGCTGCCTAGGAAGCACATCCCGCGCCTCTTCCGAACGAGCCAGAAGGATTCGCAGGTTTTCAATTCCGCCAAGTTTTCTAAATTCGCGCGCGAGCGCTTCAGCCACGAACTCCTCTGGCTGTAAATCCACATGCAAGTGGTAATTCTTCACGCGTTGGGCCGTAGCCGGGCCGATGGCGGCGATCCTGGCGCCTCCGATTTCTCGCAGATCATCATACAGTTTGAAAAAAATATCGAAGAAAGCCGTTACGCCGTTCGGGCTTGTGAAAACTATCCAATCATAAGAGTGCGCGTCTTGCACTAACTCGGCAAATTCGCGCAAGTCGCTGGGCGGCTCGATCCGAATTGTGGGCAACTCAAAAACATCGGCCCCCAAAGCGCGCAACTTTTCACTCAGTTCGCCAGCTTGTTTTCGCGTCCGCGTCACCACGATTCTTTTTCCCGACAGCGGCCGCTTTTCGTACCAAGTTAGAGTTTCCCGCAGCGCCACGACTTCGCCGAATACGGCAACGGCGGGGGCTTCAAAGCCCGCCTTGGCCACACGCTGGGCGATATCCTCAACCGTTCCCGTGAGGGTTTCCTGCCGACCCGTGGTGGCCCAGCGAATCAAAGCAACCGGAAGATCGCGCTGCACACCCTGCTCCATCATCTCCTGCGTGATCGAATCGATTCGTTCGACTCCCATCAACATGACCTGCGTCCCGCCCAGTTTCGCTAATGCTGCAAAATCAATCGAGCTTCGCGTTTTCGCCGGGTCTTCGTGCCCGGTGAAAAATGTGACATGGGAATTTTTCCCGCGATGCGTCACCGGAATTCCAGCGTAGGCAGGGCCGGCAATCGCGGAAGTAATGCCGGGAACAATTTCAAATTCGATGCCCGTCGCTACAATTGCCTCCGCTTCCTCGGCGCCGCGTCCGAAAACAAACGGATCGCCACCTTTTAATCGAACAACTTGGTTTCCTTCGCCTGCTTTTTCGATGAGCAGCGCATTGATTTTATCCTGACCCAGTGCGTGTTCGCCGGCTTTTTTTCCCGCAAAAATAATTTCGGCATCTTCGCGGGCCCAGCCTAGTATTTCCGGGCTAGCAAGATGATCATAAATAATAACATCGGCCTGCTCAATGCAGGCTTTGGCGCGCAACGTGACCAAGCCAAGATCACCCGGCCCTGCGCCAACCAGAAAAACTTTGCCGTTCTTGGCGTTCTTGCTCGTGCGTTTGCTCTTATTCTCCATGGGGCTCTATCAATTCGTGCAGCGTGGATCCCGATCTACAGACGCTATGGGCCACTTATTCACGAACTTACGAGATGAGGTTTATTAATTCCGCTGCCAACCGCTCCGCGTCTTCACTCGGTCCCTCAACCGTCGCCTCGCGTGGGGTCGTAGCTTGCAAATCAAAAACCTGTGCTCTGATGTTCATGATCGCTCCTTCTACCGCCGCGTGAACTCCCACCGGTTGATTGCAGTCGGCGTGTAAAAGCCGAAGAAACTCGCGCTCCGCTCTCAAACACAAACGTGTATCAAAGTGGTTGATTGATTCCAGCAGCATTCTAATGCGATCGTCGCCGCGGCGGATTTGATTGGCGATGACACCTTGCCCCCCGGCCGGCAAGAAAAATTGTCGGGGCAGAAGTTCCGCTGAAAGCTCGGCCCCCTCAAACCGAAAACGGGGTCCATCTGTTTGCAGCCCGAGACGCTCCAGCCCTGCCTGTGCCAGAATGATGCCATGCCAGAGATCTTTGGCCAGCTTGCGCAGACGGGTGGGCACGTTTCCTTTTAAATCGACAATCTCTACATCCGCTCGCTTCCACCGCAATTGGTGTTTCCGCCGCACACTGCCTGTGGCGACAATCGCGTCCAACGGCAGCGTATGCAGCTGGTATTGCCCAGCCGATACCAGGACATCGTCGACCGGCGCGCGGGAGAGCACGGCCACGATCTCTGTTCCCGGCGCCAAATCGCTCGGCAAATCCTTGGCGCTATGCACGGCCAAATCAATGTCGTGCCTGACCAATGCCCGTTCGATTTCTCCGGTAAACAGTCCTTTGCGTCCCGCACGAACATCCACGATCGCCTGCTCACCCTTGCGGCGATCTCCGAGGGTCTTGATAACTTTGGTTTCGACCGTTACGTCCGCCCACCGAGCGCGCAATGCGTCTTCGACCATCCGCGCTTGGGCAAGCGCCAATTCACTGCCCCGTGTCCCGAGAATAATCTTCTCTCCCACCCCACAATGTAGCGCGGAGACGGGAATCTAGCAGCTAGCCACACAGCACCGAGGACGGATTTCTCGGAAGACGTTACGTGTCATTCTGATGCCGCCGCCCTGGGAGGAGGATTTTTTAAGAGCTGATTTGGTCACGCTATTTCGGCCAGAATTACGTTCGCTTCGATCAGCGCTCCGCCCAGTCGCGATCCCTCGGGATGACAATCACGAGCGGCCGCACGCTAAAGGTATCTTCAGGCGTGGAGTATGTGTCGTAGCCGGAACCTCTACGACCTTGAGCGTTGAGCGTTGGACGTTGAGGGTTGGACGTTGAGCGTTGGATGTTGAGCGTCAGCGTTCGGCGCTCAAGCGGTAGCGCCATGCGCTTATCGAGCGCCCGCTACAGTTGTGATGCCCGCAGGGGTGTTTCTCCCAGCGACGAATGATCGCTATCCTGCGAGCTGCGATTAAAAGTCCGTGCCAGCGTCTCTCGGAAATCCACCACGTGTGCAGCAATGATCTCTTCCGCGGCTATGATTTGTTGCCGGCGCAAGGCCAGCGACTGCTCGGCCACCGCTTGCAACGAATCGATGTCGTAAAGGTAAACGCCTTCGAGTTCATTAACTTGTGGATCGACATCCCGCGGCACAGCGATGTCGATAATGAATAGCGGGCGATCGATGCGTTGGTGCAAAACCGGCTCCAGAGTTTGAGAAGTCAGCAATGGCGTGTCGGATGATGTCGACGTAATCAGGATGTCAATCTCCCGACATTGCTCTGACCACAGATGAAAAGGAATAGCCCAACCACCCATGCTTCGCGCCAGTTCTTCGGCCCGATCGGCCGAGCGATTGCTTACCCACAAATCCGTGACGCCACGCGAGGCTAGGGCCCGGGCCGTTCTCTCGCTTGTTTCACCCGCCCCGAGAACCAGAACTTTACGTCCAGCTAAATTGCCAAAGATTTTTTGCGCAAGATCAACCGCGACGGTGCCGACCGAAACAGAGCCGCGGGTAATTTCAGTGTGTGTCCGAACCTGTTTCGCCACACGAAAAGCGCGCTGAAATAAACGATGCAGAAAAGGACCGGCCGCGCCGGATGAGCGGGCCGATTCGTACGCTTTTTTTGCCTGTCCAAGTATCTCGGTCTCGCCCACGACCATGGAATCAATCCCAGCCGCCACCCGAAAGAGATGTTGCACGCAATCGGCGCCTTCATAGCGATAAAATATCGCCGTGTGTTCGGACAGTTCTTTGTCCCCGCTACGGGCGAGGCAACGCGCCACCGCTTCTGTCGGCACTCGTGCGGCCGAGGCGGCGTACACTTCCACTCGGTTGCATGTGCTAAGCACCAATGCTTCGGCGCAGCCCGAATCTCGCAGCACACCATCCGTTTTGGGATGGCCAGCGAAGCGCTCACGCGTTTCCACATTGGCGGTGTGATGACTCAGCCCGACGCAAAAAAGATTCATGGCGGCGAGTACATTTGCGCCGTAAACGTTATTCCCCACAGGAGCGTGAGGGCAGCGCTAAAGCCAACAATGCATAATGCGGCTACACGCCTCGGGGCCAGCCGGCGCAGATGCCTTCCTTGCAAGATGGCGGCGTAGAGTATCCAGACGGCGAAAGCACAAACTATCTGGATGCGCGGCAGGGGATGACCCACAAAAAAGCCGCTAACGAGACCGAGCGTATAAAGCACGAACCCCCACCAGAGCAACCTGGTAATTGCCGCATATAGAGTGTCCAGCGGCGGCAGGTGATAAAAAATCGAGTGCAAATTATGCGTCTTAAGCTGGCGCTCTTGTACGAGGTACATGACGCCGGCGATACAGGCGAGCGCGAATGCGCCGTATGCAATCATCGACATCGAAGCATGGAACTCGAGCCATGAATTTGCCGGCAGCTTGCGCGCGTGCGGCGTATCGATCGGCGCCAGTAAGGCAAACGTCTGAATCAGGAAAATAACCGGAGATGTAAATGCGCCCATCAGTGAAAGCCTGTAAGTTGAACCAATCAGCAGATAAATCAGAGCCACCGACCAGGCGAGAAAGATAAAAACCTCAAATAAATTGGTCAGGGGGCAGCGGCCGAGCGCATGCCCGCGCATGGATAAAAACGCGGTTTGGAAAATGAATCCGATTGCAATAGCGAAGAAACTAAACCGGGCAGGTCGAAACATTCCGGCGCGAAGCTCAACAATCGTCCGCACAATCGCGGCCACAAAACAAAGTGTCGAAATGGTAACGAGATGCCGATCCATCACAAACCGTGACTCTAAAATCGCGCGCTATCGTTGGCAATGCGGCGTTTGCTTCCCCACTACGGAAAAAACGTTGAAGACTTGGCGCCATGAGACGTCTTCTCCTCGGTCTACGCGCTTTTACCTGCGCAAGTTTCTCTTCGCCGAAAAGTAAAAGCGGCTTCCAGCCGCTCTATCCTTAAAGACACGCAGCTGGAAGCCGCGTCTACTTGCGTTGACGTTTCGCTACCAGCCGTTAGCGTCGCGCCATGGGTTCTGCGATGCTCGAGACGTTGCGAGCCAGAGTGCGCGATGTCCCCGATTTCCCGAAGAAGGGGATTATCTTTAAAGACATCACCCCGATCTTGCAGGATGGCGTCTTGTTTCGTGCCTCAATCGATCTCTTTCTCGAGCAATGCAGAGGCAAACAAATCGACAAGGTCGTTGGCATCGACGCCCGTGGTTTTCTTTTTGGCTCGGCTGTCGCCTACGAGCTTGGCATCGGTTTTGTCCCCCTTCGCAAAAAAGGTCGTTTGCCCTACAAAACAGAGAGTGCCTCCTATACTCTCGAATATGGCGAAGCCGAAATGGAACTGCACATCGATGCCATCACTGCCGGCGAAAAGATCGTTCTGGTCGACGATCTGCTCGCCACCGGGGGGACGTCCGCATCCGCCGTCGCGCTGATTAAGAAAGTTGGGGGCGAATTGATTGAAGCCATCTTTTTGATCGAGCTCGAATTTTTGCAGGGCCGCAAAAAGCTCGCACCCACGCCGGTGAGCTCCTTTTTGACATACTAGCGAGCGTGTCGCTGTGCGCAGCGGCAAATCGGCAACGAAATGATCGCATGAAATGCGCGCTCACCGGGAACCAGTGGCAGTCTATCGCATGACCTTGTAATGTCTTCCATTATGCGCCCCGCTCATCTGGAAGATTTTTATACTTTTCTGCGGTTCCCGAGCGTTTCAACGGATGACCATTACGCGGAAAAACTGGTCGATTGCGCGCAATGGCTGGTTGAAAAGCTCACGGCCGTGGGACTGGAGGCACAGCTTGTTCGCACGGCGCGGCATCCCGTTGTTTGGGCACGCCACAAAGATCAAAAAGGACGACGCACGGTTCTGATTTACGGTCATTATGATGTGCAGCCGCCCGATCCGCTTGAATTGTGGGAATCGCCGCCTTTTGAGCCGGTTTTAAAAGACGGCTACGTATTTGCACGCGGTGCCACGGACAACAAAGGCCAGATTCTGTCCCACATCCTCGGTGTGCAGGAGATGATCGAACAGCACGGCGATTTGCCGGTCAATCTGCACTTTGTGATCGAAGGGGAAGAAGAAATTGGGAGCGGCAACCTCGGAAATTTTCTTAACAAGAACAAAGATGCTTTGCGTTGTGACGTTGCCGTCGTGTCCGATACGGGAATGATTGCGCCGCGTGTTCCCACCATGAGCTACGGTCTGCGCGGGGTGGCGGCGTTAGAATTAAAGGTCCGCGGCGCGAAAATGGATTTGCATTCCGGGATCTACGGTGGCGCGGTGGCGAATCCGGCGGCCGCGCTGGCGCGTTTGCTTGCCACATTACACGAGGAGGATGGCCGGGTTGCCATCAGCGGCTTCTATGATGAAGTGGTACCGTTGCAAGATTGGGAGCGCGAAGCCTGGCGCAAACTTCCGGTCAATGCTGACGAAGAAGTGTTGAAAGAGACCGGCGCGCCGGCCCTGTTCGGCGAAGCCGGCTTCAACACACTGGAGCGGCTTTGGGCCCGGCCCACGGCTGAGATCAACGGCATTGGCGGTGGTTATCAGGGGCAAGGCACCAAGACCGTGATCCCGCGTGAAGCAATGGCAAAGTTGACGTTTCGATTGGTGCCGAACCAGAAGGCTGACCAAATCGTCGCGCTAGCAAGAAAGCATCTCGAGAAAAACTTACCGCCAGGTGTGACTCTGGAGTTGGCCGGCGGACACAACGGTCCCTGGTATTTAACCGATCCAAATGGCCAATACGGCCAGGCGGCCCAGCGCGCCCTTCGTAAAGCATTTAACACAGAGGTGGCGCTCATTCGTGAAGGCGGCAGTATTCCAATCGTGTCCAATTTTCGCGAGTTGCTTGGTGTGGAGACGCTTCTTCTTGGACTCGCCCTGCCCGGATGCCGTGCGCATTCGCCGAATGAAAATTTCCCGCTGGAGAATCTCGAGGCCGGAATACGAATGAACAAAGCTGTTCTGCAGGAATTGGCGTCGTGATTAGTCGGGCAACGTGAAATCTAAATCGCGATTACTTATCTTCCTTGCAATCGCGATCGGGCTTGCGCTCGCTGGCCCGACCGGGGCAACAACGGAAGACGAAGAATCTTTTGGCCAAAAAGTTAAGAAGCTTTTCTCGGGACCAACGCCAACACCTCACAAACACCGCAAGAAATCGACACCCGCGGCCAAGAAGAAAACCACACCCAAGCGATCGCCATCGCCTGGCTCCATGGCCTCGCCGTCGCCGAGTCCCACCGCATCGCCATCCCCCACTCCTACTGCGTCACTGGAGCCAACTGCAAGCGCATCGCCGGCAGCAAGTCCGGTTGCAAGCGAGGCACCTGAATTCTCGGCAACTCCGCATCCCGCTCCAACGGCATTTTCTCGTCGGCGGTCCGAATTGATGGAGCCTGTCCGGCCGATCAGCCCGGGCCCCAAGAGCGAGCGCAGACCAAGGCCGTCACCGTCGCCAGAAAAGAGTTCGCCGCCGAAGACGGCCGTCCCTCCAGATGTATCGCCGCAGAAGAAGGAAACTCACGCCGCGACCGCTACGATTTTGCCGAAGGAAATCCACAATTACGAAAGTTATCCGCCCAACGTCCGCAAGCTGCTTGATTTGTCGCTTGGCCTAACGAACCAGAATCTTGGCTACAAATATGGCTCCGCCGACCCCGCCAACGGTGGAATGGACTGCTCGGGGTTTATTTATTACGTGCTTTCGAAGAGCGGAATCAAGGATCCGCCGCGGGATGCACGCGAGCAATATATATGGGTTCGGAAAGCGGGGAACTTTCAGGCTGTTCTCGGACACAGTGATGATACCTTCGAACTTGATGCCTTGAAGCCGGGCGATCTGCTTTTCTGGACCGGCACGTATGCTGTTGCCCGTGACCCCGATATTACCCACACCATGATTTATCTTGGGCGCGAAAAGGGAACAAACCGGCGCATCATGGTGGGAGCAAGCGACGGCCGCATTTATAAGGGGCAGAGCCAATTCGGTGTCAGCGTATTTGATTTCAAGGTGGCGCCGCCGCGAGCGAAATCGGAAGACAAGGCTACTCCAATGTTCGTGGGCTACGGGCGCATTCCGAATTTGCCTAACGATTAAAGCGCCGCCGGAGCTAGCGACCCGCGACAGAGCCGGGCCCCTGCCACGGTGCCCGCGATCACAATACCTGTCCTTCTGTCGTTTCGACCGAAAGCCTGCCCTGAGCAGAGTCGAACGGGTGGAGAAATCTCCCGCTTTTTAACGGGATGGGATGCGCTCGACGAACATCTCGCGCGCGTTTATTTGCCTTCGCGATGTTCGTGCACCACGCGTCCAGTTTAAGCCGAATTTATGCAGTAAGAAAACGTCGAACGTCCAACGTCGAACACCGAATGTTGAACTCGGATTCTGAATTGGACATTGGGCGTTGAGCGTTGGGCGTTAGGCGTTAATGACCGAGCAATCGCCGAACGCGTTGCCGCCGCGCCCAGCGAAGCTGTTCACGATTTGCGACGCCACTTGCACTGTTAGGCACCTATTGCTGCTCGTCTTCCACCGGTGAAGATTCTGGCCGGACCGATGGCTCGGCGATGGTCGATGGCAGCGTTGGCCTGTGCAACCCTGTTTCGCGAAAGTGCTTTGCTACTGCGCCGACAAGAAGCGCCAGCAAGATAAGGATGATTACGCGCTGTTCGCTTTTTGTCAGCGCGAAGATGTGTTGCGGCATCTTCATCAGACTGCGTAAACAATCGGATCGGCCAGTCCTGCTTCGCCAAAACCTTTTCGCCGCAGTTGGCATGAATCGCACAAGCCGCAGGCGCGACCGTCTGGCGCGGGGTCATAGCAACTATGCGTCAGTGAAAGATCGACGCTCAGCTCACCGGCCTTGCGGATGATTTCTGCTTTCGACATCGCGATCAACGGGGTGTGAATCTTGAAATGAGCTCCCTCCACGCCGGTTTTGGTGGCCAGATCTGCCATCTTTTCAAAGGCAGTGATAAATTCCGGCCGACAATCAGGGTATCCGCTGTAGTCGAGCGCGTTAACGCCGATGAAAATATCGGTCGCGACCAGAGACTCTGCCCAGGCGAGGGCATATGAAAGGAAGATCGTATTGCGCGCTGGCACGTACGTAGCGGGAATGCCCTCCGCGATTTCGGCTACTGATCGCCCTTTTGGGACATCGATGTCATCCGTCAATGCTGATCGACCAAAGATGTCGTTATCAATCAGGGCAATGCGGTGTTCGCGAACGCCGAGCGACTGCGCAACGCGACGCGCCGCTGCCAGCTCGACCTTTTGGCGCTGTCCGTAATCGAACGAGAGGGCGTAAGTCTCAAAACCCTCCGCCATGGCGAGCGCGAGGGTTGTGGTTGAATCGAGTCCACCGCTTAAGAGAACGACAGCGCGATTCATCGGCCGTTCCGGCCGGAACGCTTCGCGTTTTTGTCAGGATATTCGGCGCGAACCGTCAGCGCGATCCCGCCCCGTGCCGAAAATTGCGCGGTCACCACTGCGTGTCGTGGCGCGCAGGCCCGGACAAAATCATCGAGGATCCGATTCGTCACTGCTTCGTTGAATGCGCGCACGTTGCGGTACGAAGCCAGATAAAACTTCAGCGACTTGCTTTCAACGCAGAGCCGGTCCGGCACGTAATCAATGTCGATCCTGGCAAAATCGGCCTGCCCTGTCACCGGGCAGAGAGAAGTAAAATCGTCGGTCTCGAAATGGATTGCATAGGCGCGCCGGGCTGGATTAGGAAAAGTTTCGAGGCGCGCCTCGGCCGGCGAAGCAGGAATTTTGGCTTCGCTTCGTCCGAGCAAGGTTAATCTCGAGGTTTTTCCTTTAGGCACGCGATCAATTAACCCTGGTCGGCTCGTTCTTCAATCGGAAGGTCGGCTTCACTGCAGCAACGCCCACGCGCGTTTCTCCTTAATCGGCAGCAGTTCGCAACCCTGGAACACCGGCGCGCCCGCCTGTACGGGGAGCGGAGATCCTCTCCGCGGTCGGTTAATTCGGCGGAGTTCGACTCCGCTAGTCGCACAGACTAAAACTAAAAGTCTGTGTTCCAAGGCCTACGGGCACCAGCAAAGATAGAACGACTAATCGGGGTGCCTCAGCATGGGATCTTTCAGAGCCCGTTCGCGGTCCCCAGGCGCGCTATAATTCCAGTAAGCGACTTTGAGGCTGTTCTTGAGTTTCAAATGACTGCCATCGGCGGCCTTCCACTGCCGCAATAAGAAAGGAAAATCGCGGCCCAAAACAAAACGATCCGTTCCAGCGTTATGGCGGACATCGACATCAATCGATCGATCACTCGTTTTGAAATTCACCCTCGCCGGTTTGAACACGATATTATCGCTTCTCGAGCTGATTGTTGTGGCGCCGAGTTGAATGTCGAACTCACCGGCTGGTTTTGAAAAGTCAATGGTCCGAACGCGAAGCGGGAGCTCGTCGTAAAAAATTGCATCTCCAACCGGCCGCTCAATCGACTGCTTAGTAACGCCGTCGCGGTAGCTGTGACACTCATACAAAAACGCCTTGCCATCGGGCGAATCAGCACACGTCTTGTATACGTTGCCCACACTGTCGGCGCCCACGAAAGAGAACTGCGCCATTGCGCCGTCACGACTCCAGAAAACAGATATCGACTGCTGTTGTACTGCGATACCGATTGGAACGTTGAAAATCTGGTTCATTCTGATCACCGGCAAGGCTGCCGCGCGCTTACTGAGCGACTGTTTCCCTTCGATGCTGTCGCGCATTAATATGTGCAGCACTTCACACTGTCGTGCCTGGCCTTCACGCATGATGTGCGCGTCGTAAAAATCGAACTCCGCTTTGCCATCGCCCCAGTAGCTGTCGTTTTGCAATAACGCCGCTGTGAATTGCGCCGGCGCAGTGTTGACTAACATCAAAATGATCAGAGTAAATAAGAGCGAACAGCGCTTCGTCATTTGGCGATTAGATGGGCAGCTGAGAACTACGCTTTGAACATCAAACCTCAAACCTCAAACCTCAAAAATTCCGACCGCGTCAGCGTGATCGACATGATCGCGCACGATCCAAAAACAGACGCTGCTGTGCTCGTTATGAACGAGGCGCACAGGTGGGACGGATCGGACGCGCAATTACATCGGCTGCAGGAACGGTTTAATACCTACGCTTCGTTTTTGCTGGATGGCGAATTCGCCGAGGCACATCCCGAGCTGGCGAAGAAACAGGCTCGCATCGAGATGCGTTGCATGAGCGTACCGGATTCGCGCGCCATCGAGTTGCTGGGACTTATCCACGATCAACTGGCATTTCAGGACATCAAATTGGAGGTCGTCGTGCTGGAAAAACAAAGCTGCGGAACGGATTGCGGTTGCCATTGAGCGATGGGCGCTCTGTAGCGGCCGTATCTGCGCATCTTGTCGGGCCCGTCTTGTCATGTCGAGCGGAGTCGAGACATCTCTCACTATTTCGACTAAGAGGAATGCTGCGGGAATAATAAGAGATTTCTCCCACCCGTTCGACTCCGCTCAGGGCAGACTTTCGGTCGAAATGACAGCAGATAGGCCGAACGCCGTCATCGTAGAGGGCGCTACCTGTCGGCGCCATTCACTGCAGCGGCGGTCTGGCGAGGGCCGGTACTTGTGAAGCCCACAGCCATCATGCATTTGCAAAAAGTTCCGGACCAACTTTCGTCTTCAGTTGTCAATTGCCCGTTGCTTCTGGCTCTCGCCTGAATCAGTGTCGCCGCGATGCAAAGTCCGGCCCCGACGGCCCAGGAAGCCAAACTGATTCGCGCACTCGGCGTTCCCGGACTGGCCGCGAACATCGTCAACAGCACAGTCGGCGCGGGTATTTTCGTTTTGCCCGCGTTAGTGGCAGCTGGACTCGGCGCGGCGTCTCCGCTCGCCTACCTGGTGTGCGCGATTGCGATGTGTTTGTTCGTGACATCCTTTGCCTTGGCAGGCAGTCGCGTCTCCCTGACCGGCGGCCTCTATGCTTATGTTGAAGTTGCCTTTGGCGGTTACGTGGGATTTCTGGCCGGTATACTTTACTGTCTGACGGCGCTGCTGGCCGTCTCCGGAGTTGTCGGCATTATTGCCGCCTCGGTTGGCGCGTTAGCGCCCCCATTCGCGGGCCCAGTTGGCCGTTTTATCGTCATTTTGTCTGTTTATGGTTTTCTCGCCGCGATCAATATTCGGGGTGTGCGTATCGGCGCACGCGCGGTCGAATTCGTCACCCTGATTAAGTTGGTGCCGCTGATTATCTTTATTGTCATCGGGATTTTTTTTATTCAGCCGGAAGCAATTGCCTGGCCCGGCTGGCCGGGAAGCAAACCACTCGGTGAAAGTGTGCTGGTGTTAATTTTTGCTTTTGTCGGGGTAGAAGTTGCGCTCGTGCCGAGCGGAGAGATTAAACAACCGGCCCGAACCGTGCCGCGCGCAATCTTCACCGCGTTGCTCGTGACTACGTTGCTCTATGTGATGATTCAATTTGTGGCCCAAGGTGTTTTGGGTGCCGAACTAAGCAAACACCCCGACGCGCCGTTGGCCGAAGCAGCCGGGCGATTTATCGGACGGACTGGACGAATATTAATGCTAGCCGGTGCAACCGTTTCTGCCTTTGGTTTCATAACCAGTGACATCCTGAGTTCACCGCGAATGATTTTTGCCTTCGGCCGCGATGGCGTGCTTCCGAATTGGTTCGCGCATATTCATCCGCGTTTTCGGACACCGGACGTGGCCATCATCACCTATGTTGTGACCGCGTTTGCGCTTTCGTTCAGCTCGACATTCCAACAGCTCGCAGTTCTTTCTAACATTGCTGTGCTCTTGCTCTATCTGCTTTGCTGCCTTGCCACACTGAAATTGATCCGGCGAGACGTTCGTAGCGACGGTGCTCCTTTTTATTTTCCCGGCGCGAGCTTTGTTCCGGTACTGGCGATCGCGGTGATCATCTGGATTCTCGGGCACGCCACGCTGAAGGAGTTCGGAATCAATGCTCTTTGCCTGGCGGTCGCTTCGCTGCTCTTTCTGGCACGGTGGCTGATTGTTGCCCGAAAAGACGGCGCCACGGCCTAGCCACGACCCGCCGCCTGGCCCCATATCGTGTATATGCGGCTCGACGCAACCACCGCAAATTGTAGCAATTGCGCTTGTCACCCTTTTGCCGAGGTTGTATCTAAATAGAACGGTCGTTGACCGACGCCTAACCTCATGCACCTGCAATCGCTCGAGCTCTTCGGGTTCAAATCGTTCCCCGATAAGACAACCTTCCATTTTCACGAGGGCATTACCGCCATCGTCGGCCCAAACGGCTGCGGCAAATCCAACTTGCTCGACGCTGTGCGGTGGGTGTTGGGGGAACAATCGGCCAAATCGCTCCGCGGCGGCGAAATGGCCGACGTCATTTTCAACGGGGCGGACACGCGTAAGCCGCTCGGGTTCGCCGAAGTTTCACTCACTTTGACCGACTGCGCCGCTGAGCTTGGGGTCGATTGGCACGATGTGCGCGTGACGCGGCGCGTTTATCGGGACGGGAATTCCGAATATTTTTTAAATAAAACACTCTGCCGCTTGCGCGACATTCAAAATCTTTTCGCCGATACCGGCGTGGCGCGCAGCGCTTACTCGATGATGGAGCAAGGTAAGATCGATCTCGTCTTAAGCTCACGCCCTGAGGACCGCCGCGCAGTTTTTGAAGAGGCCGCCGGCATCACAAAATACAAACTGCAAAAGCGCGAAGCGTTGCGGAAGTTAGAAGCGACCGAAGCAAACCTGCTACGCATCGGTGACATTATCAAAGAGGTTAAACGGCAGATTGGCTCGCTTCAGCGGCAGGCTGGGAAAGCGCGAAGATATCAGGCCTTAATGGCGGACTTGCAGGTCCTGGACACGCACCACTCGCGAAAGCAACTCGAAAGCCTGGAACACGATCTCGCTTACTGCCGTTCCGAAATCAAACGCATCAGTGAAGAGGAGGCTTCGACTCGCGCGAAAATCGAAGAACGCGAGGGTGAGCTTGCGGAAAACCGCCATGCGCTTGACGGAGTCGACGCGGAAATCGCGGCGGCCCGGGCTGAGATCGAACGGTTGCAGAGTGAAATCAGTCGGTACCGCAGCCAAATTGAATTCAACCGCCAGCGTGCGGATGAAATAGCGGAATTAATTGCCCGATCTAAACGCGAGATCGCGGCAGCAGAGGCAAAGCGGGAGCAGCAGCAAGCGCAAATGAAGGAAGTGGGCACGCTGGTGGAACAAACGGCGCAGCTTCTCCAAACAAAGCAAGCCGAACTGGCTCAGCTAACGGAGCTCGCGTCGAGAATTCGGGCCGACCGTGCTGGGGGCGACTCTGAATTGCAAGCACTGCGCCTTGCCTTGGCGAAAAGTGAAAGCCGGGCCGCAGCTCTGCAAGATGAGATTACCGGTATCACCATTCGTCGCGACGCAACGAGCGAACACTTGCGCGATCTGGATGCAGCCATTTTAGAGGCTCGGATCGCTTGCGAAAAAGCTGACACAACGTTGGCTGCAGCGCGGGCCGGTTCCGAAGGCGAACAAAAGAATGCCGAGAGTCTCCTCGCCGATGCCCAAGACGCAGAAAAAACTTTGCAGCTTCGTCGACAACTTCTGGCTGAATTAGAAACAGGTCTGGTCGCAATTGAGCGTGCGCTCGCCGAAAAAGAGTCGCGCCTCGAAGTGCTGAAGCAACTGAATGAGGAAGGCGAAGGGCTCGCTCAAGGTTCGCAGGCGGTCTTAAAAGGACTCGATGATCCCGCGCGGATCCGATCGGCCCTCACCGGGGCGCTTGCAGCCCGAATTGAGGTCGATCAAAAGTTTGTTCCGGCAATTGAAGCAGCGCTCGGTCGAAATCTGCACACGATCATTCTGCAAGATTTCGCAGTCGCGTCGGAAATCCTCGCCACCCTCACGAAAAAGCAGCTTGGGCAAACGGCCTTGTACATTCCTGACTTGGCTGAAGTTTCCGCTCCGAAGGAGCGGGATGCTCTTCCAGAAGGTGCCCTCGGGTTTGCCGATGAAAAAGTGGACGCGCCGGAATCGCTTCGGCCGCTTGTTCAGCGATTGTTGGGGGATGTCGTCATTTTTGCCGAGCTCGACCAGGCGGTCAGTTTCAAGCGGACCAGAGCCCAGTTTTCGGCCGCCACTCTGGCAGGTGAATTCATCTCCATTGCAGGAATTATTTTTGGTGGCAGCAACCGCGCACAAAACGGATCGTTGCTCGAACGAAAAGCGCGAATCTCCACGCTAACGGCGGAACTTTCTGTCATAACAGCGCAGCGTGGCATGCTGCATCAGAAAGGAGATGAGTCCAGGAATTCGCTGGAGATGGCCGAACGACACCTGGAGGAAGCGCGCTCGAAACATCGCGCCGCCGAACTAGCGCAATCGGCTTTGGGAAATACCATTGCTGTTTTGGAACGCGAATCGGAAGAGACTTCGCGCAAAGTCGACGGGTTACTGTCTGAGAAAACAACGCTGATGCAACAGGTCCAGGCGGCGGACCGTCGCCTCGCCCAACTCGACCACGAGCTGGTGACGGCGCGAAAGGAAATTGCCGGGCAACAAGATCAACAGGAGCGCGCCGAGAGCGCACGCAAAACGGCCGTCGCCGAAGAAGAAAAAACGGCCGAGCAGCTAAATGAATTACGACTGGCCCTCGCGACCGAACAACAGCGTTACCATAGCCTGATCGCACAACAGCAGCCGATGACAGCGCGCGAGGCCGAGTTGATCGAGATACTCGAGTCTCGGGGCGCGGACATTGCGAGGTTCGAGGAGCGAGTCAGAGCGCAAGCAGATGAATCGAAGTCTGCCGAAGCCGCCATCGAGCGGGAACTGTCGCGACGGGAAGAGCGAAACACGGCCTTGGGGACGTTGACCGAAAAACGAGCGCAATCTGTCTCTGCCTTGAACACCGCCGAAGTTGAGCTGCGCGATGTGCGTAATTCATTGAACGAACTGCACGATCGCCGCGCCGCCCAACAAGTACGCGAGTCGCAGTTGCAAATGAAAATCGACAATCTCGCCGATAACATTCAACGGCGGTATCATGTCGATCTGCGAAGCTTTAATCCGGATCAGGCATCTTTCTCGAAAACGCTCAATGTTCAGTTAACCCGGCGCGACAAAGTGGAGGGCGGAGCTCCCGCGACGCCATCTAAGGGCTCGAAAGATGTCGCCCCTCCACTTGTTGATGCAGATTACGCACAAGTAGAAAAGATCATTGTCGATTTAAACCAACAGCTCGACAACATGGGTCCGGTAAATCTCGACGCCGTGCACGAATACGACGAACTCGAGGAACGTTATCGGTTTCTCGACGCCCAAAATAACGATCTGACCACATCGCGGCGCGAATTACTGGATGTGATCGCGCGGATTAACTCCACGACGCAAAAATTATTTGCTGAGACCTTCGCGCAAGTGCGAGTGAATTTCCGCGAAATGTTTGCCGAGCTCTTTGGCGGCGGCCGCGCCGACTTGTCCTTGATGGATGAAAACGATGCGCTCAACTGCGGGATTGAGATTTCGGCCAAGCCACCCGGAAAACAGCTGCAAACCATTTCATTGCTTTCCGGCGGCGAACGCAGCATGACCGCCGTGGCCCTCCTTTTTGCAATCTATATGGTGCGGCCGAGTCCGTTTTGTGTGCTCGATGAAATGGACGCGGCCCTCGATGAAACAAACATCAACCGCTTCATTCGCGTGCTCGAGCGTTTTGTTGCCCAGAGCCAGTTTATCATTATCACGCATAACAAGCGCACTATCGCCAAAGCCGACGTGCTTTACGGCGTGACCATGGAGGAACGTGGCGTGAGCAAGCCGGTCGGCATGCGGCTGGCCGAACGTCCGGGGGCTACCGCCGATCGGCCTCCAGAATCCCTCGCTGGCCACGGGACGCAGCGGCATTTCGCACTTGAAGAAAACCGTCGTGCTGAGCAGCCGAGCCTCGCGGGCGCGCGTTAATTCTGGATGACGAGCTCTGCGCCCGAACTCCGGGGCGCGCGCGCGACTCGCGTGCTGGCGAAAGTGTCCCGCCTTCGCGAACTTTTTCTAATCCGCATGCGTTCCTGAGCCAATAGATAATCAAAGATCGTTCCCGCGAGACGCGTAAACCAACACTTGAGACGAGTGCACTCCCCAGAGTCGCGTGACGCGGCATAGCGCGTCGGGCGACGGTTCACCGCAAGTAGAAGTGCGCTCCCCCATCGAAAAAAAATTTTGCGCGCATCGGTTAATTCTTGCTTAAAATACCGGGATGCTTCAGACGGCGCCGCGCAACAAGAAAAAGTCAGCAGCGAAGAAGGCGCCCCATGATCGGTTCCTCGAAGCATTCCGCTGGATGCTTCTAGCCCGAACACTGGAAGATAAGCTGGTCAGTCTTTATCGAGGCGGCCAAATCACGGGCGGTGTTTACATCGGCCGCGGACAGGAAGCGGTCAGCGTCGCCTGCGGAATGTTTTTACAGAAGGGCGATATCTTCGCGCCGCTTATTCGAGATCAGGCGGGACGATCCGCTTTTGGCGAGCCGCTTGTCGACGTCGCCCGGACTTATCTCGGCTCGGGACAAGGGCCGATGCGCGGGCGCGACGGCAACATTCATCGTGGTCGGCCATCGGAAGGCCAGCTCGCCATGATCAGTCACCTCGGTGCCATGGTGTCTGTCACGGTTGGCGCGCTGATGGCGAAACGATTCAAAGGCGAAAAAGGGTTCGTGGGCCTTACCACCATTGGGGAGGGCGGAATGCAAGCGGGCTCCTTTCACGAAGGAATGAACATCGCAGCGGTCGAACAAGTGCCGCTGGTGATTGTCGCGACAAACAATCACTACGCCTATTCCACACCGAATGATCGGGAGTTCGCCTGTCACGACCTGATGGATCGGGCGAAAGGCTACGGCTTCGAAGGTTACACTATTGATGGAACCGATCTGACAAACTGTCTCGATGTGATTGGCAGCGCGGTGAAGCGTGCGCGGGCCGGTCGCCCACCCCAGCTCGTCGTCGCATCGATCTTACGACTTTCCGGTCACGGCGAGCACGATGACGCCAGTTATGTGACCGATGAGATCAAACGTGAACCCTTCGCGCAGGATTGTCTCAAACGCGCCGAAAAACTGATTGTCGATCTTAACCTCACCGACACGGAAACATTGCAATTGTGGCGGGACGAGGCCGCGGCCAAAGTGGAAGAAGCGATCACGACGGCGCAGAAAGAGCCCGCGCCCGAAGGCGCCGCGGAAGATTGGTGCGCCTTGTCGCAACGCGACTTAATCGATCGCGCCGGACCGGTTGAATGACGAAGCCCGAATGACGAAATCCGAAGGAATGACAAAGCACGAAATCAGAAACAAATCTTTGCATTGGGCCGAGGAGTCCAGCGTTAGGCGACAAGATTCCTTCGTCATTCGTCATTCGGACTTCGCCATTGTTTCGTCATTCGTCAGCAGTTTACCCGCCGTGGCGGGTCACTCGTCATTCTGTTTGCTCCTCGCATGAGCATCACATATCTCGAGGCGATCCGCGAAGCTCAGGCAAAATTGTTGCGCGATGATGAGCGCGTCTTCATTTACGGGCAGGATGTCGGCGGAACTTTCGGCGGGGCGTTCAAAGCGACCAAGGGATTGGCAAAAGAATTTCCCGGGCGCGTTTTGAACACGCCGATTAGCGAAGATGCAATGGTTGGCACCGCGATCGGCGCTGCCCTTCACGGAATGCGGCCCATCATTGAAATGCAGTTTGCAGATTTTTCCAGTATCGCGCTCAACCAGATTCTCAACAACGCCGGCACCCACTACTGGCGGACGCAGATGCCGGTGCCGATCACGGTGCGTTTGCCATCCGGCGGCACGAAGGGGAGCGGCCCATTCCATAGCCAATCGATGGAATCACTCTACGCGCATTATCCGGGCTTGATTGTCATGACGCCGGCGACGGTCGAGGACGCTTACACGATGTTGATCGAAGCGGTGGCCATCGACGATCCCGTCGTCTACTGCGAACACAAATACCTTTATTACCATCTTAAGGCCGACAAGCTTCCGACCGAAGGGTTGCCGACGGGGAGGGCGAGGATTGCGCGCGAAGGACGCGATCTCACCATCGTCACTTACAGCGCAATGCTTCATGAATCGCTCGCTGTCGCCGAGGAATTCAGCCGGGAAGGACTTGAAATTGAAGTGGTCGATCTTCGCACCGTCAAACCACTGGACACCGACACCGTACTTGCTTCGGTTGCGCGCACGGGACGACTTCTCTGCGTCGGCGAATCATTTCCCTGGGGCGGTGCCACAGCCGAGGTGATCGCGCGCGTCAGCGCGGAAGGTTTTCATCTCCTCGACGCTCCGCCGCTGCGGATCAACGCCAAAGACACGCCGATCCCTTATCATCCGAATCTTTGGTCGGCGCATCGCCCGAGCGCAAAGACGATTGCCGAGAAAGCGAGAAAACTTCTTCGCGAATAATTTTATGCCGCAGGTCCCAATTATCATGCCACAGCTGGGCGAATCCATCGCCGAAGCGACGGTCGTCGAAATCAAAGTAAAGCCGGGCGATGAAGTCGCGGTTGATCAGGAAATCATCGACGTCGAAACGAACAAGGCGGTCATGGGCGTGACCACGCCGTGCAAAGGGAAGATCGACAAGATCACTGCCCAAGTGAAAGAAACATATCCGGTCGGCGCGGTGCTTGGCTATGTTGAAGCCAGCGAACAAGACGCGGCCAAGTTTACGAAGACGGCTCCAGCAACGCCACCGCAAAAGCTCGCCAAAGAGATTCCGGGGCGCGAAGAAGAAGGCGCCAGACCGGTCCGAACGCGTGACGGCGCGCATACCGGCTCACGTGATGGCGGTCTGCCAGTCCCGGTCACGACGAAAGGCGCCGGATTTTTATCACCGCGCGTCCGCGCCCGCATGGCTGAATTGCAGCTTACTACTGCGGACCTCGCCGGAATTATGGGATCGGGCAACGGAAACCGCGTTACGATTAAAGATCTCGAGAACTTTTTAGGTGGAATTGAAAAACAGACACTTTCTGAAGCTTCGGCTATTCGTGCGGGAGTTGCCGACGCGATGCGGAGAAGCTGGTCCCGCCCGCTCGCGACTATTGGATCTTCCGTCAAGCTCGACCCCGTCCTGCAAGATCGGCAATCGCGCGATCCAAAGCCCGGCCCGGCGCTTTACGCGGTGCGCGCCTTGGCGCTAGCGCTTGCGGAGAATCCAAACGCCGCGGCGAAATTGATTGGCAATCGAGTTGTCCAATCGAACTCAATCGACATCGGCGTCGCCGTCGAAGCTCAAGACGGTATCATGGTTCCAATCATTCGTGCGGCCGACAAAACCTCACTTGCCGACCTCACTGCGAAGTATCAGGAGCTTGTCGATCTTGCGCGCAAACGCCGTGTCTCTCCCGACATGCAAGCCGGAGGCATCGCCGCCGTTTCAAACTTCGGAATATTTGGTGTGGAATGGGGTACACCGATTCCGCTACCCGATCAGACGCTCTTGCTTGGACTGGGTGTTGGAAAAAAGGTTCCAAGCTGGGACGAAACAAAAGGTGAATTTATCCCAACGACCGAGGCGCAAATCACGTTGAGCTTCGATCATCGCAGCCTGGATGGCGGCGGAGCAGGCCGGTTGCTCAAGCGTGTGATCGAATTGCTGGAAGAGCCAAGCAAACTGTAGGTAGCGGCGGTTCACCGAACCGCCATGGCGATTGAGAGCCTGCCCTGAGCGAAGTCGAATGGGTCAATCGCCCCTACCTGTTGCACGTCGTTCCTTACATCATTAGGTTTAATACCAATGAGTTCCACCGCCACCATCGATCCCACCATCACCATGCGCGAACTACTCGAACAGTTCCCCGGCGCGCAACGTGCGCTCTTTCGCAAATACCACATCGGTGGTTGTAGCAGCTGTGGATTCAGCCCTGACGAAACTCTCGCGGCCGTTTGCGCGAGAAACGACAATCTTAAAGTCGAGGAAGTCGTCGAGCACATCCTGACCAGCGGTACGGCAGATCGCGCGATGCAGATGGAACCGCGCGAATTAGCCGACCGAATCGGGCGGGGTGAAAAAGTTTATCTTCTCGATGTTCGCACGCGCGAAGAACATGAGGCCGTCAAAATCGATCAGGCGCAGTTGTTCACGCAAGAATTGATGCCGGAAATTTTAAGTAAATGGCCCCGGAAAAATCTGCTGGTTGTTTACGATCACCAAGGCACCCGCAGCCTGGACGCAGCTGCGTACTTTCAAGGTCAAGGATTTGAAAACGTGAAAAGTTTGCGCGGTGGTATCGATGCCTGGAGTGCCGAAGTCGATCCGAAACTGCCGCGCTACCATTTGGAAGAAGCGAATAGATGAGCGACTTTCTCATTCTGTCATTCCGAGCGAAGCGCAGTGGAGTCGAGGAATCCCATAGCATTGTCTTTGCGCGCCTCAGCGGGATGTCTCGCCTGTTCGGCTCCGCTGCGCTGCGCTCAGGGTGACAAATTAATGAGTTCGCATTCTTATCCGCTCGACATGACAGTTTTATCGACATGGCAGTTTTAATATGAGCGACGATTTGGAATCGAAAATCGAGGAGGCTATCAAGAATCCTCGTAATCTCGGGGAGATGAAGGATGCCGACGCGATCGGCACGGTCGGTAGCGCCGATTGCGGTGATATGCTGCGGATGTGGATCAAATTTAAGGAGGAGAACGGTCGCAAAATCATCGATCGCGCGACTTTTCAATCCTTCGGCTGTCAGACGGCGATCGCCGTGGCGAGCGTAGCCACCGAAATGCTCAAAGGAAAAACGGCCGCCGAAGCAAGCACCATGTCCGGCGAAGAATTAGCAGCGCCATTGGGACCGCTGCCCCCGGTCAAAATTCACTGCGCACAATTGGTGGAAGGCGCGTTGCGCTCCGCCTTGGGCGGAGAGGAACCACAAGCCGCGCAGACGAAATCGACATCGCCAACGTTGCTGGATAGCATCGGCATCGACTCCAAATCGCAAACGAAAATGAAAGTAGTTCTAAGAGCCACAGACGCCGTGGTGAGCGCCCGTCGAATCCATGAACACAGCTAGACACAGATTTAATCCGGTGATTTTTTATCTGTGTTTCATCTGTGCAAATCTGTGGCAAAATAAATTCTGAAGATTGCAGCCCATGTACGAAAACACTGAATTCACGCTGAGCCGCGACTGCGAGGCGATCCAAATCCCAAGCGGTCAAAAAATGACGCTGCCAGTCGGCACGCAAGGTGTAATCACCCAGACGTTGGGTGGCAGCTATACAATTGCGACCCCGCACGGCCTTGCCCGTATCGCAGACAAAGATTTGGACGCGCTGGGCCTGGAGAAATCCACTGCAACAAACGGTGCGACGGCAGCAAAGTCTGCGAGTGCGACGAACGGGGAGGTTTCAGAGGACGATGTTTGGAACCAGCTGCGGCAATGCTATGACCCGGAAATCCCGGTCAACATTGTGGATCTTGGCCTTGTTTACGATTGCCGGCTGACAAAGAAAGATGATGGCGGAACAAAGGTGGAAGTAAAAATGACACTGACTGCTCCCGGTTGCGGCATGGGACCTGCCATCGCGCACGACGCGCAAAGCAAAATTTTAAGTATCGACGGCGTCGACGAAGCTGATGTCCAGCTTGTTTGGGACCCGCCCTGGAACCAAAACATGATCAGCGAAGCCGGTCGCATGAAGCTTGGCATGATCTGATCTTGCGGCACCGTCATCGGGCTGAGAACATCTCGAGACCGATGCACGCCATCTCCTCAGAGAAAAGGCTCGAGGAAAGAACACTTCGTGTTCTGAGTGAGATTTTCTCTGACTGTGCGTTAGAGACGGTTGGCGTACGATTGTGGGATGGGACGGCGTGGCCAGATGAACGGCCGCGCCCCGCTGTGCTCGCGCTAAAGGATCCTGGCGCGCTTGGCCGAATGTTCTTACCCGGCACTGAAGTAGGCCTGGCCGAAGCGTACTTAGAAAACGACTTCGATATTGAAGGCGATATCGCAGCCGCATTTGAAATTGCCGATTTCCTGCTCGCGCGCCTGGGGGACTGGAAAAAAAAGTTGAAGCTCGCCGGCCTACTGGTCGCGGTTCCGGATCGGGACAGAACATCGACAATACGTCGTGCCGCCACGCAATTCCTGCCACGAATCCGTGGCAATCGGCACTCACCCGAGCGGGATCGACGCGTCGTAAAATTTCATTACGACGTGTCGAATGATTTTTACGCGCTGTGGCTGGATCGGAGTATGACTTATTCATGCGCCTACTTCCAGTCGCCGGACGATGATCTGGGCGCAGCCCAAGAACGCAAACTTGATTATCTCTGCCGCAAACTGCGTCTGCGTCCCGGCCAGCGTCTGCTTGACATCGGTTGCGGTTGGGGCGCGCTGGTCATTCACGCTGCCAAGGATTTCGGTGTGCGCGCCGAAGGAATCACCCTAAGTGAACCGCAAGTGGAATGGGCGCAGGCCCAGATTGCCAAGGCCGGATTGACAAACCAAGCAAAAGTCGAGGTGCGCGACTATCGTGAAATCACTAAATCGAATAACGAAACTTATGATGCGATCGTCAGCGTCGGAATGGCCGAACACGTCGGACGCGAACGGCTAGAGGATTACTTCACGACCGCATACCGCGTGCTCAAGCCGGGCGGTTCTTTTCTTAATCAAGCCATCGGCGAAAGCGTTGTAGCGCGACCGGATAACACGAACACATCATTCATCCAGAAATATGTTTTCCCCGACGGGGATGTTCCGCCGTTGCCGATCATGTTGCGCGCCGCAGAGGCAGCCGGTTTTGAGATCCGGGACGTAGAAAACCTCCGCGAGCATTATGCTCTCACACTGGGGCATTGGCTCCGCCGGCTCGAATCACATCACCTCCAAGTGCTCTCATTCGTCGATGAAGCGACCTATCGCGTGTGGCGCCTTTATATGGCCGGCTCGGCGCATGGATTTCGCCGCGGGCATCTGGCGGTTTATCAAACTTTGCTTACAAAGCTGAATTCTTACGGGCAGACCGATTTGCCTCTGACGCGTCACGACTGGTATGTTTGAAGAAGTTAAATGGTTGCAAGGTTAAAACGTTACAACGTGAAAGTGCTCCGGATACCTGACCGCATGTAACTGTGTAACTTTTTTAACGGTTTAACTTTTTTAACGATCGTTTCGTTGACACGGCTCGCTCCGCTTTTATACTCGTCACCGCGCTTCCGCTGCCAAAAGATTTTTTGCTCGGAGGAACCTTAACCCAATGCCCTCAACCCAAATCATTCTGACCGAAAACGTGCCCGGGCTGGGCGCAGAAGCGGACGTGGTAAAGGTGCGCCGGGGTTACGCGCGCAATTATCTTTTGCCCCGCGGCAAAGCTTACGAAGTGACGCCCGCGACCCTGCGCGAGCTTGATAATTTAAAAAAGAAGCGCGCCGAACGTGAGGCGCGCGAGCTGAACGACGCGGAAGAGCTTACCCGACGCATTGCGAAACTGAGGGTGACGTTCACACTTACAACCGGCGAAAGCGGAAAGGCGTTTGGTTCAATTACGGCCCAAGACATCGTCACTCGCCTCAAGAACGAGCTCGGCGATGAAATCGATCGGCATAAAATTGTGCTGGATCATCCAATTAAGACGACCGGCGAACACGAGGTCTCGATCAAATTGCATCACGACGTTGTGACGAAGTTTAATTTCCAGGTGAAATCGGCGGAAGAACCCAAAATGGAGGCCGAAGCGACTGCTGACCACCCGGAGAAAAAGCACCGTTCATTTTTCCGAAGAAAAAAAGAAACGCAATAAATGGCGACTCAACCGTCCTCGCGGACAGTCGAGAAGCCTCGCAGAGAATCGGGCAACGGGCCCGGCCGAGGCTGGCCGGAGAAAAATGGGGGAAAAGTTTTTCCCAGTTCGCCCACAGGTTCTGCGCAGGATATTCACCGCACCCCTCCGCATAGCGTCGAGGCAGAGCAGGGTGTGCTCGGCTCCATGCTGATTTCTCCGCGTGACACGATCGCGGAATGCGTCGAAAAAATTAATGAAGAATATTTCTACGTTCCCGCTCATCAGACAATCTACAACACTCTGGTCGACCTCTGGAACGTGGGACAAGCGATTGATCTAATCACCTTCACCCAAGTTCTGCGCGATCGGAATCTTCTCGAGCCAGTCGGCGGCGCGGCTTTTGTCACCAGCCTTTATACGTTTGTTCCGACCGCCGCCAATGTCGGTTATTACCTCGAGATCGTTCGCGATAAATACATTTTGCGACAGATCATCACCGCCGCGACCGAGAGCGTTCGACGCGCTTACGAGGAACAAGACGAAGTCAGCAATCTCCTTGATGAGGTGGAGCAGAGGATTTTCGCTGTAGGCGAGGATCGTTTCAAAGGCCAGATGCTCTCCATGAAGGATCAGGTGATGGAGGCAATCGAGTCGATCGAAAAACTCTACGAGCGCAAAGGTGGCATCACCGGTATTTCGACGGGATTCGTAGAGTTCGACCGAATGACGAGCGGGATGCATGCGGCGGAAATGATCGTCATCGCAGCGCGTCCGAGTATGGGCAAGACCGCCCTGGCCATGAATATCGCGGAGCACGTCGCCATCCAGGAGAAGCTTCCGGTGGGCATTTTCAGCCTTGAGATGAGCAGCCAACAGCTTGTCCAGCGTCTGCTCTGCTCGCGCGCGCGCGTGAACTTACAAAAAGTCCGCGATGGATTTTTGGGCGAGCGGGATTTTCCCAGCCTGACGGCGGCGGCGTCGAAACTGGCTGAAGCCAAGATTTTCATCGATGACAGCCCGAGCCTGGCGATTCTCGAACTGCGCGCCAAGGCGCGCCGCCTTAAGGCGCAGCAGGATGTACAACTAATCATTGTCGACTATTTGCAGCTGCTCAGATCGCCGTCCCGTCGCGGCCAAGACAATCGGCAGCTTGAAATCTCCGAAATTTCCGCCGGATTAAAGGCGCTGGCCAAGGAATTAAAGATTCCGCTGATCGTTGTCGCGCAATTGAATCGCCAGCCCGAGGCGCGGACTGGCGGCAAACCACGCTTGAGCGATCTGCGCGAGTCCGGCTCGATCGAACAGGATGCCGATCTGGTCGCGTTACTCGTTAGGCCGGAAATTTACGAGGAAGACGAAGAGGCCCGCGCTGAAAAAGCGGGGGAGGCCGAATTGATCATTGCTAAACAGAGAAATGGTCCGGTCGGCGAAATTCCCCTCACCTTTTTGAAAGAATTCACCCGGTTCGAAGATCGCGCCCGGAACGTGAGGGAGCCGGAAGAGGCGTTTTAGAGATGCTGGGGAGCACAGAGCCTGCCCTGAGCGAAGTCGAATGGGCTGCTAGCCTGCAGTTGCCGGCAGCCTGCCGGCAACATCTTTGCAAGCCGTGATATTTTATAGCGGCACGACTAACCCACTCGCGGCAAGCTGCCGAGAGTTACAGGCTGGGTCGCCGCGGCGACTGCTCCCCGGAACACGGATTCGCTTCGCTGCAATACCTGAAAGAGTGACGAACAGAAAATTTCTCGCCGTAGCTCACGCTTCTTTGTATTTATTGCCGAGGCGCGGATGTCTGCGAACTCTTCCCCCGACCCGAAATTCAACATTGGGCACGTCTTGTTTGTCGATATCGTCGGCTACTCGAAATTGCTCATCAGCGAGCAGAGTGAATTAATCCGGCAGCTGAAGGAAATCGTTTGTGGAGCCGAGCAGTTCCGTTTGGCGGAAACAACAGGCAAACTGATCCGCTTGCCGACTGGCGATGGGATGGCGTTGATTTTTCGCGATAGTCCCGAGACGCCGGTCGAATGCGCGCTCGAGATCGCACAAGAACTGAAGAATCATCCGCAACTCAAGCTCCGGATGGGAATCCATAGCGGACCGGTGAATGAAGTGACCGATGTAAACAATCAGACCAACCTCACCGGCGCTGGAATCAATCTGGCGCAGCGAATTATGGATTGCGGCGACGCCGGTCACATTTTGCTTTCTAAACATGTCGCTGAAGATCTCGAAGGTTACGCCCGCTGGCAGCGGTACTTACATTATCTAGGCGAATGCGAAGTAAAACACGGCGTCCGTCTTTCAGTGGCTAATCTCTATTCTGAGAAAATCGGAAATCCGCAACTTCCCGATAAAATTAAGCGAGCACGACGCACTTTGGCTGCTAAGCGCCGGCGTGAGCGCGTGCTAATAGCCGCTTCGGTCCTCGGACTGGTGGGGCTGGGCATCAGCTATTGGCTTATTCATCATCGGATAGCACAGCAACGGATTAGCGCTTTCGCAGCAATTCCGCTCAAGAGTATCGCGGTGCTTCCGTTTCAAAACTTAAGCGGGAACCCGGAAAACGCATTCTTCGCTGACGGCGTGCAAGATGAAATTCTCACCGATCTGGCCAGAATCGCTGATCTTAAGGTGATCAGTCGCACTTCAGTGATCCAATACAAAGCGGGCATTGCGCGCAACGTACGGGCAATCGGCCAAGCGTTAGGCGTCGCCCATCTTCTGGAAGGCAGCGTTCAGCGCGCCGCTGGCAAGGTGCGTATCAATGCGCAGCTGATCGATGTGCGGACAGATACGCACCTGTGGGCGCAGACGTACGACCGGGATGCGGCCGACATCTTTGCAATCCAGAGCGAAATTGCGAACACCATTGCCGACCAGCTTCAGGCGCGGCTTTCGCCCGTGGAAAAAGCCGAAATCGAGCGACGACCCACCTCGGACGATGCCGCATTCGCTCTTTACACTCAGGGCAAGAGCTTGTTGATCAGCGCCGTCTCGACCGATCCAGACAAGGCCACATTTCTGCACGCATTGGGTCTGCTCGATCAGGCAGTGGCGCGGGACCCCGATTTCTTTGCCGCTTACTGCGAACTAGTTCATGCGAACGCCGAATTGTATTTTTACAATTTTGACCACACCCCAGCGCGGCTAGCCCTGGCTGAGGCTGCGCTGCAAAATGCCACGCGCTTGCGTCCGGAAGCAGGCGAAACGCACCTGGCCCAGGCAGAATATCTCTACCGTTGTCACCTCAAATATGATCGGGCCCGGGCCGAACTTGCCCTCGCTGGCCGCGCATTGCCCAATAGCTCGCGCGTTTACGCGCTGACTGGTTTTATTGATCGTCGCCAGGGACGTTGGGAGGAAGCGGTTCACAACTTCGAAAAAGCTCTAGAGGTCGACCCGCGGAATTACATCGTCCTGCAACAAATTTCCGCGACTTATCCTTATCTTCGCCGCCACCGAGAGGAAGCATTGGCTGCGGATCGGGTATTGGCATTGAACCCGAACGACGCGGGAGTTCGCATCAGCCGCGCCTTTGTCGATCTGGAGTGGCGGGCTAATCTGCAACCGTATCGGGATGTCGTTCACGCGATCTTGCTGGAAAATCCAGATAGCGCGGAGGAGATCGCTTCGGAGTGGTTCGCCGTGGCCTGGTACGAGCGTAATGCTGCGGATGCGACCCGCGCTGCCCCCGCGATTCTGGCGGAGGGAGCTGGCAGCAATGCTGTGCGCTTCCCCCACGCGTGGTTTGAGGGCTTGGCCGCTCGCCTTCGCGGTGACACTGCATCGGCTCACGAGGCTTTCTTACGGGCGCGGGCCGTGGCTGAGCACGACGTCCAGGAGCGACCGGAATACGGACCACCGCTTTGCGTACTCGGAATGATCGATGCCATGCTCGATCGCAAGCAAGACGCCATTCGCGAGGGTCGTCGCGCTGTCGAACTGCTGCCCGTGGAAAGAGATTCCATCAATGGCTCCCACCTGTTGATGCATCTTGCCATGATCTATGCCGCGACCGGGGAGAAGGATCTTGCCATTGAGCAGTTGCGCCTGCTCCTGAGCAAACCTGGTGACGGCAGCTACGGCGATTTTCGGCTCAATCCATTCTGGGATCCTCTTCGCGGCGATCCCCGCTTCGAGAAATTAGTGACCTCGCTCGCGCCGAAAGATTGAAATTATTCGGAGTGAAGCGCAGCCAACAATTTTCAACCTTCTCAATTCATGCCCTCGCCGCGTGGCCGCCGCCATAGGAGGAAGCCGGATTCGCTTCGCGCCCAATCATTATCTTGCTGCACAGTCATAGAAGGACACGTGGGTTACTCTTTCACCCGCGAATGAAAGGCCACCATGCCATCGAAGGACAAGACTAGGTAGTCAGAATTCAGCAGGATAATCGTCGCTGCTGGAACGTTGTCTTCGAAGATTTGGTTGCCGCGGATCCGCCACTTCTGCTTTCTGGCCGTCGTATCATCTTCAAGTCCCGTTGTGCCGTCGGTGTTGAACACATAAATGTGACGCGGGGATTGCCATCTCCCGATGAGAAAACGGGCCAATTTCTTCGGGTTCGCATTCTTCGCTGTCGGATGCGCGTTTAGTTCCTGGTCGATCGCCTGGCATAATATTGGGCAATCCTCGTCGACCTCCCTTGTTTGCCGGTACTCCTGCACATGTCGCTCAATTATCTGCGCGCGTTCTTGCTGACGCAGCTGTTTTAGACGCTCCGAAACTCGGTCGAGCTTGGATACGAACTCCGGCTCTCCTTCGGTCGCACCAGTGGTGTATGCCTTTTGGCCGAGCCGCAGATCAGCCTTAGGCAAATCCAAGCGCTTCAGCTTGATCTGATACAATTTCCTTCCGAGCAGATGTGCCGTGACAGCCATCTTTTTCATCGACTGGTTCGATGAGTTTCGCGACCCTGCATTAGCAGACATAAGTTATTTCTGGTCTGGATCGATTTCTTCTTTGGTGCCTCGAATCAAGGTGAAGGATATTCCAGCACTGTAACCGCCGATTCCCCGGTAGACGAACTTCTTGTCAGTTAAGGTGACAATTGTATTGGGATCTCCTCCCAAGTAAAACTTGCCGTCTTTAACTGACCAGTGGTAAGATGTCGTCGCAGCCCACCGCGGACACATATACATGATGCCGTCCGCGGCGATGTGATAGCCATGGTGCGGATTACTCCAGTAGCCAATTAGCTTCTGTTTGATCTGGGCGTCGGACATCTTTTCGCCCGCAGAGGCGAAACAGGTGACGGATAAGAGCAGACTTAGTGTAGTTATCATTAGTTTCATATATCGGTTCCAGTTAGTGGGATGGTGCTTTGCTTACGGCTGAGATCTTTCCGGTTTAATTTGCGAAGTTAACTTGACATCAGTCTCTCCCATGTGCTTCTTCGCCTCTGCTGCGGTGTACTCGGGAAGTGTTTGCCCGTGGAGCATCGTTATTGACGCCAGATACGACGCGATCATGCATAGCAACGAGGATGTATCGCGCGGGGTCACAGCGTTGCGATGCTGTTTAGAATCGTGGCCGCTGTAAAGCCAAACTTACAAATTGATCGTCGGAGGCTGACGTGCACGAAGATCGCTTCCTGAGTTTGAATGCGTAGTTCGTGTTCGCTGAGCTTCGGACTAGTCGTGATTCTTATTTTGCCGGTTCTGGGTGAAGACCCCAGCGCCACATTCAATTCGCTTCCAGAAATTGAATTCTCGCAGTTAAGCCAGCGCGATCCCAACCCGCTGGGGAGAAAGCGCTCGCTATTCGTGCGGAACAATGGAAACACACGGAGACGGAGAAAAGCTGTGAACTGGGGGATGGTGCGAACACACCATCCCAGTCTGCTCAGGAGGCGTTCAGATTGTAAGGTGGTTTGCAGCCGCGTTGCCAAACACTGCTGGCGCTCGCTCAGAAAATTAAAATTGCGCCTCGAAAAAGGATCGATTTCGAATTCGCCTTTGCACACGCCGGGTCGGCCGTAATGCCGCCGGTGCGTTCAGCAGTCGGGGCGCGGCTTTCAAACGCGCCTCCAATGTGTTACGCTGGCTTGCACTGGCGAAGTGAAATCTCTAAAACTCGCGGCACGAAAATGGCCGTAACAGTTCCGCCGACCGATCACAGCTTGCCGCAACTATCGATTTGCGCACTGGTAGGACTGCTCTGCCACCTGTTCAGCACGCCGGGTCTGGCAGCAGACGTGGCCTTCTCCAACGATAATCAGCGCATTTATGCTGTCAGTGAGAACGAGAATGACACCAAACCGGCACTGCGCGAGATCAATCTCAGCACCAACACTGTGCGTGTCATTCCTCTCCGTGGATTGGCTGATCACGAGGAGGTGTCCGGCGTTGCTTCTGGCGACGGAGGGAACATCTTGTTTATCTCGGTCAAAAACCTGTGGGCATTCGATCCGCGCACCAGCCGAGTTACAAAACTCTGTAGTGCGCCCGCAGACAGCCTGTTCGTCGAGATCGCATACGATGCAAAAAGTCACGCAGCTTATGTCACGACGACAGAGAATGGTCCACTTTTCATGGTGAAGAACGGCCGTGATCTAGTCCCAGTTAATGTGCGGCGGCACGACCAAATCAGAGATTTAGTCTTCAGCTCCGAAGGCGATTTATTCTACGTGGAGAGTGGCGATATCTGGCGCGGAAAGATCAAAAGCAACGAGGACAGTTTGTCGGTCGAGGCGGAGCGCTACGCTCTAGGGCGGCAGCTTTCGCGCGCGGCAGGGCCGCCGGAAGGGCTAGATTACCCTGTCGTGAACCTCGCTGTAGCCCGTGACGGCATTTATGTTCAGGTGTGGTTATATCACAATCGCGGGCGGGGTTTTGGTGCGCTGTTGAAATTGCCGCCAGCAGCACGAAACGCCGAGGCCGAGAAGTACTCAAGAACGGGCCAGCTAGCGGTAAAAAAGCTCGGAGACACTGAATATCCCGTCCTGCTTGGCGCATCTCCCGATGGATCGCGTGTTTACTACAAAAACGACGATGGAGAATATTTGGTCACCAATGGTCGGACGCAGAAGCTGCAACTGCGGGAGACCAATCAAAACGTAGATACCGGCACGTCCACTTCAGTCGGCGCGAATTCAGCTGAGACGAAGGCTGAGCCGCCCTCTTCAGCGACGAGGCCGTCCGCTGTGCTCGCAGCGGTCGCGGAAAGGGAAATCGATGCCATTTCGAGCCAAAATATCGACACTCTTGTTTCCTTCTACGCTGACAAGGTGGATTTGCTGGACAAGGGCATGGTCGGTAAAGAAACAGTTCGCAATAATTTGCAGGAGTATTTCGATCGCTGGCCAACGACGAAATGGAAGCTCGCCGGCCGGGTCGATGTTAAACCATTGAGCGGATCACGATATCAACTCTCGTTTCCTGTAACTTTCGAGGTGGCGAATCCAGCTGAGAACCGGCGAATTGTGGGCACGGCTAACGAAACGCGCATTGTCATCATCGATCCAGCGGGGAGCGCCAAGGTCGTTCAGCAGCGTGAGAAGATCATTCGTAGCCGAAAGGTAGGGACAGCGTCTTCGACGGACCAATAACCGGTACTAACCACCGCTTCGAGCTCGCGTCGGTTCAGTCGCCCTAACCAAGGATCACCAGCTCGCGTTCGGTTGGGCGAGGCTAACTGAAGCTCCGTCAACTTCTTACAAGAATGCGATTTTTCCTTGCCGCATCGTGCTCAGCCTTCTCATACTGCGGATTAGATACGCCTCGAATCAACAAATAATTGGGCCCGCTTCTCGTTAGGGCGCATGAAAAATCTAGCCATTATCCCATGTCTGATCTGCAGTTTCGCGGCAACAGCGATATCCGGCTCAAAGAGCGTTTGGAGCGAAGCGTCGCCAGACAAGAGACTGTTGGCGACGATCCGCTTCGTGCCAAGCGCCGAGAAGAACTGGCGCTTGGCCGGCGATGAGCTCAAGATTACTGTGTTCCGGCGCGAGCGAGACGGTAAGCCGGGGCAGGTTCTCGCATCAACCACCATCGAAAACCGCATCCTTGACTGTGCTCACTGGAGTCCTGACTCACAATTTTTGTTGTTTACCACGAACCTTACCCGCGGAGCGCATTCAGGGTGGCATTATGCGCCGTTCCTCTATTGCGCACGCGACCATAGCTTCAGGCACGATCTTGAGGATGTATCCGGCGCCGGCTCTGTCATCGACCCAGACTTCCGCTTTGAGTCACCAGACATTGCGGTGCTGACGGTTCGTGATGATGCCGCTCTCCCGGCGGGGGAGGAAATACCGGAGGAAATGCCGTCCAAACAGGTGAAGGTCTC
>Ga0207684_10000915_pt1 | contig 33467 bp, 24 predicted proteins | sample KBSK5501metaG_FD_184342 | JGI IMG/M metagenome (GOLD analysis project Ga0207684, IMG submission 184342) | Corn, switchgrass and miscanthus rhizosphere microbial communities from Kellogg Biological Station, Michigan, USA - KBS K5-50-1 metaG... | ecosystem: Host-associated > Plants > Roots >... | reverse complement strand
TCGGCGTCGACGAAGCCGCGAGTCACGATCTCCGGCGCGGACTCCAGGCGGCCGGTCTGCTTGTCGAGGACCACGACCGGCACCACGATGCCCTCCGCGGAGAGGTGGCGCCGGTCGCGCACGACCACGTCCTCGAGGCCCTCGGTGCCCGAGCGGTCGAGGAGGATGCGGCCGGCCGCCACGCGGCCGACCTTGCGGGCGCCGGCGGACGACAGCTCGATGACCTCTCCGTCCTCGGCCACGAGCACGCGATCGGAGGGAAGGCCGGCGCGCGCGGCCAGGCGCGCGTGCTGGGCGAGCATCCGGTACTCTCCGTGGACGGGGACGAGGTAGCGGGGCCGGACGCGGCCCAGCAGCTCGACGAGGTCGTCCTGGCTTCCGTGGCCCGAGACGTGCACGCGGGCCAGGCCCGGATGGACCACGTCGCAGCCCCGGCGGAAGAGGTTGCCGATGAGACGCGAGACCGCGCGCTCGTTGCCGGGGATGGCGCGGGCCGAGAGCACGACCGTGTCCCCGGGGCCGGCGGAGACGTCGCGATGCTCGTCCACGCTCACCATGGACAGCGCGGAGAGCGGCTCGCCCTGACTGCCGGACACGAACAGGCACAGCCGGTCCGGCGCGTGCTGCGTCACCTCGCCCGCGGAGATGAGGTCGGACGGCGGGATGGAGAGCGCCCCCAGCTCGAGCGCGACCTCCGCGTTGTCGGCCATGCGCCGCCCCACGAAGCCGATGCGCCGTCCCCCGCGCCGCGCGAGATCGGCCACGCGCTGGATGCGGGGAATCGAAGTGGCGAAGCAGGACACCATGACCTTGCCCGGTGTCCGCGCGAAGACCTCCTCGAACGCGGGGAGGAGGTCGTCCTCGGCGCCGGTGCTTCCGCGCTCCTCCACGTTCGTGGAGTCGGACAGCAGCGCGAGCACGCCGCGGTCGCCCCATGCCGAGAGCGCCTCGAGGTCCGTGCGCTCCTCCGCCGGCGCGCGCGCGTCGATCTTGAAGTCGCCGCTCACGAGCACGACGCCCGCGGGCGTCTCCACCGCGAGGGCCAGGCTGTCGACGACGCTGTGCGACACGCGGATGGGGTGGATGCGGAACGGGCCCGCCTCGACCGGCTGGCCCGGCGTGAGGAGCCGAAGCTCGGCGCTCACCGCTCGCTCCTGCAACCGGCGGCGCACGAAGCCGAGGGTGAGCCGGCTGCCGTACACGGGAGCCGGTGCGGCTTGCAGCGCGAAGTAGAGCCCGCCGATGTGGTCCTCGTGGCCGTGGGTGAGGACGATCGCCCGCAGGCGGTCGCGGCGCTCGGCCAGGTACTGGAAGTCGGGGACGATCGAGTCGACGCCCGGCATCTCCGCGCTCGGGAACATCGCTCCCGCATCGACCAGAAGCAGGTCGTCCTGCCACTCCATGACGAGCGCGTTGAGGCCGAATTCCCCCAGGCCGCCCAGGGGTACCAGGCGGAGCGCGGAGCCGTTTCCGGTCGTCGTCACGCGGGCATTGCTCGCCTCAGAGCCCGGCTGAGCCGTGCGAAATCCCCCACGGATAGCGTTTCGGCACGACGGGACCCCTCGATGTTGAGCAACCTCAAGTTTTCCTTGAGGTTAGGATAGCTATCTCGCAGATTGTTTTCAAGTGTTCTGCGCCGGCGGGTGAAGGCGGTTTTTACGAGCGCCTCGAAGGCGTCCACGTCGTCGATCTCAACCCTCGGTTTAGGCAGGAACCGGGCCCGCAGCACGGCCGACGACACCTTGGGAGGCGGCACGAAAGCGGAAGCGGCGAACCGCAGAGGCAGGTCCACGTCGGCCCAGGCCGCAAAGAGCACCGACAGGATGCCGTACTCGCGCGAGCCCGGCGGTGAGGCCACCCGGCGAGCGACCTCCTCCTGCAGCATCACGTGCACGTCCGTGACGTGAGAGCGCAGGTCGAGGAACCGCCGCAGCAGCGGGCTGGAGACGTAATAGGGAAGGTTGCCGACGAGCCGGCTGCCGCGTGGCACGAGCGCGGCGAGGTCGGTGCGCAACGCGTCGTCGGAAACCACCGTGAGCCGCGGCAGGGCGAGCTGCTGCAGCTCGGCCGCCAGGCGCGCGTCCAACTCCACCGCGACGACCCGCGCCGCCCGCTCGGCCAGGGGCAGCGTGAGCGCGCCGCGCCCGGGGCCGATCTCGAGGAAGGTCTGGTCCGGGCGCGGATCGATGAGCCGCAGCAGTCGATCCACGGCCACCGGCCGGAGGAAATGCTGGCCGAGGCGCCGTCCCATCGCCGGCGATTATAGGCGCGCGCATACAATCAACCGATGTCCCGGGCGGCCCTCCTCGTTCTCTGCGCGGCGACGAGCATCGCGTGCCGGAGCGGCGTCACCGGCGCCCGCGCCGATCGCGCGCCCGTGGTGCTCGTCTCCATCGACACGCTCCGCTCCGACCACCTCCCGGCCTACGGCTACCGCGGTGTGGAAACGCCGCACCTCGACCGTTTCCGCCGCGACGCGATCCTCTTCGCCCACGCGTACAGCCCGTGTCCCATGACCCTCCCGTCGCACCTCACCATGCTCACCGGACTCCAGCCCCCCGAGCACGGGGTGAGGAACAACATCGGCTTCACCTTCCGCAGCGACAGCCACGCCAGCCTGCCGACGCTCCTGAAGAAGCAGGGCTACGCGACGGGGGCGGCCGTCTCCGCGTACGTGCTCCGCGGCGAGACCGGGCTCGCCGCGGCGTTCGATTTCTACGATGACTCGATCGACCCTCGGCCGGGCGCGGCGTTCGCGGAGTTCCAGCGCCGGGGCGGGACGACGGCAGCGCTCGCCCGCGACTGGGTGCAGGCGCGGAAGGACGCGCCGTTCTTCTTCCTCCTCCATCTCTACGAGCCGCACGTGCCCTACGACCCGCCGGAGCCGTTCCGCAGCCGGTACCCGCTCGCGTACGACGGCGAGATCGCGGCCGCCGACGCCATCGTCGGCGACTTCCTCGACTTCCTGCGCCGCGCCGGGATCTACGATCGTGCGCTCATCGTCGTCACCTCCGACCACGGCGAGGGCCTGGGCGACCACGGCGAGGAGCAGCACTCGGTCCTGCTCTACCGCGAGGCCATCCAGGTCCCGCTGCTGCTCAAGCTGCCCGGGTCGCAACGCGCGGGCGAGACGGTCGACGCGCCGGCGCACCTCGCGGACCTGCTGCCGACGGTGACGGAGGTCCTCGGCCTCGAGACACCGCCGGCCGCGAAGGGCATCTCGCTGCTGCGCCTGCCGCCCGTGCGCTCCCTGTACGCGGAGACGCTCTACCCGCGGCTCCAGCTCGGGTGGAGCGACCTGCGCTCGCTGGTGGACGATCGCTACCACTACATCGAGGGCCCGCGTCCCGAGCTGTACGACCTCGTACAGGATCCGGGGGAGACGCACGACCGCGCCGCGGCGGAGCCGGCCATGGCCTCCCGGATGCGAAGCGAGCTGGCGCAGGTGCCGGCCGGGCTCACCACGCCGGGCGACGTCGACCGCACGGCCGCGGAGCGGCTGGCGACACTCGGCTACGTCGGCACGCCTCGCGAGCGGGGCGGGGGGCCGCTGCCGAACCCGCGCGACAACGTGCACCTGCTCGGCCGCATCCGCGACGGCCTTCGCCTCGCCGACCAGAAGCAGTTCGTCGAGGCCGTGGCGACGCTTCGCGCCATCGTCGCCGAGAGCCCCGACATGGTCGACGTTTGGACGAAGCTCGGCGACGTCCGTCGCCAGATGGGCAACCTGGACGAGGCGGCTCGCGCCTACGCGGAAGCGGTCCGGCGCTGCCCGATGCCGTCCGCGGACATGGTGCTGTCGCTGGGGCAGGCGGAGCTGGCGCGCGGACGTCTCGACGAAGCGGAGGCCGCGGCGCGGAGCGCGCTCGGCGGCAGTCCCGCGCGGGCCCACGACCTGCTCGCGCGGTTGGCGCTGGCGCGCGGCCGCTTCGACGAGGCCGACGCGCAGGCGCGGGCGGCCCGCGACAGCAATCCGCAGCCGTCGGCCGACCTGCTCCTGGCCGAGGTTGCCATCCGCCGCGGGGACGATGCCGGGGCGCTGCGCATCCTCGACGCGGCCGGGGCTCGCGCCGCCGAGCTGAAGATGGAGCGCGTCTACGGCCTGGACTTCCTTCGCGGCGACGCGCTCGCCCGGCTCGCGCGGCCGGCGGAGGCGGAGGCGGCGTATCGCCGCGAGATCGAGGCCTTTCCCGACCACCTCCAGGCCTACGCGAACCTGGCCGTCGTCCATTTCGTCCAGGGCAAACGCCCCGCCGTCCAGCGGATCCTGGAAGACATGGCCCGCGCCAACCCCGGCCCGACGGCGTACCGGCTCGCGGCGAAGACGTGGGAGGCCTTCGGCGACCGGAAGGCCGCCGCCGCCTGGCGCCAGCGCAAATGAAAAAAGGCCCCGGGGTCAAGAAACCGATCGACCCGTAGCGCACAAAGCAGCGGAGCGCCCGATTCATTCGGGCGCGGAGCGACATGGGGGGGAGCGCGAATGCGCGCGGGGGGGTGCTTGAGCTCTGCACCCCCCCGAGTTTCCGACTAGAACCGGAAGCCGACGGAGAACTGATACGTCCGCGGCGTCTGATACGCGAACCGGCTGGTCGCCTGACCGAAGCCCGGGGCCGACGCCACTGGCGCCGCCTTCCGCCAGTTGACTCCCTCCACCGGAGTCGTCGTGAATGGGTTGAACGGCGCGAGACTCGCGGTCGTGTTGTTGGTGAGCGCGGTCGTGTTGATGCAGCCGCCGGTGCCGCAACCGATGTCCAGGTCGTTGTTCACGCCACCGAAGAAGTTCGTGAGGCCGTGACGGTTGAACAGGTTCACCACGGTGCCTCGGACGAATACGCGCGCCTGCTTCAGGCCCAGCTTGTGCTCGTAGTTGAGGGCAAGGTCGCTTCGCCACAGCTTGTCCATGCTGAACGCGTCGCGGCGTGTGAACCAGTAGTCCACGGTCGCGGGCGGGGTGATGTAACCGGGGTTCGCCACGTAGGGCCTGGTATCGACCGGGCCCACCGCTCCGTACTTTGCGCCGGTGTTGAAGTACTGGAGGACGCCCAGGCTGATGGTGCCGACCGAGCTGGGCACCGGAATGTCGTAGGTACCCCAGAGCCGCACCTTGTGACGGATGTCTTCGTTCAGGTTTCCCTCCGGCGCGTTCCAGGCCCGGTCGAAGTACTCGGGATATTGCCGGATGGTGCCTGTCGTCGGGCCGCTGGGGCCGGTCTCGCCCTCGATGTTGCCGTTCAACTTGCCGAGCGTGTAGTTGCCGCCAAACCCCAGCCGCGCCGTGGGGCGATAGGTGGCCTGGAGGTTGATCCCCCGATACGTGCGTTTCAGCAGGTCGTTCTCGTTCTCCACGATACCGAGGTCGAAGGGCTTGCCGAACTGGTCGCTGACCTTCCCGGTCGAGGTGTCGATCCGGGTGGTGTAGAAGTCGTGGAACTTCCGGTACACGCCGTCGATCCGCACGGCCCCCCGCGTGCCCAGCCGCCGCGTCAGGCCGAGGGTGACCTCCTGCGAGTGGGGTGACTTCAGGGTGTCCCCGACGTGGGTGTTCAATCCGGGGATGCTGGGGGATCCGCGGGTCGGCCGGTTCGTCCCGCCGTTGGCGTTGAACCAGTTGAAGAGGGTGTTGAGGGCATCGGCCGTCGACACGGGATTGGCCGGGTTGCCGACGTTGACGGCGGGACCACGATAGTCGAAATCGATGGTGGCCGGCTGCCCGCCAGCGGATCCCGCGTCACCGACGCTGTTGGCGATGGCCGCCACGTAGTGGGCATAGGCGGCGTTCACGGTCCACTGGCCGTTGCCCTTCGGGTCGAAGGACGCCGAGAGCCGCGGGCTGAAGGCGGAGTCCTTGACGACCGTGTGGCCCTGGCTGTCCACGCCCCCGTTCTTGTCGTAGCGCACGCCGACGGTGAAGCTCCAGTGCTTGTCGAAGGTCCAGGCGTCGTTGACGAACCCGGAATACGTCCGGAACCGGTTGCCTACCGAGCTCACGAAGATCGGCGTCCACCGGATGAACGTGTTGTTGTCGAGCACCGGGAAGATGTCGGCCCCCCGGATGATCGCCGACGTGGTGAAGATCCGGTAATCGCTGCCCGACTGATGGTTGTTGGCGAAGCGCTTGTCGTCGAACAGGTCGAAGCCGAAGACGACGTTGTGCGAGCCGAGGGTGCCCGTCGAAGCGAAGTAGGTGGCCTTGACCGTAACGTTCTGGTTGTCACGCTTCTCGGGATCGCACACTCCGCAGAAGGTAGGGGAGTTGTAGCGGGCACTGCCGCGCGACCGGTCTCGAAGGAGCGTGCCCTTGACGAGGTCGGTGAACTGGGAGCCCGACCCGATGAACGTGAAGCGCCGCCGGGAGTACTGTCCCTCCACGAAGAACTTGGGGCTGATGATCCCGGTGTAGTTCGTCGAGAGCAGGTCCTGGGGCGTCGAGCGGTTCACCAGGCTGGCGAGGTCCATGATGGTGCCGAACTTGTTTCCGTTCTCGCTGTCCTTGATCTTGGTGTAGGCGCCCTTGAAGGTATGGTTGGAGTTGAGAGCCCATGTCAGCTTGCCCTCGAACCGCTTCTGGTTCGTGATGTCCTTGAAGCTCAAGTTGGTGAAGCTCGTATTGTCGGTGAGCTCCCGGTTACCGGTGAAACGTCCGGCTCCGAAGAACCAGAGCCTGTCCTTGAAGATCGGGCCGCCCAGGGTCACCTCCTGGGTCTTGAGGAGCTTGCTCGACCGCTTGTCGTTCGGATACGGGGTCAGGGACACCCAGTCGTTGTTGTCGAAGGTCATGCGATAGGAGCCCGAGAACTCGTTGCCGCCGGACTTCGTGATCGCCTGCACCACGCCGCCCTGGAAGCGGCCATACTCGGCCGAAATGGCCGCGGTGCTGATGGTCGTCTCCTGGAGCGCGTCCTCGATGAAGAGATTCAAGGCCTGGCCACGGATGTTCTCGTTGACGACCACGCCGTTGACGATGTAGAGGCTCTCGAATGACATGGCGCCGTTGATGGCCAGGGCGCCGTTCGGTCCCGAGTTCTGGACGCCGGGAGTCAGGCGCGCGGCATCGACGAAGGTCCGGTTCGTCGGCAGCTTCTCGGTCAGCTCGGACTTGAAGTTCGTGGCCACTTCGGCCTTCTGGCCGAACTCCTCCGCCACGTGTCCGGTGACGGTCACCGTCTCGCTGACCGTGCTCACCGTGAGCGTGGGGCTCACGGTGACGCTCGCGGTCGGGGAAACCCGCGTCCTCTGCTTGATCGTCTTGAAGCCGGTGAGCTCGGTCGTCACCTCGTACTCACCGGCGGGGAGGAACGGAATGATGTAGTCGCCGTTGGCCGACGTCGTGGCCGACCGGGTCCCCTGCAGCGCGGGAGACTGGACGGTCACGGTGGCTCCCGGCACGGGCAGGCCGTCCTGGTCGACGACCTTGCCGGAGATGGTGCCGGTGGGATTGGTCTGCGCCCGCAGAGGCACCGCCGCCAGCAGGACGCCCACCAGCAGCGCAACGATCTTCAATCGCATCTGACGATGCTCCTTTCGCGGGGCGCCGCGCAGGGCAGGCGGCCGGCGCCTCGATCCTCGTGGAAACTTCCAGCTGCGCGCGCACGCGCGTCGGCCCATCGATGAGCAAGGGTCGTACCTGCCGTGCGGGCGCGCGGATGTCATACTCTCCAAGAAGTTGGCGGCGTACAGGCCGCCGAATCTGCTGTACGATCCAACTTCTCGAAGTCTATTCCAACCAATTGGAACATGGCCCCACCTCTGCACATCGCCTATTGCACCTCCGAGATGGCGCCCTTCGCCAAGACGGGAGGCCTGGCCGACGTCTCGGCGGCCCTGCCCAAGGCCCTGGTGCGTCTCGGCCACCAGGTCACCGTCTTCCTCCCGCGCTATGGGCCGATCGAATTCCCGCCCGGCGAGTTCATGGGCTCGGTGCACGTGCCAGTGGATGCGCTGCCGCGCAGCGCCGGCTTCTACCGCCGGAAGCTCGCCGATGGGGTGACGGTCGTCTTCGTGGAGCATCCGCCCTTCTTCGACCGGCCGTCTCTCTACGGCAGCGGCAACCACGACTACGACGACAACCGACTGCGCTTCGCGTTCTTCTCCCGCGCGTGTCTGGAGTACTTTCGCAGCCGCGGCGAGCGGCCGGACGTCTTCCACGCCCACGATTGGCAGACCGGTCTCGTCCCCGTCTACCTGAAGGCGTTCTACTGGGACGACCATACGCTGCACGGCTCGCCGACCGCCTTCACCATCCACAACCTGATGTACCAGGGGAATTTCTCCCCGGACACCACCGCGATGCTCGGCCTGCCCGGCCACCTCGGCCTCGATTTCCACGGCCTGACCAGCTACATGAAGGGCGGCATCGCCTACGCGGAGATGCTGAACACCGTGTCTCCCACCCACGCGCTCGAGATCCAGCGCGACGACATGGGCTACGGGTTCGGCGGCCTGCTGCGCGCGCGCTCGGCCGACCTGTGGGGGATCCTGAACGGAGTGGACTACGACGAGTGGGACCCGCAGGTCGATCCCTACATCGTCAAGAACTACTCGCCGCGGGACCTGTCGGGCAAGTGGGCGTGCAAGCAGGACCTGCTCGCGGCCTACGGCCTGCCCACGACACCCGACCTCCCCCTCGTGGGAATAACCTCTCGCCTCGTGCACGCGAAAGGCTTCGACATCGTCGTCGACGCGTGGTGGGACCTCCTCCAGCGGCCGATCCGGATGGTGGTGCTGGGATCGGGGGAGCCGTCGGTGCAGGACGGCTTACGCGCCCTCTCCGCCCGGGCGCCCGACCGCTTCGCGGCGCGCTTCGCCTACGATACGGCGCTCGCCCACAGGATCGAGGCGGGCGCCGACATGTTCGTCATGCCGTCGCGCTTCGAGCCGTGCGGGCTCACCCAGATGTACAGCCTGCGCTACGGGACCGTCCCCATCGTGCGCTCCACCGGAGGCCTCGTGGATACGGTCGAGCCGTACGACCCCGTCACGGGGAACGGCACCGGCTTCCGGTTCGACATGCCCGACGGCACCGCGCTCATCTGGGCCCTGGACCAGGCCCTGGACCTCTGGCGCGATCGCGCGGCCTGGCGGCGTCTGATGCGCAACGGCATGGAGCGCGACTTCTCCTGGGACCGCTCGGCGCGCGGATACGAGGAGCTGTACCGCCGCGCGATGGCGAAGGTCTGACCGCGTTGCTTTTCAACGCAGAACGAGAGGGCGCGGGGGTAGCGCGGGCGCCGCGGAGGGGCGCGCGAGGCTCCTTTGCGGCGGGTGGGTGTTCCGCCCTTCCGTCGGTCGTTCGCGGGGCGGAATCCCCGCTCCGCGTGAATCGTTCCTGCTTCATTGACGAAATGCGCGCCCTGGAGCAAGCCCGCGCGCCCCGCGCCCGAGACAAGATCGTCAGCGGCCAGAAACAGACAGTTACGGGAAGCCGCGGGGATAGCGAGGGCGCCGCAGGGGGATGCGCGTCGGGTATACTGGGGCGCCGCGCCGGTCCAACCACACAGGAGATCTCTAGCGAACCCATGGCCGACAAGCTGACGACCTATACGGATGGGAACTGGGACAAAGAGGTGCTGGGCTCGGACACGCCCGTGCTGGTGGACTTCTGGGCGGAGTGGTGCGTGCCCTGCAAGACGCTCGTGCCCGCGATCGAGGCGATCGCCGAGCAGTTCGGCGGGCGGCTCAAGGTCGGCAAGCTCAACGTCGAGGAGAACGCCCACGTGCCGTACCGCTACAACATCACCACCCTGCCCACCCTCATGATCTTCAAGCGGGGCCAGGTCTCCGAGCAGCGCGTCGGCCTCCTGTCGAAGGAGAACCTGGTCAAGCTCGTCGAGCCCCACCTCGGCTAGTGCCGTTCCAACTGTTCGCTCCGGACTCGACGCGTCGTCGGTCCCAGTTGGAACGGCACTAGGCCGGGACGGGCGCTTCCTCCGCCGCGTGCAGAGCTTCAGCGAGGGCGACTGGGACCAGGCGGTCCTGCGCTCGCCGCTGCCGGTAGCGGTGGCGTTCTCGGCGGCGTGGTGCGTGCCTTGCACGATCATGGCCCCGGCCCTGGAGTGGGCGAGCGCCCACTTCCGCGGCCGGCTCACGGTCGGACGGATCGACGTGGACGCGAACCCGGCCGTCTCGGCGCGCTACAACATCGTGGGCCTGCCGACGGTGCTCGTCGTCGACGGCGGCAAGGAGGTGGAGCGCCGGGTGGGGCTGATGGACAGCTCCGCCATCGTGAAGCTCCTCGCGCGGCACGTCAAGTGAGCAAGGGGTGCTAGCGGCGCACCCCCTTGACGACCGAGCGTCAGCGAGATCGCGCTGGCGCGGCTCCACGCAGTGGAGGCGCGCAGCAACCCCCGCTACGCTCGCGGCTGCTAGTCGATCTCCATCAGGTGGTCGCGGCGCGCGGGCACCGGCTCTTCTGCCGCGGCCGTCGGGCCGGGCGATGCGGCGTCGGCGCCGGGCTCCGCGGCGATCACCGCGCGGGCGGCGGCGACCAGCTCCGTGGCCGTGGCGGGCCGCCCCCGGCCGTGCAGCCGGACCCACGCGCGCACCATCCCGTCGACGTAGTAGTACCGCTTCTTCACGGAGCGCAGGGCGTCCACGTCGAGGAGCCACCCGAGGTAGTCGCGGATCGCCCCCGGGGTGCGCCCCAGCCGGGCCACGAGCGCGGTGAGGTTCATGCCTTCCTCGTCCGCCACCGCCGCGAGCACCGCCTTGGACATGCCGTAGCCGCGGCTGCGGAGGAGCAGCGCTTCGTAGGTGTGGCGGGCCGCCGATTCGAGCCGGGCGCCGGGCGCCATCTCCTGCGCCCACGCCGTCTCCAGGTCGTCGCCCTGCGCCAGCCGCTCGACGAGCACGTGCGCGTAACGAGGCCATCCAAACGATGCGCGGAGGAGACCGGCCGTGCGCGCGGCGAGGCCGAGGGGTGAGAGCGCCGCCTCGAGCTCGCGCGCCGCCAGCGGGGGAATCTCGATCGCTTCCAGGGCGGGCCACAGAGCGCGGGCCTGGGTCGGATACGAGGTCGCGAGCAGCGTACCCCGCGGGCGGCGCCGCAGCGCTGCGCCGAGCGCGGCCGCCGCTTCGCGCAGTCCGGCGAAGTAGGAGAGGGAGCGGATCTCGGTCGGCTCGTCGAGGAGAAGGGCCACCGGCCGCCCGCCCGCATCGGCGAGCGCGGCCCACAGCGACAGCAGCGCCTGCACCGCGGCGGCGCCGTCACCGCCCGGCTCGGCGAGACGCCGGATCTCGGTGGCGCGGCCGAGCAGGGCGCCGAAGCTCTCGGCGGGCAGCGCGTCGAGCGCCGCCACCGCGAAGCGCTCCGGCGACGACGCGGCGCCCATCAGATCGAGGTAGATGGCGATCCAGCCCCGCGCCGAGAGCGCACGCGCCGTTTCGAGAAGGAGCGTCGTCTTGCCCGCCCCCGGCGGACCGAACAGGAGCACCGGCCCGGCTTGCGGCACGCGCAGGAGGATGCGGTCGAGGAGCGCGGGGCGCGGGAGCTCGGGGCCCGGCACGTTCGCTAGAAACTCATCTTGAGAGCGAGCTGGATCTGGCGCGGAGCAAGGGCCTGCTCGTAGAGCCCGTAGGTCACGCGGCCCTGCGCGTCCTTCTGGGGATCGCCGGGGAAGGCGCCCCGGCCGAAGATGTTGTTGATCTCGCTGAAATTCGTGCGGTCGAGGAGGTTGAACGCCTCGACGATGCCCTCGAGGGCGAACTTGGGGCCCAGCTTGAAGCGGCGGCTCAGGCGGGCGTCCACGTTGAACTGTCCCTTCATCGCCTCGCTGTTGCGTCCCACGCTGCTCGCAGCGTCGGCGGGGTTGCGCCGGGCGCGATCCGGGGGGAACGCGCCGCCGTTTCCGTCGCCGTTGAGGTCGGCGCCGGCGAGCGGGGTGTACGGCCGTCCCGAGGCCGCGGTCACGATCGTCGAGAGCTGGAAGGCAACCGGCAGCCGGACGACGCCGCTGAGGACGAAGCGATGGCGCTGGTCATGCGTCGCCGGTCCCTTGTCGGCCCGCGGGTCGAAGCCCAGCGGCAGCCCGAACGGGTCGGCCGGATTGCGCCCGAAACCCTGGTCCTGCACGACGGAGGCGCCCTGGAAGTCGGTCGACGTGTCCTCCGCCTTCGAGAGCGTGTACGACAAGAGCACCTGCGACCCCTGGGTGAACCGCTTGTTCAGCGAGACCGTCAGGCCCCGGTACCAGGTCTCGCCGAAAGACGTGTATTGCAGCACCGAGGCCGACGTGCCCGCGCGCCCGCCCACGTCGTTGGGGCGGCGTCCGGCCCCGAGAGAGGGAATGGTCGGGTTGTAGTCGATGCTGCCGAGCTGGTGCTTGCCCCGTACGTACATGCCGTTCACCGAGAGCGAGATGTCCTGGCCGAGCGCGCGGTCGAAGCCGACCGCGGCCTGGTGCGCGTAGGGAGTCTGGAGGGCGGGATCGATCGAGATCACCAGGCTCGGGTACGCCGTCGCGGGCTCGGGAAGCTTGTGGCCGGGAGCGCGCCAGGCCGCGATGCTGGCGGGGACCGTCTGCACGAGGGTCCGGACGTGGGTCCGGCCGTCGATCCCCGCGGTGATGCCCGCGATGCCGGTGATCTGGTTGTCGTAGAAGATCCCGTAGGCCGCGTGGATCGACGTCTTTCCGTCTCCCTTGGGGTCCCAGGCCAGCGCGATGCGCGGGGCGAGGTCGTTCTTGTCCTGCGGGAAGTCGTACTCGAGCGTCGTCCCGCCCACGTTGGACACGGCGTAGTGGATGTCCGCCCAGAACTGCCGCTGGTAGCGCAGCCCCGGCTTGAGCGTCAGGTTCCGGTTGATCCGCCAGTCGTCCTGGACGAACAGCGACACGTCCTTGTAGCCGTAGCTGGTGCGCGGGTTGCCGTAACCCTGGATGTAGGCCGCGGGCAGTCCCCGCGCCACCGCCTGGATGGCCGTGATGGGCGCGGGCAGCAGGCCGGGGATCGCGGGCAGCGAGCTGAAGATGTAACGGCCGCCGAAGCTCAGCGGGAGCGACTGGTCCTTGTAGTCGATGTAGTTGAAGTCGACGCCCGCCTTGGCGCTGTGGCCGCCGCCGAAGAAGCTGATCGTCTCCGTGACCTGGAACCGGTCGTTCGTGCGCGGCTGCGGCGTGAAGCGCTGCCTCCCGACGCTGGCCACCCCGGTGACCTCGAGCGTGGGCCCGCCCTGCGCGTCGGTGAGGCAGGGCCCGCCGCAGTTGGGGTCGAGCGAGTTGATCTCCTGTTTCTGATGGGCGAACTGAACCCGCGCTTCGTTGACCCATCGGGGCGAGAGGATGTCGGTCTCCGAGGCGGCGACGGCCCAGTCCTTCCGCAACTGGACCGCGCCCCGGCTGCGGGCCACCAGCCCTCCGAAGGGCTCGATGTTCTCGTTGGTGGTGTCGGCGAAGTTGCCGCGCAGGACGAAGCTGTGGTTCGGGGCCCACTGATGGTCGAGCTTGGCCAGAAGCTCCGTGCTGCGGAAGTCGTAGGGCACGTTGCCCAGCTCGACCGGGAAGCCGGCCGCATCGAGGATGGTCGCGGCGGCCGGATCGATGTTCACGAAGTTGTTGGCGCTGATGTCGACCCGCTCCGCGGAGAGGAAGAAGAACGTCCGGTCCTTGCGGATGGGCCCGCCGAGCGTGCCGCCCCACTGGTTCTGGCTGAACGGCGACTTGCCGCGGTTGACGGGACTTCCGAAGACGTCGAACTTCTCGAAGTGGTCCTTGGCGTTGAGGCTCTTGTCCCGGTAGTAGAAGAAGGCGTTGCCGTGGAAATCGTTGGTCCCGCTCTTGGTCACGATGTTCACGATGCCGCCGGAGGCCTTGCCGAACTCCGCCGAGTAGGAGTTGGTGAGGACCTGGAACTCGCGCACCGCCTCCTGGCTGAAGGTGGCGCGGACCGAGCCGACCACCAGGTCGTTGTTGTCGAGGCCGTCCACCATGATGTTGTTCGAGCGCGCCCGCTGCCCGGCGAACGAGAGCCCCGAGGTGGCGGAGGCTCCCTGCTGCGGCGTGCGGTCGGTGGTCACGCCCGGCGTGATCACGGAGAAGCTGATGAAGTTCCGGCCGTTGATGGGCAGGCTCTCGATCTGCTGCTGGCCGACCACGGTCGACACCGACGTGTGCGACGGATCGATGACCGCCCCTTCGGCGGTGATCGTGACCTCCTCGTGGCCGCCGGCCACCTTCAGGCCGAAGTCGGCGGTGGCGAGCTGGCCGAGCACGAGCACCACTCCTTGTCGGGTGGCGGTCGCGAAGCCCTGTAGCTCCGCGCTGATCTTGTAGGTCCCGGGAGGAAGCGCGGGGATCACGTAGCGCCCCTCGCCGGCAGTGATGACGGTGCGGACGAGACCCGTCTCCGTGTTGGTGGCGGTGACGGTGACTCCGGGAAGGACCGCGCCCGATTCGTCCTTCACCGTGCCCTGCACGTCGGCCCCCGTGAGCCGGGCCTGCGCCGTCGCCGCTGCGGGCAGCAGCACACCGACGAGCAGGGCCAGGCCTGCCTTCAACCGCATTCTTGAGCCTCCCCATCCGCCCCGCCGAGGGTTCGGGGCCGGGTGAGAGCGTAACCCGAAACGCGTTGCGGTCAAGTCGTTGACGCCCGTTCGAGCGGGAGTCTATCCTTGCCCCCGCCATGGACAGCGTCCTCGTCATCGACGATGAGAAGAACATCCGCGCGCTTCTGGCCAAGGTGCTGAGCCAGGACCAGGTGGAGGTGTATTCGGCGGGGACGGGGGCCGAAGGCATGCAGATGGCCGACGAGCACGAGCCCGACCTGGTGCTGCTGGACCTGCGGCTCCCCGACACCAGCGGCCTGGAGGTGCTGCGCTCGCTCAAGGCCCGCCACCCGGAAGCGATTGTCATCATGATGACCGCCTTCGGCCAGGTGGAGAGCGCGGTCGAGGCCATCAAGTCCGGCGCCAGCGACTATCTCGAGAAGCCGTTCGACCGCCTCGAGAAGCTGCGCATGGCCGTGGGCCGCGCGCTCGAGGAGTCGCGGGCGCGCCGCGAGATGCACCGCCTGCGGGAGCTGCAGGAGAAGATGTACGGCGCGGACCGCCTGGTCGGGGACTCGTCGTTCACGCGGGGCCTGCGCGACCTGATCCGCCAGCTCGCCGCGAGCGAGGCGCAGACGATCCTCGTCCAGGGCGAGACCGGGACGGGCAAGGAGCTGGTGGCGCGGGCCCTGCACTACGGCAGCGCGCGGCGCGAGCTGCCGCTCATCGAGGTCAACTGCGCGGCGATCCCGGAGACGCTCTTCGAGAGCGAGCTATTCGGCCACGAGAAGGGCGCCTTCACCGACGCGAAGGCGGGGAAGAAGGGGCTGATGGAGCTGGCCGACCGCGGCACGCTCTTCCTCGACGAGGTGAGCGAGATGTCCGCCGCCAGCCAGGCGAAGTTCCTGCGCTGCCTCCAGGAGCGCGTGTTCAAGCGCGTGGGCGGGACGCGGGACATCAGGGTCGACGTGCGGGTGATCGCCGCCACCAACCGCCCCCTGGAGCAGCTCGTCAAGGAGAGCCGCTTCCGCGAGGACCTCTACTACCGGCTCAACGTGATCCCCGTGACCCTGCTTCCCCTGCGCGAGCGCCGCGACGACATCCTGCCTCTCGCCCGCCACTTCCTCGCCGAGTACGATGCCGCCTTCCACAAGCGGATCCGCGGTTTCACGCCCGACGCGGAGCGCCAGCTGCGCAGCGACAGGTGGCCCGGCAACGTGCGCGAGCTGAAGAACCTCATCGAGCGGCTCGTCCTGCTCGGGACCTCGGAGCGCATCGAGGCCTCCGACCTGCCGCGGCCGTTCGCGCCGTCGGCGCCGCCCGCCCCGGCGGTTGGGGCCGACGAGCTCCAGACGCTGGAAGACCTCGAGCGGAGCTACATCCGGCGCGTCGTGGACCAGGTGGGGAACAAGAGCCAGGCGGCGCGCATCCTCGGCATTTCGCGGCAGACGCTTCGGCGAAAAGTCGGGGTTTGAGCTCGCTCCCCCGGCGATTGGTCCGAAATGGACCGGTGGCCCATTTTGGTCCAACAAGTGGATGACGGGCCGCGGCGCCCCTCATCCCACGGTCGCAGCGTCAGTTATCTCGCGCCACCCGATCACTTCGTCCCGCGGGCACCTGGTTCATAATCACCCAGCCTCACCGGCCTGCTGTCATCGCTGTAACGAAATCAACGACTTAGCCGGCCTGGCCTCGCGGAACGGCTATTGCAGCGAGGCGGCCCGTCAACACATCGCGGTGAACTCCCGCAGCTCCCCGGGGCCTTCGTGTGAGAAGGCCACTCAGTCCGGACGCGGCGGGACAGGGCTCAATGAGCCGGGACGGCCGTCGAAGCCGTTGGCCGGCGTGAACGAGGAAGGATCCCTCATGACGAACGGACGTGACCTGCGCCAAGACCCATCCACGGGGCGCGAGGTCCTCAGAGTTCTCCTGGTGGACGACCATGCGCCGGTACTTCGATTCCTGGCCCTCGCGTTCAAGTCGAACGGCTGCGTGGTCTCCACGGCGGCAAGCGCGGAGGAGGCCTTCGACCTTCTCTCCCTGCAGACCTTCGACCTCGTCGTGTCCGACATCAAGATGCCGGGTCTCAGCGGCCTCGACGTCTTGCGGGCGGTCAAGGGCCGGCAGCCGGGGACGCCGGTGGTCCTCATCACCGGGATGCCATCCGTGGACACCGCGGTCTTCGGCCTTCGCAACCAGGCCTTCGACTACCTCACCAAGCCGTTCTCGGTGGAGGACGTTCACCAGCTCCTGCAGCGCGTCCGCGAGGAGCGGCGGACACGGCTCCCGGCCGCACCGGCGCTCGCGCCGAACCAGGACGTGGTACGCCGCCAGGCCGCGGTGGAAGGCCTCTCGCACCTCGGCGACCTCGCCCTTCGGGGGCTCGACGCGGTCGCGTTCCTGGACCAGGCGCTCGCGCGCGCCGTGGAGAGCCTGGGCGGGGACGCCGTCTGCCTTCTCCTCGAGGATGCGCCCGGCGCGCCGCCGTGGTGCGAGAAGGGCGACCCGACGCTGGCCGCGCGCGTTCGCACACGGGCCGAGGGTTGGCTTGGCGAGCTGAAGCCCGGCACCGCGGCCAAGACCGCCGCGTTCGGCGTCGCGGATCCCGCCTTCGTCGCGCTGGCCTCCGTCGTTCCGGGCGTGCGCGGGCCGGCCGGCCTTCTCTGCCTCGCTCGCCGCGAGGGCGGCGAGTTCCTGCCCGACGAGAAGGAGTTCCTGCTCGGGTATGCCCGCACCGTCGGCCTCTCGCTCGAGAAGATGGTCCTCGGCGAGAGCCTGGAAGGAAACCTGGTCGACACGATCTCGTCGTTCGTCATCGCGCTCGAGTCCAAGGACGCGTACCTGAAGGGCCACTCGGCCCGGGTGGCGCTCTACGCGGCGGAGATCGCGCGGGTGATGGACCTGGGCGAGGCGGAGGTCGCGGTCGTGGAGCGGGCGGCCATGTTGCATGACCTGGGCAAGCTCGTGGTGGGCGACGCCATCCTCCGGAAGCCCACCCGGCTGTCAAGCGAGGAGACGGTCGTCATGCGCGAGCACCCGACGAACGCGGCCCGGATCCTTGCGCCGTTCCGATCCCTGGCCCGGGAGGCGGACGCGCTCCGGGCCCATCACGAAAGATACGACGGAAAAGGTTATCCTAGCGGCCTCAAGGGGGAGGAGATCCCCCTGGCCGCCCGGATCATCGCGGTGGCGGACGCCTTCGACGCCATGACGTCGAGCCGCCCTTACCGCAATGCGCTGCCCTTCGAGGTGGCGATCGGCGAGATCCGCCGGCACGAGCGGGCGCAGTTCGACCCGACGGTGACCGAGGCTTTCGGACGCATCTCGAGCCACCGCCTGGTCGACATCAGCCGTCTCTACGACGCGCGGGCGGAGAAGCTCTCCGACGGAGGATCCGCCAGCGTGCCCGAGGCGTTGCTGGGCGCTTCGTTCTGGCGGCGGCAGGAGGGATCCGCGCGGTGCTAGCAGGAGGTGAGTTCGTGAGCACCGCCGCGAAGAAGATCCTGGTGGTCGATGACGCCGGGCCGGTCATCATCCTCTGCGTCAACGTCCTGCAATCGCTCGGCTACCTCGTCAAGGGCGCCAACCGTGGCGAGTCCGCTCTCGACATGATCCGCTCCGAGCACTTCGACCTGATGCTGCTCGATTACAAGATGCCCGGCATGAACGGCTTCCAGGTCTTCAGCGAGGCCCGGTCCCTCCGGCCCGACATGGCCTTCCTTCTCGCCACCGCCCACGCCACGCCCGAGATCATCCAGGAGGCGCGGCAGATGGGCTTCAGCTCCATCCTCCTCAAGCCGTTCAGCTCGGCCGAGCTGCGGGCGGCGGTGGAGAAGGCGCTGGCGGAGAAGGTCTGAAAGGAGTGGGATGCCGACCGTCGGAGGCATGATCTTGACGATGCCGACCCCGGCCCAGGCCGTCAGCTCCGTCTTCCGCGGGATCCAGTGGGGGCTCGACCGCATGGTGTCCGTCGGCTACGGCGTCATGTACGACTACATCGTGGCGCGCTTCCGGCCGTATCAGGAGCTGCACGGCGAGGTGCTGCAGCTCGTGGAAGGAGCCGTCGCCCCGGGCACGAACCGGCGCGAGATCCGCGTCCTCGACGTGGCGTGCGGACCCGGCAACTTCACCCTCGGCCTCGCCGCGGCCGGCTTCGAGACGGTGGGCATCGACGCCTACGCCGGCCTCGTCGAGCTGGCCCGCGAGAAGCGCAAGGCGCATCACCTGGCGAACCTCGCCTTCCGTCACGCCGACCTCGCCCGCGGGGGCACGTTCCCCGAGGCCAGCTTCGACCAGGTCGTGAACATCCACTCGCTGTACGTGCAGCCCGATCCGCAGCGGCTGCTGCGCGAGGTGCACCGGGTCCTGAAGCCCGGGGGCCGCGCGGTGTTCGTGAACTTCACCCGGCGGGTGTGGCTGCGGTCGACGGTGCGGGAAGTGAAGCGCCGGGATGGGCTGGGAGCCGCGCTGCGCTGCCTGCTGTGGGTGCTGCCGAACTCGATCTTCGAGGCCACGCGCAAGCGGGTGCGGCCGCAGTACTGGGAGGAGACGGAGCTCGCCGCGCAGCTCGAGGCGGCGGGGTTCAAGGTGCTGGAGCTCCGGCGGACGTTTTTCGAACGCGCGAGCCTGCTCGCATGGGTGAGCAAGGAAGACGGAGAACGATAGCGATCGGCTCGGGTGCAGCCGGATCGGAGGAGATGAGAGTGTCATGAGGACGAACATGCTGGCCAGGAACGATCGCCGCTTGCGCTGGGCGCTCGTCGTCGCGGTCCTGCCCGGTCTTTGGCTGGCGCCGGCCACATCCCGGGCGCAGAACAGGCGGAGCGAGCCGACCCTGTTTGCCACCTTGACACTCTACGAGGTGCAGGAAGGGACCGACCTGGAGGGTCAGAATCCCGTGCTGCGGATGGCGAACGCCGCCCTGGTGGGCAAGGCGACGGGACCCATCTGTGCCGCTACCGCCATGCCGCCCGCGCCCGCCCAGGATCCCTGCAACTTCGATACGCTGGCGGTCTCGAACGTGCCGCTGGACAAGGGGGTCGGCGAGCTGAAAGGGGACTTCGAGCTGCTGTTCGACAGCATGATGAACCCGGGGCATCTGCTCTCGGATCTCGTGCTGGTGGCCAAGGGCACGGTGAACGCGAAGCTCGACCTCACGCCCCTTCTCAACCAGACCGGGGCGGTGGCCTTCATAAGGGACGGCAAGTGGAAGAGCCGCACGCTCGGCGTGAAGGGCACCGTCACCGGCACCTTCTTCGTTCCGAGCTTCACCGTCCCCGCCGATCCCACCCAGCCCGACCCTTGCCCGGAGACTCACTTCGCGTACGTCGACCCGAACGGCGGCTTCCAGTGCCTGGCGACGACCGAGTTCTCCCTCGACCGGCCGGTCACCAAGGTGGTCGCGACGTTCATGAAGACGGGGACGATCGGCGGGGACGGGGACAGGGACAGCGACGAGGATGACGGGGACGGACCGGGCAGAAACTGAGCGGAGCTTCAGGGGGACGTGCTACTCGACGGCGCGAGCCGGGCGAGTTTGGAGGCGAGACGCAAATGGATTTCAATGACATGAAGCGGTTGTCCTGGAAGGCGGGACTCGTGGCCGGGGTCCTCCTCGCGCTGGGCCCGGCCCTGGCGGTGGCCCAGCAGGCGCAGACGCCCTATGCGACGGGGACGTTGTATGAAGTCCGCGAGGACATCAACTGCAACCCCGGCGACAGCACGCGCCCGGACTGTGCGGACGGCGCCCCGGGCTTCGGCGTGCGGATCGCCGACGCCACCTTGACGGGCAACATCACCAGTGCGACGGATTTTTCGGGCCCCGTCACGCTCGATGCCTCGTCGATCCTCAACCAGCGGGATTGGACGGGCCCGGTGCACGGCAAGATGACGCTCTCGAACGGAGTCCGGGCGACATTCTCGGGCCAGCTCAACCTGTCGCTGGCAATGTTCGCCAACCAGCCGCTGGCACCGATCTCGGGCAATTGGCAGGGTACGAGGGGCACCCTGCACGCGGGGGGAGACTTCGGCGGCTCGTTCGTGATTCCGGTTCCGCTGGGGTGTTCACGCGATACCGCGCCCGGTTGCCTCTACCTCGAGCTCGGCCCCGACGGCAAGCCGACCGGCCAGCTCCGGCCGTTGCAGCCTGAGGAGTACACCAGCGGGGGCACCGGTCTGGTGAAGCTGATGGTCGTGTTCAACAACTAGGCGGGAGCGCCCGCACGGGGGAGGCCGCTCGGGCCGGAGGGACGATCGTTGCTCATTCCCGACTCAAGCTGGCACGCCAACGCGGAGCGCGAGCGCCTTCGCCGCCAGTTCGGTATCCTCTTCCCGGAGCCGATGCTCAAGGAGAGAGGGGACGGGCCGCCATCACCGGCGGGGAGCGTGACGGGCCTCGTGGCCGCGGAAGAGCCCGGGATCGTCATCGCCCGCGGCCGCCAGGTCCACCTGCGAACCTTCACCCCCGAGGACCTCGAGCACCTCGCGCGATGGGCGGCCGACCCCGCCCTGGAGCGAATGGTGGGCAGCGAGCTGCTGCAGCTCTACAAGGACGTCTACGAGAACGACCCATCGTTCTTCGAGGCCGTCCTCACCGACACCACCCAGATCGTCCTCATCGTCATGGCCAACGAGGGCTTCCCGCACCCGATCGGCTTCGTGCGCCTGTTCAACATCCACCAGTCCGAAGGGTATTCCGGCATCGAGACGGTGATGGGCGACTTCCGGGCCGCCCGGCGGGGCTACGGCGTGCAGGCCAGCCGCCTCATGGGCTACTATGGCGTCGACACGCTGGGCCTGCGGCGGCTGGAGGCCAAGGCATACGAGTACAACGCTTTGAGCATCAATACCCTGAAGCGCAACGGCTTCACGCACGAAGGGACCCTGCGCAAGGCGACGCTTCGCGACGGCCGGTACTGGGACATCATGATCTTCGGGATCCTGAGGGACGAAATCGAAGAGCAGCGACGCAAGGATCGGTATCTAATTCCCCTCGAGGGTGGCGAGGGGGACGTGATTGAGTCTCCATAAGCTCCTTCCCCTCATCGCGTTCCTTCTGAACGTCTCGCTGGCGGGCATCTCCCTCCTGCGAAACCCCGGGAGCCGGCTGAACCGGGTGTTCGCCTATTTCGTGTCCGCCATGGCGCTGTGGAACTTCGGCACGTACATGCTGCGCCGGGCCCCCGACGCGAGCACGGCCTACACGTGGGAGGTGATCATCCACATCGGCATCGTGGTGGTGCCGGTGTTCTACTTCCACTTCGTCTTGATCTTCCTCGAGAGCACCACCCAGCACCGGCCGGCCCTGACCCTGGCCTACACGCTGGCCGCGCTCTTCCTCTTCGCCGACCTCACGGGCTCGCTCATGACGGGCGTCAACCAAGACTTCTGGGGCTGGGTCCCGCGGACGGGCCCCCTCTATACGCCGTTCTTCCTCTACCTGAACGCCTTCTTCATCTGGGGCCTGTACTTCCTGACCCACGCGTCCGAGGACAGCGACTCGAGCTTCCGCCGCAACCGGGCGCGGCTCATCCAGTTCGGGACGGTGGTCACGCTGTCGGGGGCCTTCGTCGACTTCATCCGGTTCATCGGGACGCGCCTCCTTCCCGGCGTCGACAACCTCTACCCGCTCGGCATCCCCGCGAACATGGTGCTCGCCCTGATGCTGGCCACCTCGATCGTGCGCTATCGCCTCTTCGACGTGACGACGGCGGTGAAGAAGTCCGTCGTCTACGCCGCGGTGTGCGCGATCATCACCTCCTCCCTCGTCCTCGGCACCAAGGGCATCGAGCGCTACTTCGACCTCGAGCAGGCCAGCGTGCTCTGGATCGTGGTGCCCATGGGCTTCGTGATGACGCTGCTCCTGGGGCCGCTGGGGCAGAGGCTGGAGGAGCAGGTCGAGCGGCTGATGTTCACGAAGCGGCGGGGCTGCTACGAGACCCTGCTGGAGCTGAGCAAGCGCATGAGCGCGATCCTCGAGTTCCGGAAGCTCGTGGACACGCTCGTCCAGGGCCTCGTGCGCGGCATCCCGCTCACGCACTGCGTCCTCCTCGTCTACGACCGGGCCGCCAACGCCTACGTGGTCCAGCGCGAGGAGAGCTACGGCGAGGGGAAGCCGGAGATCACCACCATCCGCGCCGACAGCCCCATCGTGCAGTGGCTCCAGCTCTCGGGCGAGGTGCTGGTCAAGGAGGAGGTCAAGCTCAACCCCCGCATGGCGGCGTATTTCGAGACGGCCGAGGGGGAGCTGGAGGAGATCCAGGCCTCCCTCATCGTGCCCCTCAAGATCGAGATGAACCTCATCGGGATCCTGCTCCTCGGCGAGAAGCTCTCCGGGGAGATCTTCGACGCCCAGGAGCTGGAGGTGCTCTCGGTCCTCGCCAACCAGGCCGCGATCTCGCTCGGCAACGCGCGGCTCTACGAGGAGCTCGGCGCCACCAACGCCCGCCTCGTCCAGGCCAACCAGCTGAAGTCGCAGTTCCTGGCCAGCATGTCACACGAGCTGCGCACGCCGCTCAACTCGATCATCGGCTTCTCCAAGGTGCTGCTGAACCGGCTCGACGGCGACCTCACCGAGCGCCAGGAGACGTACCTGCGCTCCGTCCACAAGAGCGGCACGCACCTTCTCCAGCTCATCAACGACATCCTGGACTTCTCCCGCATCGAGGCGGGACGGGTCGAGGTCCACCCCGAGGAGATCGACCTCCACGAGCTGGTGACCGAGTGCATCGAGTCGTCGCTGCCGCTGTTGCGCGGCAAGCCGCTCCGCATCGACCAGGAGGTGCCGGACGCGCTCCCGCGGCTCGTCGCCGACCGCACCAAGGTCAAGCAGATCCTGCTCAACCTGCTCTCCAACGCGATCAAGTTCACCGCCGCCGGCCGCGCCTGCGTCCGCGTTCGGACCGAGGACGGCGTCGTCCACGTGAGCGTGGTCGACACCGGCATCGGCATCCGCGAGGCCGACCTCACCCGGCTGTTCGAGCCGTTCCACCGGCTCGACTCGCCGCTTTCGCGCCAGGTGGGAGGGACCGGACTCGGGCTCGCGATCAGCAAGAAGTTCGTGGAGATCCAGGGGGGCCGCCTGTGGGCGGAGAGCCGAGAGAACCACGGATCCACGTTCCACTTCACGCTGCCCGTCGCGCGGCCCAGCTAGAAGGAATCCCCGACATGGCCGACGCCAAGACACGCCGTGACAACCGGTCGACGAAGATCCTGTACATCGAGGACAACCCCGAGAACCGCGTCCTCGCCCGCGCGGTGCTGGAGGCCGAGGGCTACACGGTCAGCACCGCCGACGACGGCCTGTCGGGCATCGAGTCCGCCATCCGCGAGCGACCCACGCTCATCCTCCTCGACGTGAACCTGCCGGGGGTCGACGGGTACGAGGCGGTCGCCATCCTGAAGTCGTTTCCCAACCTCGCCAACACGCCCGTCATCGCCGTCACCGCGTACGCCATGGAGGGCGACCGCCAGCGCACGCTCGTCGCCGGCTGCGACGGCTACATCCAGAAGCCGATCGACGTCGACGCGTTTCCGGGCCAGGTGGCGGAGTTCCTCCGCGGCAAGCGCGAGCGGGTGGAGGCGCAGGAAGAGGGGGTCTATCTCCGGGAGCTGAACCAGCGCCTGGTCTACCGGCTCCTCAACCAGGTGGAGGAGCTGAAGCGGCTCAACGGGCATTTCATGCGGAGGGCGGGGCAGCTCGAGGACCTGCACCGGGCGGTGCAGACCGTGACCTCCGAGCTGGGGGTGACGGCGCTGCTCGAGAAGCTCTTGCCCGGCGTGGCGCGGGCGCTCGGCAGCGCCGGGCTCACCGTCGACCTCGCGGGCTCCGGAGCCAGGGTGACGGCGAAGTGCGACCAGGGCGATCGCTCCCGCAGCGTGCTCGCCGAGTCGGGCCTCGCCAGCGACGACTGGAACGAGGTGGAGTGGCGCCTGCCCCTGACCGTGCGCGACCGCGAGCTGGGGATGCTGGCCGCGCGCCACGTCATACCGACCGGGGCGCGCGCGGACGAAGAGCAGCTCCTCAAGCTCGTCTCCAACCAGATTGCCATCGCGGTGGAGAACGCGCGGCTGTACGAGGAGACCCAGCAGCGGCTGCGCTCCACCGAGACGCTGCTCGCGGTGAGCCAGGCGGTCGGCTCCACGCTCGACCCCACCGAGACGCTGCGGCGCGTGGCGCGGGAGGCGGGACGGGCGCTGGGGGCAGACACCGTCGGAGCCTACCTGGCGGACGCCGATCAGACCCACCTGCGGCCCATCGCCGGTTATCACGTGCCCCGGGAGAAGAGGGACAGCTTCCTGACCGCGCCCATTCCCCTCGAGGGCCACCGCCTCCTGCAGGAAGCCTGGCGGGCGGGCGAGGCGCGTTACTCCACCGACGTCGCGAACGACCCCCGGGTCAACCGGGAGACCGTCGCCCGCTTCCCGCACCGCTCGATGCTGTTCGTGCCGATGATCGTCAAGGGCGTGCCGATCGGCGGCCTGTTCCTCCTCTGGTTCGTGCGCCAGCGGCAGTTCTCTCCCGAGGAGGTCCGGCTGGTGGAAGGTATCTCCCGCCAGGCCGCCCTCGGCATCGAGAACGCCCGGCTCTACGAGGGCGTCAAGCGCCACCTCCACGAGCTGCAGCAGACGCAGGCCCAGCTCATCCAGTCCGCCAAGCTCGCGGCCATCGGTGAGCTGGCCGCGAACGTGGCCCACGAGATCAACAACCCGCTGACGGCGGTCCTGGGGTTCGCGTCGTACCTCTCCGAGCAGGTGGGCCCGGGCCAGCCGATGCGGGAGGAGCTGGACCTCATCCAGGAGGAAGCGAGCCGCGCCCGCGACATCGTGCGCGACCTGCTGGACTTCTCTCGCCAGCACGAGTTCTCGGCCGAGCCCACCGACCTCAACACGGTCGTGCGCCAGACGCTCGCGATGGTGCGACGCCAGCGCGCCGTCGACAACATCACCTTCGCCGAGCACTACGCGCTCGAGCTGCCCCTGGTCGAGATGGACGTGTCCCGGCTGAAGCAGGTCTTCATCAACATCGTGAACAACGCGCTCTATGCGATGTCGGACGTGGGCATCCTCACCGTGCGCACCGCGGCCTCCGATGGCCAGGTGCGGGTGGAGTTCGGCGACACCGGCTCCGGCATCGCCCCCGAGCACCTGGACCGGATCTTCGATCCGTTCTTCACGACCAAGCCCGACGTGAGCGGCACGGGACTCGGCCTTTCCGTGAGCCTCGGCATCGTGCAGAGCCACGGGGGGACGATCGAGGCGAGGAGCGAGGTGGGGAAGGGCTCGACCTTCACCATCAAGCTCCCGGCCCTCAGCCCGGGCGGGGCCCGCGAAAAGGGCCGGGCGACGTCCGAAAGCTCGCGCTAGTGCGAGCGGGCGCGGACTACCGCGCGCCTCCGTCTAACATAGCGAAGGGGGTCGCTGACCTCCGGCCGGGAGGATGACCATGTTCGATCTGCTCCCCCTCGTGCTGACCGCGCTCGTGGCGTCGCAGACGCCCGAGTCGGAAGTAGCGGCGCTTCAAGCCGAAGTGGAGCGCCTGCAGAGCAAGGTGAACGCGCTGGAGACGAAGGCCCGGCAGAAGGACGACGCCCTGGACAGCCTGAGAGGGGATCTCAAGGTCGTCGAAGCGGGCGTGACCGAGCTGCGGTCGCGCCCGGTCACCCCGCCGTCCGGGCCCTTCATGGCGGCGCCCCCGCCCTCCTCGGATGCGGTGGGGGTGGCGAAGACGGTCGTCTTCGCTCCCCGGATCGAGGTGGACACGCTCAAGCGGAGGGACCTCGTGATCCTCAAGGTGCGCCGAGTCGAAGCGAGCGGCGTGCAGCTCGTCGGGGAGAAGGAGCTGGCCAGCGAGGAGGGTGTCGACCTGCCCATCGACCAGAACGGTGCGCTCTACATCGTCGAGTGGTCGACGACCGAGGGACAGACCTACAACCTGCTCCTGCGTGACGGCACGAGCGGCCAGACCGCGGCCACGGCCCAGGTCCGGCTGCAGCAGACCCAGGGCAGGTTCATCTTCGTGGGCTATCGCGCGGAGTGAGGGCGGTCCGGCCCTGGCCCGGCCGAGCCGCTGAAATCTTTACGAAATCTTTAGGCGGGCGCGGCCTCTCCTGACGGCATCCTTACTCGGGGGAGTTTGCTCGTGGTCACAGATGAGCCCTTCCGGGCCACGCCGAAGGTCGTCATCGCCACGTCCGTCATGCTGTCCTTCATCTCCTTCTGGAGGGCGGCGGCGATCGTGCTCAACGACCTCGGCTCCTCCGCGTACTACGTGGGCGGCATCGCCGAGAAGGCCGTGGGGCCCGCCGCGCCGTGGTTCATCCTCGGCGTCATGCTCTTCTCCTACGCGGTTCGCGCCGTCTACATCGAGTCCTGCGCCATGTTCACGCGCGGCGGGGTCTACCGCGTGGTGAAGGAGGCCATGGGCGGCCCCCTGGCCAAGCTCTCGGTCTCCGCCCTGATTTTCGACTACGTCCTCACGGGGCCGATCTCCGGCGTCTCGGCGGGCCAGTACATCGTCGGCCTCGCGGCGCAGGGCCTCACGTACCTCGGCCATCCCTGGAGCCCTTCCCCCACGACGGTCAACCTCTGGTCCGCCGCCATCGCCGTGCTCGTGACCTCCTACTTCTGGTGGCGCAACACGCGGGGCCTGCACGAGTCCTCGGACGACGCCCTGCGGATCATGTACGTGACGACGGTCATGGTCGTCACGCTCATCCTCTGGTCGGGGCTGACGATCGCCCGCAAGCCGCAGCAGCGGCAGCTTCCGCCCGCGCCCGCGCCCCACAACCTGACGTTCGATCGTGAAGCGGTCGGCTGGCTGCCGGCGATCGCCCCCTCCGCGCTGAGGGAGGCCGGCCCCGAAGCCGCCCCCCGTGAAGGCGGCGCCCACGACAAAGGGGAAGTGCGCTACAGGTTGCCGCCGCAGGCCGGCTCGCTCCTGGGCCTCCTCGGCATTCTCATCGCCTTCGGCCACTCGCTGCTGGCGATGTCCGGCGAGGAGACGCTGGCGCAAGTGAACCGCGAGATCGAGTATCCAAAGCACAAGAACCTCGTGCGCGCGGGCATGGTGATCTTCGTCTACTCGCTGCTCTTCACCTCCCTCGTCTCGTTCTTCGCCTACTCCATCATCCCGGAGGGGCTCCGCACCCAATACAAGGACAACCTCATCAGCGGCATCGCCCTCCATCTCATGGGCCCCATGTGGCTGAAGCTTCTCTTCCAGGGCTTCATCGTGGTGGTGGGCTTCCTGATGCTGGCCGGGGCCATCAACACGTCGATCATCGGTGCCAACGGGGTCCTCAACCGGGTGAGCGAAGACGGCGTCATGCCGACCTGGCTCCGCAAGCCCCACCGGAAGTACGGCACCTCCTACCGGCTCATCAACCTCATCGTCGTCCTTCAGGTCGTCGCGATCGTGGGGTCCCGAGGCGAAACCTACACGCTCGGCGAGGCCTACGCCTTCGGCGTCATCTGGTCCTTCGCCTTCAAGGCGCTGGCGGTGCTCGTGCTGCGCTTCAAGGACCGGAGCCCCCGGGAATGGAAGGTCCCGTTCAACGTCTCGCTCGGCGCCACGGAGCTGCCGCTCGGCTTGGGGGCGATCGCGTTCGTGCTCTTCCTGCTCGCCTCCGTGAACCTCATCACGAAGCAGGTCGCCACCATCAGCGGTCTGGGTTTCACCCTCGTCTTCTTTGGCCTCTTCCTCGCCTCCGAGAAGATCAACGTGCGGCGGCGCGGGCCGGCGCCCCACGTGGAGACCGACGAGTTCCGACTGCAAACGGAGGAGGCCATCTCCCTCGAGACGGTGGGCGTCCGCCCGGGCAATACCCTCTGCCTCGTCCGCGACTACAACACCCTGGAGCATCTGAAGAAGGCCCTCGATCTGACCCACACCGGAAAGAGGGACCTGGTCGTGATGACGGTGAGGGTGACCAAAGGGGCCGATACCGGCTACGAGGGGCTCGCCGAACACTCGGTCTTCGCGAGCTACGAGCAGCTCCTCTTCAGCCGCGTCGTGGCCCTGGCCGAAAAGGCCGGCAAGCGGGTGCGCCTCCTCGTCGTGCCCTCGTCGAACGTGTTCGATGCGATCGCGCACACCGCGGCGCAGCTCGATTCCGCCGAGGTCATCGCCGGCCTTTCCTCGGTGATGACGGCCCGGGAGCAGGCCCGGCGGCTGGGCGAGGCCTGGGAGCGGCTGCCCACGAAGCCGGCCCGGCCGGGCTCGTTCCGCGTGATCCACCCCGACGGCAGGATCGAGGATTTCCGCCTCGGGGCCCATCCTCCGCGGCTGACCGAGGAGGAGGTCAACCTCATCCACGGGATCTGGCTTGCGGTCACGCACGAAGACGGCCTGGGCGACCTTCGCCACGACGACGTCGTGGCGGTCGCGCTTCGCCGGCTCGACCACGACTTGAAGGAGATGTCGCGGGCCCGCGTTCTCGAAGAGTTCCGGCGGCGCACCCCCCTGTAGGCATGGAACCAGGGCTGCGTCGCGACCTGCCCCGCACGTCACCGGCCGCCTCGAGCCGGCTCTACCGCGCCGCCTCGCCCAACAGCGACCTCGCGATGACGAGGAGCTGGACCTCGGTGGTGCCGGCCCCGATCTCGAGGAGCTTGGCGTCGCGCAGCGCGCGCTCCACCTCCGACTCCTCGATGTAGCCGTAGCCGCCGAAGACCTGGATCGCCTCCAGCGCCCCGCGCACGGCGGCCTCGCCCGCGAAGACCTTGCCCGCCGCGACCTCGGTGCGCATGTCGCGTCCCGCCTCCAGCCCCGCGATGACCTCGTGCAGGATGGCGGTGAGCAGCGCGATGTCCACCCGCATCCGTGCCAGCTTGAACTGAATGGCTTGGAAGGAGGCGATCGGCTTCCCGAACTGGACGCGGGTGGTGGCATAGCGCAGGCACCGCTCCAGGCACGATTCCAGGATCCCGATGGCCGCCGCCGGCGACATGGCGCGCTCCTGGGTGAGCGGCCACATGGCCTGGGCGAAGCCGTTGAGGGGATCGCCGAGGACGTTCGCGGCGGGCACGCGCACGTCCTCCAGCACCACCTCCGAGGTGGGAGAGCCGCGCATGCCGAGCTTGGCCATGGGCGCGCCCGCGGAAAGACCGGGCATGCCCTTCTCGACCAGGAAGGTGCCCAGCGTGGTCTCGCCCGTCCGCGCGAAGATCACGTAGAGGTCCGCCAGCGGGCCGTTGGTGATGAAGGTCTTCTGCCCGCGGATCACCCAGCCGTCGCCGTCACGCGTGGCGCGGGTGGAGAGGGACATCACGTCCGAGCCCGCCCCGGGCTCGGTGAGGCCCAGGCAGGCGATGGACTCCCCCCGAGCCAGAGGCGGGAGGTACTTCCGGCGCTGGTCCTCCGTCCCGAAACGCAGGACCGTGCCCGCTCCCAGGAGAAGGCTCGCCCCGCAGGAGAGGGCGGTGGAGCCGCAGGCGCGCGACAGCTCCGCCATGAAGATGGCCAGCATGGTGAGGTCGCCGCCGCCTCCGCCGTAGGCCTCGGGGAGGTTGGGGGCGAGCAGGCCGGCCTTGCCCAGCGCGCGGTAGGCCTCCCAGAGCGACTTCTCGCCGCGGTCCACCGCCACCGCGTGCGGGGCCACCTCCCGCTCGCAGAACCTGCGCAGCGCCTGCTGGTAGGCGCGCTGGTCTTCGGTCCGTGCGATCTCCATCGGTGCTCCCTTTACCCCTCGACGGGCGCGAAGTGGAGGAGGTCGGCCAGCGAGCCGGTCCGCTCCTCGCGGAAGACGGCCCGCACCGTCTGGCCGACGCGCAGCCGCCCGGGGTCCTTCTCCGAAAGGAAGTATTGGAAGGTGTTGTCGGCTCCCTCGAGCTTCACCATGCCGTAACAGTACGGGACCGGCCGGGGGATCCCCGTGAAAGGGTCGAGGAAGGGAAAGGCAACGAGGGTGAAGGCAAGGAGGGTGCCGCGCGGCGGCAGCGTGACGATCTCGTCCATGCCTGCGAAGCACCCGGTGCAGGCGATGCGGGGCGGAACCAGCGTGCGCGCGCAACGATGGCAGCGGCTGGCCAGGATGCGCCCGTCGCGCAGCCCCTGCAGGAAGGCGCTGGCGTACCGGCCCGCCGCGTAGCGGTAGCGCAGCTCGGGCGTGGCCCGCACCGCGATCTCGCTCATCTCTCCGCCGCCAGGACCATGACCTCGCTCCAGAACGACCCGCCGAAGCCCGTGGCCAGGGCCAGGCGGGCGCCATCCACCTGCCTTTCACCGGCGGTGCCGCGCACCTGCATCGACGCCTCCGCCACGCGGATGAGGCCGGTGGCCCCGATCGGGTTCGTGCACAGCACGCCTCCGGACGGATTGACCGGGATCTCCCCGTCCCGGCGCGTGGCCCCTTCCGCCCACATCCGGGCCGCTTCCCCGGGCCCGCACAGGCCGAGCGCCTCCGCCCATTCGAACGCGGCCCAGGTGCAAGGCTCGTACATCTCGACCACGTCGAGCTCCTGCCGCGGGTCGGCGACGCCCGCCTGGCGGTATGCGTCCTCGGCGGCCAGCCGCAGCGTATGCAGGTAGGACACCGAGCCCTCGGTGACGTCACCCAGGTAGGTGTGGTTGTGTCGGGAGGACACGCCTCGCACCCAGGCCGCACGCCCGTCGCCGGGTCGGCTGGTGAAGACCACGGCGCAGGCCCCGTCGGAGGTGGGGCACATGTCCAGATAACGGATGGGGGTGGAGAGGACGGGAGAGGCCAGGACTTCCGCCACCGTGACCGGCTGGCGCAGGTGCGCGTGCGAGTTGCGGGCCGCGTTCTCGCGCGCCTGGACCACTACCAGCGCCGCCTCCTCAGCGCGCGTCCCGTACTTGGCCTGGTACTGGCACGCCAGGATGGCCAGGCCGCTCACCGCGCCGGCCAGGGTGGGACGCTCGTAGATGGGGTCGAAGGCGGTGACGATGCCCGTGGTCGTCTCTCCTTCGGAGTCGGAGAGACGTTCCCAGCCCACGGCCATCACCGTGCGGAAGAACCCGCCGGCGACCAGGTAGTACGCGGCCTGGGCCAACGATGAGCCCGTGGTGCCTCCGGTGGCGACCTTGAGCTGCGGCTTGCCCGCACCGCCCGTGCCCTCCACCGCCCACAGGTCCGAGAGGTGGATGCCCTCGAAGTGCTCCATGTTGCCGACGACGACGGCGTCGATGCCGTCGGGCTCGAGCCGCGCGTCCAGCAGGGCCGCCTGCACCGCCTCGTCGATCAGCTCCGGCGCGCTCACGTCCAGCCGGCGCGAGCGGTGCGCCGTCTGACCGGCTCCCACGATGGCGACGGGGTCTCGCATGGCGCGCTCCCGGACCCTCAGGCCCTGGCCCTCTTTCTCAGGATCCACGCGCAGTGCGCCTGCCCCACGAAGCCGGTCATGCCGTGGGCGAGGCCGGTCTTCCCCTCGCCCCGCGCGAGCCGCCCGAAGACCTCGGCCACGCGTACCAGCCCGGTGGCAAAGCCGGGCTGCGCGCTCATGGCACCGCCGGACGGGTTCCAGGCCGGACCGCCCGATTCGGACAGTCCGAGGCCTTCCCGCCAGAGCAGTGTCTGCGCGCTGGAGGCGTCGTGGACCTCCACCACGTCCAGCTCGCGATCGGGGTCCTGGACACCCGCGCGGCGGTACGCCTCGCGCGCGACCTGCGGCAGCACGCCCGGCTCGCCCAGGTCCCGGTCCCCCAGCCCGTGCACGTCGGTGGCGAAGCCGAACCCGTCGAGCCATACGGCCTCACCGCGCACGGTCTCGGCGTCCGCGAGGAGGACGGCACAGGCCCCGTCGGAATCGGGAGCGATCTCGTCCTCGTGCAGCGGGTCGGCGACGAGCACGTGCGCCGCCTGCCGCCGGTGGGCGTTGGCGTTCATGGCGGCGGCGGCGGCCGACTGCGTGGCGGCCTCGGCCAGCGCCTCCGGGGTGAGCCCCTTGCGGTCCAGGAAGGCGCGGGCCTGGAGACCCAGGGCCGTGTGGTCGTCGATGCCCATGGGTCGCTGGAAGATGGGGTCGAAGGCGGCGTTGGCGATGAGCCGCGGGTTGCCCTCGGACGCCTTGCCGTGGGCCACCACCAGGCAGGTGCGGTAGGCGCCGGAGGCGATGCGGGCCGCGGCATAGACGAGCGCGAAGGTCCCATCCATCGAAACCTTCGAGGCGGACTTTCCGGCGGCGCCGGCCGCGTCCTGCACGGCCATATCCGAGATGGTGCGCCCGTCCCAGAAGTCGCTGGAGGCGGTGATGACCGTGTCGATGCGGTCGTGCGACCAGCCCGTCCGGGCCAGGAGGTCGGAGACGACCTCGAAGGCCAGCTCCGCATAGTTGACGTCGTCCCGGCGCTCCGCGTGCCGGGTCTGCGCGACGCCCACGATGCCCACGGGCCGCATCGGTGCCCTCAGAGTGGACGGAAGCCGTCCAGGTCGGTGATGTGACCGCGGCGGGTCTCGGCGAGGACGGCCCTCACGCGCAGGCCGCGGCGGACCGCCGTGGGCTCCACCCCCTGCAGGACGTGGAGGAGGGCGGTGTCGGCACCGTCGAGGCGGACGAGGGCCAGGACGGCCGGAGGCGGAGCGCGCCGCGAGACCGTCCAGGCCACCACTACGCCTTCGGGGCCGACGCCGACCTCTTCCTCGCAGGGGACGTGGCACGAGAGGCATCTCGTCCTGGGCGGCACGAAGACGCGCCGGCAGCGCGAGCAGCGCAGGCCCATGAGGCGGCCCTCGTCGCGGAGGAGGACGAGAAACCGGCCGCCCGCGCGGCCGGCCGGCCAGCGATAGGGGATCCGGATCCGGCCCTCCACCAGGACCGGCGCCGCGTCATGAAGATCCATGGGTGGTGCCCCGAATCAGCCCATGAGCCGGCAAGTGCCGTTCCAACTTGTTGTCCCGAGTCGAAGAGAGCGTGCAGGCCAGACGCTGCTGCTCGATCCTGCGTCTCAAGTCTTGGGTCGCGCCGATATAGAGCCGTCGATCGGCTTCGCTGAGTAGCACATAGGTGTAGTACATCGCTTAAAGCATCCTTG
>Ga0207684_10000914_pt1 | contig 33497 bp, 36 predicted proteins | sample KBSK5501metaG_FD_184342 | JGI IMG/M metagenome (GOLD analysis project Ga0207684, IMG submission 184342) | Corn, switchgrass and miscanthus rhizosphere microbial communities from Kellogg Biological Station, Michigan, USA - KBS K5-50-1 metaG... | ecosystem: Host-associated > Plants > Roots >... | reverse complement strand
CACGGCGGGGCCGTGAGCACGGCGGGCCGGTGAGCACGGGCCGTGAGCACGGCGGGCCGGTGAGCACGGCGGGGCCGTGAGCACGGCGGGCCGGTGAGCGCGGCGGGGCCGTGGGCGCGGCGGGGCCGTGGGCGCGTCGGGCCTTCGAGCGCGGTGGCGCGGGCGTGGCCGACGGCGCTAGCCGGGCCCGCCCGATTCGGCCCCGCTGCCCGAGACGTTCGTCCCTCCCCCGTGACTCGTGCCGAGGAGGAGTTCCGGCACGGCCCGGCGCGCGGAGGCGAGGCTGGTGTGCGCGGGCCCGAGCTGGAGCAGCATCTGGGGCACCCCGGGCAGCGCGAGCCTGGCGCGGATCAGGGCCCGGATCACCGGGATTTCCAGCGGCTGGGTGTGCAGGGTGGCGGCGGCCCACACGGTCGCGGCGTGGGCCAGGAGCCGGTGCAGGGCCTGGCCGGCCCGCAGCCAGCCGGCGCGGGTGTCGCCGGTGGTGACCAGCACCGCGGTTAGCAGCGGCGCTCGGCGGCCGCCCTTTGACAGTGCGGCAAAGGACTTTGGTCCCGGGTTGGGCGGGCCCAAGGGCGGGGTGCCCGGGGCCGTTCACCCGTGGCCCTTCCGTCGCATCGGTCAGACGATGAGCGTGGCAAGGGAGGTCGCCGTGAAGAGCTGCGTCAGGGACGTGATGACGACACCGGTCGTGGCGGTGAAGAAGACCGCGTCGTTCAAGGAGATGATCCTCCAGATGCGGAAGTACCGGGTCAGCGCATTTCCTGTCACCGACGACGCCGGGCGGGTCATCGGGGTGGTGTCGCAGGCAGACATGCTGAACAAGGAGGCCGACCTGGCCACCGGCCCGGGGCCCCTCTCGGGCATCCTGCGTTTCCGTGATCACGACAAGGCGGCCGGGGTCACCGCCGCCGAGCTGATGACCAGCCCGCCGCTGACGGTCGGCCCCAGCACACCGCTCACCGAAGCCGCCCGGATCATGCGGGACCGCCGGGTGAAGCGGCTGCCGGTGATCAACGCCACCGGGCGCCTGATCGGCATCATCAGCCGGGCCGACGTGCTGAGCATCTTCGCCCGGCCGGACGCGGACATTCACCGGCAGGCGGCGGAAGAGGCGATCGCGGAGAGCTTCGCAGAGGACTCGCGGCTGTTCGGAGTCACCGTGCACGATGGCATCGTGACCGTGACCGGGCCCCCGCAGAACGACCAGGCGGGCCACGATCTGATCGAGGCGATACGGCACATCGACGGCGTGGTCGCGGTCCGGGACGAGCTCAGCTACCCGGGCAAGGTGCAATGACGCATAAGCACGATCGGACGCTCGCTGCCCGTGGGCTCGCCCGGGTCGAAGGCGAAGGTGGCCTCTACGTCCGGGTCCACGGCGACCGGGTGGACGAGGTGCAGCTCGACATCTACGAGCCGCCGCGCTTCTTCGAAGCGTTCCTGCGCGGGCGCGCCTACAGCGAGCCACCGGACATCACCGCGCGGATCTGCGGAATCTGTCCGGTCGCGTACCAGATGAGCGCATGCCAGGCAATCGAGGACGCGGTCGAGATAAGGCCCAGGATCGTCGAGGGGAACGCCGCCGCGGCATTGCTGGCCGCATCGCCCGGAGCCGAGCTGCTGGTTGTCGGCAGCCGCGGTCACGGCGGTTTCGCCGAGGCCCTGCTCGGCTCGGCCAGCCAGCACTGCGTCCACCATGCCCCATGCCCCGTCGTGATCATCCGTGATCCGAACCGGTGAGGAGGCGTCATGAGGCTTAAGCGGTCCGACGACAGCCACCTGCCGACGGCATCGGACCTCGGCCGCGCTAAGCGAACGAACGCAGCACCCGTAGCGGGCCGGACGCGAGTGAGCCCCGGTCGTGGCTCCAGATGCTGGGCAGCAGGTGCGCCAGGGTCCGGGCGTCGGTCACATCGTTGATCGCCACGACCTCGAGGTCGTCTCGTTCCAAGGCGCGCCGCAAGAAGGCGCGGCCGACCCGCCCGAAGCCGTTGATCCCCACCCGTGTAGCCATCGCCGTCTCCCTCTTCGCTGTGCAGCGTGCGGCAGCCCGCCGTCATCTGGTCTCCTCCCAGCGTCGCGACCGCGGCCGCCCCGGGCCGACGGCCTTGGGCCTTTTCTGGGGGGCCTTTGGTCCCTGGCGACCGCAGCCCGGGCCGGCGAATGGTGGCAGTCAGCGACGCACGAGCGGAGGCACGGTGAACCCCTCAGATATGACGGCGCTGCCTGACCTGGTGCACGGGCAGGGGCGGTCCGGGCCGGTGCGTGAGTGGCGCCCGGTCTACGTGGACCTGCTGCCCCCGTGCAACGCCGGCTGCCCGGCCGGGGAGAACATCCAGGCGTGGCTGGCCCACGCCGAGGCGGGCCGGTACGAGCAGGCGTGGCGGCAGCTTGCCGCCGACAACCCGCTGGCCGCGGTCCACGGGCGGGTCTGCTACCACCCGTGCGAGACCGTGTGCAACCGGGCCAGCCTGGACAGCGCCGTCTCGATCCACGCGGTGGAGCGGTTCTTGGGTGATCTCGCCGCCGAGCGCGGCTGGGCGTTCGGCCGCCCGGCGGCCGGCACCGGGCGGCGGGTGCTGGTCATCGGCTCGGGCCCCAGCGGCCTGTCGGCCGCCTACCATCTCGCCCGGCTCGGGCACGAGGTCGAGGTGCGCGATTCCGGTGAGCGGCCCGGTGGAATGATGCGCTACGGCATCCCGGCCTACCGGCTGCCCCGCGATGTGCTGGATGCGGAGCTGGACAGGATCGCCGCGCTCGGGGTGCGGTTCACCCCGGGGCACCGGGTGACCGACCTGGCCGCCGAGCGGGCCGAGGGCCGTTTCGACGCGGTGTTCGTGGCGGTCGGCGCGCACCTGTCCAAGCGGGTGCACATCCCGGCCGGTGATGCCGCCCGGATCCTCGACGCCCTGTCGTTCCTGCGCAGCGCCGCCGAGGGCGAGCGGCCGGTGATCGGCCGGCGGGTGGCCGTCTACGGCGGCGGCAACACCGCGATGGACGCGGCCCGGGTCGCCCGGCGGCTCGGGGCCGAGGACACGCTGATCGTCTACCGGCGCACCCGGGCCCAGATGCCCGCGCACGAGCAGGAGGCCGAGGACGCCGAGCGGGAGGGGGTGCGGATCCACTGGCTGCGCACGATCACCGACTTCGAGGGGCCTGAGCTGACGGTCGAGGCGATGGAACTGGATCCCGCCGGGTACCCGCAGCCGACCGGGCAGTACGAGACGCTCACCGCCGACACCGTGATCCTGGCGCTGGGCCAGGAGACCGATACCGCGTTCCTGCGCCAGGTCCCCGGGGTGACCTTCGCCCGGGACGGCACGGTGCAGGTGTCGGCCGCCATGATGACCGGCTGCCCCGGCGTGTTCGCCGGCGGCGACATGGTGCCGGCCGAGCGCACGGTCACCGTCGGCGTGGGGCACGGCAAGAAGGCCGCCCTGCACATCGACGCCTGGCTCCGCGGCGAGGCCCCGGGCCCGGCCCGGGCGGTCAGGCACCCCGTGGCCGAGTTCGGCCTGCTGAACCCGTGGTACTTCGGCGACTTCGCACAGCGCCAGCAGCCGCAGGCACCGCCACGGCAGCAGGTCGCCGGGTTCGGCGAGGTGGCCGGCGGCCTGCCCGAGGCCGGCGCCCGCTACGAGGCGGGCCGCTGCCTGTCCTGCGGCAACTGCTTCGAGTGCGACGGCTGCCTGGGCGCGTGCCCGGAGGGTGCCGTGATCAAACTCGGCCCCGGCCACCGCTACCGGTTCGACTACGACCGGTGCACCGGCTGCGGCACCTGCCACGAGCAGTGCCCGGTGCACGCGATCGAGATGATCCCGGAGGAAAGCTGATGCGCGCCACCATCGACGGGAACGAGGCGGCCGCCTCGGTGGCCTACCGGCTCAACGAGGTGTGCTGCATCTACCCGATCACGCCGTCCTCGCCGATGGCCGAACTCGCGGACGAGTGGTCCAGCCAGCACCGGCCCAACATCTGGGGCAGCGTGCCGGCCGTGGTGGAGCTGCAGAGCGAGGGCGGCGCGGCGGGCGCGCTGCACGGCGCCCTCCAGGGCGGCGCGCTGGCCACGACGTTCACCGCGTCGCAGGGCCTGCTGCTGATGATCCCGAACATGTACAAGATCGCCGGGGAACTGACCCCGGCCGTCATGCACGTCGCCGCCCGGTCGCTGGCCGCGCAGGGGCTGTCCATCTTCGGCGACCACTGCGACGCGATGGCGGTGCGGCAAACCGGATTCGCCCTGCTCGCCTCCGCCTCGGTGCAAGAGGCACACGACACCACTGTGTCCTGGCCAACGTGCTCGGTGATTCTCCGGGGAGGGACGAATGTCCTCTCCTTCACGCCAGGAAGCCCATGCTGCGGTGACCATCGCCTCTGGGGCCGGGCAGACGGGCAGCCCACGATGAAAGTGCAGGCAAAGGTGCCTGAGGCCGTCCCAGCCGCTTTTGGCGCAACGCGCCGGGCCGACGAGTTGGACTGGTGAGGGATGGCCTGCCGAGGTATGGAAGGGAAGGCCACGGCGATGAGCGCGTTCTTTAAGTTGATGGCGGCCGGCCCGATGTTCTTCGTGAGCGCGTGGCTGCTGATGATCTTCGCGGGGATCGTGGGCGGTGAGGTGGGCATTGCGCCCTTTGGCTACGTCACCTCGATGGTGGTCACCATCGGGCTGTGGCTGGTCCTGGCGCCCGCCATCGGCGCGGTGTCCCGCGTGACGGCCAACAAGCACGCCTGAGGCGAGCAACGCCGCCATCGCGTTCACGTTGAGCCACATCGGCGAGCCCTGCCAGTGGGGCGGTGCTGGCCCGGACGCCTCCGACTGCCCGGCCCGGTCTTCGCCGTTTCGCTGCTGCGAACATCCGCATCGCCAGGACGACGTTCGGCGCCGGGACGGGCTTACCGTGGCCCTCGCTGACATCGAGCCTGGTGACCTTCTGTTCGCCTGCCGGGTCCGACGGCTCACCGACCAACCCGGGCCACGTCGTGATGTATCTCGGCGGCGGCCAGATCATCCAGGCCCCGCAGACCGTCGCCGGCGGCGGGACTGCGCCTACCCGATCGACTACACCCACGACGGCCTCACCAGCTTCCTCGTCCTCAACGGCCAGGTCCCCACTCCCGGCCCGATCCAGCTCCTGACCCCCACCGATAACGGATGCGAGTAGCCGCCCCAGCGATCGCGCCGCAGATCACACCCGCGCTGGGTCACGCCGGGCACATCCTGGGCTCCACCTGGGCACACCTGGAGCTCACCGGCGGCCGCCGGCCTTGCTCGGAGGCCAGCACCGAGGACCCTGGGCGCCCCGCCCACCGGCGGCGAGCACGTGCCCGTCCGGGCAGAGATCGCCAGGTCGGTCACTGAACGGTCAGGCCGGGGATTCTCGTCGGAGGCGTTGTGACGTTGGTCCCTTGTGCCACCGTGCGAAATGCTCAGACGGTATTTGTATGACGTTCGGACGCAAGATCGCAGCTGTGGCCGGGACAGCGGTTGTCGCCTACGCGGCCTGGTTGCGCCCTTGGCTGATGCGCTGGGGCGCGACCGATGAGGAGGTCATCGGGCCGTATCCCGGCGCTGACCTGGTCCCTGGCGGGGAGAGGGCGGCGACGATGGCCGTCACGATCGAGGCGCCGCCAGATCAGGTCTGGCCGTGGCTGGTCCAGATGGGCGGGGATCGTGGGGGCTGGTACTCCTGGGACCGGCTCGACAACGGGGGCCGCCCCAGCGCCACCGTGGTCCACCCGGAGTGGCAGGATCTCGCCGTCGGCGACCACGTGAAGTACTGGACATCCGCCGGCCCGGTGGACGCGTGGGAGGTCGCCGCGCTGGAACCGAACCGGTTCCTAGGCCTGCGCGGGCTGATGGACCTGCGCGGCCGCAGGCTCGACCCGAAACAGCCACGGCCATCGGCCTACACCGAAGGACTGTGGGGCTTCTTGCTGAACGAGCTGCCGGGCGGGCGCACGCGCCTGGTTGTCGGCGGGTACCAGGCCCTCCGCCCGCGCTGGCTGGGGCGCTTCACCAACTACTGGCTATACATCCCTATGGTGTGGCCGATGCAGGCACGCATGCTGGCCGTGCTCAGGCGGAACATCGAACGAGTAGCCGACCAGGTCAAGTAGTTGACCCCGGCGGACACAGGCCGAAGGTCACGAAGGCGGGCCTCGGCACGTGCCAGCCGGCACACCGAACACCCGGATCGGTGTCGCCTCGGTTGGCATCGGCTGGAGCCAGAGCCGCTGCCAGGCGGATCCCGTGTGCGGCCTGCCGCGGGCTGTGGCCACAGAACGTGGCGCGCGCGGGCGGGCCCCGGGGTGTCGGCACCCCGCCTCCAGGACGGGCGGTGATATTGGCGCCTGCCGTCATGTCCTTGTGGCAGCGCTGGCCGGTGACCAATGACCCTGGCGGCGCACCCCCGTGCACGGTCATGGTTCCAGATGGGAGGTGCTTTGCGAGGTGACCAGCGCCGTCAGCCGGTTCCTGCCGGGCGCACGCAGGGCGGTCCGGGCGCCGGTGGAGCGGGCCAGCCCGGCCGACCTGATGCAGCTGGCTGTGGATGTTGGGCCCGCGCCGATGCACGTCGGCGCGGTGGTGGTGCTGGGCACCGGGCCGGGCTTTAGCGTTCAGCGCGCCCTCCAGCTGCTGGGGGAGCGGGTCTGTGCGGTGCCCCGCCTCCGGCAACGGCTGTACCGGGCGCCGCCCGGCTGCGGCCGGCCGTTCTGGGCCGACGACCCGGCCTTTGACCTGCGCCACCATGTCACGCAGGTGCCCTGCCCGGCACCGGGTGACCAGCGGGCGCTGCTGGATATGGCTGCGGTGGTGCTCGGCGGGCCGCTGCCGCGGTCGCGGCCGCTGTGGTCGGCCACGTTCGTCACCGGCCTCGCCGACGGCAGCACCGGCCTGGTCATCGTGATGAACCACGTGCTGGCCGACGGGATCGGCGGGCTGGCAATCCTGGCCGGCCTGGTGGATGAGAGCCCGGGCCTGCCGCCGTCCGGCCCCCGGGCCGTGCCGTTCCCCGCTCCCGCGCCCGGAGCAGGGGCGCTGGCCGGCGACGCCTGGGCAGGCCGGGTGCGCCGCCTGGCCCACCTGCCCGGGACCGTGCGCACGATCCGGCAGGGCCTGGCCGAACTCGGCGGTGCCCGCCTGCCCCCGAGGCTCCCGCCAACGTCGCTGAACCGCCCCGCCGGGCCACGGCGGCGGCTCGACGTGGTCGCCGCCGACCTCGCCGCGGTCCGCGACCTCGGTCACACCTGCGGCGGCACCGTCAACGACGTCTTCCTCGCCACCGTCACCGGGGCGCTGCGGGAGTTGCTGGCCAGCCGGGGCGAAGGGCTGGAGCTGGTCACGGTCTCGGTGCCGGTATCGGCACGCCTGCAAGCCCGAAGCGGGGAGCTCGGCAACCAGGTCGGGGCGATGCCGGTTGCCCTGCCCTCCGCTGGCGGCCTGGCTGACCGGGTGACCCAAATCGCCGCGGTTACCCGTGAACGCAAGCGGGCGGCCCCCGGCACGTCCGCCGCGCTGCTCGGGCCGCTGTTCCGGCTGGCCCCCACCGGGCTGCTGCGCTGGTTCTTGAACCACCAGCGGCTAGTCCACACCTTCGCTACCAACCTGCGCGGGCCCGTGCAGCCGCTCACCTTCGCCGGTGCCCGGGTGCGGGCGGTGATCCCCATCCCGAACACCACCGGCAACGTCCCCGTCACCTTCGGGGCGTTGTCGTATGCCGGGACGCTCTGGCTGACTGTGCTGTCTGACCCCGCCCAGGTGCTAGACGTGGGGGTGCTGACCGCCGCCCTGCGACGGGAACTGAGCCGCAGCGGCGTGATCGGTGGCGCTGGGGAAGGGACGTCATGGACAGGCTGAACCCACTGGATGCCCTGTTCGTCGACGCGGAGGACGAGGACCGGCACACCTCGATGGCGATCGCGTCGATCGCGGTGTTCGAGGGACCGCCCCCATCCCACGACGAACTTCTGGCTTTCCTGGCTGGGCGGTTGCCGTCCGTCCCCCGCTACCGGCAAAAACTCCGCACGGTGCCGCTGCGCCTGGGGCGCCCGGTCTGGGTGGAGGATCCCGGCTTCGACCTTCGCTACCACGTGCGCCGTACCGCCCTCCCGGCGCCCGGAGGGGACGAGCCGCTCGGATCTCTCATGGGGCGGGTGATGTCCCAGCGGCTTGACCGGGATCACCCGCTGTGGGAGTGCTGGGCCGTTGAAGGGCTCGCTGAGGGCCGCTGGGCGGTGATCTCGAAGGTGCACCACTGCATGGTTGACGGAATCGCCGGTACCGACCTCTACCGCGTGATCTTCGACCCCTCGCCCGCACCCCGCCGCCTGTCGCGGAGAACCGGATCGTCGGCCCCGAGCCATCGCCGCTCCGGCTGGCAGCTCAGGCTATCGCCGACACGGTGGTGCTGCCGGTCCGCGAAGTCCTCGCGATCGGCGGCGCCGTGGCTGACGGCCCGGTCCGGGCTGTCGGACGGGCAGCCGACGCACGACGTGCCATCGCGAAGCTGGCGCCAGCCTTGTAGCCGGCCACGAGGTCCTCATTGAGTGGGCAGATCGGCCAGCAGCGGCGCTGCATCTGGGCCCGGGCCTCGCTGGATGACGTCAAGAAGATCAAGCTGGACCTCGGTGGCACCGTGAACGACGTCGTCCTGGCTGCGATCAGCGGCGGCTTCCGGGCCCTGTTGCTCGCGCGCGGCGAGCAGCCCGGGCCGCACATGGTCCGCTCGCTGGTGCCCGTTTCCCTTCGCGTTCCGGGTGAGGAGAACTTCTACGAGAACCGGGTCTCGGCGGTGCTGGCCGATCTCCCCGTCCATGTCGCCGATTGAACCGTTGGCGCGCACACAAGCCGACCTGACCGATCGAGCGCACACCGCGGGGAGACAGGAACGTCACCTCATTCGGCTCGCCACGTGCCGCTGGGCGGGCCGAACCCAACGGTAACCATTCCGCCTCCCGAGACCGACCGGCCGATCATCAGCGTCCCTCCGGAAGACTCGGCAATACGCTTGGCTATATCCAACCCGAGTCCAGTGGAGCCGATGCCGGACCGGCCACGCTCGGTGGGGTCGGATGACGGGAAACCGGGCCCATCGTCCGCGACGACCAGCCATGCTCCGCCGGGATCGCGGCGGCTGAGCCTGACGGCGCAGCTCACGCCGTCAGGCGTGTGCGCGAACACGTTTTCAAGCAGGACATCCGCACATGTGGCCAGGTCCTCACTGGATACCTGCACCCGTATCTGCCCCTCAGCCACCTCAACGGTCATCCGTCGCTCGGTATCCTCGGCAAGCGGCCGCCAGAACGCGGCCCGCTCCGCGACCACGATCCCGGCCTCACACACCGGATCATCGCCTGAGCCTGACGGGCGGCGGGCGTCATGGATGATCTTGCTCACCGTACACTCCACAGCGCTGACGTCGTCAAGCAGCTGGGCCTTATCGGCGGTATCACGCAGGGACTCGGCGTCGATCCGCAAGGCGGTAAGCGGGGTGCGCAGGCGGTGCGACAGATCGGCGACGGTCTCCCGCTCGTGGGCAAGCAGTTCGCCGATGCGGGATGCCAGGTGGTTCAGCCCGGCCCCCACGCGGCGGACCTCTGGGGGCCCCGCCAGGGTGGCTCTGGCCGACAGGTCTCCCTTGGCAAGCCGGTCGGAAACACCCGCCACCGCCGCCAGTGGGCGCACGAGGGAGCGGGCGAGCTGGTCAGCAACGACCACGCTGAGCGCGAGCAGCCCGAACCCGACGCACCCCAGCAGCAGCCAGGCCCGGGCCACTCCGCGGCTCAGTTGCGATTCGGGAACGAAGGTGCGGATGACCGCGGCGCCAGCGGGCAAGCCTTCTACGGCTATCAGAACCTGTACACCTGCCGACGCGGCTGTGGTGAAGCTGCGACCTTTGGCCGCCAGCCGGACAGCCGCGGACCGGGGGACGATAACCCCCAGCTCGCGCCGACCCGGCAGGAAGACCGTGATGGGCGTGCCCCTGTTCTCGGCGTTCATCTGGTCGACCGCAAGCCGGAGGCTGCCAGTCCTCAGCGTGGCCACCAGCGGCGTCATGCCTTGGGCCCGGATTGTTGCGGCGCTGATCGCGCGGTCTACTGCCTGCGTGCGCAGCACGATCGCTAGCGGCAACAGGAATGAGACAAGGACGAGCGAGCTGGTCGCCATCACGAGCAAGACGATGCGCAGTCTCATGAGGGGCCGCAGAGCTTGATACCCACTCCGCGTACGGTGTGGAGGTAGCGTGGCCGCTGCGCGGTTTCTCCTAGCTTCCTGCGCAGCCACGAGAGGTGGACGTCGACCGTCCGGTCCGCGCCGCCGTAAGGCATCCGCCAGACATGGGTGAGCAGGTCCCGCCTGGTGACCACCTGTCCCGCATGTGCGGTCAGGTAGTGCAGCAGGTCGAATTCACGCCTGCTGAGGTCAACTGTCACGCCGTCGAGAGTGACCTCATGGGCGCGCGCGTCCAGCCGAAGACCGGCAACCTGGAGCGATTCCCCGGCCTTGGGGCTGCCTGCCTCTGCCCGCCGTAGGACTGCCCTGATCCGGGCCTCGATCTGGCCTGCCCCGAACGGCTTGATGACGTAGTCATCCGCTCCCGCGTCCAGCGCCCGGACGATCTCGGCCTCGTCGTCGCGCGCGGTGATCACCAGCACGGGCACCGTGCTGACCGAACGGATCATGCGCAGCGCCTCCTGGCCGCCGAGGTCGGGCAGCCCGAGGTCGAGCAATACGGCATCGGGTGGCGCCTTGAGCACATGCTGCAGTGCAGTCATTGCCGCGGGCGTGCTGGTTACCACATGACCGCGGCCTGACAGGGCGCGGATCAGCGCTCCCCGGATGGGTGCATCGTCCTCTACCAGCAGCAACTGGGCCACGATAGGACGGTAACCGGCGTTGTCAATGGAATGAAAGGGAACAGGCTTAAATAAATTTCTCATAAATGAATTGCATGAAGGCTCCTTTACATGCACTTAACCTCCGCTGCATAAGACTTGGCTTGTGCACCGTCGCATACTCCTCGCTGTTACAGCCTGGCTCGTCGGAGCGAGCGCAGCGACAGGCGGAAGCCTGCTCGCAGTGAGCGTGCTTGGTCAGGGCATGAGCCCCAGCGCAGGGGAGCAGCAAAGCGTGGCAACGGTCAACCGCGCGCTAGGCAAAGAGGCTACTGAGCGGACTGCGGCGAAGCCACGGCGCGCTGTCTCGGCGCGGCGAGCTGGCTCAGCGCCGGCTTCACGCCTTGCGCCCCCATCGTGGGTAGACCGCCATGCAGCACCACCGCAGTCGCCGGCCGCCCGCCCATCAGCTCCACCGCCTGCTCCTGGTACAGCGGCCGGTACGGTGCTCACCTCCCAGGGCGGCACAGTCGTGGCAAGTTGCGCCGGTGCGCGCGCGTACCTGGTGTCATGGAGTCCCCAGCAGGGTTTCGGGTCAGCCGGCGTGGACCGCGGGCCTGCCACCAACGCCCAGGTGACGTTCATCGGTGGGCAGCTCACGGTGACCATGGTCGTCTCCTGTGACGCAGGGGTGCCCACCGCGACCGCCACGGCCGTTGGCGCCGGGGGGAATGCCACTGGCACATTCGGAAGTGAGGGCGAGTAAGCGGCGATCAGGGCGCGGGGTCATTGCCCTCTCCAGCAGCAGGGCCAGGGCCGGGCATGTGGCGACGGCACGCCGCGCGTACGGGACCAGTACTGGCGGGACCACGGCAGAGCGCAGGATGGGATAGCCCCAGGGGTCCAGCTCGATCATCTCCGGCAGGAGCTCGGCGCAGGCTCCGTGGCCGTTGCAGGCGATCGGGTTGACTCGCAGTTGGTGGCTCATGTCCAACTCCAGTCCTCTTCCCCGTCCTCCGGAATCGGGAGCAGCGGAGCACGGCACACACCGTCGCATGGCCCGCATTGGTCGTGCCAGCGTGCATCCGCGATGAAGGCGCGCATCGCGCTGCGCGCCAGCTGAGTGGCCCCGTCGGGGTGCCGGCAGGCCCCCCGGCCCTCAACAAGCGGAAGGAGGGCCGCGATGGCCTCGATCGCCCTCCCCCGACCGCCCTGAAACGCAAGGTCGGCGACCGCACCGGCCAGGGCGGGCAACCCCATCAGGCACGGGCCGCACTGACCGGCGCCCTGTTCGGCGAGGTAGCGGACCACCCGTGCCGTCTCGGCAAGGCCACACGACGCGCCGGGCAACGCGATGACAACGCCCGCCCCGAGCGCCCCGCCCACGGCGCGCATGCTGGCCTGCGTCATTCGTACCGGCCAGGCCACCTCCACAGGCAACCACGCTCCGAAATAGCCGCCGATGAGCAGCGCTGCAGGTCCTCGGCAGGGCCGCCAGCGAGCATCACCACATCGCCGGCGCCAGTGCCAAGCTCGATCTCATAGACCCCCGGCCATCGGACCGCTCCGTCCACGGTGACAAGCATCGACCCCGGCGCGGAGGGCAGCCCGGCGCCGCGGAACCAGCGTTCCCCATGGCGCGCGATCAGGGCGACGTGGGCCAGGGTCTCGACGTTGTTCACCAGGGTGGGCCGCCCCCGCACACCGCTCTCGTGAGGGCGCGGCGGAGCGAACGCCGGCTTACCGGGCCCGCCGTTCAGGTACTGCACTATCGAGGACTGCTCGCTGGAAACATAGCGGCCGGGGATGCCGGTGATCTGGATGGGCACCGGGTCGAGCCCGGCGGTCCTGCGCTCCGCGACGGCCGCGGCCAGGCCGTCGATCAGGTCACGCTCCCGCCGGTGGACGCACAGGTGGGCCTCGGTCGCACCGACCGCGTCGCATGCCAGCGTGATGCCATCAAGGACCAGATGCGGGAGGTACGTCAGGAGCAGCCGGTCCTTGGCGCTGGCCGGCTCTCCTTCGGCACCGTTGGCGACCACGACCGTCTCGCCGCGTCCGGCGACGGCGCGCATCTTGCGCCCGGTCGGGAAGCCGGCGCCACCTCGGCCGGTGAGGCCGGCCGCCTCCACCATGTCGATCAGGCGCTCGGGCCGCCGCTGGCCCGACCGGCCGCGCAGCCACAGCATCCCGTACTCGCGTTCGTGCTCGGCCAGGCCCAGGACCAGCCGGTGCCCGCGGCCGGCGAGCAACCGCGGGAGGACCGCGCCGCCTTCCTGCACGGCATTCGAATCGGTGACCGTCATCTGGTACCGGCCCGTGCCGCGGTGGCCAGGCGCCAGGTCGCCGCCGCCGCGACCGCGCAGGCGCAGCCAAGGGCCGCGGCGAAGACCCAGAGCGTGCGCCGGTCGGTGCCCGTCCCAAGCCCATGGATCAGGGCGATCGGCCAGCAGGCGTAGGCCAGCCAATGAAGCCCGCGCCAGGCCCGGAAGCCCAGCCTGTTGCGCAGCAGGCTGGTCACCAGGACGGCGACGAGCAGGTCCGCCGCCACCGCGCCCAGCCCGAGCCAGGGCGACTTGTAAGGCGAGACAAAGGGGATGACGGCGGCAGTGGCCGGGATAGACGTATAGGTGTCCACCACGGTGGTGCCGACATGCAAGGCCAGGAAGACCGGCACCAGCAGGGTCAGGTTCCGATGCAGGCCGACGGTGAGGAACCGGGGCCAGTTGCCGCTGGCGAAACGGCCCGCGGTGACGATCCCCAGCAGCATGCTGGCGGTAAGCAGCAGCAGAGTGACCAGCCCGGTCGCCCGGGTGGCATACCAGAGGCCCGGTCCGCCTGTGGCATACCAGGGTGCCGGTCCGTTGAGGGCGATACTCATGGGCGGCTTCCTTTGCCGCTAGGGCCGGCCGGCCAGCCGGCGACCGCGACAACCTCCCCGCCGTGGCCGACCAGGCGGGCAGGCAACTGCTGGCTCGCCAGCCACCCGGGCGCCCGGCCGCTGCGGATGATCGCAGCCGTGCTCGCCGTGTTCGCATCGACGCAGGTGGCGGCGGCAACGCTGACAGTACGCCAGCAGGAGTTGGCCGGCATCCCGGTGCTGGGCTCGATGATGTGATGCAACCGGGCCGTGCCCCGCGACCAAGCCCGGACCTTGGGGGACGAGGTGGCCAGCCCCCCGTCGCGGATGGTTACCACGGTGTCGTGCTGGGGCGGGCGGGGCCCAGTGGGGCTGGCCGCTGCCTGGGCGTCGTCGAACCCCCGGTTGTCCACGATCCCCACCAGCCAGCCCTGATCCGGAGGCCCGCCCGCGACGCTGATATCGCCACCCAGATTGACCAGAACTCCGCAGTTCAGCGCGGTGGCGATCCGTGTCGCCGCCCGGTCGGCCGCCAGGGCCTTGGCTGTCGCGCCCAGGTCGAGCATGACTTCACGGGGGATCCTGATTTCGCGCCGCTCCGGGTCAAGCTCCACCGCCCGCCACCCCACCGCTGGTACAGCGGGTTGCGACAATGCGCTGGTGTTCTGCCGAGCCGCAGCGAAGTCGCGGTCGTAACCAAGACGCGCCAGCGAGTGCCCGCAGGTGGGATCCACATCGCCATCGGTGATATCGGCAGCGGCGAGCGCCACGGCGACCGCCTCGGCCAGCAGTGCACTGACCCGCATCGGCCGTCCTTGGGCATGATTGACCCGCCACAGTTCAGAGTCAGGGCGAAAGCGCGAGCAGGCCCGGTCGATCGCGTCCAGTTCCGCCCTGAGCAGCGCGCAGGCGCGATCTGTGCTGCCGGGATCGGTGACGAGCAGGCTGGCTGATGTGCCAAGGGCCTTGAGGTACCCGATGCCGAAGGCGGGGCAGTCGGATGACATCGTCGTTACCCTCCGCCCGACCCGCCCGAGGTGGTAACCGGTGGCGCCGGGGCTGCTGGCGCTGCTGGCGGGGGAGGCGGCGCCGGGGCGGCAGGCGCTGCCGGCGCCGCGGCCGGGGGCGCCAAGCCGGGGGCGGGGGCAATGGCGGTGTGGTGGTGGCGGTGCTTTGGCTTATGCGCGTGGTGGGTCGCAGCAGCGTGGATGGATGGCTTAGCGCTCGGCTGTGCACCCGCGTGAGTGGTTGCGCTGTGCGCGGTCCGGGCGAACAGGGCCACGAGGCCGACCGCAATGACCGCGCTGACCTCGGCGGCCCGCCAGGTCAGCCTGGAGAGGCGGCGAAGCCCTGCGTTCCGCGTGGCATACCCGGGATGGCCGGGCCAGATCGGGTAGCTGGAGTAAGGATCGAAGTCTGCCCAGCCCTGGCGCCAGAATGGCGCCGTGCGTGCCGGATAAGCAGGCTGGGCAACAACGAGATGAACAGGCTGGTCGGGAAGGGCGGGGTGGCGCTGGTAAAGGTCGGGGGCCAGCCAATCGGCGGGGCGGCGCTCCACGGAGCCGCCGTGCGTCGTATGGCCGTTGGCGTGGTCGGGGTAAGCATTCTGTGCGGGCCCGTCAGCCGGGCTGAACCCGGGAGCGCTGGAGAGTTTCGGCGGCCACGTGCAGTCTTGACTCGGGCCAGGGCCGGCCCAGCCCGGAGGCGGGCTCTGCGCACCCACCAGGGGAACGGCAGACTGGTCAGGAGGGTCATGACGCTGGCTGTGGCCTGCCCAGTCTGGACGGCGGGCCTGCCAGGGCCTGTGGTCTGCTGGTTGTTCGTAGCTGTCACCCATATGCGCAGCACAGCACAGCCTCTGTTAAAGCCTCCTGAAGGAGGTTTCAACGAGTTATTGCGGTGCGAACGTCACATCATTCGCCGTGGCGAGTACGCGCAGCCGGGCCTGCCTTCGCTCCGCGGCCGCCTCGTCGCCTATCTCGTGTACGGCGTCGTGGACCACCTCGACCGCCCGCCTTGCCGCGACCGTGCGTCCCGGCCGATCACCGGTGGCCGGCCATGCCTGGCGAGGTGCCCGGCCGGGCTGGCGGGCCGTCGCCGGTCCGCGTCGCCGCACCGAGAACGACGACGGCGCTGAACAGGACCAGCAGAACGAGGCCGCTTCCGCGGGAGGGTGGAGAGCCGCGCCCACCGTTGGTGCACCAGCCCCCCGGTCGGCCTGGCGGCCGCCAGGCCATCACCATCTGGGTACCTCATGATCCGGGCGTAGACCCACCACCCGGCCCGATCACGCAGGCGCGCCGAACGTGATCAAGAGAACAGACCCCAGCGTATTCAATCCCTGCAGCTCAAATCCGGATCGCCGGGTGGTTCAGGCGGATGTCGGTAATGTTCGCCAAGACCCAGCGCTCGCCGAGCGCGCGGGCGACAGCGATACGGTGATGCCCGTCGAGCACGTAGTACTGGCCATCACACCGGTACAACTCCACAGGATCCATTCCGCGACCGGACCGGATGTCGATGGCTATCCGCTCAAACCGCGTTCGGGGCGCCTCTGCGGTGGGCCGGAAACGGCGGTCGAAGCACCTTGACTTGGTGGGCTCGGCCGTTCCGACGATCTGGTCGATCGGCACCATCGCCGCTGCACTCGCCCCGAGGCCGCTCATGCGTTCGTACTCCAGCCGCCGCACGCCGGGCCCTGCCGCGCCCGCGAAGGTTCTCACCTCGCCCAGCACTGGCAGGCGGTTGCGGCTGGCTGGGCGGCCGCGCAGCCACCCGGCCAGCTTGGCCCAGCCCGCCCGCCGCCGGGCGCGGTCAAAATCATCGCGGGCGTCTTGGTGAACTAATCCTGTGCGCATGGTCAAAATCCTCGCTCCCAGCCGACCAGACGAGCATCGCCGCTGACTACTCCAAAGGTCCCGAAGGCGGTGCCCACGCCAGCCAGTCGGTCTGCTCGCGATCAGCCAGCAGGCACCGGCTTGGCCCACCCGCCGCCGCTCATCCGTGTGTTACCGCCCCGCTGCCGGTGACGCTGCTGGTCACCTGCGGATTGCCGCTGTAGACGATCGCGCCGCTGCCGGTCACCGCCGCGTTCAGGTCTGCCGTGGCGGTCACCCGGATGAGGCCTGAGCCAGCGACGACCGCGTGCACGTCGCGGGCGGCCAGGTTGTCGAGCTGCGCCAGGCCCGAGCCGCCAAGGGTGACGTCGAGCCGGGTGACGGTTCCGCTTGCGTAGAGGGCGCCGCTACCGGGCAGCGTCACGGTCAGCCGCGGTGCGTCGATGCCTGTGACGGCGATCTGGCCGCTGCCGCTCAGCGTCACTGCCGCCAGTGAGGGCACGCTGACCTCGACGCTCATCGGGCTCTTGGTCGTAAAGCTGCCGGTGGTCCCGATGACCAGGGTCCCGCCTACGACACGGGTCGTCACGTAACGCAGCAGGTTGCTGTCCGCGTGCACCACAACGGACTGCCGCCCGCCGACGGCAACAGTGACGTTGTTGCTGCCCGCCAGATCAAGGCTGCCGAAGGTGGCCAGGGCACGCGACTGCGTGGCCGCCACGCCCGACCCCTGCACTCCCGAACCCGTCAACCTGCCGCGGGCCAGCAATGCCACCACGACCGCGGCCAGGACCAGGACAGCGATGACAGCCACGACGAGGGCGGTGATAAGGCCGCGCTGGCGGTGAGGTGCAACAGCCTGCCCGCCGCGGCGAGGGGGTGAGGAAATAGCCATGACCGCCTCCTTTGATTCCTAAATCGAGGATCCGTCCTCGGTCACGCGCAGCCACAGGGTCGAATGGCCCGGGCCGCGGGGGCGAACGACACGGTCCGCGACCTCGGCTGCTGATGAAGCGGTGCGCGGGATGCCCAGGCCTGGACGGCCACGCGCATTATCGGCACCCAGCCGGCGTCCGTCCAGGTAAGGCGCCTATTCGCGCATCAACGCTGGCCAAGCCTATTCACTGAGGGTGATCGGACCTCGTGGGCCGACCTGATGCGAGATCGCCGCTACCTGCCCGGCAGGCGCGCCGGTGAGCAGCCAGATCTCCCACAGCGGATGTGCCGGGTCAACGGCCGGTCGTTCAGCTCCACGCAGGAGTCAGAGCGCCTGCCCTGGATTGCGCGGCCCATCCCGACCCGCGCGGAGCTTCTCGGCGACGCGCTGCGCAGATCCATTACCGGCATCCGCCGAGGCGTGCACAAGACCGGGCACCCTGCGCGGGCCCGCGCCCCAGCTAGGACGTTGTTCCGCCAGGCTGTGCAGCGCGTCGGCGTCGAAGGTGGCGTGGTCGTCGGGGTTAGAGCCAACATGCATGAGCACGGTCTCACCGGGCCGCAACGCGGCCAGGACCCGCTCGGCCACGACGGCGGCGCTGATATGCCCGGCGGGTCCGGGTGATTCGTGACGGCTCGCGGCGCGACATCCCGGTCGCCGATCTGGTCGCCGGTGACCTGGTCGACCTCCGGCCGGGTGACCAGCTGGTGGCGGACGGGATGGCACGCGCCAGCAACGGCCTGCAGACCGACGAGTCACGCTGCGCAGCGAGGCGTGGTCGGTGCGGACCGCGAAGGCGGTGCCGGCCTGGCAGGCCACGATGCCCAGCCACGCGACGGTGGTGGCCTGCCGGTAGGGGTGGTGCAGCGGGCTGCCGGGCCCGGTGGCGGCCCCGGGATGCCAGCCGGCGTGCCGGAGGGTGAGGAAGAACCCGGCCATGACCAGGCTGGCCGAGATGAGCCCGAGGAACCCCCAGGTGCGGGCCAGCAGCCCGGCGCTGATCACGGCCTGCTTCCGTGGCCGGGGGGCGCGGTCCATAACCCCCGGCTCGGCGGGCTCGCGGGACAGCGCGAGCGCGGGCAGGGTGTCGGTGCCCAGGTCGATCGCGAGGATCTGCATCACCGTCAGCGGCCAGTTCGGGGCCGTTGACCACCCGCATCCCGCCGGCGCCGAGGCCCACCCGGCGGGCGATCGCGGCCGCGGTCAGCCCGTTGTCCCCGGTGACCACGTGCACCCGGATGCCGGCCCGGTGCACCCGCTCGATCGCCGCGGGGACCTCCGGCCGGGGCGGGTCGAGCATCGCCACCAGCCCGGCCAGGCACAGGTCGCGCTCGGCGTCCTCGCGCCGGGCCGGGACACCCGAGCCGGTGGGCAGGTCGCGGTGCGCGATCGCCAGCACGCGCAGCCCCCGGCTGGCGTAGTCGCTCATCACCGCCGCCACCTTGTCGCGGTCCGCGCCGGTGAGCGGCCGCTCCCCGGGGCCGTCTCCACCGCGGACAGGCGCTTGACCAGGGCGCCGCGCTGCGCCATCTCCCGGACCCCGACGGCCAGCGCGAGCGTGATCGTGGGCAGCAGCCCCTCGGGCACGTTGGCGACCAGCAGGCCGATCGCGAAGCTGGCCGCGGCCGCGAGGGTCAGCCCGGCCGCCAGGCCCACTGGCAGGAACGCAATCCCCGCACCCAGGGCCACCAGGGCGATCAGCCACGCCACCCGCTTGACCTGATGCTCCAGCGGGCTCTCGTCCCGGCCGACACGAGGCTTTGCAGGCGTACAGGCCGGCGCCGGAGTCGGCGATCATCTCGAGGAACTCGGGCACCGGGGGAATGTCGAGCTGGCCCATCTTGCGCGCCAGGTAGTGCGTCATGACCGACGACATCCCCGGCAGGCCGACGACGGTGATCGCCGCCGCGTCGCCCAGTTCACGCCGCAGCCGGTCCGCCGTCAGCGTGCCCGCGGTCCCACCGCCAAGGATGACGATCCTCTTCAGCATGACTTCAGTGTCTGTCCGCCGACGGCCGGAGCCCCACGGCCGAAGGTCCCGAGACGCCACCACGAACGGCCCGCCTCGCACCGGGCAGCCAGGGCATGACCGGCCTGCTTATTAGGAGCGACAGAACCGTCAGGGACGTGCACTGCGGCCGCAGCGTGGCCAGCGCCTGACACCGCGTCCTGGCTGGGGGGACGGCCCGGCGGTTATTCCGCCGGGCCGTTCGCTCGCGTACGATCGTGGCGTGGCATGCCGCGATGTGCAGGGTTAGCCGGTGGAGAGCCAGGACTCCAGTCGGCTGCTGCCCAGCCTGCGGCTCGATGACCTCCTCGGGCAGCTCCAGCTACGGCTGCAAGCGGTACTCGACACCAGGGACCGGACGCACGCGCTGCTGGAGGCCGTGGTCGCTGTCGGCAGCTACCTCGAGCTTGAGACCGTGCTCCGGCAGATCGTCGAGACTGCCGTAGAGCTGGTGTCGGCTCGCTACGGCGCGCTGGGCGTCATCGGCGAGGGCGGCCGGCTGGCCGAGTTCATCCCGGTCGGCCTGGACGAGGCGCAGATCGCCGCCATCGATCACTGGCCGGAGGGCCGTGGCCTGCTCGGCAAGCTGATCACCGACCCGCGCCCGCTGCGCCTGCAGGACATCGCCGCAGATCCCGGGTCGAGCGGGTTCCCCGACGGCCACCCGCCGATGCGGTCCTTCCTCGGGGTGCCGGTGCGGATCCGGGAGGAGGTGTACGGCAACCTCTACCTGACCGAGAAGCAGGGCGGCGACTTCGACGAGGAGGACGAGGCGCTGGTCCAGGCGCTCGCCGCCGCCGCAGGGGTGGCCGTCGACAACGCCCGGCTGTACGCCGAGGCGCGCAGGCAGCAGCAGTGGCTCCGGGCCACCGGCGAGGTCGCCCAGCGGCTGCTGTCCGGGGACCAGCCCGAAGAGGTGCTGGACCTGGTGACCCAGCAGGCCCTCGAGCTGTCCGGGGCGGACCTGGTGGCACTGGCGTTGCCCACTGGTGACCGCACACGGCTCGTCATCGAGCACGCCTCCGGTGACGGCGCCGCCGAAGCCCTGGGGCTCGTGTTGCCTGCCGAGGGGTCGGCCTCCGGGATCGTGATGGCCAGCGGCAAACCGCTCGCCGTGGAGAACTTCAGCGCCGACGCACGCGTCGCCCCCGTGGCCCGCCAGCACATGCCGCTGGGCCCGGCGGTGCTGTTCCCGCTCGGCCCCGCCGGGGACGTGCGCGGCGTGCTGACGGCCGGCCGGCGCCAGGGCGCGTTCCCGCTCGCCCCGCCAGCGGTGGAGATGGTCACCACCTTCGCGGCGCAGGCGGGCATCGGGCTCGAGCTCGCCGAGCACCGCCGGGACGTCCAGCGCCTGGCGCTGTTCGAAGACCGCGACCGCATCGCCCGCGACCTGCACGACCAGGTCATCCAGCGGCTGTTCGCCACCGGGATGTCGCTGCAGGGCGCCACCGCGCTGATGCGCGACGCCGAGGCGGGGCGCCGGGTGGAACAAGCGGTGGACGCGCTGGATGAGACGATCAAGGACATCCGCGCGGCGATCTTCGAGCTGCAGTCCCGCGGCGACGCCGAACCCGCCCGGCTGCGCACCAGGATCCTCGCCATTATCGAGGAGATGACCGAATCCCTGGGGTTCGCCCCCGCGCTGCGGATGGCCGGGCCGCTGGACACCCAGGTACCGGCGGCAATCGCCACCCAGTTGCTGGCCGCGCTGCGTGAGGGACTGGCGAACGTGGCCAAACACGCCCGCGCCAGCCGGGCCGACGTATCGGTCGAGGCCGGCCCAGACCTGATCCTCACCGTCCGGGACAACGGCGTCGGCCTTCCGGAGACGACACGCCGCAGCGGGCTCGGCAACCTCGCAGACCGGGCCCGCGAGCTTGGCGGCACCTTCCACGCCGCCCCGGCCGAAGGCGGCGGCACCAAGCTGGAATGGCGGGTCCCGCTGCTCTCGGACAGTTCTCCCGGCTAGAAGCACCAGGACACGCCCTGGCCGGGCCCCACCCTGCTTTCCGATCAGGTGCAGGGCACCGATCGAGGCGCCGGCGGATCTTCGCAGGCTCCGGCCGCACCACGTGACGGGCCCGCAGAGGTCCCGCGGGCTCCTGCCGTTGGGCCCTACCGGAGCCCGTACCGAAGGGGTGCCGTTAAAGGCACACGTAGGAGGTGCCGAGATGCGAGCGGTAATCGTTTATGAGTCGATGTACGGCAACACCCACCTGATTGCCGACGCCATCGCCGACGGCATGGGGTCGAGCAATGAAGTGACGGTGATTCCGGTGTCCGCGGCGACGCGGAACCTGCTGCACGGGGCGGACCTGGTGGTCGCCGGCGGCCCGACCCACGTGCACGGCATCAGCAGGGCAAGCACCCGCAAGGCGGCCATGGAGCAGGCGGGCAAGTCGTCCGGCCAGCTTGTCCTGGATGCCGGTGCGGCCGCGGACGGCCCGGGCCTGCGCGACTGGTTCGGTTGCCTGGGCCGGATCAGTGCCAGCGGGGCGGCGTTCGACACGCGGATCGCCGGCCCGGCGATTGTCATGGGACAGGCGTCGAAAGGCATTGCTAAGCTGCTTGCGCAGCACGGCCTCACGCTTATCGCCCCGGCCAGGAGCTTCCTCGTCAGCAGGGAAAACGTGCTCCAGCCTGGCGAGGAGGACCGGGCACGGGAATGGGGCAGGGAACTGGCCCGCCGCGTGCCGTTGGGCCCGCGGCATCGGGACTGAATGCCCTGCCGGGTACCCGCCCTGGGCAGGCGACACTGGGGATAGCCGCAGCGGGGAGGGCAGAGCTGTTCGTCCTGAAAAAGGGGACCTTCGTGGGGAATTCGAGCAGCAGCCCAGCCTTCATGGCTTTCTTAGTCTGCTGCATGTGCCGGCGTCTTACCGTGGCTCTCGATAAAGGGCCCAAAGGATCCCGCCGCCCCGCCGCTGAGGCGGGACGGCGGGATCAGCATCCGCAGGTTACCTGCCAGTGCCCGGCGCGGGCTCCAGGGGCGGGTTGTCCGTCGGCGCGGCGACCTGGCCGGCCCGTTCCCGCTGCGCCTTGAGGAAGGCGTACAGGACGACTCCGGCGAGGACGACCACCAGCGCCTGGTAGACGGCCTGGTAGCCGGCGGCGAACGTGACCCACATGGAGAACAGCACACCGGCCCCGGCGATGGTCAGGTCCCTGGCCAGGGCCCAGCCCTGCACCCGGCGGCGCTTGGACACCAGGTGGGTCAGCTGTGCGCAGGCCGAGAACAGGTACGGGATGGCGACGGTGACCACGGTGAGGTCAACCAGGTCGGTGAACACCGTCAGCCCGGTGGCCGTGGTGTAACTCCACAGCATCAGCAGCGAGGGCAGCAGGGCCGCCATCACGACGCCGAACCAGGCCGTGCCCTTGCGGTCGGCCCAGGCAAAGGCCTTGGGGAACAGGCCATCCTGGGCGGCGGCCCGGGCCACCTCGGTGGTGACCAGGGTCCAGCCGTTCAGCGCCCCGATTCCGGACACCACGGCCAGCGCGGCGACCAGCTTGCCCGCCCACGCGCCGTGCGTGAAGATCGTGCCGAACGCGATGACGAACGGCGCCGTGTTCCCGACGAGCGCATGGTGCGGCACCAGGCCCATGACCGCGGCCGACACCACGAGGTACAGCACGGCGCTGGCGAGCGTGCCGAGCACGGACGCGCGGCCGACGTTCTTGCGGGGGTTGTCGACCCGCTTGGCCGTGATGGCTGCCACCTCGATGCCGATGAAGGAGAACAGGGCCACCCCGGCGGCGATGCCGATCGCACCGTACACGCTGCCGCCCGAGGCGTTGAACGCGCCGAAGTTGCCCGGTTGGCTCCCGCAGGTGTGAACTCGCTCGTTCACCCCCAGCCTCGGTCGGGGAACAGGGCGGCCGGCAGGGACGGAGGTCCTTAACGATCATCCGAATGGCCCCTGATGGGCGTGGTAACGGCTACGTCCGGTGCACGCGTCGGCCGGTGATCCGGGTGGGGGTAATCCGGATCGCGTCATCCCTCGGGCCGGCCGGCCAGGGCTCGACACCCGATGCGAGCACCGACGCCCGCTCGGCATCGGAGGTCATGTGGTGTGCCGGGCCCTGAATGAGGACGCTCCACCCTTCGCGCGCCGCCTCATCGACGCGGTCGACCTCGAACGCGACCTGGTATTCGGCGCGCGCTATCCCGGTCTGGAGGTCCTCCCCCGTCGGGCTGTCCTGCGCAGTGCGGAACACGATGGCCCCGTCGTGCAGCCGGTAGTTGACGGGCATGACGGTGAGGCCGTAGCGGCCCTCGTACGCGAGCCTGCCAATGCCGCCGGGTGAAATCAGCCGGAGGCACTCCGCCTCGTCCAGCGTCTCCAAGTTGCGCCGCGCCGCACCGCTCGTGGCATCAGACATAGCGTTTCCTTTCAATATTGAGGCGAAGGCCCGTCGTCATGGCTGGCCCCGCGATCTTGAACCGCGGAGTCCATTGGGGGCCGGCAATAATCCTGCCGCCTCCCAATCGGCGAGCCCGCACCCGTCCAGCCGACCGCCGCCGCGCCGGTTGGATGGCCTTCATCGCGGCACCTCCTGCCTGGTGCATCGCGTTCAGCGGAGCCGCCGTAGGAACGGGTCCCGCGGCTGTGCCGGGCCGACCCGGATCCTGGCGTCCACGGCGCGCACGCCGTCCTGGGTCGCGATCACCGGGTTGAGGTCGAGTTCGGCCACGTCGTGCAGGTCGTCGGCAAGCCGGGAGACGCGTAGCAGCAGGTCGGTAAGGGCAGCGGTGTCCACGGCAGGCGTGCCCCCGTGACCGAGTAGCAGCGGTGCCGCGTGCACGCCGTGGATCAGGTCGTCCGCGTCGGTGTCGGTGAGTGGGGTGAGGCGGGCCGCGTGGTCGCCGAGGACTTTGGTGGCCACGCCGCCGAGGCCGAAGACCACCAGCGGGCCGAACACGGGTTCCTGCACCACCCCGATCAGCACCTCGACGCCGCCGGTAAGCATCGGCTGGACGAGCACACCGGTCAGACCCGCGCCGAAGGTGGCGGCCAGGTCCCGGTATGCCGTGCGGACCTCCTGCTCTCCATGCAGGTCGAGCTTGACCGCGCCAGCCTCGGTCTTGTGGACCAGGCCCTCCGCCTCGGCCTTGAGCACGACCGGGCCATCGAACCCGGCGGCAGCGCACACGACCTCCTCCTCGTGGCAGACATGCCGGGCTGGGACCATGGGTATCTGGTAGCACGCGAGCAGGTCACCGACCGCCGCCGGGGGCAGCCACCCGCCCTCGGGGCAGCCGGTGAGAAATGCGGCGATCAGTGCCCTGGCGTCGGCGGTGCGCAGCCCGCTGAGTTCCGGGACCTTCCCTTGCTCCCGCCCGCGCCAGGCGTGGTAGGCGGCCGCGTGCCCCAGCGCGCGCGCCGCGCTTTCCGGGAAGGCGTAGGCGGGCACGGCTGGTGCTTCGTAGAGGCGGCCCGTGTCCCCGCAGGCAGCGTTACCCGCCTCCGGCGTGCCTGTGGCCCGGTCCGCGGCATCAGCGCTGTCAGGAAGGCTTTCCCGTGCGGCGCGCCGGATAAGCCGCACCGCTTCCGGCTGGTCCAGCACCGCGGCTGCCATCGGCTTGGTGACCTTGGCCGTGGCGACGGCCTCAGTCAGATCGCTGATAGCCGTCGGCACGATGATGGCCAGCATGGCATCGACACCGTCGTCGGCGGCCACCTGCTCCAGGCAGGCACGGAACGCGTCCTCGCCCACGGCGGCGGTGGTGTCGACCGGGCCCGCGACCGCGGAACCGGGCGGCAGGAGCTTGGTCAGCCCGCGCTGCGTGGCTTTGGACAGGACCGCCACCCGCAGCCCGTTGTCGCCGCACGAGTCGGCGGTGAGGACGCCCGCCCCGCCCGCGTTCGACACGATCGCGACCCGCTCCCCCGGGGGAAGCGGCTGGCAGGCCAGCATGGCCGCCGCCTCGACGAGTTCGCCAAGACCGGACGTGGCGATGACGCCAGCCTGCGTGAACAGCGCCTCCTGGGTGACCATGGGCGTGGCCGCGGCCGCGGTATGGGAGGCGGCGGCGCGCTGGCCGGTGGCGGACCGGCCGCCGACCACGGTCAGCACGGGCATCCGCCGCCCCACCCGCCGCGCGGTCCGCGCGAACTTCCGCGGGCTCCCGAACGACTCCACGTACAGCACAGCCAGCTTGGTCTGCCGGTCCTGCTCCCACCACATCAGCAGGTCGTTGCTGGACACGTCGTACTTGTCGCCAACCGACGCGAAGGACGACACGCCGATGCCCAGCCGGGACAGGTGCCCGAGCAGGGCGATGCCGATGCCGCCGGACTGGACGACCAACCCGGCTTTACCTGGTACTGGATGCTCTGCGTCGAACGTCGCGTCCAGCCCCAGGGACGGCACCGCGATGCCGAAGCAGTTGGGCCCCACCAGGCGCATGCCGTATCGGCGGCAGATGGCCAGCAGGTCGGCGCCCGCGGCGCCAAGCCCGGAGGTAATGACCACGAGCGACCGGACCCTACGCTGCCCGCATTGCGCGGCCACCTCGGCGACCGCCGCTGCGGGCACCGCGATGATCGCCAGGTCCACCCCCTCGGGCAGGCCGGCGACGGACGCCAGGCACCGATGGCCCTCCAGTGACCTGGCCCGTGGGTTCACCGGGTACACTGCGCCCGCGAAGCCCGCGGTCACGATGTTGTGCAGGATCTCCCTGCCCACCGTTCCCCGGCGGCGGCTCGCGCCGATGACGGCCACCGAGGACGGGCGCAGCAGATGCCGCAGGCTGGCCACGTCCGCCCGGCTCTCACGAGCCGCCACGGAATCTAGGTAGCCGTCCAGGTGCGGATCACCGTCCCCCTCGGGCAGCGGGAACTCCAATTCGACGACCCCGCCGCGCAGCCGCCGCCGGACGGGCAGCCCGGCGTCGGCGAAGACCGTGAGCATGGCCGCGTTCTCGGGCAGCGCCTCGCCGGTGAACACGTGTACCCCGCGCTCCCGCGCGATCGACACCAGATGTTCGAGGAGAAGTGTGGCGATTCCCCTGCCGTGCATGTCGTCGGGCACGGCAAAGGCGATCTCGGCGACACCCGGCTGCAGGGTGCGCTCGTAACTGGCCACGCCGACCAGCCGGCCGCCGAGCCAGGCCAGCAGCGCCGCGTGATCGGGCCCGGGCTGACGGCAGACGCGTTGCGCCTCCCCCTCGGCGTTGAGCGGGCTCAAGCTGAAAAAACGGAGGTAAGTGTTGTCGGGTGACATCGCCGCGTGCATTGCCCGCACGTCCTCGGCGTCGTCGGGACGGGCAGGACGTATTTCGACCGTGCTCCCGTCCGTCAGGAGCGCGTAGGCCGGGACGGTGAGCGGGCTCACCTGGCCGGCACCGGCCTCGTTCTCGTTCATGGCGTGCCCCCGGACTCGGGGCCGGCGCTGACCGGTTGCCCAGCGGGGACCACGCGGGAGTACGGGTCGGGCTGCACCAGCGCGATGTGGCCATCCTTCAGCCACTTCACCACGTAAGGCGGTGCGCCGTCCGCCGACGGCACCCCCAACACAATCCCGATCCGGCCGTGCCCGACGACGAGCCAGTCACCAACCCGTGCACGCATGACGATCACCTCACCGCGAGGTCTTGCGCCACAGACCACGCATCGGTCACCAGCCGGAGCGGGCCGTGACGTGGCTGTCAACTCTTGCCTCTCCAGCTTCGGTGCCCGGGCATCAGCCGAGCAGGTGCGATAAGGCCCTCATGGATGGGACGTTCGGCCTGACATCGGGCCGTGCCAGCTCGCGCACAAGGTCATCCCTCTGACGGACCGGCCGGTTCACGTCGTCCGCTGATCTCTGCCGAGATGCTCCGCACAGGTCGCCGATCAAGGCGCAGGGCCAGGCGGGGGCAGAGCCGGATGGCTTCTTCGGCCGCGGAGCGCAGGCCTGTGGGAACGTCCTGATCGAGGACGATCGGAAAGCCCCAGTCGTCCAAGGTGATCATCTCCGGGAACACCTCCGCGCACAGGCCGCGGGCGTCGCACGCGATGGGGTTGACCCGAAGCCGGGCGCTGCTACCAGTCATGCCGCCGCCCGTGGCGGCACGAGCAGCGTACCCGCAGGCCGGCGCCCGCAGCACCAGCCTCGGGCGTGCCGGTCGATCTCTGCGCCGAAAACCTTGAGCGCACTGCGGACCATGCGCACCACACCGTCGGGGTGGTGGCAGGCGCCGCGCCCTTCGGCCTGCCCCAGCCATCGCCGGAGCCGGGCCGGCTGGAAGGACCGGCCCGCGGCGAGGGCTTCCAATGCCCCGGCGATCGAATCGAGACCGAAAACACACGGGCCGCACTGCCCGGCGGACTCGCCCGCCAGGTAACGGGTGACCAGGGCGGTCTCGGCGAGGCCGCAGCAATCGCGGGGCAGGGCGGCGACCAGCCCGGCTCCCGGGCTGGCACCCACCGCGGACAGGCCTTCCGCGGAGAGCGGGAGCGGCCCGGCTGCTGCCGGGTCTGCCCATGTGCCGAAGTACCCCCCCAGCAGCAGAGCGCCCAGCGGGGCCGCGGGGCCGGCCGCCAGCTCCAGCACGTCACGGACCGGTGTGCCGATCCCGATCTCATACACCCCGGGACGGTTCAGTGCACCAATGAGGGTAACCAGCATCGATCCGGGCTCAGTGGGCGTGCCCAGGGAGCGGAACCACCGCGCACCATGGCGCGCTATGAGGGCGACGTGCGCCAGTGTCTCGACGTTCTGGACCAGCGTCGGGCGGCCGTCCAGGCCGGACTCGGAGATCCTGGGCGGTGTCGCGATCGGCAGCGGGATGCCGTGGGCAACCCAGTTCACCAGGGCGCTGGCCTCGCCGCCGACGAATCGGTTAGCGCCGGTCATGACCTTGACCTTGACGGAGTCCGCCCGCGCGTGCCTTCGCTCCGTGGCCGCCGCGGCGACCAGTTCGCGGACGGCCTCGTGCACCACCACGATCACCTGCGCCGCTCCGACCATGTGCGCAGCGAGCACGGCCCCGTCGAGGACCAGATGCGGCTCGCGGGCCAGCAGGACCTTGTCCTTCGCGCTGGCAGGCTCGCCCTCGGTGCCGTTGGCGATCACAATCGGCGCGTCCCGGCCCGCGGCCACGGCGCGCAGCTTCGCTGCGGTGGGAAAGCCAGCGCCGCCCCGGCCGGTCAGGCCGGACCCGCCGACCTCTGCGATCAGTCGCTCCCGCCACAGTGCGCCGGCACCGGGGGCCGGCAGCGGACCGTACCTCGCGATGTGCTCCGTAAGGCCGGCCGGGCCGCCCGCGATGCGCGGCGGGAGCAGCCGCGGGAGACGGCCGGCCTCCGGGGAGTCAGCGTCGTGCCGGACTCGCTCACCGCGGTCAAGCGTGTTCATGAGGCTCTCGCCCGCGGCCGGGCGGTTGCGGCCGGGAGATCGCCCGCCGGTGGCCGCCGGGGCCCTGGCCCTGGCAGCCCGCCCCGATCCGAGTTGAACAGCCGGGCGAGCACGGCCGCCGCCACCGCCGCGGCTGAGCCCACTTCTACCAGCGCCACCCACCAGAGGCCCAGGTCATTGCCGGCGGTGAGCGAATGGAGGAACGCCGCGGGCCAGGCGAGGTAGGCAAGCCAGTGGACGGCCCGCCAGGCGCGCTGGCCCAGGCGCTGCCGCACCAGGCTGGTGACCAGCACCGCGCCGCCCAGATCGACTGCGAGGGTGCCCAGGCTGACGGCCAGGGTCCGGTAGGGCGAGGCAAAGGGCAGCAAGGTCGCGGCCCACCCGATGGTGACGAACGGATCGAGGATCGCCGTCACCACGTGCAGCACCAGCAGGGCGACCGCGAACAGCGAGAGCGTGCGGTGCAGTTCGGCGACCGCGAACCGCGGCCAGCGCCCGGGCGCGGAGCCGGTCCGGGTCGCCGCGCCGAGGACGACGACGGCGCTGAACAGCACCAGCAGGACCAGCCCGCTGCCGCGGGAGAGGAACCACAGGTATTGCGAGCCACCCATCAGGCCGGCCTCCCTCCGCCGAGCCCGCCGAACCGGCTGGGCCCGCCGTGGCCGGGCCGGGCCCGCCTGCGCGGGGGCGCAGGTGTCCCGTCCAGCCCGGCCAGGCCGACCGGCCCGGCTGGCATCCGGCCGACCGCCGGGGCCTCGACCAGGCCGCCGCCAGCTTCGGGCCAGCCGCAAAGGTGCAACACGTTCCCGTCGTGGGCCACCAGCCGGGCTGGCAGGCCCTGCTCGGCCAGCCACGCCCGGGCGTTGTCCCCAGCCACTATCGCGGCCGTGGCCGCGGCGTTGGCCTCCGCGCAGTTCGCCGCGGCGACGCTCACCGTGCGCCAGGGGCCCGCGGCGGGCAACCCGGTCCGCGGGTCCAGGATGTGGTGCACCATGCGGCCGCCCCGCGACCACTGGCGGCACATGATCGACGAGGTCGCCAGGGCGCCGCCGGCCAGACGGACGACCTGGCCGACGGGGCACTCCGCCTCCTGCGTGGCCCGGAGCCCGCGGGCGGCGCCCCTGCTGACCGGCCGCTGCTCGTCAGCGACGAGCACCGGCCAGCCCCCGCTGGGTGCGTCCCCCGCTACAGCGATGTCGCCTCCGAGGCTGACCAGGACGCCGCCACTGCTGATTGCGGCGGCTGCCGCGCTCACGGCGCGGTCGGACCCAAGGCCTTTGGCGGTGGCCCCGAGGTCGAGCCGCGTCCCGGCGGGCAGGCGGAGGCGGCGGCCGTCGAGTCGCACCGACTCCCAGCCCGGCACGCGGGCCGGACGCGGCAGGGCCCCGCCCTGCTGGATCGCGACGAAGTCGCGGTCGTAGCCCAGGGCGGAGAGGGGGCCGCCCACCGTAGGGTCCACCAGCCCCCCGGTCCACCGGGCGGCCGTCAGCGCGACCGCAATCGCCTCGGCCAGCCCCTCGCTGAGGATGTGTACGTCGCCCCCCGTGCGGTGGACCGCGGAGATCTCCGAGTCGTCCCGGAACCGGCTCGCCTGCTCATCCAGCCGGGCCACTTCGGTGTCCACGATGGCCAGCACGCGGGCCAGGTTGTACGGCGGCCAGGCAGCGACCCGGGCGCTGGTGCCCAGGGCGTCCCGCTCCGCGACTCCCACCATGGCGGTGCCGACATCGACCATTGCCCAGCCGGGGGCGGGCCGGTCGCGCATCATCCTTTCCATCAGTCGTCCCGGTAGCTGTAGTGCTTGACCCCGTTGGGCCCGGTGGTGACGGTGACTCCCGAGCCGCCCGAGGTGGCCACCGGGGTGTTCAGGCTCGGCTTCTGCGGGCTGACCGCCGTGCCGCCCGGCACGGTCGTCACGGTGCTGGTTGCCGCTGTCGCCGCGGGCTGGTGGTGGGCGAAGTAGCCGGTGGCAGCCGCCACGCCGGCGATGAGGGCGGCGGCTGTCCAGTTGGACGCGCGGCGCATCCGGCGCCCCCCGCTCGCGCGGGCGCTCGCGGCACTTCGCGGGTAAGCGGGCTCCTCGTATCCGGGCAGCCGCACCCAGCCGGGCCGCTCCTCGTAGTCCTGGTCCATGGTCGTTTCCCTTCGCGCGGGCCCGGCCCCGCCGGGCTGTCCAGCGCTTCCAGGCTGCACCGCAGGGATGAGACGGCCGTGAAGGGATGGTGTGAGCCGTTCACACGGGACTCTCCCCGTCCTCACACAGACGGTTGCGTAACCTCATGATCATGCGAGTGCTGGTGGTGGAGGACGAGACCCGGATGGCCCGGCTGCTCAAGCGCGGGCTGGAGGAGGAAGGGCACGCGGTCGACCTCGCCGCCGACGGCCCTGACGGACTGTGGCTGGCCACCGAGAACCCGTACACGGCGATCGTGCTCGACGTGATGCTGCCGGGTTTCGACGGATTCGAGCTGTGCCGCAAGCTGCGCGCGGCCGCCGTGTGGGTGCCCGTACTCATGCTCACTGCCCGCGACGCGGTGGATGACCGCGTCCGGGGCCTCGACGCTGGCGCCGACGACTACCTTGTGAAGCCGTTCAGCCTGCTGGAGCTCGCGGCGCGGCTGCGGGCGCTGGCGCGCCGGGACGACCGGGCCCGGCCCGCCGTCCTGGCCGAGGGAGACCTGAACCTGGATCCGGCCAGCAAGCGCGCCTGGCGGGGCCGCACGGAGCTGCAGTTGTCCCCGAAGGAGTTCTCGCTGCTCGAACTCTTCCTGCGGCATCCGGGTGTGGTGCTCACCCGGTCGCAGATCCTGGATGCGGCTTGGGACTTCGCCTACGACGGCACGTCGAACGTGGTGGACCAGTACGTGACCTACCTGCGGAAGAAGATCGATGTGCCGTTTGGCCGGCACGACCTGGAGACGGTCCGGGGGATGGGCTACCGGCTCCGCCATGAGGAACAGGGGTAAGAAGTGTCGATCCGCCTGCGAGTCGCACTGGTGTTCGCGCTGGCCCTGGCGATGGCGTTCACCCTTGGGGGCTGGCTGTTCATCAGCCAGCTTTCCGCCGCGATGCTGCGAACGACCGACGCGAACCTGGCCGCGCGACTCAGCCAGGCCGGGCGGTCCGATAACGAGGAAGGATCAGGGCCGGCCATCACCACGGCCACGCTGGCACCCGGCGAGTACGTCGTCCAGACCATCACCCCGTCCGGGCAGGTCAAGAACTCCAACGCGGGACCGGCGCCGCTGCTCACGACCGCCGAGCTGAATCAGGCCCGGCACGGAAAGGTTCTGCTGACCCGGACCCTCGAGGGCGAGCCCGAGCGGGTGCTCGCCGCCCCCTTCGGCGAAGGGGGCGTGACGATCGTCGGCGTGTCCCTGGACAACAACGACACCACGCTCCGCCAGGTCACCGGCGGGCTGCTCATCGCCGGCGTGGCGTTCGTGCTCGTGGGCGGTGTCGGCGCCTACTGGCTGGCCCGGGCCGCGCTCGCCCCGGTGGAACGGCTGCGGAGGGAAGTGGCCGCTCTGTCGGAACGTGACACCGGGGCGACGCTGCGCCTTCCGGGCACGCATGATGAAATAGCCGCGCTGGCCGGGACGATGAACGGCCTGCTGGTGCGCTTGCACCACGCGCTGGCCCGGCAGCGGGCCTTCGTGGCCGATGCGAGCCACGAGCTGCGCACGCCGTTCGCCGTGCTGCACGGCGAGCTCGAACTGGCCGGCCGGCCGGGACGGAGCAAGGAAGAACTGAGCGCCGCGGTGGCCAGTGCCGCCGAGGAGGCGGACCGGCTGACCCGGATCACCGACGACCTGCTCCTGCTCGCCAAGGGCGACGAGGACAAACTCACCCCCCAGCTCGAGCGCACCGACATCACGTCACTCCTGGCCGCAAGCGTGGAGCGGGCCCGCGCCCGCGCCGAGGCGGCGGGCGTCGCCTGCCATGTCAGCGCAGCTCCCGGCCTGACGGCAGTGGTCGATGCGGGGCGGGTCCGCCAGGCCGTGGACAACCTGGTCGACAACGCGCTGCGGTTCGCCCCCGGGGACACCCAGGTCGTGATCTCCGCCGAGATCGCCGGACCGTCACTGGTGATCGAGGTCCGTGACCGCGGCCCCGGCTTCCCGCCTGACTTCTTGCCGCACGCCTTCGAGCGCTTCCGGCGGCCCGACGAGGGCCGGGCCCGCAATGCCGGCGGCGCCGGGCTGGGCCTGGCCATCGTGCAGGCCATCGCCCTGGCCCACGGGGGCAGGGCGATGGCCAGCAACCGGCCTGAGGGCGGCGCCGCGGTCAGGCTGGAACTTCCCGCCTTCCCGGGCCAGCCCTCGTAGCCGGTTCCGTTAGCCGGTCACCGTCGCGGCAACGTCCGCTGCATTCGCTGCGGGCGCCTCGCCGTGCGCGTTCTGCTTGGGCACGATGAGCACCGGCCGCCGGGCCAGGTGCAGCAGCCGGTTCGAGACGCTGCCGATCGGCAGGTGGGGCAGGTCGGTGCGGCTGCTCGTGCCGAGCACGATGATCCGCGCGTCGTACTCCTCGGCGGCGGCCAAGATGGCCCTGGCCACGTGCCCGACGTCGGCGGTGCCGATGACACTGTTGGCCGTGATCCCGGCGTCCCGCAGGCCCGACACCACCTGGTCGGCCACGCTCTGGCCGCCGCCTTCGCCGCAGTCCACCTGG
>Ga0207684_10000913_pt1 | contig 33614 bp, 45 predicted proteins | sample KBSK5501metaG_FD_184342 | JGI IMG/M metagenome (GOLD analysis project Ga0207684, IMG submission 184342) | Corn, switchgrass and miscanthus rhizosphere microbial communities from Kellogg Biological Station, Michigan, USA - KBS K5-50-1 metaG... | ecosystem: Host-associated > Plants > Roots >... | reverse complement strand
ACGGCAAGCTCGCCGACGCAAACACGCTGTTCAACGTCGTCCAGCGAGTGGCCGGGTCGTTCGCCATCGCCCTGATCGCGACGTTGCTCGAGCAACGCGAGCACTTCCATATCGCCGCTGCGCTGCGCGAGGGCGGGGGGTTCCGGGCGGGAATGATGGCCGGCTTGTTGGACGTGATCGGCGTGATGGTCGCCCTTTCGGCAGCCGCCGTGCTCCTCGCGCTTTTGTTCCGGCCAGAGCCCGCTGCCAACAACGATGCCACCGCACCTCGGATCGACGAGCTCGTGGCGTGAAGGGAGGCAGGAAAGTGATGATTCGCGAGACAGATTCTTCATCGCATTCGCCGCTACCTGCCAGGGTTCGCACGGTGCCCGTCGGCAGACTGGCCCGGCTTGCCTTGGCGGCGCTCTACGCAGCGTCTCTACTGTCAATCGTGGACAGGCGCGGCCCGGCTCACTTTCGCAATCCGCACATCCTGACTGAGCCGTTGGCGTGGCTCTTGCATCTGGTGATGCTCACCTCGTTCCTACTCCTCATCGGCGCTCTAGCCTCGGCGCTCCGGCGCGCCAAAAGACGCTGGGAGCTCGGGGCGTTCGTCGCTTGCGTACTGACTGTCGCTGTCGCCGGCGTGATCGGCCTGGTCAGTCAAGGCTCTGCCTGGGGATTTCCGCTCGCTGACCTCGTCTGGTGGTTTGACGTTCTGATGTTGATCGAGGGGCTCGTCGCCACTCTGTTGGCGATCGCGCTCGCGACGCCTGGCTGCGAGATCGGCGTCTGGCCGGAGCTGCTCATGCATGCGGGCTGGGGCACGGCCAAATCAGAGAAGGGGCTGGCCTGCATCGTCGGCCTGCACCTGATCGACCGATGGGAAGCTAGCCGCGGGACCAAGGCGCCGGCGTGAGTCCTCTGTGACGCGGATCACATATCGGAACCAGGCGGCAAGCATCATGTCCGCGTGCGGATCGACCTCGACTTCGATCTCCTGACCGTCGACGGCGAAGCCTTCCCCGCGCGCCGGCTTCTCGGCCGTCCGACCATTCTGGTGCTCCTCCGCTACCTCGGTTGACTCTATTGCCAGGAGCATCTCTCGCAGTTGCGGGAATTTGACCAGGAGATCGACAGGCGGCAGGGGAAAGTCGCAGTGATCTCGTTTGCCAGCCCAGAGCACCTCAAAGCCTTCGCCGATCGCCTTGGACATCCCTTTCTCTGGCTCGCCGATCCACAACGGTCCAGCTACGACCGACTCGGGCCCAGGCGCCGGGGTCTTGGCGCCATCGCACCTCCGCGTGTCATTTGGGGCTATGTCCGGCTGATTTTGCGCGGAAGGATCTGGCGTCCGGAGCAGCTGGACCTGGCCCAGATGGGCGGTGACTTCGTATTCGATCGCGATGGGAACCTAACTCTCAGTCACGTCAGCGCATCGTCCGACGACCGTCCCTCGGTGGCCACGGTCATGGCCGCGTTTCGGCGCGCGGCCAACGCGCCGACCGGCGCGTCCGAACGCTAGGGCGGGAAGTTTGCGAACACTGCCGTGTTATGCAAGCGATGGTCACCATGGCATCGCCGAACGTCAGGCTCCAGGGCGCTCGTGTCGGGGTATTCTCGGCTCGAGCATGGAGCGCCCCCGCCGTGAGTGAAAGGAGCCCCGAGGGAGAGGGCGATCTCGCAGCGCAGATCGTGAAGCTCCAGCCGCGCCTGCTGCGTTTCGCGTGGTCGCTGACCCGCGAGCGACAAGCGGCCGAGGACCTGGCTCAGGAGACGATCGCCCGCGCTCTCGCGTCCCAGTGGCGATTTCAGCCGGGCACCAACCTGAAAGCCTGGCTGTTTCGAATCCTGCGCAACGTCCACCTGAATGTCCTCCGCGCCGCTCGTACGCATCCCTCACTCGTGTCAATCGAGGAGCTCGTGGTCGACCCGGCCGGACCGCATGAACGAAACGCGAACCCTGTCGAGGCCCGCGTCATCGAGCGCGCCGAGCTGACACGGGTCACGGAAGCATTTCGTACACTCCCACGCGCCTTCGCCATCCCGCTCTACCTGACAGCAATTGAAAAGCTCAGCTACGCCGAAACCGCCTCGATCCTCGACATTCCGGTTGGCACGGTCATGTCTCGTGTCTATCGCGGCCGGCACCTTGTGATGTCACGACTGGCGGGAGGCAGGTAGTTGAGCGCCTGCGGGCCTCACCGCGAGTTCCTCGCCGCGGTTGCAGACGGTGAGACTGAGCTCGTGCCTGCGGCCACACTCGATCATGTCAAGGACTGCGCCGATTGCATGAGCGAGATACGAGCGCACCGATTGCTGACGTCGAAGCTCCGCGAGGCAGATGTGGACTCGATCCGAGTCACACCCAGGCGGCGACCAATCCCCACGATATCGAGACCTCTCAGCGTCATCGCGGCGGGCGCAGCTGCCGCCATCCTCGTGGCCGCTGCCGGCATTGGGTGGTCAGTTCTGTCTCGCCCCGATCCGGTTCAGGCCGCAGTGACTGCCTCCTCCCAGCCCCTTCAATACCAATCGAGCGACCCTTCCCAGGTCGGTCAGTGGTGTGTGCGAGCCTCCGGCCGGACGCTGCCGGCGATCCAGTTGGATGGCATGCAGGTTGTGGGCGCCAGGATGGATCGGATTGCGTCGACGGACATCGTGACCGTGGTGTACACCGCGCCCTCGGGCGCGCGAATCACCGTGAGCTGGCTGGAAGGCCAGGCCCCAGGCGGCTCAGGCGTCGAAGACAGGACCGTCTCAGGCCACCAACTGCTGCTTGTCCACTCTGCGGTAGGCACCGCAGTCGTCACAGGTTCCTCAGCCGACGCGATGTGGCAAACCGCGGCCGCCATCGAATCCACGGCGACATAGCTCAAGTCCGGAGCAGCTGATCGATCAATTGGCGCAGAAGGGCTGCATCGAGCTCTCCGCTGTACACGCGCTTTACCGTGCCGTCACGATCTATGAACGCCGTCACCGGCATGCCCTGGCCATGTAGAAGCGCGTAGAGATCCGCGTGGTTTGTATCCGCCAGCAACGGATATGTGATCCCTAGTTGGCGGGCAAGCTTGAGTCCAGCCGCTGAAGAATCCTGGCTGTCTACTCCGACAAAGGCCGCCCGGCCTGCGTAGTCGTGCGATGCGCGCTCGAGGGCAGGCATCTCGGTAAGACAGGCGGGGCACCATGAGGCAAACAGATTCACGACCAGCGGTGTGCCATGCCAATCGGCAAGGCGACTGGTTCCGGGCCCGTCGAGCCGGGCCAGCTGAAGCGTGGTCACGGATTTTGCGGATGTCGGTTCAAAGTGCCGGTAGCCGACGACGCCCGCGACCGCGACCGCTGACAGGATCAGCGCAAGCACCGCACCACGCCACTGGCTCATTTCGCCTACAGGCACAACACCGGATGGCAGCGGCTATTTCGCAGCCGCGTTGAGGCTGAACCAGAACCGCGTCAGCCCTGGTCGCGAATCCACACCGACCTTGCCCCCGGCCGCTTCGACCAGCTCCTTGACGACGGCCAGACCGATCCCTGCGCCGCCCTGGACAGCGTTGCGCGACTTGTCGACGCGATAGAAGCGCTCGAAGAGATGCGGAAGATCGTCCGCAGAGATGGCGTCGCCGCTGTTCGCGACCGACACCAGGGCAGTCTCCGCCTCATACGCGGCTCGCACCCAGACGGTGCCACCGTTTGGCGTATAGCGACCTGCGTTCTGCAGCAGGTTGCTCAGCACTTGGGCCAATGCGTCTGCGTCTGCGTGCACACGCAGGCTCGAAGGCAAGGTTGCCTGCACTGTCAGACGCCGGCGTTCGAAAGTGTGCCGGTTCAGCTCCAGGACCGCATCTATGATCGGAACCAGGTCGAGCTCGACCCACTCCTCGTTGGTCATGGTGCTGCCCGCGACGAGGAGGTCGAGCGATTTCGAGAGGCGCAGCAACCGGTCGATCTCCTCCTGCAATGAGGCATAGGTGTTAGATGACCCCGGCACCAAGCCGTCTCGGAGGGCCTGCAGGTAGCCGTAGAGGTTTGTCAGCGGCGTCCGCAGCTCGTGTGCAAAGTTCAGGATCAGGTCGTGGCGCTGGCGCTCCTGATCCTGGAGACTGGCCGCCATCTGGTTGAAAGAGTCGGCCAGTGAGGCCAGCTCGCGGGAGTTCGGCCGGCGCACGCGGGCGTCGTAAGAACCGGCGGCGACTCGGCGCGCCGCTCGGGCGACATCAGCCAGCGGCCGCTCGATCTGGCGCGCCACCACAATCGCTAGCCCGATGGCACAGATCAACGCAGCCACCGAGGCTCCGATCAGTACCCGCGTGACCGAGCTGTCGAACATCTCGTAGGAGACGGCAGCCGCGGTCCCGTGCTGGGCCATGAGTGCTTCGAAGGTCGCGCGACCGACCACAAGAACACCGGCTGCCACCAGGGTCATGGCGATGACTGCGATGAGCGCGCCGGCAATCGCGATCCGAGCGGCAATCGAATTCATCATTGCCTCAGCCACCGCCCATCCGGTAACCGACGCCACGAACCGTGACCACGAAACGGGGCCGGGCCGAGCTCTCGCCCAGCCTTACGCGCAACCGCCCGATGTAGACATCGATGCTGCGATCGTCGATGCCTTCTCCGTGAGGGTGCAGGTGGTTGATCATCTGGTCCCGGGTAACCACACGTCCACCCGCCTCGAGGAGCGCAGCCAGGATCTCGAACTCAGCGGGGCTCAGCTCCACTGACCGGCCTGCCAGCTCGACGCGATGCTGTTGAAGGTCGAGCATGAGCTCACCATGTCGCAGCACTGCGGCGGGTTGAGCAGGCTTCGCTCGACGCAGCACCGAACGGACCCGTGCGACCAGTTCCGAGGGGGCGAACGGCTTCGCCACGTAGTCGTCCGCGCCGGCTTCAAGCCCGATGACGCGATCACGCGTCGAGCCGAGGGCAGTGAGCATGACGATCGGAATGCCGGCTTCCTCGCGTGCAATCCTCGCCACTGTGTTGCCGTCAACGCCGGGCAACATGAGGTCCAGCACAATCAACGCCGGTTCGATCTCCCGCATCAGGCGCAGGGCGCTGAGGCCGTCGGCGGCGACCGCGACTTCGAACCCGGCCCGTTCGAGGTACATCCGGACGAGGCCGGCGATCTTGGGATCGTCGTCGACGACCAGCACGATGTCTCGGGTTATTGGTGCAGCCCTCAAATTACGCATGAGAGTGAAAGGCCGGGGACCGGATTCAATTCCCGGCCCCCGACACAATTTTCTTCTCAGGCAACAGCTGTCGACGTGATTGGGCAGCGAAAATCCTGTGCCGGCCGGCGCGTGACCGTCACGTCGCCCTTGGCCGCGGCCGCCGCCACTGCCGAGCCGGAGGTCAGCAGATACGGCGTCACGTTGAAGGTCACCGTGAAGACTTTCCAATCTCCGCCATGGAAGCCAGGCTCGCCTGGACCCACTCCAGCGATGCCCAGCTGTCCGCTTGCGGCATTGGTGACTTTGTAGAACGGATCCACGCCGCTGCCAGGCGCCACCTGAGTCGGTGGCACTACGGTCCCGACGACCCGACCGTTGAGGTACAGTTTGCCAAAGCCCGGTTCAGCTCCGAGGGCAGCCTGGGAGCCAAAGGCGGTCAGCAGGCCGGCCGCAACCAGTGCCGTGCCGGCCACACGAGCTCGCTTGACCATGTTCATTGTCATGTCTCCTTCCTTTGATTAACTGGCCGCTGCCGTGCGCGTGGCCGCATCAACTTGCATGTGGCGCGTGCGCTGGCGTGCGCTGTCTAGAGCAACGAGGTTTATCGCCGCAGCTGCGAGAACGACGTCCTTGAGCAGAAATTGACCGAGTAGGGACAAGAACGGGAAGCCATGCGGTCCGTACGTGATCATTGGTGCAACCAGAAAGATGGTCAGCGTTCCTCCGAAGAGAACCAGCGCACCCAGCCCCACGTAACGCACCCAGAGGCCCGCGAAGAGGAGGATCGCCGCGGTGATCTCCAGCACACCCACCGCATAAACAAAGGCGTTGCTGGCGAGAAACGGCAGCGAGGCTGCGAGCAGGCCGCGGACCGGCGCGGGGTCGGCGAACTTCAGCGCCGCGATCCAGAGCAGGACCAGTCCCAACGAAAACCGCAACAGCAGGCCCGCACTGCGTTGCGCGAGGGCGAATACCGAGTCCATCGAATCACCTCCGTGAGATTGAGATGAGACGAGGGTAGGAAGCGAATGTGACAGCCCTGCGACAGCCCGGACATGCTCACTTGTAGACCTCAGTGTTCGGATAGAAGTCGACCCATCCGAACCAGAAGCTGTAGGTGATGGGCATCTGCTCGAGCTCCATCCCGGCATCGGTGCCGGTCATGGCCTTGCCCGACAGGCCATCCCACTCTGAGCCGGTCTGGTCATCCCGGAGCGAAAGACCGGTCGACCCGGCGGTGAAGGTCAGCAGTGTTCCGCCCCGATCCCTTCGATAGACCGCGCCGGAGTAAGACACTGGGTCGAAGACGACAACCAGCGGCACTCCTCCGACCTCGTCGTTCACGACCCGGTCTCGGGCCAGGGCCGTGAATGAATAGGCCTTCACCTCGCCACCAAGACGAACCCCGATCACCTTCTCCTTCACCGGCAACCGATCGTCAGCCCGCTTGCGTCCGACCACGCCGGCGTCTGGAGCGCCGTAGTAGGACTGGTACGGATCGAACCTCACATCGTTGGGATCGACGTCGAGCATCAGGGTTTTGGGGTGCTCTGCTCGCCACCGGCCCCAGGTGGTCTGCTCTGAGAGCAGCTGCTGAAGATGCCGGCCAACCAGCGGGCCTTCGAGCGCTTCGCCGGTGAGGTGGCTCCATAACGTTCCGGTCTCGCGGTCGAACATGACGAGCGAGTTGCGAATGAGCTTGCCGGAGACGCCGAACGTCAGAGTCCTCCCGTTCATGTCTCGGGCATACACGATGCCCGTGTAGCAGAGTGGTCACCAGGTGACCGCGATGTTCTTTCCGCCCAGGCGATCGTTGACGATCTCGACTCGACTCATGACCGCGATCGGGAAGGCATGCGCCTCCCCTTCCAGCGCCACGCCGATGATGTTCAGGTTTTCGCGCATCCGGGCCTTGTCTGCCGCCACAAAGTTGGGGTGGTCGATTGCTCCTATCGCATCGACCGGGAGAATCGTCTGGATTTCAGAGCTCGCCAGCGGATCGGGGCTTTGGGATGGGGCCGGCGCCGGCCCTGACACGGGGGGTCGAGTGACATAGAGCGCGACTCCACCGACTGTTGCCGCAACCAAGGCAGCAATCAACAGTTGAGCCCGCGGCACAGAAGTGAGGGCGCTAAAGGCCGAACGGATCCACATTGGGCAGCACCCGGCTAGCGAGATCAGTGATGACGGTCAAGCTGTTGGTCAAGAGCAGCAGCCCCATCGCCGCCAGTACGCTGGCCGACGCGAGATCGATGGGTTTTCGCCATCTGTTTACCCGCAGTACAAGGGCGGAAGCCTGGCCGACACCGAGACCCAGCAGGACGAACGGAACGCCGAGCCCCGCGCAGTAGGCCGCGACCATCAGCAATCCCTGGGTCGTCGTACCGACGGTTGCGCCGGAACTCAAGACCGCGCCCAGAACGGGTCCGATGCACGGCGTCCAGCCGGCGGCAAATGCCACGCCGAGGAGGAAGCCCCCAAGCGGGCCCGAACGTCGCGGAGCCGACCCGAACAGGCGGTATTCGCGGTTCAGCCCGGGAATCCGAATCAGGCCCGCAAGGTGTAGAGCGAACACGATTACCAGGACGCCGGCGACTGGAAGGATCACACCTCGTACCGGCTGCAGCAGTGTCCGAAGCGCATAGAAAAAGGTCAGAAAGACCAGCGTTACGCCCGCCACGAAGGCAATGGCGTTTGTGAATCCGGCCCAGCGCGGGCGATCAAGCTCTCGGGCGTCGCTGGGCGATCGGACCAGATACGCAACATAGACGGGCACCAACGGCACGACGCACGGCGATAGAAAAGAAACGGCTCCGGCTGCGAAGGCGAGGGGCACCGTCACGCTCTCAAGGCTCATCTGTCAGCTCAGCTTCTGGATCTCTTGCTCCAGCAGTTCAGGTGTCAGCGCGCCAAGCTGGATCAGGTCGACCACTCCCGTCTTGTCGATGAACACGGACACGGGAAGGCTGGAGGTGACGTTGTAGGCGAGAGCGATCTTGCCTGGATTCCCCGGATCGTGGACGGCCGGAAAGGTCAGTCCCAAACGACGGTAAAAGCCAACTCCATCCCCGGTCTCCAGACCGTTGACGCCGACGATTGCAAAGCCGTTGGGCTGGTGCCGCTGATACGACTGCTCCATGAACACAAGCTCGTGCGCGCATTGGGTGCACCAGGAGGCGAAGAAATTGACCAGCACGGGGTGGCCCTTCAAGCTCGACAGGGTGAGCTGACCGCCGTCGAACGTTGTGGCGGTGAAGTCGGGTGGCGGCTGGCCACGCACGAGACTTCCAGCAGCGACGATTGGGACTGGACGGGGCGCCGGGTGGTTGGTCGCGCTTGCGATCACGAGTGACGCCGCGGCCACGATGACGGCCGCGCCCCCGGCGAGCCAGGCAAAAAACCGCCAGGTGAACCTCTGGCCAACCGGGCGCCTGACGACTCGCCGCTGAATGCCTTGACGCTGTAGAGGCGACGAGCGATCTCCGCGGGTCCTGGCGGGGTTCTGTTTGCGACGACGAGACACATTCTTTCAACACGGGGAAGGCGTCCGAATTCCTGGCCTGGCGGGTCGGGAATAGGAAGGCAACTTTCGGTTTCCGCTTAGTGACCAGCCCTTCTAGCGGAGGTGTGAGCATGTCCCTATTCACAAGCCCATGGAGCCGAGCGATAGGCGCCCTGGCCACCGCGGCGTTGACCGCGGCCGCCTGCGGCGGCAGCAGCACAACCTCGTCGGCCTCTCCCAGTCCGCACATGGCGATGGAGCTGCCGCCGTGGGCGATGGCGATGAAAGTGACCATTCAATCGCCTGCAGACGGCACCAAGATCACCGACAACACGGTGCCGGTACACGTTTCAATCTCCGGCTTTCAATCCACCTGCGCGTCTGGATTCGCGCCTGTTCAGGGCCAAGGGCACTATCACCTCCTGATCGACAAGTCACTGGTGGACATGTTCTGTGCGCCCGACGCCACCCTTTCGATGCAGAACCTGCAGCCAGGTACCCACACGATCACCGCTCAGCCGGCACTGACCAACCACATGGACGTGGAGATGAACGCCTCATCCGTGACGTTCGACTATGAGCCCTCTCACCCCTTGCCGGCCTTGACCGCGGCAACCTTTCCTGGCACGCCGGTGATCAAGATCTTGAGCCCGGCAAAAGGCACTCAGCTTTCGGGCAGCTTCGACATCTCGGTGCAGGTGTCCAACTACAACGTCAGCTGCGCGCTCGAGGGCAAGCCCGATGTGGCGGGCTATGGTCACTGGCACGTCAACCTCGAGACTCTGAACAGCGGAATGATGGGCATGGAGACGATGGCACGCATGTCGTGCCAGAACATCCTCCACATGAATACGCAGGGCTTTCCCGCCGGCCACCATCTGCTGATCGTGTACCTCACGGACGATCAGCACGCACCGCTCATGCCGGAGGTCATGGACTCGGTGGACGTCGTCTTCGGCTCTTGATGTGGCCGCGGATCGCCGTGGCGGCGGCGGCTGTGCTCGCCGTCGCCGCATGCGGCGGTGACAATGGGACCGGAGGATCGTCGAGGACGCCTCTAGCCGATTCGTCGTCGCCGCCCGTTTCTCTGAGTTCAGACCCCAACGCGAAGACGGTCAGCTTCACCTTGATCTCGAGCTACAACGGCGCGAACAGCGGCTTCAATTTCGACGGCTACTCAGGCGGAAACGTCGAAATCGACGTTCCACAAGGATGGGCCGTGACCGTCACTTGCATGAACAAGGGACCGCTCAATCATTCGTGCGCTGTGGTTGCCGACGAGACAGCGAGCCAGTCCCTCTTCGCCGGCGCCACGACGCCGAACCCGGGAGCAGGACTGCCCGCAGGCCAGCAGGCGAGCTTTACGTTCAAGCCCGATCGGACCGGGACGTTCCGCATCGCATGCCTTGTCCCGGGCCACGAGCCGGAAGGGATGTGGATTGTGCTCAAGGTGGTCGGCTCAGGCTCCCCGGCGGCTTACGCCTTATCGGGCTGATCAGCTCAGGTGACGCAAGGCGCGCGTCATCTCTCCTCTCACGCCCGACGTTGCGGCCTCAATGGATGCGTCAGCGGCCAGTTGCTGAACCGCGAAGCCATAGGTGGGATAGACGTGGATCGTCGACGCGAGATCTGAGAGGGTCAGTCCTCGATCGATGGCCAGAGCCAGCTCGTTGATGGTTTCGCCCGCGACTTTCGAGACGACGATGGCGCCGACCAACTTGGCCCTGCCGGCGGTGATCAGCTTCAGGAAACCCTCGCGCTGATCATCCGTATGGGCTCGATCGACCCGCTCGAGATCCAAACGATGAACCTCGACATGTGGGAATTGGGCCCGCGCCTGGGCTTCGCTGAAGCCCGCCTGGGCGACCTCCGGGTCGGTAAAGACGGCCCAGGGAACAGTCACGCGCACACCGTCCTCGGCTCCTGGCAAAAGCGCATTGCGCACGGCCACGTATCCTTGCCAGCCGGCGTAGTGCGTGAACTGGGAGCCCCCGGTCACGTCACCGGCCGCGTAGACATGCGGGTTGGTGGTGCGCAGATTCTCGTCGACGCTGACGGCTCCGTCGCGAACCTCGATGCCCGCACGCTCCAGCTCCAACCCCGCGATCCTTGGCCGACGTCCGGTCGCCAGCAATAGAACGTCGGCTTTGAGCTGTGAACCACCGACCTGGACGGCAACATGCCTTTCAGCCGGTGCAACAGCTGTCACGACAGCTGCCATCCGCAGCTCGACACCATCAGATTCAAGTCGACGCTGAATGGCCGCGGCGGCTTCCGGGTCTGCATCTGGGAGCACCGAAGAACGCTGGTCTATCAGCACCACTCTCGAGCCCAACCTCGCAAACGCCTGTGCAAGCTCTACCCCCGTAGCGCCGGCACCGATGACGACCATCCCTGCCGGCAGCCGGTTGAGGTCGAAGATCGATTCATACGTGAGGTATGGGACGCCGACCAAGCCCGGGATCGCCGGGAGTGCCGGCTCGGCTCCAGTGCAGATGACGAAGTGCCTCGCGCCGATCCGGCGCTCTCCGACCTGGATCGTCTCTGCGCCTACAAATCTGACAGGACCTATCGCGACGTCGATCCCACGCTCGGCAAGGACCACAGGCGTTTCGTGGGAGTAGACGCGCGCGATGACTGCTCGTACCTCGGCCATCACGTGCGGAAAGTCGACCCGGGCTTCGCCAGTCCCGATACCGATACTGCCGGCGTGGAGTTGATCGTGCGCGAGCCGGGCAATCCTCATCAGCGACTTGGAAGGTATGCAGCCGGTCCAGGTGCAGTCGCCGCCGAGCTCTTCCGCCGCGATGAGAACCTTGGCGCCGATGCGGGCCGCAAAGTCGGCCGCGGTCAGGCCAGCCGAGCCGCCGCCGATCACGATCAGGTCGTAACGATCGGGACCAGATCCTTCCGGCACGATCTCATCATCCGTTAGGCCAGGTCAGAAAACGTGATCCCCGTCACGCTTTGGATGCTCTAGCGGGCTATGGTGCCACCGTGGCCGGTCGGGGTGTCATCGCACGATCCCGGGAGAGCCGCCAGTTCGTCGACGACATCCTCGCCGAACTTGCAGCACGCCATTACGCCCCGACCGCCTGGGTTCGGTTCATGAGCCGCAGCATTGCTCGCTCGGCCGACGAGGTGCGGAACCATCCAACCGCAGCAGCCGAGCTGACCGCAATTCATCTGGCGGCAGCCGCCGCCGGTAGCCGGCGCTGGGCACTGACGTCATGGCTTCTCTGTGTCACTCATTTGGGCCTGCTCGGCGGCAGCCCATCGTTGGGATGGCCGAACCGGCTGACAGTGCTACGAGCTCTGCTTCCTTTGCTCGCCCCCAACTCGCCCCGGGTATCGCTGCTCGCATTGTCGACGGACTTTGCCGACGGCCGCCTGGCCCGCCCCGGAGGCGACTCCGCCTTCGGCGCTTTCGCGGACCCGATCGCGGATGGCGTCTTCTGGAGCTGGTACGCGCTTCGCTGGGAGCGAAATCGATTGTTGCGATGGGTCCCGATGGGGCTGTTCGGGGGGTCAGCCGCCGTTATCGCAATTGCGTACTTCGCCCGCGGACGCAGCATCGATTATCCGAGACTGATGGCGGTCCGCTACCTGTCTGCGGTCCTGCAGATCACGCTCGCCGTGCGAACGTTGCGCTGGGTCGTTCGGTGAGCGACCCGGACCGCCCGGCGAGAACCTGGAGTCGCGTGGCCGAGGTCCCGCGGGTTTGCCTCGAACTCCGAAACCTGAGCCGGTGTATCACCGCGGCGCTGATCGTCGGCACAATTCTGTTTCTCATCAACCAGGCGGACGTTGTGTTCGCCGGCCAGGCGACCGCGTCAACCTGGATCAAGATCGGACTCAGCTACCTGGTCCCTTTCTTTGTCGCCAACTATGGGATCGTACTGGCAAGCCGGAGGTCGGAGTCTCGCTAGGCGGTGGAGTCCTGGCTGCCACCGGCTCTCTTTGCCCTCGTCGCCTGGTCTATCCAGCGCCTGCTGGGCAAGGTTGCGCTGACGACCCTCGGCACGCGCAAGTTCTATCTGCTCAGCGCGGTGGTCTCGCTCTTGACCTACAGCCCCTACTTGCTCCTACATCCGCCGACGCCGACATCGCTCGTGCCTGCCTTCGGGCTGGCATGTTTGATGGCGATCACCTTCGGCGTGACCACCGAGGCGATTCGACGCGGCCCGCTCGGCGCCGTCTCGCCGATCACTGGTCTCAGCCCGGCGCTGACCGCAGTGCTCGCGATCATCTTGCTGAGCGAGCGGCTGGACTGGTCGGCCACACTCGGCGTGGCCCTTGCCCCTCTTGGCCTATTTCTGCTCAGTTGGAGATCCGAGGCAAACGGCCCCGCCCGTCCCGATTGGCTGTGGCTTGCTCTTGTGTCGCTGGTCTTGCAGGGCCTAGGAGCTTTCCTTGCCAAAGTTGTGGTCACACCCGCCGGTCCGTCCGCCTTGCTTTTGATGGGTGCCGCCGTTCAGGTCGTAGTCGGCCTGTTCCTGGCTCCGCCAGGGAGGTGGCAACGATCCGACCTCAGCGGTCGACCTGCCCTTTACACGATCGTCGCGTACGTTCTCGGTGGGGTGGCCACGATCGGCTACCTGCTTGCCCTCGCCTCCGGACCAGCTGCTGTCGTTGTCCCGCTGGTGGCCACCAGCCCTGCCATCGCGGGTTTTCTCGGCATCGCCGTGCTAAAGGAGAAGACGAGCCGCCGGCAGCTGGCCGGCATCGGGCTCGCGCTGGTTGGCGCCGTCCTACTCGCGCGGGCCTGAACACGAAGACGGGATCGGCTGTGAACCGATCCCGCCTGGAAGGGAGGTGCGCTACGCGGCTGGGGCAATCCGCGCAGCCTGACCGTAAAGGGTGCGGAATGGGCCGTATGCGGCGAGGGCGCCGAGCACGACTCCGAACATCAGGTGAGCTGCGATCCACGACCACTCCGGGTTGGCCGAAAGGAAGGAAGCGCTGGTTGAGCTGAGCACGCTGCGCAGCACGACCCAGTACATCCCGACGTAAACGACCAGGCCGTATACCATTCCACCGAATACGGCGGCGGGGCCCTTGAGTCGGATCGCCCGCGCGATGGCGATGAATATTACGCCCAGCACGATCGAGTTCATCATGTGGCCCACCAGGCCCACTAACAGCGGCACGAGCTGAAAGTTGTGGCCTGGCGACCCGATCCCGATCGACTGAGCGATACCTTGCGGCGGGGCCCAGAGCGTGCTCGTGAAGAGCCCCACCACCATCGCCCACATGGCGAAAACCAGACCTGCGATCAGGCCTGGCAGAATCCAGTTCAGCACCGTTCTGGTGCCCGATTGCTGCGACATTTTGCAATGTCCTCCTTGCCCAAAACGGGCGCTGTGATGCCATCGAGCATGTGACGGGTCTCCGTCGCCTTCCGTGATGCGGATCACGGTTTGCGGGTTCCACAAGGCTGACTCTGTAGAAGGCATGCAACCAACACCCACCCCGACCACAAGTACCCTGATCGGCATGACCGACAAGCTCGGTTTCATGCGCCGGCTCAACCTGTTCGAACAGATGGGCGAGGCCGAGGTCGAGCAGATATCGCGAGAGCTGAAGATGCGCCACTGCGGGGCGCACCAGACCGTGTTCGAGGGCTCGCCAGACCGCGTCTACCTGCTCAAGGCTGGGAGGGTTCGCCTCTACCACCTCTCCCCGGACGGCGAAGACGTCACCACCGACGTGTTGGAGCCCGGCCACCTCTTCGGACTAAGCGCCCTGTTCGGCGGCAGCAGCGAAGACATCAGCGCCCAGGCGCTCGAGGATTCATACGTGTGCGAGGCGGGCGGTCAGGAGTTCCTCGCCATCCTGGCGCGTCATCCGCTGATGATGGCCAAGGTCATGATGGCCATGGCCAGGCAGATGTTTCGGTTGGAGCGGACCATCGAGAGCCTGGCGCGCGAGCCGGTCGACAGCAGGCTGGCGCGACTCTTCTTTGATCTGCAGGGCTCGGCCGAAAAACTGCGGGATGGTCTTCTATTGCCGGCGATGGGCCGCGAGGACATGGCCAAGATCTGCATCACGACCCGCGAGTCGGTCTCCAGGACGCTGTCGTCCTGGTCCAAGGACGGGATCGTTGAGCTGCGTGGGCGCCGCATCCTGATCCGAGATCCAGAGCGGCTGCGCAAGCTGATCCACGTCTCCGATGGCTGAGCGACTGGGTCGGCTGGATGTCGTGCCGGCGGTCACTGCGGCTCAGATGCGCGAGGTCGACCGGATCATGGTCGAAGACCTCGGCATCTCGCTGCTCCAGATGATGGAGAACGCCGGGCGCGCGTTTGCTGAGCTGACCCGGATCCAGCTTTCGGGCTTGAGCCGACGGCGTGTCGTGGTGTTGGCGGGACGGGGTGGAAACGGCGGCGGGGGAATGGCGGCGGCGCGTCGCCTGGCGGTCTGGGGTGCCGAGGTCCGGGTCGTGCTTGCCCACCCGGAGGCTGCCTTGGCCGAGGTGCCGGCCCATCAGCTGGCCTCGTTGCGAGCGATGGGCTTGCCAGTCCACGGTCCCGCCGAGGCGGCATCGCTGGTGTACGACGCCGACGTGGTCCTCGACGCTCTCCTCGGCTACAGCCTCGAGGGACCGCCGCGGGAGCCCGAGGCTGGACTGATCCGCGCCGCCAACTGCGGCGACGCGCCGATCTTTGCGCTCGACTTGCCCTCTGGTCTCGATCCCGATCGCGGCCTACCGCATGAGCCGACCATTCGGGCCGCTTGCACAATGACTCTGGCGCTGCCGAAAGTCGGCCTCTTGCGACCGGAGGCCGCAATGTCGGTAGGAGAACTGTGGCTCGCCGACATCTCGGTTCCCGCGAGTGCGTATGCCGGCTTCGGCATCAATCCTGGCCCGCTGTTTGCCGAATCCGACCTCATCCGCATCGCCAGGAGTGAGCGTGGCTGACATCAAGGTTTATGGCGCGCCCTGGTGCCCCGACTGCAAGCGCTCCAAGAAGTTCCTGGCCGAGCACCGGATCCCTTACGACTGGATCGACATCGATGACGACGCTGAAGGCCTGCGCTTTGTCGAAGAACTCCAGAAAGGCGGTCGGACCATCCCCACCATCGTGTTTCCCGGCGGCAGTTTCCTGCTCGAGCCCTCGGACGAGGAGCTGGCTCGCAAACTGGGACTCAAGGTCGAGGCCGATCGACAGGCCTACGACCTGGCGATAATCGGCGGCGGTCCTGCCGGCCTCGCGGCGGCCATTTACTCCGCCCGCGAAGGCATCGACGCTGTCGTCATCGACCGCACCGCGATGGGCGGACAGGCAGGAGTGACAGAACGCATCGACAACTACCCTGGATTCCCAGAAGGGGTCGGTGGAGCAGAGCTCGCGGACAGGTTCATCGCCCACGCGCGGCGTTACGGTGTCGAGCTGGTGGCGGCGGTCGGCGTCGAGGCCGTCGGCCGTGAGGAAGGCGACACTCTGCTGAGGCTGAGTAACGGCCAGCAGGTGTGCACCCATGCCACGCTCATCGCCAGCGGAAGCTCCTACCGCCGTTTGGGCGTTCCAGGTGAGGAGGAATTGATCGGCGCCGGAGTCCACTTCTGCGCCACTTGCGACGGTCCCTTCTACAAGGGCGCGGAGGAACTTCTTGTCATCGGCGGTGGCAACTCGGGCCTCGAGGAGGGCCTGTTTCTGAGCCAGTTCGCCGAGCGCATCCGCATCGTCGAATTCGCGCCCGAGCTGAGGGCGTCCAGGCTGCTGCAGGACAAGGTGCACTCAGATCCGCAGTTCGTGGTCCACACCAATACCCAGGTGGTCGAGCTCAAGGGAAGGCCCAAGTTGAGGGAGGTCGTGGCGCGCGACCGCGCCACCGGAGAGGAGTACCACTGGCATCCAGCCGCCGCCTTCGTGTTCATCGGACTCGATCCCAACACCGCCTTCCTAAAAGGCACCCTTGACCTGGATCGCTGGGGTTTCGTCGAGACGCATGGCCACCAGACCTCGATGCCCGGTGTCTTTGCCGCTGGTGATGTGCGCGCCGGCTCAACCAAGCAGCTTGGCGCCGCCGCAGGCGAGGGAATCTCGGCTTTGCTCGAGATTCGTCAGTACCTGCAGGAGCACCATCACGTGTTCCAGCACGCCGTCAACGCCTAGAAGCAAACGCTCAATGGTTGTGCGCCTGCAAGCGCTTGAGGCTTGCCCGCAACGGCTCCCCATGGCCGAGCCAGCGGGTCGTTGACTCCCGCGCCCTGGCGATCAGTTCGGCGGCATGACCGAAGTCGATCGGAGAGATCGCGATCGGGCACAACGGGGGGACCACTTTAACCCTGGCGTTCTCTGAGCAGCGCTCCAGACCGTCGACCAGCTTCTGATTCAAAACAAGGCTGAGCGCGTGAACTGCCATCCCAAGCGCACTGGCCGGCGGCTTCGTCAAACCGCAGGCGTAGCCGGCGGGGAGCACGTACACGAGGTCGGCGCCCAGATCGATTGCGTGCGCTAGAGGAGCGTTGTTGGCCACACCGCCATCCATCAAATAGTGATGACCGATGTGCACCGGCGGAAAAACCCCCGGAATCGCCGTTGAGGCACGCAGCGCCTCGGCCACCGGTCCGCGCGAGATCCTCACCTCGGCGCCTGTGAGCACGTCGGTCGCCATCACATGGACCGGTATTGCGGCGTCCTCGAGACGTTCGTAAGCGATGTGTTTGCGAATCAGGCCTTCGATGCCAGAGGGCGAGATCACGTGTTCACGCCTTCCAAACAGACCCAGCAATGAGCTGATCGGACCCATCGGGAACACGTCTTTGCGGCTCAGCCCGAGCCAGATCCGCTCCAGCTCTTCGGTGCCTGAAGGCCACTTTGAGCCGGCGATGAACGCGGCGTTCAGCGCTCCGGCCGAGCTGCCGATCAGGAAGTCCGGCCGGATGCCGCGGCGAGCCAGGGCTTGCAGCATGCCAACCTGGACCACGCCCAGACTGGCGCCGCCGGTGAGAACGAAGCCGGTCATCGTCCCCAGTCGTCTTTGGATCGGATCCGGACGAACGCACGCACAGGACCCCCAAACAGGTCACCGACCAGCCACGCCAGCACCCAGAGGGCGGCCAAGATGGGCGCGACCGCAACCGCGACGAGCACCGGGGCGATCATCACTTCTGCCTCCCCGACCATCCGGCTGCGGCAGTTGCTGCAACACCGCAGTGGTCGGGCTGGGACGCGCAGAATGCGTCGATCCGGTCGTAAAGACGCCAATTGGCCTCGCATCGCCAGACCTGGTCGAGCAGAGACTCGAATTGGCTCTGCAGGTCGGGTGGATCAGAACCTCGGCTGCGGTTGCGAACTGATGGCGCTGAACTTGATTGCTTCAACATGGTTGACGCCTCCTACGAACTCGAAATGAGTCGAACGTAGGTGGGAAACGAATGCTTCGCCGTGATGGCCGTCATCGGCAAATGTGCGCCGCGTCACATTTCGTGATTTTTCTCTGCCCTAAGCTCAGCCCATGACATTTCTAAGCCGCGTCTTGTCATCGGCGTCCGAAAAGTCCATTACCAAGCGGTACCGAGCAACCTGGAGCGACGCTTTACTGGCCGAGAGCTCCGACACACTGGCCGTCGAGGGCAATCAGTACTTTCCCCTCGCCGACGTGCGCGAGGAGCACCTTCGGCCGAGCGACAGCCACACGACCTGCCCCTGGAAAGGTGTGGCCAGCTACTACGACGTCGTAGTCGGTGACAGCGTGAACCGAGACGCCGCCTGGTACTACCCGAACCCGAGTCCGGCGGCCGACCACGTGAAGGGCCGGGTTGCGTTCTGGCGTGGCGTCAAAGTGCAAGCGGTCGAGGGATAATCGGCCCATGCCGGCCACAACGGACTTTCATCTGGAGGCCGATTCGAGCGCGCGCGAGTGGCTCACGGGCCATCCCTCTGCCGCGCCTTGGGTTATCGCCTATGACGTCCATCGGTGCTGTGGCGGCGGCAAGATATGCCAGGTCAAAGTGCGGGAACTGTCGCGTAAGGACAATCCTGAGGAGTTCGCGTCGGGAGTCCTCGGTGATGGGACCAGGTTCCTGATCGATCGCCGGGCGGCGGCCAGGCTCCCTACTCGTTTCGGCTTGACGGTACGCGGCCTCGGCCCTTTGAAGCACCTCGACCTCGACCTCGAGGGCGAGCAGTGGGGAACGCTCCTTTACGACTGAGTTCGCTCACTAGCTGAGTTCCGCTCGCGCTGAGCACGGAAAGTAGCGATCGCCGCCTGGCGATAACGCTCAGCCATCTCGACGTAACGGGCGGCATCGTCCGCGAGGTCGGGGTCGTGCTCACTGTGCCGCCGGCTCAACGCAGTCGCTGCGAACTTGGCGCCCCTCATGTACGGCTCCAGCTGCTCAAACGGCAGGGGTCTATCGCCACGCGCCACCTTCAGCCTCCTTCACGAAGTGAATTGAACAGTTCGTCGTCGGTTGGTCGGTCCGCGAAATCGCGACCGACGTACTTCCAGCCTATTGATCCGTCCTTCCGGACTGCAAAGATCGACGGCTTGGCGATACCGCCTTCACCGTCGGTCCAGACGCCCCACTCCTTGATCACGCGGCCCTCGGGATCACTCAGTAGAGGAAAGGGGAGCATGAGCTTCTCCACCATCGCGCGATTGTTCGCGACCGGGTCCACCGAGATCCCCACCAGGCTGACGCCCTCAGCGACGAATCGGTCCCAGCTCCGTGCGTACGAGGCCAACTGCCCGTTGCAGTAGGGTCACCAATCGCCGCGGTAGAAGACAAGTAGAACCGGTCCGCGTGCCAGTTGGTCGCTCAGGCGCCAGGCCTTGCCCTCGTGGTCGGGGAGCTCGAAGTCAATCGCATTGTCCACCACTAGGGAAACGCACCACCCCCCAGGCTGATTCCGGGAATCGACTGCTTGGTGCAGGCTGCCGTTGCTCGCAACACGTTGACGACGCTACGAAGCCGGCTTCGTGACTGGGTTGCGCCCAGCGCTCAGAGCCCTCTGCTTGCCATATTCCCGATACGTGAGCCAGACGACGACGACGTCGAAAATTGTGAGCCCGAGCAGCCCGATGGAAAAGGCAAATGTCATCCGATAGATCTGGTAGACGATGAACACGATCAGAAAAGCGATCATCCATGGATAGGCCCAAATCTTGTCTCTCAGCAGCGCTGTCACGAGCGCAATCTTGACCACACCGTGTAGGAGCAGGTACACGGCACCGAACCGAATTGCCGATCCCGTCAGGCTGCCGGTGACGTGCAGCAGGTGGGTGGCGAGAAAGTCGTGCGGATCCTCAGAGAGCTCGTGTTGAGTCAGGGCTCTGCTGATCTGGTCGATGGTCGCGGGGCTTACCAGTAATAGGAGGAGGCCGCCCACGACTTCGAGGACGCCGTCCAGGCCCTTGAGGATGATCCCGACGACGAAGGCTCGGTCGAGCAGGTCGCCGCTCTTAAACCAGTTCATGCCAGGCGGCTCCACAATATCGGTCTGGAATAAAGACAGGTCAACCTGCTTCTACTATGTACCAGGAGTTACGCCGTGAGCACCGCCATCGTCACCGGAGCATCCAGAGGCTTGGGCCGAGCATTGGCCCGAGGGCTAGCTCGCCGCGGCTGGTCGCTGGTGATCGACGCCCGGGATTCGACGGCCCTCAACCAGGCGCACGAGGAGCTGTGGCAGCTGCTGCCCCCAGGGTCGCACGTGGTCGCCGTGCCGGGCGATGTGACCGACCGCGAGCACCGGCACGCCCTGGCCGGCGCCGCCTATGCGCTCGGCGGTCTCGACCTGTTGGTGTGCAACGCGGGGACCCTCGGGCCCAGCCCGCTACCCGCGCTGACCGATCTCCCCCTCGACGCGGCACGCGAGCTCTTCGAGGTCTACCCGATCGCCGGCCTCGGCCTGGTCCAGGAAACCATCGGGATGCTCCGGGCCGCCATCGATGGCGGCCGGGTCGTCTTCATCAGCTCCGATGCCGCGGTTGAGCCATACCGTGGCTGGGGCGGCTACGGCGCGGCCAAGGCTGCGATGGACCAGATGGCGGCTGTGCTGGCGGCCGAGGAACCATCGCTGCGCGTTTGGGCGGTCGATCCGGGCGACATGCGGACGGCCATGCACCAGGCCGCGTTCCCCGACGAGGACATCTCCGACCGGCCCGAACCCGACACCGTCGTCCCGCGGCTGATCGCGCTGGTCGAGTCGCGGCGCCCGAGCGGTCGGATTCGCGTCGCCGACCTGACGGCGGTCGGTGCGTGAGGTGGCGGTCCTAACACCCGTCCTCGACTTTCACCTCCCCGCCGAGCTCGAGGCAACCGCGCCGCCGGAGGACCGCGGAACGGGTCGCGACGCGGTCCGCCTCCTGGTAGCCCACACCGGCTCGGGCCAGATCGAGCACCGCTTGTTCCCGGAACTTCCCGAGCTGCTGGCGCCCGGCGATCTCCTCGTCGTCAATCGCTCGGCCACGCTCAACGCGGCGCTCGACGGCACGGTCGACGGCGAGCCTGCCGTGCTACATCTCTCGCGCGAGCTGGACGGGCGGCGTTGGATTGCCGAGCTGCGTCGTGTACCGCCCGCGGGCACGCGGACGACGCCCTGGCTGGACGCGCGCGCCGGGACGATGATCGACTTCGGCGAGCGCGGCTCAGCGGTCCTCCGCACTCCGGCTGGAGAGGTCGGTCCCGGGGAACGGTCGCGGCTGTGGATCACAGAGCTCCGGCTTCCGAACGGCGTCCCCACCGCCCTGGCGACGTGGGGCCGTCCGATCACGTACGTCGAGTCAGCCATGCGCCGGCCTCTGGCCGCGTACCAGACCATCTTCGCCACCGAGCCCGGGAGCGCCGAGATGCCGTCTGCGGGACGCCCGTTCACGTTCGAACTGGTGACGCGGCTGATGGTGGCCGGCATCGATATGGCCGCGGTGGTGCTGCATGCCGGCGTGTCCTCGCTCGAGGCGAGCGAGCCGCCCCAGCCGGAAGCTTTTTACGTGCCCGCCCAGACTGCCGAGCGCGTCAACTCGGTGCTCCGACTGGGCGGCCGCGTCATCGCGGTGGGGACGACCGTGGTCCGGGCCCTCGAGAGCGCCGCCGTCGCTCCCCGGCTCGTCCTCCCGGCGAGCGGGCTGACCGACCTCGCCATCGGTCCGGCGTACGAGGCCAAGGTGGTCACCGGCATTCTGACCGGCTGGCACGAGCCGCAGGCGTCGCACCTCGCGATAGTGGAGGCTATCGCCGGCCGCGCGCTCTTGGAGCGGTCATACGAGGCGGCGCTCGAGGCCCAGTACCTCTGGCACGAGTTCGGCGACAGCCAACTGGTTCTGCCGTGACCGGGGCCAGGCGGACGTCCGAGCCGGTCGAGCTCGCGCCATCGGAGGCGGCTGGGTCAGCGGTCGGTCTGCATGCGCTGAGTGAGCCCCGACGAGGCGTACTCGAGGCCATCAAGCGGTCCGGTGAAGCCTCGGCGGACGAGATCGCGGGCACCGTCGGGGTCACCCTGAGCGCGATCCGGCAGCAGCTCGCTGCCCTGGAGGCCGATGGCCTGGTAGCTCACCGCGACGAACGTCCAGGTCCCGGTCGGCCCCGGCGGCGGTACTGCCTGACGCCGGCCGCCGAAATGCTCTGGCCGAAGCGTTACGGTCAGCTTGCCAACCAGCTGCTCGGGTTCGTTGAGCAGGACGACCCCAACCTGGTGCAGCGCGTGTTCAACCAGCGCGGCCAGGATCGGGTGCGGAGGGCTCTGGTCCGGCTCGAAGCCCTTTCCTTCGCGGACCGCGTCGCGGAGCTGACGAAGATCCTCGATGAGGATGGCTACGTGGCCGAGTGCCAGCCGGGCAGCGACGGGTCCTGGCTGGTGGTCGAGCACAACTGCGCGATCCTCGACGTCGCGGCGCGCTACGGCGCCGCGTGCGAGAGCGAAATCTCGTTCATCAGAGCCGTGCTGCCCGGCACACACGTGGAACGCGTCAAGCACAAGATGGCGGGCGACTTCGTATGCGCCTACCGGGTGACCGCGGACAGCGTCAGCTGAGAGAGGGCCGCGGGGCCGCGCCATCCGAGGCGCGACCCGCTGACCTCAGCTCAACACTGGTTTCGTCTGACTTCGACCGGCTTACCTGCGTCCCGCTTCGCTGCGTACGCGGTCCAGCTGAGTGATCTGGATCAGGTTGCCGCAGGTGTCATTCACCTGGGCGATGGTCGAGCCTGTGACCTTTGTGGGCGGCATCTTGAATTCGGCGGCGTCTTTCATTCTTTCGTAGTCGCGCTTGACGTCGTCCGTATAGAACATGGCCGCGGGCTGGCCCTGTTCGAAGAGCGCTGTCTGGTAGGCCTTGGCCGCTGGGTTGTCGTTGCGCTCGAGATGCAGCTCGGTGCCATCCGGCTCTTCAGGCGACGCCACGGTGAGCCAGCGATACCCACCTTGCGAAACGTCTGTCTTTTTCACGAAACCGGCCACTTGCGTATAGAAGCGCAAGGCCTTGTCCAGATCGTCCACGTAAATGGATGCCAGCTTGATCTTCATTGGTTTCCTCCAGTGACATTCGCGGCGTTGGCCGCGTCAATGGTTTTCAGCCTAGGTCCGCCTGCCCGAGATTGCTTCTTCATTTCTGACCGGTCCGCGCGTCGCTTGCCGGGAATGGCTCGGTCCCTATTTCATGGCGTCCAGGAGCTTCCGGCAGGCTCCCTCGCAGCGCCGGCACGCCTCTTCGCAGACCCGGCAGTGCTCATACATCTGGGCATGCCGCTCGCACTCGTCACCGCAGCTCTTGCATACGACCGCGCAGGCCTCCAGCAGTGGCTTCGTGATCTTTGAGTCGTACTCGGCCAGGCGACTTATGACATTGACGGTGGCGGTACAGACGTCGGCGCACTCCAGGCACAGCCGTATGCACTTGACCATCTCGGACACGTCGTGCTCGCCCAGGTCTGCGTCGACGTCGGCGGTGCAGGCTTGGGCGCAGTCGTTGAGCGCGTCGATGGTAGCGGCCAGCAAGCCATTGTCGACGTTGAAGGTGCGTGCGTAGGAGTCAAGCATCTGCTTGGCATAGCTCATAGTCCCCTCCTTGAAGGTGACGAATCACCGGCGCCTGGTTACCGCTTCAGGAATCGCCGTGTCACTGCCGTGTCACAGATTCCCGGAATCAACGTAATCCAGCAGCAGTCGTAAAGGCCGGGGCAGCCGGGACGGATCGATCGTCTCGACGATGGCCCGGATATATCGGCTGTTGCGTTCCGACACGCTCCGCATGAAGCGGCGGAATTGCTGATCAACCGGGCGGCCGTGCCACACGTGCTGGTTCCGGAACGTACGCCATGGCTGCGCGTCGCCCTCGAGCTCGATCAGCCTTGACAGGTTGGTTTCGCCGGCGGCCCGGATCAGCTCGTCCTCCAGGTCGGCGACGCAGGCAAAGAACCCAACCCCTTCCATCTGGCTGCGATCAAGGTTTGGACCGTATCCCGCCCGCTTCAGCGCCGCTCGGATGACTTCCTCTTCGCCCTCGTCATAGAGACCGGCGATCTTCGCTCCAGGTTCCTCGGCGGCCAGACGCCGCAAGAACCGGCTGATGGCATGGGCGCCGTTGATCGGAACTATGGACACGCCTTCGGCTTCGAGGTCGCGTCCCGATCGCCGGGCGGCCAGCGTCACAGCGAGCTCGTCGGTCACCCCCTCAACCAAGACGATGGTACGCACAGCGGAATACTGCCCTCACGGATGCTGGAAGCGTTGGCCCGCGGGCGCCGTCGATCGGCACAATCAGATCCATGACACCAATGCCGGTTCCGCAGCTCGCGCCGTTCATGGATGCTCTGCCTCTCCCCCATCGCCTGATCGCGGCCGAGCACCACGGCAGTCTCGTCGTGCGTATACGTATGGGGGAGCACCGCTTCCACCGCGACTTGCCGGTATCGAAAATTTGGGGCTACGAGGGGATGGTCCCCGGCCCGACGATCGAGGCCGAGCAGGGACACCCGGTCACCGTCGAGTGGCGAAACGAGCTCGAGGGCCCGCTGCCGCTCGTGGTCACCAGGGCCCCAACGCACACAGACGCGGCGGGCGTGCCGGTACAGTGCGTCCCCGGACTCAGCGGTGGAACCGCAGACCGGAACACGGCAGCGCTGACCGGTCACGCGGTCGTGCACCTGCATGGTGGCCTGACCCCAGCCGTGTACGACGGCTGGGCGGAGAACCTCCTCGCCCCCGGCCAATCCGCCGACTTCCACTACCCGATGGATCAACGTGCGGCGTTGCTCTGGTACCACGACCACGTCATGGGCATCACCAGGTTCGACGTCTACGCTGGGCTCGCCGGGCTGTGGATCGTGCGCGACCAGCCCGAGCGCGAGCTGGGTCTACCAGAGGGACCGCCGTTCGAAGTACCGCTCTTGATCCAGGACCGCAACTTCGACCTCGACGAACAGGGCAGGCTCACGGGCCGCCTCGTTCATAAGACCGACCCCGAGGTGATGGAGGCTTTCGCACCATTCACCGTCGTCAACGGCAAGGTCTGGCCGGTGCTTGACGTGCAGCCGGCAATCCATCGCTTGCGCGTGATCAACGCCTCTAACGCACGCACCTACAGGTTGGTCCTGGTCCGCAACGGTGATCCCGAGCTCGATCGGATCACGCAGATCGGAACTGACCACGGGCTGCTCCGCGCCCCAACCCGCCTACCCTCGGATGGCCTGGTACTGGCTTCGGCCGAGCGCGCCGACCTTTTGGTTGACTTCTCCGACCTCGCGCCGGGAAGCGTGCTGACGCTGTTCAACACGGCAAAGGCTCCCTTCGACGGCTCTCCGTTCGCAGCGACTCGGGCCGAGACAGCGGCAGATCTCGCCGGGCTGCTCCCGCATCCGGAGGTGATGCGCTTCAGGGTGGTCCCGGGCTCGGCCCGGCGCCTGGTCTTCCCTGCCTCACTCGCGACCGATTACAGCGCGCCCTCACAAGAGGAGCTGGCGGACGCTAAACGCCGGGCGATTGCGCTCGTCGAGCGCGAGCTCGAAGGGCAGCCGAACATGCTCACCATGCGCGAGCTCGCGCCGGTAGAGGATTCGGACAGCGCCGGTCTGCTGACCGTCACCGACGATGGCATGACAAAGCGGTATCGCGCTGTTGCGGCGCACTTCGAGGACGTGACGACGTTCTTCCCGGTGCTCGGCGAGTACGAGGTCTGGCAGCTCATAAACCTGACCGGCGACACCCACCCGATCCACGTCCACCTCGACCCGTTTCAGATCCTGTCGCGACGCCCAATCCGCTACGAGATCGCCGAAGGGGGCATCGAAGACCTGGCGATTACAGCCGCGGTCACATTCGAACGCGACCCAGCCGACCAGCTCGACCACACCATCGACGACAACGAGCGCGGACTCAAGGACACCGTACGCGTCAACCCGCACGAGGTGGTCGAGATCGCCGTCCGCTTCACCAACTACAGCGGCCGGTACATGTACCACTGTCACATCCTCGAGCACGAGGACCGCGACATGATGCGGCCCTTTGTGACCATGCCGATGGAGCTGATGCCGTTCATGGCCTGACGAGGCTTCAATGTCCACCTGAAACCAGTCGTATGACTGAAGCGAACCGGTCGCCGGGTTGATGCTGATCATGAAAGGAACTGGCCTGCGATCCGCAGCGCGCGTAGCGAAGCCGATGGCCCAAGTCCTGCCGCCTAAGCGGTCATCGCTTCGCTTTCGAGCGCCCCGCGCAACTGGTTCCGCGAGGTGATCCCGAGCTTCGGAAACAGCCGGTACAGATGGAAACCGACGGTTCGATGCGAGAGAAACAGGCTCTGCCCGATCTCGCGGTTCGACATGCCGGCAGCGGCCATCTGAGCGATCTGAAGCTCTTGCGGAGTGAGGCGATCAGCACCCCTCGGCAGTCGGTGCGGGCTGTTCTCCCCCGACGCGCGTAGCTCGCGACGGGCGCGCTCAGCCAGGGGTGTAGCGCCCATAGCCAGGAACGCGTCTCGAGCGGCGCGCAGCGGTGCGCGTGACTCGGCGACCCGCCGTTGGCGTCGCAGCCAGATGCCATAGGCGAGCTGGCCGCGAGCGACCATCAGCGGCAGGCTGGTGTCCTCATTGATCGCGGCCAGAAACAAGGCTTCGGCTTCTCCGTCGGGCGCGATCAGCGCACGCGCAAACCTCAAGCCGATCTCGAGCACCGGAGACCGCGACTGTGAAGCGAGCGGCTCGAGCGTCGCGATCGCATCTCGCGCTTCTTGTTCGTGACCGCTCTGAATCGCCGCTTCGACCAAATCCGCAGCGACCCAAAACCGGACGTACAGGTGATAAGCGGTGTCCTTTGGATTGAAGATGCGCCTTAGATATTCGAACGCCACCGCGTAGTCGCCGCGTAGGAGTGCGTTGCGCCCTCGCGCAAGCTGAACCAACGCGAGCAGCGGATTGGCGCCCATCGGCAACAAGACGCTTTCCGCTTCCGCGGTCAGGGACTCGGCCCCGTCAAAGTCGCCGCGCAAGGCGGTGAGAGTTGCTTCCGCCAGACGCGCCGCCGGTGCCCAACGGTAGAGCCCGATTTCGATGGCGAGGTCGACCGCCTCATGGGCGGCGGGCAAACCGGACGCGATGTTCCCGATGTGCACCGCGGCCCAACCTTGCTCGGCAAGTGCCTGGGCCAGCAAGAGAGGCCGCGCCTGCCGGCGCAGGATCGGTATGGCTGACGAGAACAGACGATGGCCGAGATCGAAGATCCCAAGGGCTTGCGCCGCCTGCCCCAGTACGACAGCGGTCATTGCGTCCGTGAGCGGCACAGCTGTCAGGCGCCGCACCGGCTCCAGCAACATCGCCCCACGCTCGACGGGCGCTGCCATCGCGAGAGACATGAGCAGATGTGGGTCGTCGCGCTCGACCTTCAACCGGTCAAGGCCGGCGACCACAAGCTCTCGAGTTGGGCGGTCGAGATTAGCCCACCAGACGCGGAGTGCAACCTGCGAGAACAGCCTCAGCGCGAGCCGTGACTCTCCGGACGATCCGGCCTCGTCAGCCGCGCGCACAAACGAACGAATCTGCTCGGAGCCCGACCATGAAGGCCCGTAAGCGTCCTGCAGCCATGCAAACAGCGCCCGGCGCGCTGGGTCGAGGTCAGCGAGGTTGACGGACGCAAGTAGCCTTGCGGCGATTTCTTGGCCCCTGTCGGCTCCGAGCGCGATCTCGGCCGCTTCCACCAACCGCGTGGCTCGCCGGCGCGGATCTATCGACAGCGCTGCCGCCCGATCCAACGCCGCCACAGCGACATCAAGCGCCCCTCGCCTTTCCGCGTTCGCCGCTGCCGTAACGAGATCCAGGGCACGACTCTCGTCCGGACCCACGGCGGCTGCTGCCCTGTGCCACGCGCGCCGATCCGGGTCGCTGTCCAGAACGTCGCCAAGGGCGGCATGAGCTTGCCTTCGCTCCCCCTCGGTGGCGGCTTGATAGACAGCCGACCGAAGCAATGGATGCCGAAATCGGACCCGCTCGTCCTCGAACGTGACGAGCCGCAGTTTCTGGGCTGGAGCGAACGAGTCAATGGAGAGCGGTGTTCGCGCGATCGACTGGGCCGCCTCAAGGACCTCGGCCAGAGTTCCTTCGGGATCGATGGCTGCGATCAGCAGCAGCGTATTCAGTGGTGGGCGTAGATCTGACACTTGGGCGCTGAAGGCCCGCTCGAGGCGCTGGCTCAGCGGAAGCGGAGTCGCCACAAGTGTGACGTCAGCGTCGAGCGCCGTCGGCAGCTCGAGCAGAGCGAGCGGATTGCCTTTCGCATAATCGAGGACCAGTGTCCGGACCTGAGCTGAGAGGCTTGGAGTGTTTGCGTCAAGTAATGTCCGCGAGGACTCACCGTCAAGGCCGTCCAGGCGCAGCTCCGGAATTCCTGTCCCGTCGATATGGTTGTCGAGCCCGTCCCTGACTCCAAACGCTATGACGATCGGCTCTGCTTCGATTCGCCGCGCGACAAATGCAAGCGTCTGGCAGGTCGAAGGATCAATCCATTGGGCCTCGTCTACGACAACGAACACTGGCGACCGGGTGGCGGCTTCTGCGATGAGCTCGAGGACCGCCAGCCCGACCATGAATGGGTTCGCTGGCACTGAGTCATTCAGTCCGAAGGCGGAGCTGAGAGCAGCTCTTTGCACGGGTTCGAGACCGCTCATGCCGGCCAGCACTGGGCGAAGCAAGTGGTGGAGAGCGGCAAAGGGCAGATGCGTTTCCGATTGAGCGCCTGCCGTGGTCAACACAAGCATTCCGTGCTCGTGGGCCCGCGAGGCTGCCTCCGCCAGCAGCGACGACTTGCCGATGCCGGCCTCGCCGCGCACCACCAGTGAGCTCCCGGCCGAGCCGGCGCGATCGATCAGATCCTGGATGAACGCGATCTCGCGTTCGCGCCCAAACAGGCGAGTCGCGGACTTCCCCTGGGCCACCCGGCTGCAAGTCTAGGTCGGGCACCCATCACATGAGTTGCGGCACCCGGTCTGATCCGGGTGCCGGTCAAATTACTTCTCGAACCGCCTCACGAATGCGAGCGCGATGTCTGCCACCTCGCGCCAGCCGGCGTCGATGACAAGCGAGTGCCCGCGGTTGGGAAGTTCGACGATCTCGGTCACGCCCGGGTTGCGCTTCTGCTTCTGATAAGCAGCCTTCGCTACCGCTAGGGGGACGGTGTGGTCCGCAGCACCCTCGATGATCAGTAGCGGTCCGCGGTCGGGGTTCTTGGTGTCGACTTTGGCCTCGGTCCAGGGGTTGAGGTTTTCGGCAGCCGCCTGGAAAACGGTCTCGCCTGATCCGGGAACCGCGAAGGCTTCGTACAGCTCTTTGGCCTCGTCCTCGCCGACGACATTGGCGAACCCGTACCGGAACTGTTCGAAGGTGAGTGGTACGGCCCGGTTGCGGTTGGCCGGGTTGCCAAGCACGGGCGACGCCGACTTCAGCGCTGAGATTGGGAGCGGCAGGACACCGCGGAACGGCGCTGGGTCGATCGCCACCGAGACCGCTGAGAGGCCGCGCCCGGCGATGATCTGAGTGATCAGTCCACCAAATGAGTGCCCGATCACGGCAGGCTTCTTCTTCAGCACGCCGATCACCTCGGCGTAGTGGTCGGCGATCTGTCCAACCGACTTGCGGGCGAACACTTCAGGGTGCGCCTTGGCTTCCTCGACGGTCTCGGGGTCGTCGGGCCATCCTGGCGAAACAGGCGCGTAGCCGGCCTGGTCGAAGCGCGCGGCCCAGCGATCCCAGCTGCTCGGGAGGAGCCATAGGCCGTGCACGAAAACGACCGGGGTCCGACCGCTCGCGTTTGCCTTGTCGACCTGCTCGGTGGTATTCCGAGATACCGCGTCGAGCGTGGGATCACGCGAGTCGTTGCCGTCAGTGCGTGACGAGATCATGTCAACGCTCCTTATATAAAGAGATGGCTTGCGACCATCCCAGCCTGGCAGCGGATCCTGCGCCGCATCTTCTGTCAAACGACTGGACATCCCAACCAGTCAAGCGACAGATGCACCGAACCCGCGATTGGCTCATCCTGAGACGCGACATGAACGAGAACATCAGCCTCGGCCGCATCTTCGGCATACACGTTGGGTTCAACTGGAGCCTCCTGGTCGTGGCGGCCCTGATCGCGTGGAGTCTCGCCACCGGAATCCTGCCGTCGTCCGCGCCTGGCGAGACTTCCAGCGCTTACTGGACTGCCGGTGTGGTGTCGGCCTTCGTGTTCCTGGCGTCCTTGCTGGCTCATGAGCTCGCGCACTCCGTTGTTGCCGTGCGACGCGGCGTCAAGGTCGAGGGGATCACGCTCTGGCTGTTTGGCGGCGTCTCGCGCTTCAGCAGTGAAACCAACTCACCCGGTTCGCAAGCCCTGATCACATTCGTAGGCCCCCTTACGAGCCTGGTACTTGGCGTTGTGTTCTATCTGGTTGCCGTAGCGGTTGGCGGTGGCGCACACCCTAGCCTGGTGGCGGTAACGCTGTCGTGGCTGGGCTACATCAACATAACGTTGGGAGTCTTCAACCTCGTCCCCGCCTTCCCGCTGGATGGAGGCCGGTTGCTGCAGTCGCTCATCTGGCTGCGCACGGGCGATCGGCTCCGAGCCACCCGAATCGCGGCCCGCATCGGCATGTTCTTCGCTTACCTGTTGATTGCGTACGGTCTGGCCACCTTCATATTCGCGGGCAGTCTGATCGGCGGAGTGTGGTTGGTCTTCCTGGGCTGGTTCCTACTGAGCGCGGCACGATCCGAAGAAACCGGAGGCCTGATCCGGCAGGCTCTCTCCGGGATGACCGTCGCTCAGGTCATGACGCCCAATCCCGTGCAGGCTCCGGACGACATCAGCGTCGAGGATGCGCTGCATGGCTACGTCCTGGCCTCTCGGCACTCGACCTTTCCAACCCATGACGCGGCCGGCCGGCTCAGCGGACTCCTGACGTTGACGGCTCTAAAGAATGTGGCGCCGGCTGCTCGTCCGACGACCCTGATCAAAGACATCGTCTGTCCGCTCGACAAGGTGTCCACGGCCGGCTCCGCTGACCCGATCACCAACCTGCTTGCCGGCTCCGATGGCTGCAGCGAAGGCCGGACCCTTGTTGTCGATGGCGGCCGGTTGGTGGGGATCATCTCCCCCAGCGACATCAACCGACTTCTTCAAAGGTCGCTGTCGGGTCGATCGCAATTGCCGGTTGGCAACGCCTGACGCAAGTCGTGTGCCCGGGATTCTGCCTCTAATGGAGCGATATGAAGGCATCATGCTCGAGGTAATAGTTGAGCGCGTCGAGCATCTTTTCAATGTCTGGATTCGGTCTTTGTTGAGATAGATTCGACAACACGTCTTGTATCGAGGGACCGCCTACGACGGTGCGCAGCTCCAACGCCGATGCTTCGGGTGGGTAGTCTTCGTCCGGATCCAGCTCGCGGCTGTCAAAAATCATGGCCTTGTCCGCCAATTGAAGCGAACCACTCCTTGGCAAGCTGACAAGCATCCAGCTTTCAAGATCGGAAGGGTTCTCAAGAACCCACGCCACCGTCGTCACAAAGGGCAGTTTCATCGGCCACCTCCCCAGATCTCCATCCCACCCTGACCATCGGGATGCAGGGAACTCTGGATGGAGCCTGGCGCCCTGTGCTGCTCGCGTTCCACAAGCTGCATGGTTCCGGGAGGATCAGCCGCGTGGTGCCATGTCAACTGGTCGGTCGGGGCAGATCTCGGGAAGGCTCCGCGGGGACCCGGCTGAACGCCCTTGATGATCCCCGGATACTGCCTCTCCATTTGCTGAGCGAAAGCGGGATCGGCCTTGAACGTTTCGTGTAGTTCGGCGTTCGCCAGGCTGAAGTGATAGTCAGCACTTCGCCCAGGGTAAGCGGTTTGGGGCAGCCGAGTTTCGTAGGGCACCGAGTAGTGTGGGCTGCTGGCCGGGCGGAGCGAAGGCGGTGCCGGCGCAACGGTCCGTGCGGGTGCGCTTCCCATGCGCGGTACATCGTGGCGACCGGAATGCTCCAGGTCCTTGAAGCTCTTCGCTGCGCGAGCGTCGGCCTCTCTGGTTCGCGTTGCCACTTTCGTCAGGCCTTCGGCTGTGCCGCGATGGAAGTCGGCGACCGCCTTCGAGACCCCTTCGCCGGCCGCGCGCACGCCACGTTTGACCAGTCCTTCGACGACCTCGCCGATGGCGCCATGGCCCACCCTGCCTCCGGTCTTCGCGCTCAGGGCCTTACCGTGGCTCTCGATCTCGCCGGCGTGACCATGCAGCTTGTCAGCCGCATGGCTGAGTGCCTCCGGGTCGATTTTGAAACCGCTGTTGGAGCCGCCTATGAGAGTGCTGCCTCCACACCATGTAGTGCCAGGCCCCTCACAGCCTCCTCCAGCTTGTTCTCGAGCGGAGTGAGGGCAATCTGTAATGCTCCGGCGATGACGACCTGCTCGAGCTGGTTCAACAGGCCTTTGACGATCCACCTCGTCGTGCCGACAATTGCGACCGTGGCGAACTCGGCCAGTCCGAAGGTCGCCACCGCCGCAGCCTGATCGGCCACGAACTCAACGGCCATGGCCGTCAGCGCGGCGATGATTCCAACCTTGGCGGTGACCACCCCGTCAGCGACGACGTCCAGCGCATCGGCGAAGCCGTTGCAGCCGGCGACGAGCTCGTGGATGTGATTGGAGGAGAGATGGCCCCATCGGTCCACCACCGCCTCGATCGATTCCCCGTAGTTGTCGGCGGACAGGGCGAGGACGGTGGCACGCGCGTCAGCGTGCGTAGAGGTCAGCGCCGAGGCGTACGTACGCAAGTGCGTGGCGTACTCACGCAGCTGGTCCTCCTCGATGGAAGGCCAGGGCAGGCCGATGAAATTGATCGCCCACTCGAGCTCAGGAGGGAGGTCGAGGCTCACGCCCGCGAATCAGCTCCAGATCTGTCTGTTGGCCCGCTCCGTGTTCAGGTAGTTGTCGCCTGCGGTGCGCAGCGACTGCGAGATCTGGCGCAGGACCTGGTTGAGGTCGTCGGCGCTCGCGTCCCATTTGGCCTGAAGCGCTTGAAACTCGCCGGACGCATCGCCCGACCAGCTCGCGATCAGCGGCGCCAGGTAGGACTTGAGGTCGCTCAACTGAGCGGCGATCTGTGAGGCGACGCCATCGGTGTCCATCGCGGCCTCGCTGACCGCCCCGAAGGTGACGAGGATGTGTCCGTCTCCGCCCATCTCAGCCTCCCAGCTTGCGAGTGATCGAGGTGAAGCTCTGCTGGCTGGTGTCCTCGGTCGCCTGGTAGTTGCCCTGAACCTTGACCAGGCCGTCGCCGATCGCCCGCAGGGCCGCGTTGAGCTGGGTGGCGTCCTGGTGCCAACGGTCCTTCAAAACCTGGAAGCTGGTGGCCGCCGAACCCTGCCAGGTCCCCGTCAGCGGATCGAGGCGTGCGAGCAGGTTGCTGAGCTGCGACTGAATCTGGGCGTTGACGTCGTAGACATGCTGCGAAGCCGCCTGCATGGTGGCCAGCTCCGTGCGGAAGTTCGAACCGGATCC
>Ga0207684_10000907_pt1 | contig 33706 bp, 30 predicted proteins | sample KBSK5501metaG_FD_184342 | JGI IMG/M metagenome (GOLD analysis project Ga0207684, IMG submission 184342) | Corn, switchgrass and miscanthus rhizosphere microbial communities from Kellogg Biological Station, Michigan, USA - KBS K5-50-1 metaG... | ecosystem: Host-associated > Plants > Roots >... | reverse complement strand
TCGGGCAGGTGGCGGTCGCGGCGGGCCGGGACGCGGCGGTGAGCCGGACCGCGCGGGCGGCCGTGGACGCCCTCCGGCACGGCGTGGTGACCTACTCCTCGGTCGAGGAGCTCTCCGTCGAGGACGTCGAGGACTTCCCGGCCGAGGACGCAGGCCGGCCGGTCGGCGAGGGCGTCCCGGACGGTACGCTCCCGGCATGACCGACCTGGCAGACTTCGCCGCCCTGGTGGGGCGGGACCACGGCCTCGGCGTCGTGTCGACCCTCCGCCCGGACGCCACGATCCAGTCCTCTGTGGTGAACGTCGGCGTGCTCCCGCACCCGCTCACCGGCGCGCAGGTGGTTGCCTTCGTGAGCCAGGGCGGAGCCCGCCGGCTCGGCTACCTGCGGGCCAGGCCGCGCGTAACGGTGGTGCTCCGTGCGGGCTGGCAGTGGGCCGCCGCCGAGGGCACCGCGCAACTCTGCGGCCCCGACGACCCGCTGCCCGGCGTGGACGCGGAGCGCCTGCGCGTCTTGCTGCGGGAGATCTTCACCGCGGCCGGCGGAACGCACGACGACTGGGACACCTACGACGCGGTGATGGCGGCCGAGCGTCGCACCGCCGTCCTGGTGACGCCCGACCGCGTGTACCCCAGCAGGTAGCGGGTGCGGGCCTGGCTGGCGAACCACGCTGTTACTGAACCGTTACCCGAACGGCCAACCGGGGGACCTCTTCGGGCGTGTCTTGCATGTGGCCTAACGGGCCGCTGAACAGCGGGCTGCCCGGCCGGATGCCTAGGCCCGGCACGCGGTGCACTGCCCAAGGAGCATGCGTTGCGCCGTACGAACGAGTTCGAAGACCTCTACCAGGCCAGCTACGGCCGGATAGTGGCGCTGCTCGTGGCGGTGCTCGGGGACAGGCAGGAGGCGGAGGACGCCGCGCAGGAGGCGTTCGCGCGCGCACTCGCCCGCTGGCCCAGGCTGAGCACCTACGACGTGCCGGAGGCGTGGGTCCGGCAGGTGGCGCTGCGGCTGGCGGTGGACTCGGGGCGGCGGCTGCGCCGCGCCTTCCGGCTGTCGGCACGGCTGACGGGCGCCCGCCCGGCACCGGCGCCCGAACCGGGCGACAGCGTGGCGTTCAGCGCACTCGGCAGCGCGCTGATGCGCCTGCCGCTGCGTGAGCGGGAGGTCCTCGTCCTGCATTACTTCGCCGACATGACGGCCGAAAGCATCGCCGCCGAACGCGGCCTGCCTGCCGGGACGGTCAAGGCACGCCTGGCGGCCGGCCGCAGGCGCCTGGAACGCGAACTCGCCGCCGACCCGGAGGAGGCCCGCGATGCGCGATGAGCAACTCCGCGAGGAGCTGGTGGCCTGGCTGCGGCCCGTGCAGCAGGCGCCCGCGCCGGACGTCTCGGTGATCAGGCGCCGGCTGCGCCACCGGCGGGCCCGGATAGCCATCACCAGCGCAGCGCTCTGCGCACTGGCGGCCGGGACCGTCGCGCTGGTCCACGTCACGGCCGCGCCGGCGCCGTCGGTGATAGGCCCCGGCCCGGCAGCCTTGGCGCCTTGCGGCGGAATGCATCTCCGCGCCGGGTGGGCGGCGGCGCCGGTCGTGAGCCACGCGGCCAGCGTGGACCCGGTCCCCATCACGTACCTGCTTGAGTTCCGGAACACCGGGCGGACCGCCTGCTCGCTGAAAGGCTGGCCGACGTTTTCCAGCGCCGCGTCACTGGTGCCAGGGCCCAGGCCGCCGGTCAGCTACGGGACGGTCAGCGTCAGCATGAGGGGCGGCCTGGCGTCCAGAGTCGTGGAGCCGACCCGTGTCGTGCTCCGCCGGGGGGCTCGCGCCGTCGCCGCGGTCACCGTCACCTACCCGCCGCTCCGGACCGGTTGCGGTCGTCCGGCGTGGTCTGTCACGCCTCCATACAGCAGCCAGTCCACGCTGTTGCCAGGGCCGTCGGGGGGGCGCGGGGTGCCCCTGATCTGCGACCATTCCACCGTCGTGGTATCGCCGGTCTATCCGGCCGCCGTGCCCGTCACCCAGAACTACCCAGCCAAGGCACCCCGCCAGTCGCCCGCCAGCGTCTCGACCAGCCCACCGACCGCCGGTGCCGGGCCGCAGGCAGCGCCGTACTTCCTGGCGGTCGACGGGTTCCGGCCCCGGGTGGCCGTCGTGCACGACTGGCGGACCGGCAGGGTCACCGCGGCCATCCGGCTGCCGGGCATCGAGCAGGGCTTCGCCGCAGCAGGCGATGACCGGACATTCGTGGTCGCGGTGGACAACGGCGGCGGCGAGCGTTTCTACCAGCTGGTCCTCAGCCAGCAAGGGACCCTTGACGTGCCGCTGACCCCGCTGCCCATGCCGCCGATGCCGTTCGCCGGTGCGCCGTTCGCTGTGTCCGACGACGGCAGCGAGCTTGCCCTGGCGCTGGCCCCGACCAACGCGGCCGAAGACGACGAGATCATGGTTGTCTCGCTGGTCACCGGCTCGGTGCACATCTGGCGGTCACCGGATCCCGGTTCGGTGTCTGGCATGTCCTGGGCAGATCCCGGCTCGTCACCGGCGACGGCCTGGGCGGGAAACAACCGGCTGCTCTTCGGCTGGACGGACAACCGGGCCGGCCTGGCCGCGCGGCAGCGCTCCGGGCTGCGGCTGCTCGACACCACGGCGCCCGGCACCAACCTGCTCTCCTCCCGGCTGCTGATTCCCGCGTCGGTCCGCGTCGGCGGGCTGACAGGCCTTGCTTACCCGCTCATCAACTCGGCCGGTACCGTAGTGTTCGCCACGATGGGCACGCACGCGCGCGGCAACCCGCGGGCGGCGGTCGTGGAGTTCAGCGCCACGACGGGCCGCCCGCTGGGCATCGTGACGCCGCTGGTGGGCGAGTCAGGCATGGGGACCTGGTGCGGTGCCCTATGGGTCAATCCTTCAGGCAGTCACGCACTGGCCGCCTGCGGGGTCCAGGGACAAATAAGCCAGGGCCGGTTCACACCTGAGGACCTGCACTTCCCCCCTGGGAATTTCTCCCACGGCAGCAACTACTTCGCCTGGTAACGGCCTCCATGACGGCGGTCGGCGCCGCCCCGCCACGGTCACGGGCTGGTGTAGTCGATCTGCCAGGTGCGCCCGCCGTCACTCGTGCTGACGATGCGCTGGCGCTGGTGGCGGTAGCCGACTCTGGTGCCCGTCACCCAGCCGAGGGCAGGGGTGAGGAAGGCGGCCGCGTGCGCCAGGGTGAGCCCGCCGAGAATGCCTTCGCGGCGCAGAACGGCGCCGTTGCGGGTGGCCAGGTCCCAGGGGAGCGCGATGGGGCCACTGCACGCTGCGCACCAACCGATGTAGATGGCGGTGGACGCGCTGATGGCCGAGAACGGTCCTGGGTAGCCGCCAGGAGAGGGCGCGTGGACGATGACGCCGGGGTATGGGAAATACCCTTCGGCGAAGATCGGTGCGGCACCGGCCGGGCCAGCGTGAAAGCCGACGTGCGGGCGCTGGTTCGATGCGGCGCCTGGGCCGATGTCGAGCCCCCACGCTGAGCCTGTGCCCGCGCACTCCACGATCATGACGTAGGGGCGGGATGCCCAGGGTGAGCGCGGCCCGGTCGCGGCCAGGGCCCAGGTGCGCCCGCCGTTGCCGGTCCAGTACAGGTGCCCATCCGCACCGACCCACCCGCGCCGCGCGGTGTTGAAGCACACGCTCTGCGCGTCCGCCGACGCGGGCAGGGGCCGCCAGTGCCGCCCGCCGTCGGCCGTGGCCAGCGCGGTGCCGCCCCGCGCCGGTATGAGCAGGCCGTTGAAGGGAACCACCTGGGTTCCGCCGCCTATGGCGAAGCCCACCGAGGGAGACACGAAGTGCACCGCCCGAATCGTCAGGCACGGCTCTTGCAGCGCGCGCCAGCGCTTGCCGCCGTCGCTGGTGGCCAGCACCGTGCTGGCGCCCACGGCCCAGCCGTGCCGGTTGTCGACGAAGTCCACCGAGACCAGGTTCAGCCTGCCCCGGTCCTGGACGCCCCAGTGCCGCCCCCCATCGCTGGTGGCCAGGATCTGATTCAGGCCCACCACCCAGCCCCGGCTGGCCGAGACGAACTGGACGCCGGTCAGTGCGCCGGGGTCCAGCGATCCCAGGTCCGGACGGCCCTGGGCTACCGGGCAGCGCCGACCGCCAGCCTGCCCAGCCGCCACCGAGCCGGTCGGGAGTGAGGTCGCCACCCCAGTGGCCGAGGGCGACGCGGCCCCCAGCGGCGTCGCGCTGGTGCACCCGGCCAACACCGCCGCGGCCACCGCGAACATTCCGCGACGCATAACTCGTAGACGGCCCGGCAGCCAGCCTGGTTGCGATCTCGGATGGGTGCGCCTTACGCGGCCTGGCTGGGTGGGCTGTGGCTGTGCAGGACCTTGCCGTAGGGGCTGGTGGCGGTGGTAGTGCCGTCGGGGTTGAGGGCCAGCATCCAGCCCCAGGTATGGATCACGATCAGGTGGTGGAACTCGCAGGCCGGGCCTAGGTTGCCGAGTCTGGTGCGGCCGCCCGCCGAGCGGGGGATGAAGTGGTGGATGTGGCACTGGGCCGCGGGCACGGCGCACCCCGGGAAGCAGCAGATGGGGTGGCGGGCCAGCACGGCTCGGCGCAGCGCCGGTGGGATGGTTGGCGCGGCGTCGGTGGTGTCGAGGGGCAATGGGATGGCCAGCGGGGCGCTGGGGCGGCTGTCGGGGCCGGTCAGGCAGGTGGTGCGCAAGGCCGAGGCGAGGCCACCCGGGCCGGACAGCGCGTCGGCGGCCAGGCGGAGCATCGTCTGCCGGACCCGGTCCAGCGTGGCCGGGGAGAGTGGGGTGCGGGCCGGGCAGGTGCATCCGCCGCACGAGCATCCGCACCGGTTTGCGGTCCGGGCGGCCACGCGGGCTGACCTGCCGGCGGCCACGCCTGCCGCTACCTGCCCGGTGCCGGTCAGGTCGCCGTCGCCTTCCGGGCCGTCGCTGCCGTCAGCCGGGCTGGCGGTGTGCGATGCTTGCAGCCCGCGGGTGGTCAGGTACAGGTTGGTGAGCCGGTCGAGTGCGGCCCAGTCCACGCACCCGGTGACCACCGGGGCCATGCTGCCGTCGCAGGCGGCCGCGTCGGCTTCCGGCCCGGTCAGCCAGCCCGGCTGCGCCGCTCGCGCGGCCGCCCAGGCGGCTTCCACCTGTGAAGCACCGGGCAGCCCGCGCAACTGGGCCAGCGTCATGTGTACTTGCACCTGAGCTGGCTGGCCGGCGTGCCCGGGCAGCATCCCGGAGGCGATCAACCGTCGGCACGCGTCGTCCAGCGAGTCGTGGCGGCGCTGCGCCACGCTGCGGATGTCGTCGGGACCGGCCCGCTCGCCCAGGGACTCCAGCACCGCGGTCAGCGCGGCCGCGCAGCCCGGGGTCAGATCGCCGGTGACCCGCCCCGCGCCGCCGATCGTGGTGGCCAGCCACAGGCCCCGGTCAGCCATCCCGCCGTCACCATCTGCGTCGCGGCGGGTGCGCTCGTACATCTCTTGCGCCAGCCCGCCGAGCCCGGTCAGGTCGACCCCGCCGCGCGCGGCCGCCGCGAGGATCTCATCCGCGTCGCCCTGCTGGCCCTGGGGCAACCGGTCGGTCCACGCGCACAGTTGCTTGGCCCACGACTCGGACAGCTCCCCGGCTGCCAGCGCGTCAGCGATGACGGGGTGCGCGGCCAGCCGCCGGGCCCAACCTACCGCCCCTGCGGCGGCTCCCGGGGTGACCCGGGTCTGCCACCTCAGCCAGGTGCGGGCACTGCCCTGGCCGTCGTCCTCATAGGCGGCCCGCCCGGCGAATGCCGCCAGCACGCGGGCCCGGGCCACCGTGTGCTTCGCCGCTGCCCGCTCCAGTGCCCGCAGCGCCTCGGCCTGCACACCGGCCGGCAGTAAAGCAGCGTCCGCGGTGCTGAGGTGATCGAGGGCACGGTCCAGCATGGCCAGCGCCTCCGTCACCGACGAAGGCTCATCTGACTCGCACATGCCAGTTCACCTCCTCGCCCGTCACAGGATGGCTGGCTTATCGAAATCTAGTTCGATAGTAGTCGGGTGCGCCGACATTTTCCGGGTTATCGCGAAGCCGGGCAGAACACTTGGGCGCGTCAGCGGTGGCTTGGTGGCGCTACCACCGGGGGCGGATGCGAGGAGTGGCGTTCCACGCCGGACCGGGACCCACGGGAATTCGCAACGATCGCCTACCAGTCCTGACGGCAGGGCCTGGCAGGATGGCCGGGTGGCCTCACTGATGCTGCTCGACTCCGCTTCGCTGTACTTCCGCGCGTACTTCGGTGTGCCGGAGACCATGACCGCGCCCGACGGCACCCCGGTCAACGCGGTGCGCGGGCTCCTCGACATGATCACCCGGCTGGTCCGCGCGCGGCACCCAACCCAGCTCGTGGCCTGCATGGACGCGGACTGGCGGCCCGCGTTCCGGGTCGCGGCGGTCCCGTCCTATAAGGCACACCGGCTGCGCGCCGACGGCAAGAACGAGGAGGAGGTGCCGGCCGCGCTCGCCGCGCAGGTGCCGGTCATCGAGCACGTGCTCGCCGCCGCCGGAGTGGCCATGGCGGCCGCGCCGGGGTACGAGGCGGACGACGTGATCGGCACCCTCACCGCGCGCTCGGCGGGGCCGGTGGAGATCGTTACCGGGGACCGCGACCTGTTCCAGCTGGTCGACGACGAAAAGCCCGCCCGGGTGATCTACACCGCGCGGGGCCTGTCAAAGCTGGACATCATCGACGAGGCCGCGATCGCCGCGCGGTACGAGATCCCGGGGCGGGCGTACGCGGACTACGCGACGCTGCGCGGCGACCCCAGCGACGGCCTGCCCGGCGTACCGGGGGTCGGGGACAAGACGGCGGCCGCGCTGGTGCGCGCGTTCGGGTCGGTCGAGGCGATCCTCGCCGCGCTCGACAAGGGCCATGGCGGCTTCCCCGCCGGATCCAGGCGCAAGGTGGCGATGGCGCGCGACTACCTGGCGGTCGCGGCGGCCGTGGTGCGGGTGGCCACCGACGCCCCGGTGCCTCCGGTGGACGGCGGCCTGCCGGTCAGCCCCGCAGACCCCGGCGCGCTGGACGCCCTGGACGCCCGCTGGGATCTCGGCACCTCGTTGCGGCGCGCGGTCGCGGCGCTGTCCGGCAAATGATGCTTTACGTAGCCGTCCGTGGCGATCTGGCGCTAGCCCGCGGGGGTGGTTTCGTGGCCGGCGGCCAAGGCGGTGTGACAAAGTCACGAGGCCTTTAGGCCATCGGGGGGTTCCAGGGGGGTCGCCCCCCGGGCTAGCTCAGCACACGCGCAGGGCGACCAGGCAGGTGTCGTCCTCGGCGGCCGAGCCGATGGTGTCGAGCACGGAGGCGATCACCAGTTCTGGGTCGGAAATGCCGGCCGCGGCCGAGGTGAGCGCGGCGATTCCCTCCTCCAGCGACCGGTCCCTGCGCTCGATCAGGCCATCGCTGTAGAGCAGCAGCAGGTCGCCGGCCTGCAGCGCCAGGGACGCGGCCTCGTAGCCGGAACGCCCCGCGCCGAGCAGGACGCCGTCCGGCTGGCTCAGCGCGATCGCCTGGCTGCCGCGGACCAGGACCGGCGGCGGATGCCCCGCCTGTGCCCAGGTCAGCACCCGGGTGGATGGGTCGAAGTACCCGGCGACCACCGAGGCGGTGTGCTCGGGGTCGACGTGGTGCACCAGGTCGTTGAGCCAGCCGACAAGCCGCTCCGGCGGCGAGCCGGTGATCGCGAGGCCGGCCAGCGCGCCACGGAGCCTGGCCATTCCCGCGGCCGCCGCGAGGCCGTGCCCGCCCACGTCACCGATCGCGAGGAGCACGTGACCGCCGGGCATCTCGGCCGTGATGTACCAGTCCCCGCCCACCCGGCTGTCCTGGGAGGCAGGCAGGTAGCGGACGACCGTGCGCAGTCCCGGCAGGTCGAAGGGCTCTTCGTGGAGCGGCAGGATCGCCCGCTGCAGTTCCAGCGTGACGTTCCGTTCGGCAGCCAGCGCGGCGGCCAGCCGGGCGGTGTCGGACTGGCCGTCACTGCCGCGGGCCGCGGAGTTCCTCATGAGGCTGCCTGCGGTGGGGATTCGGGGCTTGACGGCACGCGCGGGCCCAGCGATTGACTCAAGGTGAGCCGGAGGAGCAACGATCTCGGAAGAACCCATTGCGGTCCGCATCAGTGAGCTTAAGTCTACTAAGAGTGAGGCACGCGGGGCGTTCCTGTCTAGATGGATGCAAGTCTCGATAGGCCGGGGTGGACCCAGCAGAGCGGGGGCGGGCGCGAAGCGCCGGGGGCGGGAAGAGCAGAGTGGGGGCGGGCGCGAAGCGCGGGGGCGGGATGAGCAGAGTGGGGGCGGGCGCGAAGCGCGGGGGCGGGAAGAGCAGAGCGGTCCTGTCGCCTTCCGGCGCTCGCGTGGGCGCGTGGTTAGATGACGAGGGTGAACGAGACGCACGCGCGGTGAAGGACGGGACATGGCGGCAGGGCCAGGGACGGTGCGGGCGGAGCAGGAATCGGGCGAACTGTACCCGAGAGGCAGGCTGGCGCTGGCCGCCGAGGCGGCGGCGGGCGCTGGGCTCGGCGCGCTGCTGCTGACTCCCGGCCCGGACCTGCGCTACCTGAGCGGGTACGACACGCACCCGAGCGAGCGGCTCACCTGCCTCGCGGTTCCCGCGCAGGGGCCGCCGTTCCTGGTGGTCCCGCGGCTCGAATACGCCTCGGCGCAGGCTTCTCCGGCGGGCGGCATGGACCTGGAGATCCTCATCTGGGATGAGACCGATGACCCGTTCCGCCTGGTCGCTGGCCGGCTTCCCGGGATCACGTCGGTCGGCCTGGCCGGGCAGATGTGGGCGATGATGGTGCTCCGTTTCCGCGACGCGCTGCCCGGTGCGCGGCAGGCCCTGGCCGGTGCCGCGCTGCGCGGGCTGCGGATGCGCAAGAGCCCGGCGGAGGTCGCGGCGCTGCGCGAGGCGGGGGCGGCCATCGACCGCGTCCACGAACGCGTGCCCGGCTGGCTGCGGCCGGGCCGGACCGAGCGGCAAGTCGCCGTGGACGTCGCCGGTGAGATCGTCGCACAGGGCCACGCCAGGGTCGACTTCGTGGTCGTCGGGTCGGGTCCCAACGCCGCCAAGCCGCACCATCTGCCGTCGGACCGTGTCCTGGCGCTGGGGGACGCGGTGGTGGTGGACATCGGCGGGACCATGCCGAGCGGCTACTGCTCCGACTGCACCCGCACCTATGTGCTCGGCGCGCCGCCGCCGGAACTGGCCAGCTACTACGCGGTGCTCAAGGACGCCCAAGAGGCCGCGTGCGCCGCGGTCCGCCCCGGAGTGAGCGCGGAGTCGGTGGACACGGTGGCCCGGGACGCGATCACTGCGGCCGGGCAGGGAGAGTACTTCACCCACCGGACCGGGCACGGCATCGGCCTGGAGACCCACGAGGACCCGTACATTGTGGCGGGCAACGCCGAGGCGCTGGAGCCCGGAATGGCGTTCTCTGTGGAACCGGGCATCTACCCCGGGCCGCACGGCGCCCGGATCGAGGACATTGTCGTCTGCACGCCAGCGGGCCACGAACGGCTCAACAACGTCCGCAGGGATCTCGTCGTGGCGGGCGCGTGATGCGCGAGTTACTGGATCTCACCCGCGAGCTGGCGGACAAGGAGCTTCGTCCCGAGGCCGACGCGGCTGAGCGGGAGGGGCGTTTCCCGCGGGAGGTGTTCCGCGTGCTCGGGCGGTCCGGCCTGCTCGGACTGCCCTACCCCGAACGCTGGGGCGGCGGCGGCCAGCCCTACGAGGTGTACCTGCAGGTCGTGGAGGAACTGGCGCGGGCCTGGCTGACCGTGGGCCTCGGGCTAAGCGTGCACACGCTGACCTGCCTGCCGCTGGTCGCGTTCGGCACCGAGGAGCAGCGGGACAGGTGGCTGCCGGAGATGCTTGGCGGCGAGCTGCTGGGGGCGTACTGCCTGTCCGAGCCGCAGAGCGGATCCGACGCCGCGGCCCTTGTCACCGCGGCGGTTGCAGTGAAGGGGGAAGGGGAGGCGGGCGGGGGCTATCGGATCGACGGCGTTAAGGCCTGGATCTCCCACGCGGGCCAGGCCGACTTCTACACGGTGTTCGCCCGCACGTCGGGCAGCCCGGAGGGGCGGGACCGGGCCCGCGGGATCAGCTGCCTGCACGTGCCCGCGAGCACCAGCGGGGTCGGCGCCGCGCCGGCCGAGCACAAGATGGGCATGCGCGCCTCCGTGACCGCCCAGATGATCTTCGACGGCGCCTGGGTTCCAGCGGATCACCTGGTGGGGGAGGAGGGCCACGGGTTCTCCATCGCGCTGGCCGCCCTGGACGCCGGCCGGCTCGGCATCGCCGCGTGCGGGACGGGCCTGGCCCAGGCGGCGCTCGACCTCGCGGTCGGGTACGCGCGGGAGCGCAGCCAGTTCGGCAGGCCGATCATCGACAACCAGGGCGTGTCCTTCATGCTCGCCGACATGGCCTGCGCGGTGGAGGCGTCGCGCGCGCTCTACCTCGCCGCGGCCCGGCGCAAGGACTCCGGCCAGGAGTTCGGCCCGCAGGCGGCCATGGCGAAGCTGCTGGCCAGCGACACCGCGATGCGGGTGACCACCGACGCCGTCCAAGTGCTGGGCGGCTACGGCTACGTGGAGGACTTCCCCGCCGAGCGCTACATGCGCGAGGCCAAGGTCCTCCAGATCGTCGAGGGCACCAACCAGATCCAGCGGCTGGTCATCGGCCGCTGGCTGGCCCGCGGCGGCTGAGACCCCCTAATCCGCGCGGCTGGGCGACGCGTCAGGATGACCGATCGCCAGGCCGCTGGCGGGATCGAAGAACTGCAGGTTCGACGTGTTTACTGCGAGCTCGACCGTCTGGCCGGGGCGGACGTGGCTGCGCGCGGCCACCCGGGCAGTCCACAGGGACTTGCCCCCGGCAAGGACGGTCGCGGCCTCGTCGACGTCGCCGTCTCCCGCTGTCGCGTCGCTGATGCTCGGGTGCTGCAGGGGCGGCGCGTCGAGGGCGAAGATTATGTGGATCTCGCTGCCCAGCTCCTCGGTGACGTTCGCGGTGACCTGGACCTGGGCCCAGCCGGGGTCCGCCAGGCTGGCATCTTCGAAGTCCGACGGCCGGATGCCCAGGATTACCTCGCGGCCGAGGTAGCCCGCCAGGCCGGGCTTGGAGTCGAGCACGCCGGCGGGGAGCGGGAGCCGGTAGCCCGCGAAGGTCACCGAGGGACCCGTATCCTGCACCAGGTCGGCGGCGACGAAGTTCATGGCGGGCGACCCCATGAACCCGGCGACGAACAGGTTTACCGGGTGGTCGTACAGCGCCTGGGGCGTGTCCACCTGCTGCAGCTGGCCGTCCCTTAGCACGCAGACGCGGTGCCCGAGCGTCATCGCCTCCACCTGGTCGTGGGTGACGTACACGGTGGTGACGGCGAGCCGTTCGTGGAGCTGGCTCAGGGATGCGCGCATGGAGACCCGCAGCTTCGCGTCCAGGTTGGACAGCGGCTCGTCCATAAGGAACGCGCGCGGTTCCCGCACGATCGCCCGGCCCATCGCGACGCGCTGGCGCTGCCCGCCCGACAGCGCCGCGGGCTTGCGCCGCAGGTACTCCTCGATGCCGAGCATCCGCGCCACCTCGGTCACCCGGCGCTCGATCTCGGCCTTCGGGGTCTTGCGCTGCTGCAGCCCGAACGCCAGGTTCTGCGCCACGGTCATGTGCGGATAGAGCGCGTAGTTCTGGAAGACCATCGCGATGTCCCGGTCCTTGGGCGGCAGGTTGTTCACCACCCGCCCGCCGATCGAGATGGTGCCGGAGGTGATCTCTTCCAACCCCGCGATGGAGCGCAGCGCGGTGGACTTGCCGCACCCAGACGGGCCGACAAGGACCATGAATTCCCCGTCGTTGATCTCCAGGCTCAGGTCATTGACCCCAGCGACCCCGCCGGGGTAGACCTTGCTCACCCGGTCCAGGACGATCTCGGCCATCTCGCGCTCCGCTTCTCCCGCCCCCGCGGTCCGCGCCCACCCCCGCGCTTGGTGTCGCGTCTTTGCCCCGGAGCGTATCTGTGTGTGCCCGGTTCAAGGTAGTTGACCGGGCCCGCCGCCGTACGCGGTGCGTGTCGCAGGGACTACCGTGACGGCGTGGAAGAGATCGATCGCAGGATCCTCTCGCTGCTGGCAGGTGACGGCCGGATGAGCTTCACCGAACTCGCGCGCCAGGCCGGGCTTTCGGTCTCCGCGACCCATCAGCGGGTACGCAGGCTGGAGCGGCGCGGCCTGATCCGCGGCTACGCGGCGGTGATCAACCCGGCCGACGCAGGGCTGCCGCTCACCGCGTTCGTCTCCATCAAGCCGTTCGACCCGGCCGCGGCCGACGACGCCCCAGAACGGCTGGCTCACCTGCCTGCGATCGAGGCGTGCCACAGCGTGGCGGGGGATGAGAACTACATACTCAAGGTGCGCGTCGCCTCCCCAGCCGACCTGGAGAACCTGCTCCAGGAGATCCGCGCCGCGGCGAACGTCTCCACCCGGACCACGATCGTCCTGAGCACCCCCTTTGAGAACCGGCCCCCGGCCCTGTGATGTCCGGATCTGCCCGCGCCGCGAAATGGCAAAGCCACGTTGAGCGTAAGATCAAGCCGGGCGCTGGGCTGGTGGTCCTCTCCAAGCCTGCGCAGATCGGAGGGGGAGCGCGAGTGACCGAACAGGCGGTGACTCTCCGGGATGTCGCGTCCCGGGCCGGGGTGCACCCCGCCACGGCCTCGCGCGCGCTGAACCCGGAGACCCGGCTCCTGGTGAAGGAGGACACGGCCCGCAAGGTGCTTGAGGCCGCCGAGCAGCTGGGCTACCACCCGAACCCGGTCGCGCGCAGCCTGCGGACGCGCCGCTCCCACACCGTCGGCGTGCTCATCCCCGACCTGACCAACCCGCTCTTCCCGCCCATCGTCCGCGGCCTGGAGGACAGGCTTGCGGCGGCCGGCTACGTGGCCTTCATCGGCAACACCGACGGCGACGATGAGCGAGAGCGGCTGGTCTTCGAGCGTATGCGGGCCCGGCACGCGGACGGGATCGTGCTCGCCACCGCGCACCTGAGCGATCCGCTCCTGGCGGAGGCGAGCCGGACCGGGCTCCCGGTCGTGCTCATCAACAGGACGGCCCAGGACCACAGCCTCCCGTCGGTGACCGTGGACAACGAGAGCGGCATGCGGATGGCGGTGGCCCACCTGATCGGGCAGGGGCACCGCCGCATCGCCCACATCGCGGGGCCCCAGGAGGTGTCCACCGGCCTGTACCGCTACCGGGGTTTCGTGGCGGCGATGGAGGCACACGGGCTGGCGGCCGATCCCAGCCTGATCGTGTTCGCCAAGGCCTTCTCGATCGAAGAGGGGATGCGCACGACCAGGCTGCTGCTGGAGCGCGGCGAGTGCTCCGCGGTGGCCGCCGGCAACGACATGCTCGCCGTGGGCTGCTTCGCCGCGCTCGACGAGGTCGGCCTGAGCTGCCCCGCAGACCTTTCCGTGGTGGGGTTCAACGACATGCCGTTCATCGACCGGCTGCGCCCGCCGCTCACCACCATCCGGTTCCCGCACTACCAGGTCGGCACCGAGGCAGCGCAGTTGCTGCTCGAGCTGATCTCCGGCCGGGGCGGCCCGGTCAAGGTCCTCTACCTCGCCCCCGAGCTCGTGGTACGCGGATCCACGGCGCCCTATTCCCGATAGCTTGCGCGCTGAGCGATCTGGGCGTTGCCGGCCGGTTTTTGCCGACTCTGCTGAACCGCTGCCGGCCGAGGTCCTAGGCTGGCCTCGTAACTGTCCCACGAGCCTGACCTGCCCGGCTCTGCCGAAACACCCGGCCATGTGCGGCAGGTAACAGGTTGGGGACAGGGATTGACAGACTGCCGCCAACCCGCCAGGCTGCTTTCTGCAAACGATTGTTAGGAGAACGGATGGCTGGGCCGGGCACCGCGCACCGCCTTGGCTGGCTGGGCACAGGGCGGATGGGCTCGGCGCTGGTCCGGCGCTTGCTCGCGGCCGATTGCGACGTCGCCGTTTACAACCGGACCAGGGCCAAGGCCGAGCCGCTCGCTGCCTACGGCGCGAAGATCGCCAGCTCGGCCGCCGAGCTGGCGGGCCGCGACATCGTGTTCGCGACCGTGGGCACCCCCCAGGACCTGCTCGACGCGGTCCTCGGCCCGTCCGGGCTCATCTCAGGCGGGGCGGCGCCGAAGATCGTGGTGGACTGCTCCACGATCTCGGTGGAGGCGTCGCAGCAGGTCCGTGGGCGGCTTGCCGCGCACGGGACCGCCCTGCTCGCCGCGCCGGTCATGGGCAATCCCCGGGTAGCCACTGCGGGACGGCTCACCCTGGCGATCTCAGGGCCGCGAGCCGCGTTTGAGGAGGCGCAGCCCTATCTGGATCTGCTCGGGACCGGCGCGACCTACGTCGGCGAGGGCGAGCTTGCCCGGATGGTAAAGATTTGCCATAACCTTTTCCTCGGCGCCGTAACTCAATCACTGGCGGAAGTGACGGTTCTAGCCGAGAAGAGCGGCATCAGCAGGGAGGCCTTTCTGGCCTGTCTGAACAACAGCGTGATGGGCTCGACGTTCACGCGCTACAAGACACCCGCCTTCGTGAACCTGGACTTCCATCCCACCTTCACCGCCACCCTCTTGCGCAAAGACTTTGACCTCGGGCTGGCCGCCGCGCGGCAGGAGGGGGTGCCCCTCCCGGTGGGCGCGCTCGTGCATCAGCTCATTCAGGCGCTGATCGGGTCGGGGCGCGCTGACCAGGACTTCGCCGCTTTGCTAGAACTGGAGGCTGCGGGGGCGGGCCTCGACCTTGTGAGTGAGAATGCGGATATCTCCGACGGACTCGACGTAGCCGACACGAACAACTCGAATGCAGTACGGTGAGCCCCCAGCACCGCAGTCCGTGGCTGACCGCTAACCGGCTCGGGGCCCTCGTCCGCGAGGTGCCCCATCCGGGGCGCCGACGGCGGCTGGCTATTTCCACCCGGCCAATTGAAAGAACTGGAAGGAGGACCGGATGAGACCTCACGGTACCCGGTTCTTTGCTCTGACGGCCGTCGCCGCAACTGCGGCGATGGTGCTCGCCGCCTGCAGCAGCAGCAGTAGCAGCAGCAGCGGCACGGGCGGCAACACCAAGGCCCCGATTCTTATCGGCACATCACTCTCGCTGACTGGTGACTTCTCCGTCGACGGCCAGGCGTTCCAGCGCGGCTACAACCTGTGGGTGCAGACCATCAACAAGAACGGCGGGCTGCTCGGCCACAAGGTCACGCTGAAGGTCCTCAACGACAACAGCGACCCGACCACGGTGTCCACCAACTACACCCAGCTGATCAGCGCCGACCACGCGGCGTTCGTGTTCGGGCCGTTCTCGACGCTGCTGACGTCCTCGGCCGCACCGGTAGCCGCGCGGAACCACTACGCCTTCATCGAGGGCGCCGGCGGCGGGCCGCTGGTATTCCAAGCGAAGCTGCCGAACCTGTTCGCGGTCAGCCCCGTGATCGCCGATCAGCTGGTCCCGTTCGCCCAGTGGGTTGCGGCGCTGCCGGCCAGCCAGCGGCCGAAGACCGCCGCCTACCCGATGGTGACCGACCCGTTCGCGGTCCCCATGGTGCAGGCCGCGAAGGCGATCCTGGTGAAGGCCGGCATCAAGACGGTGTACTCGAAGATCTTCCCGGCGGAGAACCCGGCCTACAAGGCGGGCGCTGACGCGATGGCCGCGATGAAGCCCGACATGGTGGTCATCGGCTCGCCCGATGTGCCCGGTGTCCAGGCGATCATGCAGGCGCTCATGCAGCAGCACTTCACCCCGAAGATCCTCGCGGCCTCCGCCGGGCCGGACCAGGGCGCGGCGTTCCTGTCCGCGATCGGCGGGGCCAAGAACGCCACCGGCACAATGGTGCCCAACGGCTGGTACGCCGGGATGCAGAACTCACTGAGCTCGGCGTTCGTGCAGGCATACATCGCCAAGTACGGCGGCACGCCGGCCCTGATCAACGCCGACGCGGCCGAGGCGTACTCGGTCGGCGAGACGCTCGCGGCCGCGGTCAAGGCGACCAACAGCCTGTCCAACTCGAAGATCATCACGTACCTGCACAGCGGCGCGACGGTGCAGACCGTGCAGGGGCCCGCGCAGTTCAACTCCATCGGCGAGAACGTCGTGGCCTCGCACTTCATCTTCCAGTGGCAGACGGGCGGCAAGTTCGTGCAGGTGCTGCCCACGACCGCGCCCGGCTCGGTGCCGATCGTCAACCCGAAGCCAGCCTGGGGCAAGGGCTGACCGCCGTGGTGCGCGGAGCGCGGGCAGCGCGCTCCGCGCACCACACCCCCGGCAAAGGAAGGAGTGAACCCAGATGAGGCGCCCCCGCGCCATTACCCTCCGGCTCGCGGCGGTGACCGCCGCGAGCGCCGCCGTCACCGCCGCGTGCGGCATCACCCACGCCGGAACCTCCGGCCTCGCGGCCGGCCCCACCGGCACGCCGATCACGATCGGGATCTCCGAGCCGCTCTCCGGGCCGAACAGCGCGCAGGGGTTCGCCGCCGACGGGCAGGCCTGCCTCAAGGGCTACGAACTGTGGGCCAGCGACGTGAACAGCCACGGCGGCCTGCTCGGCCACCCGGTCAAGCTGATCGTCATGAACGACAGGGGCTGGCCCGCGAGCACCATCTACGACTACAACTGGCTCATCAAGCATGACCACGTGGACCTGGTCCTGGCGCCGTTCTCGTCGCTTCTGACGAAGTTCGCCGCCCCGACGACCCAGAAACTTGGTTACGCCCTCGTGGCCGGGTCGGCCGGCGCGCCCAGCGTTTTCACGCTCGGGGCCGCCGACCACAACCTGTTCTCCACCACGATCCCCGTGGCGCAGGAGCTGATGCCGTTCGCCAAGTGGATCGCCGGCGTTCGCGGGCACCCGCTCACGGCCGCTTACCCCATGGTCAGCGATCCGTTCGCGGACCCGCCAGTCACGACCGCGAAGAACTACTTGGGGACCCATGGGATCAAAGCGCTCCTGTATCCCGGGGTAAACGGCTACACGAAGGTGTCCAACGCTGCCCTGACGGCCGACGCCAAGATGGTCGTCAAACGGAACCCCGGCATCGTCGTGCTCGGCTCGGTGGCCGTGCCGACTGTGGAGTTGTTCATGCACGTGTTCGCCCTGAATGGCTACACCCCGAAGTATTTCATCGCCACGTCCGGCCCGGACCAGGGGCAGGCGTTCCTGAACCAGGTCGGGACCGGCAACGCGGTCGGCATGATGGTCCCGAACGGCTGGTACGGCGGTTACGCCAACGCCCTCAGCCACGTCATGGTCCAGGACTACATCGCCAGGTATGGCGGCACCGCGTCCACCATCAACGGCGACGTGGCCGAGTCGTACTCGGCCGGCCAGGTAATCGCCGCCGCTGTCAGGGCCACCGGCGGCACGAACCAGGCACAGATCATCGCCTGGCTGCACCGTCCAACAACGTCGGTGCAGACGGTTGTCGGGAAGGTGGCGTTCGGGCCCAAAGGAGATAACACGCTCGCCGGACAAACCGCGTCCGTCTTCCAGTGGCAGACCCCCACCGGCGGCGGGGCACCCCAGTTCGTGGAGGTTCTGCGGGGGAACGGCGCGGTGCAGACTACGCCCGTCACCAAGGCGCCCCTGACGAAATCCTGACGAACTAGGGAACGGCGCACAGGCAAGGCCGGGAACGGAGAGCACGGAACTGAGATGGGAACCTTCCTGCGTGCCATCACCGACGGCGTCCTCGAAGGCGGGGTCTATGGCCTGATGGCCGTGGGGCTGACGCTGATCTTTGGCGTGCTCGACATCATCAACATCGCCCAGGGCATCATGGTGGTCCTCGGTGCCTACCTCAGCTACGTGCTCTGGACCCACCTGCACATCGACGTGTTCGTCGGCCTGCTGATCACAATCCCGGCGATGTTCATCCTCGGGGTGGCGATCCAGTACCTGTTCATCCGGCCGCTGCGCGGGCGAGAGCGCACCTCCATGTCGCTGCTCGCTTCCTACGCGGTGGCGATCATCACCGAGGGAATCCTGTACCAAACCTTCGGGTCGAACTACCTGTCGATGAGTACCTACTGGACAAGCCCGAGCGCCGAGTTCCACGTCTTCGGGTACTACCTCCCGTACATATACGTCCTGGGCTTCGCACTCGCCGTGCTGTTCGTGGTGGCGATCTACTTCATGCTGTACCGGACCCAGTTCGGCCGCAGCGTGCGCGCCACCATGCAGGACCACACCGCGGCCCGGCTGGTCGGGATCGACGTGAACCGGGTGGCCGCGGTCACCTTCGGGATCGGCGTCGCGGTGACCGCGGCGGGCGGCATGGTGTACGGGGAGCTCTACGCCTTCAACCCGAACACCGGGTACGACCTGATCTCCCGGCTGCTGGCGATCGTCATCCTCGGCGGCATGGGCAGCATCGGCGGCGCACTCGCCGGGTCCGTGCTCGTGATCACGCTCGCGTCGCTGGTGGACGTCTACTGGAACCCCGAATGGTCGACGGTGGTGTTCTACGGGGCGCTCGTGCTCGTGCTCGTGTTCCGGCCGCAGGGCCTGTTCGGGCGCAGGGAAGCGAGGGCGCAATGAGGTCCCTCGCCCTCTGGCGTGCTGCGGGCCTGGCCGTGCTGCTGGCCGTCGTGGCGCTCATCCCGCTCGACGGCAACGTCCTGCTGACGCAGGTCGGCGTGCTCGTGCTGATGTACGTGGGCGCCGCGGTCGCGTGGAACATCTTCTCCGGGTTCACCGGCTACATCTCGCTCGGGGCCGCCGTCTTCTTCGGGGTCGGCGTGTACACGGTCGCGCTGTTCACCAAGCACCTGAACCTGGTGGGCGGGGTGGTGTTCGCGTTCTACCCGCTGGGCGGCCTGGTGGCCGCCGTGGTGGCGGTGCCGTTCGGGCTGATCGCGCTGCGGGTACGCCGGCACACCTTCGTCGTGGTGACGATCGCCGTGTTCTTCATCTTCCAGCTGATGGCCACCAACTTCAGCTGGACGGGCGGTGCGGTCGGGCTGATCCCCCCGTTCGTCAACTGGGACGCGGCGACCTACTACAACCCCTTCTACTACACCACCCTGCTCATCGCGGTCGCATCGGCCGTGCTCGCCTGGGCGATCTGGGGCTCACGGTTCGGCCTCCAGCTCCGGGCGATCAGGGACGACGAGGACCGGGCCCGCGGGCTCGGGGTCAGGACCATGCGGGTCAAGCTGGCCGCGTTCGTGATCTCCGCCTTCATCATCGGGACGCTGGGCGGGATGTGGTTCTACTTCCAGTCGGACGCGCTGCCGCAGTACGCGTTCAACCCGTTCTTCGACCTGACCGTCGCCCTGATGGCGTTCCTTGGTGGGTTCGGCACCCTGTCCGGGCCCATCTTCGGCGCGCTGCTGCTCGAGCCCTATCTCGGCTGGGCCCAGCAGCAGGTGACGAACACGTACGCGGCCCAGATCGTCCTCGGCGGGCTGTTCCTGGCCGTGATCATCCTCATGCCGCGGGGGATCCTGCCGACCGTGGGCGAGAAGCTGACCGCGATCCGGGCCAGTTTGCAGCGGCGGGTGGCCGGACGCGCCACCGGCCCGCCGCCCGATCTGCCCGTCGGCGCGTCCGCGGCCGGGACTACCGCCGAGCCGACGACCAGGAGCGCGTCGTGACGGCGCTGCTCCGGACGGAAGGCGTCTCGAAGGCGTACGGCGGCGTGCAGGCGCTCAGCGACTGCTCGGTCGAGGTCGAGCGCGGCTGCATCGCCGGGCTGATCGGGCCGAACGGCTCCGGCAAGACCACCCTGTTCAACATGATCACCGGTTACGGGCGGGCGGACAGCGGCGACGTCTACCTCAACGACGCGAAGATCACCGGCCTGGCCCCGGACAGGGTCTTCGCGCTGGGGATCGGCAGGACCTTTCAGCTGACCCGGGTCTTCTCCCGGCTGACGGTCATGGAGAACATGATCGTGGCCGCGCACCACAAGGAGCGGGCCGGGCAGACCGGGCGGCTGCACAACCCGTTCGCCCGGGCCGGTGGCCCGGCGACCCGCAAGCGTGCGATGGAGCTCCTTGAGTTCACCGGCATCGCCAAGCTGGCCGGTGACCGCGCCGAGACCCTGTCCTACGGTCAGCGCAAACTGCTGGAGCTGGCCTACGTGCTGATCGCCGATCCGGAGATCATTCTGCTCGACGAGCCGGCCGGCGGGGTGAACCCGACCCTGATCGGCACCATCTCCGAGCGGATCCGCGAGCTGAACCGGCAGGGGACCACGTTCCTCATCGTGGAGCACAACATGGAGTTCGTGATGGGCCTGTGTGACCAGGTGACCGTCCTCGACTACGGGAACGCGGTGGTCTCCGGCCCGCCGGACATGATCCGCAACGATCGCCGGGTGCTTGACGCCTACCTCGGCACGGCAGAGGAAGACGATGACAGTTCCGCAGCCTGAAGCTCCGTGCGCGCTCGAAGTGGCGGGCGTGGTGGCCGGCTACGGCGGCGGCGACGTCCTGCGCGGGGTATCCATGCAGGTCGCACAGGGCGGGATCACCTGCGTGGTCGGGCCGAACGGGGCCGGGAAATCGACCCTGCTCGCCACCATCAGCGGGCTGCTCCGGCCGCGGCTGGGGGAGATCACGCTGCACGGCGAGCGGCTGACCGGCAGGACGCCACGTCAGATCCTCCGCTCCGGCGTGGTCCAGGTACCGCAGAACCACAGCCTGTTCCGCGAGATGACGGTGCGCGAGAACATCAGTCTCGGCGGCTACATCCTGCGCGAGCGGGGCCTGGCCGAGCGGCGTCTTGCCAGGGTGCTGGAGATGTTCCCGCAGGTCAACGACTGGCTGGAGGTGAGGGCGGGCAGCCTGTCCGGTGGGCAGCAACGGCTTGTGGAGTTCGCCCGCTCCCTCATGCTCGACCCGAAGCTGGTCATCCTGGACGAGCCGTCGATGGGTTTGGCGCCCAGGGTGCTCAAGTCGGTCTTCGACGCCATCCGGATGATGCACGCGCAGGGCAAGACGATCCTGCTGGTCGAGCAGAACGCACGGGCCGGGCTGCGACTGTCCACGCACGGCGTGGTGCTGGAGAACGGCCTGGTGCGCCTGTCCGGCACCGGCAAGGAGGTGCTCGAGCACCCCGAGATCGGCGCCCTCTACCTCGGCGGCGCGGTGTCGGCGGGCGAGGCCGGCGGCGCACTTAACGGTGGCGCCGTGAATGGCGACGCGTCGAGGGCGGCTCGTTGATCGTTGACGTTCACCGCCACGTCATCGTCGAGGAGATGACCGCGCAGGCGGTGCCGGAACGGTGGCGCCCTGCGATCGGCCGGGAGAACGGGCGGTACCGGCTGGCCTTCCGCGGCCGCGACGTCAGTTCCGTCGTGGGCGAGTTCACCGACGTCGACACGATGCTCGGCGAGGCGGCGGCTACGGGCGTCGATCACCTGCTCCTGTCACCGTGGATCTCCCTGGTGCCCGCCGAGGCCGAGGTCCCGGAGGCCCGGCAGGTCTGTGATGTGCACAACGAGGCCCTCGCGGCCATCACCAGGGCACACCAGGGTCGGGTGAGCGCGGTCGGCGCGGTGGTGCTGCAGGACCCGGCGCTGGCCGCCCGGCAGCTGCGGGAGCTGGTCACCGGGGCTGGCCTGGCCGGGGCGGAGATCCCCGCCAGCGTGGCCGGGCGGTATCTCGGCGACGACTTCTTCCTGCCGTTCTGGGAGGCCGCTGAGGACAGCGGGGCGCTGGTGTTCATCCACCCCACCACCGGCGGCTTCGGCGTCCCCGCCCTGGACGGCTACTACCTGTGGAACTCGGTGGGCAACCCGCTGGAGACGGCGATCGCGGCCGCGCACATGGCCATGGCCGGCGTGCTCGACCGGCATCCACGGCTGCGCGTGCTGCTCGCCCACGGCGGGGGCGCGCTGCCGGTGGTCCGCGGCCGGCTGCGGCGGGCCTTCGCCGTCCGCCCGGAGGCCCGCGCCCGCATCGCCTCGGGGCCGGACTCCGCGCTGCGGCGCTTCTACTACGACACCGTCACCCACGACCAGGATCTGCTCGCGGACCTGGCCCGCTACGCGGGCCCCGAGCAGCTCCTGCTCGGGTCGGACCGCCCGTTCGACATGGGCACCGACCAGCCGGTCAGCGAGGTCCGCGCGCTCGGCCTCGGCGCCGCCGAGGAGCTGGTGCTCGGCGGCAACGCCGCCCGCCTGCTCGGGATCCCCGGTGGCTGACCCGGCCCACGGGGGAGCGCTGCTGGCCGGCCTGCTGGCCGAGCACGGCGTGCGGCACGTGTTCGGCGTGCCTGGCGGGCAGACGCTCGCGCTGTACGACGCCATCCTGGACCGGGCGCCCGCGCTGCGGCACGTGCTGGTCAGGGACGAACGGTCGGCCGCCTACGCCGCCGACGCCTACGCCAGGGTCACCGGCAGGGCCGGGGTGTGCGACGCGACGGTCGGGCCGGGTGCGGCGAAGCTGCCGTCCGGCCTCGGCGAGGCCCTGGGCGCCTCGGTTCCCGTGGTCGCCCTGGTGAGCGAGCTGCCCGCCAGCCTCGCCCCGCACCGCTACCGCGGTGCCGCGTCCCAGGCGCTTGACCAGGCGGGGCTGCTCGCCCCGGTGACCAAATGGCGCGCCACGGTGCCCGACGCGGCCACCATGCCCGCGCTGGTCCGGCAGGCGTTCCGCGAGGCCACCACCGGGCGCCCGGGCCCGGTCGCGCTGTTCCTGCCCCAGGACGTGCTCGACGGCCCGGCGACGGAGGCGGCACCGGTGGAGGGCAGCGCCCGGTTCGGCGGGTTCCCTGCGTTCCGGCCGGCCCCGGATCCCGAGGACATCGCGTCCGCCGTTGCCGTCCTCCGGGGTGCGCAGCGGCCGTTCGTGCTGGCCGGCGGGGGAGTGCTGCATTCCGGCGCCGGTGCCGAGCTGACCGCGCTGGCCGAGTACCTGTCGGCCGCGGTGGGCACCACGCTGTCCGGGAAGGGGGCGATCGCCGAGGATCACCCGCTGGCGGTCGGCGTGACGGGGAGCATGGGCACCACCGCCGCGGCGGCCGCGCTGGCCGAGGCCGACGTGGTCCTGCTCGCCGGGACCAAGGCGGGCAGCGGCCCGACGTTCGGCTGGACGCTGCCCCGCGCCGGCCAGGCGATCGTCCAGCTCGACCTGGACCCGGCCGAGCTGGGCCGGGCGTTCCCGCTCGCCGCCGCGGTGCTCGCCGACGCCAGGCAAGGGCTGCGGAGCCTGCTCGCGACGCTGGGGGAGCCCGGCAGCCGGGCCGCCTGGCGGGCCCGGGTGGCCGAACTTGCCGCGGCCTGGCGCGCCGAACGCGATGCCGAGCGGGCCAGCGACGCGGTTCCCATTGCCCCGCAGCGCGTGCTGGCCGAGATCGAGGCCGCGCTGGGCGGCGAGGACGTTCTGATCTGCGACGCCAGCCTGGCCAGCGGCTGGGGCGGGGTGTACCTGGAGCAGCGGCGGAGCGGCCGGCGCGTGCTCTGCCCGCGCGGGCTGGCCGGCCTCGGCTACGCGCTGCCCGCCGCGATCGGCGTGACAACGGCCCTGCCCGCGCGGCGGACCGTCGTGCTCACCGGGGACGGCGCGCTCGGCTACGCCGCCGGGGAGCTGGCCACCGTAGCGGAGCTGGGCCTTCCGGTCACCGTGATCGTGCTGAACAACCGCTCGCTCGGCTGGATCCGCTGGTACCGGCGGATCGCCTTCGGCCGGGGCTGGGAGGACGAGGACTTCTCCGACGTGACCTTCGCGGAGGTGGCGAAGGGGTTCGGCCTGAGCGGGCAGCGGGTTACCGAGCCCGCGCTGCTCGCGGCGGCGCTTCGTGAGGCGCTTGGCTCGGCCCGGCCGGCCCTGGTGGACGTGGTGACCGAGCCGTGGCAGACCCCGATCGCCGCTCACCGCGACGCGGTGCGGGATGGTGCCGCCCCAGGATACGGAGGCTGAACCCGGTGCCCCGTCACCCCGACCGGCTCATCGAGCGGCTGGCCCAGCCGGCCGCCGCGCGGCTGATCGCCGCCAGCGGCACGGCCGTGGTCGCGGCCGGCAGCGTCGAACAGCACGGCGGCCACCTGCCCCTTGGCACGGACCTGTTTGCGGCCCAGTCGATCGCCGAGCGGGTAGCGGCCCGGCTCGGCACGGTGGTCGCCACGCTCGGCCCGGTCGGCGTCGCCCACTACCACCTGTCCTGGCCCGGCACACTGTCGCTGGCCCCGGCCACTCTCATGGCGGTGTTCACCGATGTCTGCGGCGGGCTTGGTGCCGCGGGCGCCCGCCGGATCCTGGTGGTGAACTGGCATGAGGGAAACTCGCCCACGCTGCGGCTGGCCGCCGACGAGGCGCAGCGCAGGCACGGGGTCCAGGTGGTGATCGCCGAGTCGCACGTGATCACCCACACGCTGTTTCCCGGCGAGATGGAGTTCACCCACGCCGGGTCGATGGAGACCGCCGCGGTGCTGGCGTTCGATCCGGCCCTGGTCCACCTGGAGGACGCTACGCCGGCCAGTGAACGCGCCGCGGGGGAGGCGGCCCACGCCCTGTTCCGCCGGCCCGACGTCTACCCGGTGCTGCGTGACTTCCACCAGATCGCCGCCACCGGCTGGTACGGCCGGCCGGAGCTGGCCACACCCGACCGGGCGGAGGAGATCGCCGAGGCCGTCGCCGATCACGTTGTGCGCCGCGCCCGGGAGATATGGGACGCCGTTAACGACGGGGATGGCCGGTGAGCACCATGCAGGCTGCCTTGCTGCGGGAGTTCGGCAGCCTGGAGGTGGCGGAGGTCCCGGTGCCGGAACCCGGGCCCGGGGAGGTGCTGGTCCGGGTGCGGGCCTGCGGCATCTGCGGCACCGACCTGAAGATCGTGGCGGGGGCTTACCGGGGCACCTGGCCGCCGGCGCTGCCGTTCATCATCGGGCACGAGTGGTCCGGCGAGGTCGCCGCGCTCGGCCCCGGCACAGGCCACAGCGGGCTCGCTGTCGGCGACCGGGTGGTGGCCGAGAACCATACCGGCTGCGGCAGCTGCACGATGTGCCGGGCGGGCCGGTACAACCTGTGCGAGCGGGTGCGCGAACCCGGCTTCAAGCTCTACGGGCACACCGCGCCCGGGGCACTGGCGCAGTACGCGGTGCGGCCCGCCGTGGCCCTGCACAAGATCCCCGGCACCGTCAGCGACACCGCCGCCGCCCTGGTCAACCAGGGCGCGCTCACCGTGCACGCCGCCCGGCGGGCCAGGCTCGGCCCCGGGGCCAGCGTCGCGGTGTTCGGCCCGGGCCTGCTCGGCCTGCTTATGCTCCAGGTGGCCCGCGCCGCCGGCGCCACCAGTGTGATCATGGTGGGCCGTGGCGCGCGCCTGGCCATCGCCCGCGACCTGGGCTGCACCGCAGCCGTGGACTACGCCGAGCAGGACCCGGTGGCCGGGGTGCGCGCGGCCACCGCCGGCCGCGGCGCTGACTGCGTGTTCGACTGCTCGGGCAACCCCGCCGTGCTGGCCCAGGCGCTGCACTGCGCCCGCCGGGGCGGGACCGTGGCACTGCTAGGCCTGGCCGGCGGCGCCACCGCGGAACTGCCGGCCGACGTGGTTACCCTCGATGAACTCGACGTGCTGGGCATCCGGTCCAGCCCGAACGCCTACCCCGCGATGATCGCGCTGCTCGCGTCGGGCGCGATCCGCACCGAGCCGCTGACCAGCCACGTCTACCCGCTCGCCGACGTGACCGCCGCGTTCAGTGCGCTGGAGCGGCGGGAGGCCATCCGCCCGATCCTCATCCCCTGAGCCAGGAGCACCCATGGACTACTCGAAGGCGGACGCCAAGCGGGCGGCCAGGGAATGCTTCACCGGGCTCTGGGCGGCCACCACCGCGCCGTTCGACCCGGCCGGGCTGCTCGACGAGAACGCGCTGCGGGCCGACCTGGACCGGCTGACCGATGGCCTCGGGGTCAGCGGGATCTTCTGCGGCGGGGTGATGAGCGAGTTCTGGGCGCTGTCCGGCGCGGAGCGCCGGCGGCTGACCGAGGTGGTGGTGGAGCGCGCCAGGGGCAGGTGCCCGGTGCTCGCCCACACCGGGCAGCACAGCGCCGAGGAGACCATCGATCTTACCCGGCACGCTGCCGCGTCGGGCGCGGACTTCGCCGTGGTGATCAACCCCTACTACCCGCCCGCCTCCGACGAGGGCCTGTTCCAGTGGTTCGCGCACGTGTGCGCCAGCGTGGGCATCGGGGTGTGGCTGTTCGACACCAGCTACGCCGGGGTGGCCCTGTCCACCGAGCTGATCGGGCGGCTGGCCGAGATCGAGAACGTGGTCGGCATCAAGGTCGGCCGCGATCACGCCAGGTACCTGGACCTGCTGGCCCGGTTCGGGGACGCGATGCTGGTCTGCTCCCCGCACGAGGAGACCTGGCTGGAGAACATGCTGGACCACGGCCAGCGGGTCTACATGTCGTCGGCCGCGCCGTACCTGTACCAGACGCCGTCCTGGCGGCCGATGCTGGAGTACACCACGCTCGCCCTGGCGGGGGAGCCGGCCAAGGCCGCGGAGGTCGCGGCCACCCTCGACCCGGTCCGCGCGGTAGCGGGCAAGTGGCTCCAGGGCGGGGCCCGCCGGATCGACAACGTCGCCTCGGTCAAGGCCTGGGCGGGGCTCATGGGCATGTCCGGCGGCCCGGTGCGCCCACCGCTGGTCTCGTCCACCCCGGCCGAGCGGGCGGCGCTGGCGGCCGACCTGGCGGCCACCGGGCTGCTCGCCTAGAGCCCGCGTTCCGCTAGCCTGCGCCGGCGGGGGCGCGGGCGGGCGCGGACATCACTTCCGCCGGGTCGTGGCCGAGGTCGGCGAGCAGTACCGTTGCCGCGTTACGCCCCGGCGCGCCGGTGATCGACCCGCCGGGGTGCGTGCTGCCGCCGGTCTGGTACAGCCCGGGGATGGGCATCCGGTGGCTCGCCCAGCCAGGCACGGGGCGCAGCGGGCCGCTGAAGGCCGGGCCGCGGTTCCCGCCGTGGAAGGCGCCATTGATCATGTGTGGGTTGAGCTGCTCGATGTCGGCGGGGGACTTGGTCAGGTGGCCGAGGATGGTCTCGTCGGTGAGGTTCGGCGCGTGCCGCCGCAGCTGGCCGAGCAGCCGCTGCGCGTGCTCCTCCTTGACGGCGTCCCAGGCGCCCATGCCCTCCGGAAGCTGGTAGACCTGCGGGCTGAGGATCTTGACGGTGTGGCTCCCGGCCGGCGCCCGGCCGGGGTCGGCCAGCGTGGGGGTCGCCACAAGGACCCACGGCGGATCGGCGATATACCGGCCGGCCCGCAGGTCCGCGCCGAGCTGGATCATGTCCTCCGGCCAGCCGGCCATCCCGGCGGAGACCGCCGTTCGCGGTCCGTGCGGCGACGCGAACTCCGGCGCGGCCGTGGTGCAGTAGTAGGTGGCGAACCCCGGCACGCCCACGTCGTAGGTGTCCACCCCGTAGTGGAACTCCTCCGGCCACGCGTCCGCGGGCGCCATGTCCCGCAGGTGCTTGACGTGGATCGTGGACACCACGGCGGTGCTGGCCCGGTACTGCTCGCCGTCCTGCGTCTCGACGCCCGCGCAGCGGCCGTTCTCGAGCAGCAGCCTGGTCACCCGCTGGCCGCAGTGCACGGTGCCGCCGTGGTCTTCGAGGTAGCCGGTGAGCGCGCCGGTGAGGCTCGCGGAGCCCCCGACGGGGATGGACCAGCTTCGCCGCTGGCGGCCGAACGTCTGCTGGTAGGGCAGCACGCCGGAGCCGGGCGTGTCCACCGGCTGGAACACCTGGAAGGCCATCCAGAGCAGGAACGCCTGGATGTGCCGGCTGGAGAACTCGTGCCGCACCACCTCAACCGCGGACAGCTGGCGCCGCCGCGCCCAGATCCTGCCGCGCGGGTGGCCGGCGAGCAGTTCGTCCAGCGACGGGCCGAACCCTACCGGGGTGAACTGCCACCGGCTGAACAGGGCCTTGACCTCGTCATAATCGTCGAGCAAGCGGCGGTAAGCGGCGGCGTCCTCGCGGGAGAACCGGGCCACCTCCTCGACCGTGCGCTCCCGGTCCAGCCACATGGTGAACTGCTGGCCGTCCGGGAAGGCCACCTGCTCCACCGGGTCGGGCTCGACGTAGCGCAGGCCGTAGTCGGCGATGAGCCCGAGTTCGTCATGGAGCAGCGCCGGGTTGACCCGGATCATGGTGTGGCCGGTGGCGCAGGTGTCGATGCCGAAGCCGGGAAGCAGGAGTTCCTCGGTGGCCGCGCCGCCGCCCGGGATGCTCCGCGCGTCGAGCACGAGGCAGCGGTAACCCGCCTTGGCCAGGTAGCAGGCGGTGAGGAGGCTGTTATGTCCCGCTCCGGCGACCACGATGTCGGCGCTCCCGCTCATGCTTCGCCTCGCTTCCCACGGGTATCCGTCGCGAGTGTATACAATGCCGGATCACACAGCCGTCCGTAGCTTCGCGCGGGCCAGCGTGAGGCCGTCCCCGACCGGCAGCATCACCACCTCCACCCGGTCATCGGTCAGGACGTGCTCGTTGAACTCCCTGATGGCCAGGGCATCCGGGTCCGGGCTGGCCGCGAAGATCCGGCCGTGCAGCAGCGTGTTGTCGACCAGGATCACGCCGCCGGGCCGCATCCGCGGCACGAGCTCCTCCCAGTAGCCGCGGTAGCCCCGCTTGTCGGCGTCGATGAACGCCAGGTCGAACGAGGCGCCGGCGGGCAGCGCGCGCAGCGTGTCCAGGGCGGGGCCAAGCCGCAGCTCGATCCGGTCGGCCAGCCCCGCCTTCTGCCAGTAGGTGCGGGCGAGCGAGGTCCACTCCTCGTTGATGTCACAGCAGATCAGCCGCCCTCCCTCGGCGAGCCCGCGGGCCAGGCAGACCGACGAGTAGCCGGTGAACGTGCCCACCTCGATTGCGTCACGGGCCCCCATGACGCTGGCGAGCATCGTCATGAACGTGCCCTGCTCCGGGCCGATCTGGTAGATGACGTTGTCCGGGAAGCGCTCGGCGGTCTCGGCGATCAGGTCGCGCAGCAGTGAGTCGGGCGGGCTGGAATGCGCGACCAGGTAGGCGTGCAGGTTCGGGCGCAGGTGGTCGGATCCGGAGGCCATGCGGTCGAGGTTAGCGCCCGGGTGGATTCAGCGGACGGTGACCGCCGCGCCCTCGCGCGGGCGCAGCTCCCCGATCACCGTGGCCCCCGCCACCTCGCCCGCGATGAGCAGCCCGCCCGAGGTCTGCGCGTCGGCGAGGAGCAGGAGATCCTCCTCGCCCACGTCGCCGAAGTCCGCGTGCGGAGCGACCCAGTCCAGATTGCGCCGGGTCCCGCCAGGCACGTAGCCGGCCCGCACGGCGTCGCGGGCCCCGTCGATCAGCGGCACGGCCTTGTGGTCGATGACCACGGTCACCCCGCTGGCCCGCGCCAGCTTGAACGCGTGCCCGAGCAGGCCGAAGCCGGTGACATCGGTGGCGCAGGTCACGCCCGCGGCCAGGGCCGCCCGGCTCGCCTGCGCGTTCAGCGTGGTCATCACGGCGACCGCCTGCGGGTGGGGGCAGCCGCTGGCCTTGTGCCGGGAGTTGAGGACACCGGTGCCGATGGGCTTGGTGAGGCTCAGCGGTAGCCCCGGCCTGCCCGCGTCGATCCGGAGCAGCGCTTCGGGGTCCGCGAGGCCGGTGACCGCCATGCCGTACTTCGGTTCCGGGTCGTCGATGCTGTGCCCGCCCGCGACCAGGCAGCCGGCGCCGCTCGCGGCGTCGAGGCCGCCCAGCAGGACCTCGCCGGCCAGCTCGGCGGGCAGCTTGCCCCGCGGCCAGCCAAGCAGGTTCAGCGCCACCAGCGGCTCGCCGCCCACGGCGTACACGTCCGAGAGCGCGTTGGTGGCGGCGATACGGCCGAACGTGTAGGCGTCGTCCACCACGGGCGTGAAGAAGTCGGCGGTCGCGACGATCGCCTGGCCGTCCCGCAGCCGCACCACCGCGGCGTCGTCGCCGTGCTCCAGGCCGATCAGGAGCCCCGGCTGGGTGCCCGCGGGCAGCAGCCGGGCGACGGCTTCCTCAAGCTCGCCGGGAGGGATCTTGCACGCGCAGCCCCCACCGCTCGCATACTGGGTCAACCGGATGTCGGCAGCCATGGCCCGACTCTAAATCACCCGGAGGCAGACAGTGACGGCCGACATACTCCAGCGGCGGGCCGAGATCGAGCGGCAAATCTCCGGCGTGACGGTGCGCGACCTGCTTGAGCGCACCGCCGTGGACTCGGCCGGGGCGCCCGCGTACTCCGACGAGGCGGGGGACGGCTGGCGGACGCTCACCTGGTCGGAGGCCCATCAGCGGGTACTCCAGCTCGCGGCCGGCTTCGCCGCGCTCGGCCTCGCCCCCGGCGAGCGGGTCGCCCTCATGCTGCCGAACCGGAGCGAGCACGTGCTCGCGGACCTGGGTGCGGTCTTCGCGGGCGGCCTCGGCGTCACCTTCTACGCGACCATGGCACCGGAGCAGATCGCCTTCGTGGCGGGCGACTGTGACGCGAGAATCGCCGTCCTGAACGGGGCCGGCGAGCTCGCGCGCTGGCAGCCGGTGCTGGACCGGCTGCCCGGGCTGAAGAAGATCATCGTCGTTGACCCGGCCGCATGCCCGGCCGGGGAGCCGTACCTGACCTGGGACGCCTTCGCCGCGCTCGGCGAGGAGCGGCACGCCGCCGACCCGGAACTCGTCGCCGCGCGGGCCGCGGCGATCGCGCCGGATGACCCGGCGGCCCTCCTGTACACGTCGGGGACCACGGGGAACCCCAAGGGCGTGCTGCTCACCCACCACAACCTCCTCTACGGGATGACCGTGGGCTACTCCCTCGGCCTTGTCCCGCGCGAGGTCCGCTGGGTGTCCTACCTGCCGCTCGCGCACATCGCGGAGCGCGCGTTCAGCATCTACCTGCCCCTCATGACGGCGGGGCACGTGCATTTCTGCCCCGACGCGGCCCAGCTTGTGCGCGTGGTCGGGAAGGTGCGCCCGACCGCGTTCTTCGGCGTGCCCAGGGTGTGGGAGAAGGTGCGGGCCGGCATCGACGCGCTGTTCGCGCTGGAGCAGGACGAGGACAAGCGCGCGGCCGTGGCGCAGGCGATGGAGACCGGGCGCCGTTACGTGGAGAGCTGCCAGTACGGCCACACCACCCCGCCGGAGCTGGAGCGGGACTTCCAGGCGGCCGACGCGGCGGTGCTGGCACCGATCCGCGGGCTCCTCGGCCTTGACCGGGCCGAGATCACGACGAGCGCCGCGGCGCCGCTGCCGCCCGACGTGGCCGCGTTCTTCTCCGGCCTCGGCATGAAGATTCTCGACATCTACGGGATGACCGAGACGACCGGCGCCTTCACCACCAACACGCTGGCCGCGTTCAAGCTCGGCACCGTGGGCCAGGTGCACCCGGGCATGGAGGTCGTGATCGCCGAAGACGGCGAGATCCTCGTGCGCGGGCCGCTCTGCACGCCTGGCTACCTGAACCGGCCCGACCTCACCGCGGACCTCATCGACGCCGACGGCTGGCTGCACACCGGCGACATCGGGAGGCTGGACTCCGACGGCTTCCTGTCGGTGGTCGACCGGAAGAAAGAGCTGATCATCACCGCCGGCGGCGAGAACATCGCACCGGCCGGGATCGAGTCGCTACTGGTCGCGCACCCGCTGATCGGCCAGGCGCTGGCCTACGGCGACCGCAGGAAGTACGTGGTCGCCCTGCTCACGCTGGATGGCGAGGTGGCGCCGGCCTGGGCGAGGGCACGCGGCATCGAGCCGGGCTCGCTGGCCGAGCTGGCCGCCAACCCGGTGGTGCTGGCCGAGGTCGGGGCGTCGGTTACCGGCGTGAACGAGCGCCTCGCCCGGGTCCAGCAGGTCAAGCGCTGGCGGCTGCTGCCGGTGGAATGGACGGCGGACACGGAGGAGCTGACGCCCACCCTCAAGCTGAAACGGCGGATCGTGCACGCCAAGTACGCCGACGTGCTCGACACGCTCTACGACTAGCGCCGGGCCGGGCCAGGGCTCGGTCAGCTGCCCAGGCTCCAGGTGCTGCCGTTCCAGCTCCAGGTAGTGGTCGGGTACGTGGTCGTGGTGCCGGTCATCTTGCCGGCGGTCAGGACCACCCGCTGGTCGGCGGCGTTATAGGTCATCGTTCCGTAGCTGCGCCCGGGGGGTGAGGTGGCCGGGCTGAGCTGCTTCCAGGTGGTGCCGGTCCATTCCCAGGTGCCGTTCAGCGCCGGTTTGGTCTTCCCCCGGTCGCCGCCGAACAGCAGCAACTGGCCGCTGGCCGTGTCGTAGGCGCCCTGCCAGGCGAAGACGTCGACGCCGGGCGAGGTCGGCGGGCTGAGCTGGGTCCAGTTGGTCCCGTTCCACGACCACGTGTCACCGGGGCTGTAGCCGGTGCCGCGGAACCCGCCGAACAGGATGGCCGTCCCGGTCGCCGCGTCGTAGACGAAGGCGTCGCTGTCCCGGCCGCCGGGCGAGTTGGCCGGGTTCAGCTGGGTCCAGTTGGTGCCGTCCCACGACCAGGTGTCGTCCAGGTAGCTGCCGTGCCAGCCGGCGAACAGGACCACCGTCTTGGTGGCCGCGTCATAGACCAGGTCGCCGAACTCCCGGCCCGGCGGCGAGTTGGCCGGGTGCAACTGGGTCCAGGTGGTGCCGTTCCAGGTCCAGGTGTCGCCGTTGAACGGGCCGGCCGGGGTGGCACCGCCGCCGAACAGCAGCAACTGCTGCGTGGCCGGGTCGTAGACAAGGCCGGCCCCGGTGCGCGCGGACGGCGCGCTGGCCGGACTGTGCTTGGTCCAGGTGCTGCCCTTCCGGGTCCAGGTGTCGGAGTAGATCGTGCTGCCCTTGTTCCCGCCGAACAGCACGAGCTGCTGCTGCGGCGGGTAGTAGGCGAACGACGCCCATTGCCGCCCCGCCGGGCTGGTGGCGGTGGCCCGGGCCTGGGCGGGGGCCGGGCCAGGCACCATGGTCAGCGCCAGCGCGGCACAGCCGCAGGCCGCGAGGCGAAGACCGGCCGTCCTGAGCGGTGCGGGCAATTTCGCGATCATCGGTCATCCTTAGTTCGCGTTCCCAGACAAAGTACTAAAGCGGCGGACACAACGGTTTGCCCGCCCGCGCGGCAGCGGGCTAACCGCCCCGTGAGCGGCCGGCCAGCGCGACCGCCTCCACCTCCACAAGCTGGCCGGCGTAGCCGAGCGTGGTGACGCCGAGCAGCGTGCTCGGCGCGTCATGCTCGGCAAAGGCGGCCCGGACGACGTCCCAGGCGGCCAACAGGTCGGTGCGGTCGCTCGACGCGACGTAGACCGTGGTCTTCAGCACGTCAGACAGGCTCGCTCCAGCCGCCGCCAGCGCCTCGGTGAGGTTCGCCATGACCTGCCGGGCCTGGGCCCGGACGTCGCCGGGGCCCACGATCCTTTCGTCCTGGTCGAGCGGGCACGCGCCCGCGGTGAACACCAGGGAGCCTGGCGGGGCGATCGAGGCGTAGGCGTAAGGCACGCCAGGAAACAGGCGTTCGGCACGGACGAGTTGAACGGCCACGCGCCCAGGATGGCGCGCCAACGTGCACTGGATCAACCCGGATACCGCGGATCCGGAGCCCGGGATCATGGACTCGGCGAGACCGGAGGTTGGAGGACGGCACCCGTTCCGTCTCTTCGAGGGCGGGTAAGGTCGGTCCCGGAGGCGTCTGGGTGCCTGGTGGCCCCCCCGGTCTTCAAAACCGGTGTGCGG
>Ga0207684_10000906_pt1 | contig 33714 bp, 32 predicted proteins | sample KBSK5501metaG_FD_184342 | JGI IMG/M metagenome (GOLD analysis project Ga0207684, IMG submission 184342) | Corn, switchgrass and miscanthus rhizosphere microbial communities from Kellogg Biological Station, Michigan, USA - KBS K5-50-1 metaG... | ecosystem: Host-associated > Plants > Roots >... | reverse complement strand
CCGGTGCCGATGACGTATGCGCCGAACTCGCGTGCGAGTTGCGTCACCATCGTCCCGACTGCGCCGGCCGCGCCGTGCGCAAGGACGCTCTGCCCCGCCTGAATGCGGCCGTGCTCGAACAGCCCTTGCCATGCGGTCAGGCCCGAGATCGGCAAGCTCGCGGCCACGGTGAAGTCGACGTCGCCCGGGAGCGGCGCGAGGTTGCGTGCCTCGACGGCCACGTACTCCGCCAGGGCGCCGTCGCGATGCCAGTCCGCGAGGCCGAACACGCGCTGACCCACCGACAGCCCCGTCGTGCCGTAGCCGAGAGCGGTGACCACTCCGGCCAGCTCGTGCCCAGGGATCGAGGGTGTTCGGTCACGGTCGGCGCGATCGGTCCAGGTCGAGGGCCACGCGATCTCAGTCGGAACGAATCCGGACGCATGAACCCGAACGACGACGTCGTTTATCGCGGCCGACGGCTCGTGCCGCTCCACCAGCGTCATCCCGGCCGTTCCCGCAGCCTGGTCCGTCACCACGATCGCCTTCATCCGGCACCTCCCTGTACCTAGTCCTTGAGCTGCCGATCAGCGGCACCAATAGCACCCTTTCTGGCGATCCATCGATTCCCAACGACCCCGAAGCGCGCCAACTCCGGCCGATCTAGGCACCATTGGAGGGTACCGGGCTAACGCTCGGCCGGGAGGGACTTCTCGGCCCGATCAACTTCAGCGCTGTCTCCCCGTTCCGAACGAGGCCGTTGCGAAGGTGGCCCCGGCCATCGCTGCAGCGGTGCGCCAGACGGCTCAACTCCAGACCGGCTCAGCTAGCCCCGCCCATTGCGGCGGTCGTACCAGAGCGCCCCAGACAGTGCGTTACACCGAGCGGACAGCGATTCGCCAGCGGTGAGAGCCCGTAGCAGATGTAGCGATCCCCGGCTACGCTTGCGACGCCGTGATCGGCCGCCGATAGGTGGCGGTTGGGGCCGCCTGATCGACGAAGCACCGGACCGCGTCCAGCACCTCGGAATCGCGCGCGAAATTCTCGGTCTCCCACTCCCAGGCCGGTCCGTCGAATACGCCGGCGCGGTTCGTAAAGTGGGAACTTGGGTCCACACTCAAACTAACGGGCTCGACTGCGCGCCGGCCAGGCACGCAAAGCCACGTCGGCAATTCCCAACAGGGTCGCCTCGTCGGCGCCGTCCCGCGCCTGTACTGCCATCCCCTCGATAACGGCCGCAACAAATCGGGCCAGTGTGAGCGGATCAAAGTCCCCGGGAATCTCGCCCATGGCCTTCCCAGCCATGATCCGCCCCCCCAGCGCGCTCACCATCAGGTCTCGGATGCCAGCTACGACATTTGCGACCGAGCGGTGAGGGGGGGCCCACGTCAGGCCGCCGTTGCAGATCATGCAGCCGCCCGGGGTGGAGCCAGCTGGGAACAGGCGTGCCGCCGCGCGCAGGATCCGCGCGACGGCATCCAGCGCCGTCCTTTCTTCCGTGAGGGCTTGCTCGAGTGGGAGACCGTATGCCCGGATGTAGAGGTTCAGCGCCTCGCGGAAGAGTTCCTCCTTCGAACCGAAGGCGGCGTACAGGCTCGGCGGGTTGATGTCAAGCGCTTCGGTGAGGTCCGCAATGGAGGTTCCCTCGAAGCCTTGAGTCCAAAACAGGCCTAGGGCTCGATCGAGGGCCGCGTCTCGGTCGAAGGCCCGCGGACGCCCTCGTCGCCTGGCGGGTACTGGAGCGGGGCGGCCAATCTCGCTCGGAGGTTGCACCGTGGAGGTCATATGTGTAGTGTACGCTACAGAAATCACCACGGACGGGGACCGCCGGCCGTCGGGGTGGTAGGACAGTCTGTATTCAACAGCTGGGGTGCACCTATGAACAGCTACACGACTACCTTTTCCGTGGACCAGTCTCCGGAAGAGGTCTTCGCCGCCATCAACAACGTTCGGGGATGGTGGACGGGAGACATTGAAGGCACGACCGACCAGCTCGGTGCTGAGTTCACGTACCGCTACGAGGATGTCCATCGGTCCAAGCAGAGGATCACGGAGCTGGTGCCTGGTACGAGGGTCGTCTGGCTCGTCGTGGACGCCAACCTCAGCTTCGTTGAGGACAAGACCGAGTGGAACGGCACGGAGATCTCGTTCGAGATCGCCAAGAACGGCGACAAGACCGACCTCCGCTTCACTCACCAGGGCTTGGTTCCCGAATACGAGTGCTTCGAGAACTGCTCAAACGCGTGGAGCTTTTACATCAACAGCAGCTTGCGGGACTTGATCACGTCAGGTAAGGGGGCGCCGAGCCCAAATGAGGCCCCGACCTCGGCGAGGTAGAGACCGCCACCCAGCTCTTTGCGAACAGGTGTGTGCCCGCTCGTCGGCCGAGCGCTCGCGCCACCGGTTCGTCACGAATCGTCGCAGAAGCGTGCGCGACCGCAGACCTCTCAAACGAGCAGCGAGTAAAGGCGCTAGGGGCGCGCCACGTCATCGACTACCACGACCACGATTGGCCCGGCCAGGTGCGCGCGACCACGGTAGGCCGGGGAGTGGACGCCGCGGCGAATGCGGCACCCGGAGGGGCCGCCACCGCCATCCGCGCGGTCACTGATGGTGGTCGTTTGGCGACCATCACCTCGGACCCGCCCGCCGAGCAGCGCGGGATCACGGTTGCCAGCATCTACGTCCGCCCGGACGGAAACCAGCTGCGCAAACTCGCCAAGCAGTTGGCGGATGGGCAGCTGCAGGTTCGCGTCGCGTCGCGCTACCGCCTCGCCGAAGCCGCCCTGGCACTCGTCCAAGCGACCGGCGGTCACGCCGGCGGAGCTATCGTCCTCTCGCTCTGACCGGGAGAACCGCAGACCAGGGCCGCCAAGAGGCAGGCAGGCGCGCCGTTCCTTCCTCGGGGGCCTGGCCTCACCGAAATGCCGGCAGCCTCAGCGGAGTGGTTCAGTGCTCCCAAAAGATGATCTCAATTAGCCAAGCACAGGGGACTGCTTGTGGGCGGGCCGAAAGTCGCTGAGTTGCTCGATCGGCTGCGCTGGCTGGCCGGGATGGGGATCCAGACGGTCTTCGGCTGGGTCGTCGGAGTAGATCGGATCGCGCCCATCGAGATCATGGCCCGCGACGTGATCCCCCCGGTGGCCGAGCTGGGTGGCTGACCGCGCTGCCACAGGCGACAGCCGCTGGGTGGGCGCAGCAGCACGCCCGACGAAAGCACCGAGACCAGCCGGCTCGGTCAAGCCGAGCCGGCTGCCTACAGATGTGGTCGCGCTAGCGCAGCGCGGCGAAGTTGACCACCGGGCAGCGGACCAGCACCGGAGTCATCTCGATGGTGCCCAAGCCAGCAGCCGCGGCCGCGGTGATGTCGTCGTCCTTGCTCAGCTCGACGGGCGTCACCCCCGACTTCCAGTGGAAGATCTCCAGGTTCCAGGCACCACCCTGGTAGCCCTGCTCGGTGGGGATGAAGTTGAGAACGTTGCAGGAAGTGGCGTCCTCGGGCAGCGCCGCCAGCAGCCTGGCGCACTGCACGGGCGGGGTGTTCCCGTTGACATCGACGATGTGGTAGACGATGTTGCCCTTGGCAATCAGCTGCGCGGCCTGCGGCGAGGACGTGACCTCTGCCGTGCCTTCGTACTCGATCAGCTGACGATCGTAAAAGCCGGAGTTCCGGGTCGCGGAGGCGGCCGACGCGGGCAGCGCGCCGGAGAGCGCTACGGCCGCAGCGATCACAGATCCGATGAGGAGACGCTTCATGTGCAAATGACCTCCGTGCTCGTGGGGCCCGGGTAGGGCGCCTTGGCCCAGAGATTGGCGGCCCGGTCTTACGGGTTCGCGACGCCGCGTGTAACGGAGCCGTCAGGGAGCGCGGCTAGCTTTCCCCGCCACCACTGTGCCGCGCACAGTTGATCCGGCCATGACGGAACTCGTCCTGGTCGTCGACGACGAGCCCAAGATCGTCGCCCTACTTCGGGCGTACCTGATCCGGGCCGGTTACGACGTGGCCACGGCGTCGGACGGACAGCAAGCCCTGGACGCGATCCGCAAGCGGCGTCCGCAGCTGGTGGTCCTCGACCTCATGCTGCCCGAGGTCGACGGGCTGGAGGTGGCGCGCCGGGTCCGCGTCGAGTCGCAGGTGCCGATCCTGATGCTGACAGCCCGGGGCTCGGTGGCCCAGCGCGTGGAAGGGCTCCGGTTGGGAGCCGACGACTACCTGGTCAAGCCGTTCGCGCCCGATGAGCTGGTGGCGCGGGTCCAGGCCATCTTGCGCCGGGCCGGGCCGGACGCCGACCAGCTGCGCCATCGCGACCTCGTGGTCGACGTCCAGCGTCACGAGGTCACCAGGAGCGGCGAGCGCATCGACCTCACCGCGCTCGAGTTCAAGCTGCTGGCCGCGATCGTGGGCGCTGCGGGCCGGGTTCTAACCCGCGATCAGCTGATCGACGCGGTGGCCGGTCAGGAGTCGGTCGGAGTGCTCGAGCGAACCCTGGACGTGTACGTGGCCAGGCTGCGCGGCAAGCTCGGCGACGACGCTGCGCGGCCGCGCTACATCCGCACCGAGCGGGGAGTCGGCTACCGCCTGGCGCCGGCGGACTGAGAGCACCACCTTTCGGGTGCGCGGCCGGGTGGCTGTCACACGCCAGTAACAAGCGCGCCGTATCTCTTTGGAGCGTGCCGGACTTCAACTCCCCCCAACCGCTCCGCGTCGTCATCCCCTGCCTCGACGAGGAGTGCTCGATCGGACCCCTCGTGGAAACGCTGCGAGGCATGCTCGACCCGCGGTGCGACCGCGTCATCGTGGTCGACAACGGCTCTCGCGACCGCACCGCGGAGGTAGCCCGCGCGGCGGGTGCGGAGGTGGTCCCGGAGCCGCGGCACGGGTATGGCCGAGCCTGCCTTGCCGGAGCCAGGGCGGCCGGCCAGGGGATCGCGGTCTTCCTGGACGGCGATGGAGCCGATCGGCCCGAAGACCTGCAGCGGGTCGTAGGACCGATCCGGTCGGGGCTGGCCGACCTCGTGGTCGGCGCTCGGCAAGACCGCGAATCGGGTTCGATGACCCACCTCCAGCGGCTGGGCAACCGCCTGGCCACCGCACTGATCGGCGCGCTCTGCGGGTCCCGCGTCAGCGACCTGGGGCCGATGCGCGCGATTCGCGTCGACCGCCTGCTGGCGCTCCAACCCCGGTCGGAGACGTACGGCTGGTCGACCGAGGTCACGGTCAAGGCACTGCGCGCCGGCTACCGCTACCTGGAGGTGCCGGTCGGCCACCGACGGCGGCTCGCGGGCGCTTCGAAGGTGAGCGGCACGCTCAGCGGGAGCCTTCGCGCCGGGGCCCGCATCATCTGGACCGCCCTGCGCTGCGCGCGCTGGGAGCCGGCGGAATCGCCGGCGTGAGCACCTTCTACTTCGCGGCCAAGGCGCCGATCGCCGGCCAGGTCAAGACCCGGCTGGGCAGGGCGATCGGCATGGCCGCCGCGGCCGCCCTTTACGCCGCCTTCCTTGAGGACCTCAGGCACGGCTTCAGGGATGCCGCGTTCGAGGTCGCCTGGTACGTGGCGCCGGCTCCCTGGCGGGGACTCCACGGAGCCCGGTTCAGGATTCAGCGGGGAGACGGTTGGGCCGAGCGCCAGTCCAACCTCTTCCGGGACGCGGCCGCCGCCGGCGAAGGCCCCATCGTGCTCGCGGCCACCGACTCGCCGCAAGTCCGGCCGCAGCGTGTCGAAGAGGCGTTCGACGCCCTGCGGGAGCACGACCTCGTGTTCGGGCCCACCTACGACGGGGGCTACTACCTGGTCGGGATGCGGGCCTTCCAGGACGTGCTGAGCGGGGTTGCCATGAGCACCGCCTCCGCCCTCGACGGGGCCCTCGCGCGCGCCCGCGCCCGCGCCCTCTCGGTCGCGCTGCTGGCGGCCGAGTTCGACGTCGACGAAGAAGCCGACCTGCCGGCGCTGGCGGCGGCCACGCACGGCAGGGCCGACCTGGCGGCGACCGCGGCCGCACTGGCCGGGCTGCGCCGCGACGGAGCGGCGGCATGAGGCGGCTGCTGGGGTCCGTGATCGCCGGCTTCGCCACCGGCTCCGCCGTCGCCTTGCTGCTGACCGTGCTGCGAACCTTCGGGGGCGTCTCCCTCCCAGCGGAGCTGGTGGCCGACCGCGTCCTGCCGATGGTTCAGGTGGACGCTTTCCTCAACCTGCTAGCGCACATGGGGGGCCCCACCAAGGCCAAGGAGATGGCTTTCTGGGGCGGGCTGGCCGGGCTGGTGGCGGCAGGCGTGGCGGCGGCCCTGATCTGGGAGCTCCTGCGGCGGAGCCGCCGCGGCGGCCTGATCGCGACCGGCGCCCTCGTGGTCTTCACCGCGCTCGTCATCGCCCTTCTCTGGCCCGTGCTCAGCGCCAGCTACATCGGGCTCCCGCCGGCCTGGGCGACGGCGGCCACCGCCGTTGCCCTGCTGGGTGCCGTGACCCTGGCCGCCCTCTTCCTGCGCGTGCTGCAGCCGGCCGGGGCCGGCGCCGGCGTCGCGGTCGACGGCGGCCGCCGCGGGCTGCTCCTGACCGGGGCCGGGATCGCCATGCTGGCCGCCGCCGGCGGGCTGGCCGGCCGGCTCAACGCCGACTCCACCTTTCCCTACGACGGCACCCGCCTGCTGGTGCGGCGCGGCTCCCGCCAGCCGATCACGCCGGTGCCGGAGTTCTACACCGTGACCAAGAACCTGATCGATCCCGATGTGAACGCCGTCCTGTGGCGCCTGGAGGTGACGGGCGCGGTGAGCCGGCCTTACACGATCACGATCGACGAGCTTCGGGCCCTGGCTCCGCGGACCCAGGAGACCACGCTGGAATGCATCAGCAACGGCGTCGCCTACGGCCTGCTCAGCAATGCCCGCTGGACCGGGCCCACGCTGCGGCCACTGCTCGATCGGGCTCAGCTCGCACCCGGCGCGCGGATGGTGGAGCTCCTGGGGGTTGACGGCTACGTCTACCCCGTGCCGCTGGACCGGGCGCTGGCGGAGGAGGTGGTGGTTGCGCACTCCATGAACGGCCAGCCCCTGGTGCGCAAGCACGGCGCGCCGGCGCGGGCTGTCATCCCGGGCGCCTACGGCGAAGCCAGCGCCAAGTGGCTGACCCGGATCACGGTCCTGGATCACGACGAGGAGGGCTACTACGGCCGGCAGGGCTGGCGGGCCGGCTATGTGCAGACAACCTCGGTCATCGACGAACCGCTGCCCAACCAGGTCCTGACCGCCGGCACGACGGTGGCGCTGAAGGGCGTCGCCTTTGCGGGCGATCGCGGCGTGAGCGCGGTCGAGGTGAGCGCCGACGGCGGCCGCAGCTGGCTGCGGGCCCGCCTCGACTACGCGCCCTCGGCGACCGCCTGGGCGCTCTGGTCGGCGGAATGGACCCCGGCTCGTCAGGGCCCGGCGACCCTGACCGTGCGCGCCTACGACGGGTCCGGGGCGCTCCAGGAGGAGGCGCCGCGCGGCTTCGCTCCCAGCGGCGCCAGTGGGCGGCACCAGGTGGAGGTGCGCATTGCACCCTAGACGCTTCGCGCTGGTCACCGGCGGCGCGGGGCTGATCGGCTCCCACCTGGCGGACAGGCTCCTGGCCGAGGGCTGGCGCGTGCGGATCCTCGACAACCTGGAACCGCAGACGCACGGACGTTCCCGGCCCGCCTGGATCAACCCGGGCGCTGAATTCGTGCTCGGTGACGTCCGCGCACCGGCGACCTTGCTGGAGGCGCTGAGCGGCGTCGACCACGTCTTCCATCTCGCCGCCTATGGCGGCTACATGCCCGAGATCTCCAGGTTCGTGGAGGTCAACAGCCTCGGCACCGCGCGCCTGCTGGAGGCGATCCGCGATCACAACCTCCCGGTGCGCAAGGTCGTGATCGCCTCCTCGCAGGCCGTCTACATCGAGGGTGCCGTCGAGTGCCCGAAGCACGGGCTCCAGTTCCCGCCCCGCCGCCAAGACGGCGACCTGGCAGCCGGTCGCTTCGGCGTGCCCTGTCCGGTCTGCGGCCGGGCGGCCCGGTCGGTGCCGACCCCAGAGCGCGCGCCCACCGGGGGAGAGACCGTTTACGCCCTGACCAAGCTGGACCAGGAGCGGCTGGCGCTCACCTGGTCGCGACAGGTCGGAATCCCGGCTGTCGCACTCCGATTCGCCTGCACGTATGGCCCGCGGCAGTCGGTCGTCAACCCCTACACCGGCGTGATCGCGGTCTTCTGCACGCGGCTGCTCAACGGCCTGCCTCCCATCCTCTACGAGGACGGCGAGCAGACACGCGACCTGTGTCATGTCTGGGACATCGCCGGCGCTTGCCTGCTCGCCGCCGAGACCCAGCGCCTGGACGGGCTGGCGGCCAATGTCGGCAGCGGGGAGGCGACCTCGGTGCGTGGCCTGGCCGAGATGCTGGCCGAGCTGCTCGAGGTCCGCATCCCGCCCGAGGTGGCGGGCGCGTATCGCCCGGGTGAGATGCGCGCGCTGACGGCAGACACCGCGCTCGCCTGCTCCGCCGGCTTCTGGCCGACGGTGTCGCTGCCGGAGGGGCTGCGCACCTACGTCGAGTGGTTGGCGACCCAGGGCCCGGTGGCCGAGCGGTTCGCCGAGTCGCTGGCTCGCCTCCGCCGGCACCGCGTCGTGCACGCGGTGGCGTCGTGATGCGCGCACAGCTGGACGGCCTGGTGGCCGCTGGCCGCGTGACCGGCTACACGCTGGAGGAGGATGCGGGGTACCTGTACGCCGAGAACCCCACGCTCACCTACCGGATGTACGCGCAGGGCCCGGAGTCCCACCGCAACCTGGGCGAATTCGCGGCCGCCGTGGCTGAGCTGGGGCCGCGGATGCGGCTCTCGCGCGTGGAGGGAGTGGTCGCGGACGGCGGTCGCCTCTGGCGCTCCCGCCAGCTCTGCCTGACGGCAGAGTTCCCCGGTGAGCAGGGCCTGGCCGCCGCCGCCGACCTGGTCCACCGCCGCTTCACCGCGCTGCCCGGCGCCGCCGCCGGGTCCTGGCGCTTGCCCGACGTCCGGATGGTCGGCGGCCGGCCGCTCGGGACGGTGACCGCTTATGCGCACCACTGGGCCCACGCCGATGCCGACGCGGTGGTGCTCACCCTCGAGCCGGCTCCGCCGCTGCCCGGCGCGGTCACGCGCAGGCTGCGCATCCTGGAGTCATGGCTGGCGTTTCTGGAACGGCGCGAGGTCGCCGTGGCATCCTGACCGAGCGCACCGCGGACCTCGTCCTGGTGGTCGACGACGACCCCAAGATCGCGGGACTGGTCGAGGCCTACCTGAGGCGGGCGGGGTTCCGCACCGCCGTCGCCGAGGACGGCAAGACCGCGCTGCGAATGATCCACGAGCTGTCGCCGGCGCTGGTGGTCCTGGACCTCATGCTGCCCGAGCTCGACGGCCGCGAGGTGGCACGGGCCGCGCGCGAGCAAAGCGAGGTCTCGATCGTGATGCTGACCGCCCTGGGCGCGACCTCACAACGCGTGTTGGGACTGGAGCTCGGCGCCGACGACTATATCGCCAAGCCGTTCGCGCCCTCTGAGCTGGTCGCCCGGGTACGCTCCGTTCTCCGGCGGTCACGCCCCCTGCGGGCAGCGCACCCGGTGCGCCACGCCGACCTGGTCGTGGATCCGGCGCGGCGGACGGCGCGGGTCGGAGCCCGCGAGCTCGCGCTGACCACCGCCGAGTTCGACCTCCTGCACGTACTGGTGCGCGGGCGCGGCCGCGTGCTGACGCGCGCGGCGCTGACCGAAGCGATCGCGCGACCGGCGGCGCTGGACGGCATCCAGGACCGCAGCATCGACGTCTACGTGCGCCGGCTGCGGGCCAAGCTTGGCGACGACGCGCGGCATCCGCGCTATGTGCTGACCGTGCGCGGCGTCGGCTACCGGGTGGCGGGGACATGAGGCTGCGCTCGGTCGCCGCCCGCGCGGCCCTGGCCGCGATGCTGGTCTCGACGGTCGCCGTCGGGGTGGTGGCGATCGGGGTGCTGGTGATCGGCGCCTCCACATTCGGCCGCCTGATGGCGGAGCACGGCGCCTCGGCGGCGGTGTCGGGAGCGATGTTCAACGAATCCGTCACGCGTGTGCTCCTGGCGGCGGCCGCGCTCGCCATCGCCGGCTCCATCGTGCTGGCGATCGTGTTCGGTCGCATGATCGAACGCCCGCTGGACGAGGTGGCCCGGGCGGCGCGTCAGATCGCGGCCGGCAGCTATGACATTCGCGTCGGCCGCCCGGGCGCCCCCGAGCTCGCATCGGTGGCGGACTCCTTCAACCAGATGGCCGCCGGCCTCCGGGACCAGGAGCGGCAGCGGCGCGACCTGATCGAGAACTTCGCCCATGAGCTGCGGACGCCCCTGACCAACCTCCACGGCTATCTGGCCGGCCTCCGCGACAACGTGATCGAGCCCGGCCCCGAGGTCTTCGCCTCGCTTCAAGAAGAGGTCGCACGCTTGATGCGGCTGTCCAGGTCCCTGGACGCGTTGGCCGCCGGCATCGATCCTGAGCTGCGGCCCGAAGAGCTGGACCTGGTGCCCATCGTCAATGCCCTCCTCGAGCTGCACCGGCCGCGTCTCCAGCGGCACTCGCTGAGGGTGGAAGTCGACCTGCCGGGCCGGCTGGCCGTCCGGGCAGACCCCGACTCGGTTGCGCGGGTGATCGGCAACCTGCTCCAGAACGCCGCCCGCTACACCCCTGCGGGCGGCACCGTCTGGGTTCGGGCGGAGCAAGAGCGCGACTCCACCCTGGTCGCGGTGGCCAACACCGGCTCCGGCATCCCGCCCGAGGACCTTCCCCACGTCTTCGAGCGCTTCTATCGAGTCGAGAAGTCGCGCGCGACCGCGCACGGCGGTGCCGGGATCGGTCTCGCCATCGTCAAGGAGCTGGTCGAGGCAGTCGGTGGCCAGGTGGGCGCCGAATCCGGCGGCGGGGTGACTCGATTTTGGTTCCGGCTGCCCGCGTAGCCGCGGCGCGCTCGCGGTCGCCGGCCAGGCTGCGCGCATCTGCGCCTGCGTTCGCGGTCGCCGCCGGGGCGGTGGCGGCAGGCTTCTGGTACGGCTGGCTCCTGCTCAGGCGCGACGCCGCCCTGACCACCTTCGGCTATGACCAGGCCTTCTTCCAGCAGCTGGTCTGGAACCTGGACCACGGCCGCTGGTTCGTCTCCAGCTTCGATGCCGGCTCCTTCCTCGGCCTCCACTTCGAACCGCTGCTGGTGCTCCCGGCCGCGCTGGAGCTGGTGTGGCCGGATCCCCGGATGCTCAGTCTGCTGGCGGCGGCGTCGGTGGCCGGAATGGTGGCGACCGCGTTTGTCTACCTACGGGCTCTCACCGGCCGCCCGGCCCTGGCGGCCGCCCTGGCCCTCCCCCTGCCACTCTGGCCGGCGGTGCAGGAGTCGACCCGGGCCAACTTCCACCCCGAGACGATCGGCATCTGCGCGGCTCTGCTCGCGGGCGGGGCCGGGCTCGGCGGCCGGACCGCGCTGTGCTGGTGCCTGGCCGTGGTCGCGCTGGGGGCCAAGGAGGACCAGGCCTGGAACGTGCTGGTGGTCGGTCTCGCCTTGGCCGCCGTACCGACGCACCGGGTGCTGGGACGGCGGCTGGCCGTCTTCGCAATCGCGTGGGGCGTGATCGTGACCGGGGTCCTGATGCCGCTCCTCCGTCACGGCCACTACGTCGACACCGACACCTACTACAGGTGGCTGGCCTCCGCGTCGCCAGCGGCGGTGCTGCACGCGCTGGCCCTTCCGGCCGGCTGGCTGGCGGCACTGACAATGGTGGCCTGCGCCGCCGGGCTGCCGATGCTGCGGCCGGCCTGGCTCGCTCTCGCCCTGCCGCCGCTGCTGGCCGACCTGCTCAGCGCGCACGGACCGCAGCCCCTGCTCCATCTCCAGTACGCGCTGCCCTTGCTGGTCCCGCTGCTCACGGCGACCGCCATGGCCCTCCGTAGCTTTGGCGAAGCGCGCCTGCGGCTGGGGCCGGCGTTGCTGCTGGCGCCGGTTGTGCTCGGACTCGTGCTGGGGTCTCTGCCGCCCGCCTCCGGCAACCCGGATCGGATGGCCTTCCAGCGCCCACCGGCTCTGGCGCGGCTGGAGGCGTGCGTCGCGGTCCTGCCGCCGGACGCGCCGGTGGCCGCGGACGACCCGGTGATGGTGCGCCTGGCCTCACGGCCATCCGTTCACGAGCTGACGAGCGCAGGGCCGGACGACTACCTGGTCATCGACCGGGAGGCGGTGCTCCCCGCCTACGTCAAGACCGCCGCGAGAAATGCGGTGCTCGCCCAGACCGGACGCCCAGTGCTCTGCGACGACGGGCGCTTCCTGGTGCTCGGCGCCGGCGGCGCGTAGAACCCTTCGGGCGGGCCAACCGTCGAGCTGAGAGGCGCGCGGGCACCATGACTGCTGAGGCTTGCAGACCTCATGCGGTGGACAGATTCCCGACGGGGCTGCAAGCCAGGTCCGGGGTCGGGCCTCAGACGGCCACCCATCACGGAAGCCACCCCGTCAGCTGTGGAAACTCCGACGCAAGATCGTCGGAACGAAGGCCGCCGGACGTGCGCGGAACGCCCTGTCGGAACCGTCGTCCGGTGGCGGCGAGCGAGCCGGCAGCGCCTCGTCCGTGCGCCGCCGGCCCGATGAGCGCTCAGCCGACCGGCTGGAAATAGTTGTCGACGACGTAGCGCCCCACCTTGCGGCCGAGGCTCGAGCCCTGCAAGTCGGAGTTGCGGAAGTGGAAGCCGACGAGGACGCGCGCCCAGTCGACGTCCTTGACTACGTCGTGGAGGCGGTCATACGTGCGCGTCCGCACTGTCACGCCCGGCGCACGGCTGTCAAGCGTGAACGAGACCGTGTCAGTGCCGAAGAACGCATCCAGCGCCTCCACAACGGCAGTGCTGTGACAAGCATGTGCGGAGGGATACTCAGGGAAGTTCGGTGTCGTGCCGAGCGGCTTCCACGTCGGATCCACCCCCGCGATCGCTTGGTAAGGCCGCCAGAACCAGTAGTGGTACTTGGCGTCGAAGCAGGCGATCATGGCGTCGCCGCCGGCCACGTGCGCCATCGCTAGCATTCGGGCGGTCTGGACGAGATCAAGTCCGCTGCCGGCGGCCAGCTTGAGCATGGCGTCGTTCCACTGCCGGATATCGTGGTCAGTCCAGAACCGTGCCAGGTCGGTCTGTTCCGGCGTCCGGCTTGTGCTGTCGATGCGGCCCAGGTCCTTGACCTGGTTGAAGTCGTCCGCGTACTCCTGGCTCGTCAACGCGTTCGGGCCATCAGGGCGAAACTGCGAGCCGGTCTGAAGCGCGAGCGGGCGCATCCCGGGTAGGCAAAGGCCGAGCACGGGCGTCGGCGCGGGTTGCCAGACGCCCGGGGCAGGTGCGGGCAGGCCGAGATCGGTCAGGCTGGTGCCGCATCCACGGCCGTCGTTGGCGCGCCGCGCCAGGATGGCCTGCGCGGCCTCGTGCCCGACGGCGATTCCGTCTTGCTTTGCCACACCGTCCGGGATGGCGGCCAGGTAGGCCGTGTAGTCGTTATCGAGGATCGCCTGGTTGCCTCCCAGCTGTGGCTGCAGGCCTTTGAGAGTGTCGTAAGCCGCGGTCGCGATGGCGGCCTCGGGAGCTGCGTCCGCGGCCGCCGTCGGCGTTGGCACATACGGCTGGTAGCGGCCCTCGAGCGCCACCGCTGCGTCGTAGATCGCGAGGTGCGCGATGCCCATGTACACCGCCGCCTCGCCGGGGAACTTGTTGCCGAAGTTCTCCGAACCGAAGATCGCGCCCGGACCGGCCGGCACGATCGCACATCGTGCCTCAGTGCTCCAGAAGGCCACCGGTGTCGCCGCGGCGGGGAAATTTGCGATGGGCGCGCACTGGGTCGCCGGCGACGTTGCCTGGACAGGCGGCGCCGCACCGACGAAGCCAATCACCCCCAAGAGAGTGGCGAGAATGGCGGTGCGAACCTTCACTACTCCTCCTTTCCTGAGGGGATCGCCTCGACCACACGGAGCGGCGCCAGTCCGGCCCGTTGAGCGACCAGCGCCGCGTCTCGGGTCGACGGAGCCGCGAACGTGAAGAAGCAGATCTCGTCCTCAGGGACGTGGATCGATCCCTCGAAGCCGACGCCAATCCCTTCCCGCGTCATCGCCTCAGCGGCCGAGCGCGCCCGCAGATCTCGTGCCAGTCGCTCACCGGATGAGCCGCGGGCGAGGAACGTCTCGACCAGATAGCTCGGCATTGCGGCCGACGCTAGACGGCCGGGCTCAGCTTGAAATCGTGAGTTCCCCTGAACTTTGCTCGCCGGCCCGAAACGTTCGGGCCAGCTCGACTCGCGAACGCACGCCGAGCTTGTCGTACACGTGGGAGAGGTGCGTGACCACCGTCGGCTCGCGGAGGAACAGCGCCACGGCGACCTCCCGGTTCGTCCGGCCCTGGGCGACCAGCGCCGCGACTCGGCGCTCAGCCGCGGTCAGCCCAGGCTCGCGTGTGCGCCCGCCGATCCGGCCGAGCTCCGCGCGCGCCGTCGCCGCCCATCCTGCGGCGCCGATGGTCTCGAATGCTTCCAACGCCGCCTCGATCGCCTCGCGAGCCGCGCGTTTCTTTCGGGAGCGGCGCGCGACGATACCGAGCGCCAGCAGCGTCCTGCCCCGGCCGAATGGATCGCCAACCGCCTCATGAAGTCCGATCGCCTGCCTCAGCAGCGTCTGTGCTGCCTCGACATCGCCACGGGCCGCCGCGACGATCCCTCGGCAGCGAGCTACCTGGGCGAGCACCCGCTCGCGGGCAAGGCGTGCCGCGTCCGCCTCCCACATGTCGAGCAGATCGACGGCATCGCCGATCCGGCCCACCTCGAGCAGCACCTCGGCGTGCTCACCGCGCCACCAGAAGTCACTCGGATCGCGAACGCCTGCGCTGTATCTCGCTCGTTCGGCAGCGGCGAAGTGTGCGACGGCATCTGCGGGCTTCCCGCTCCAGGCATCGACCAGCCCCAGAACGGCCTCCTCCGGCGAGGAGCACAGGCTGCGCGTGGGTGAGGTCGCGGCTGCGCTCGGCCAGCTCGCGCGCTCGATCGAGCTCGCCGACGTGGGCGGCTATGCGTGCGACCACCCAGAGGGCAAGAGGATCCTCTTGGTCGCCGACCGCGTACTGGCGCTTGATCTCCCGCTGCCGATCGGCATAGTCAGCCGCCAGCCGGAACCTGCCCGCTGCGAGCTCGAGAACGCTCAGGTACCAGAGGGCATCGGCACTCCTCAGCTCATCTCGCTCGCTGAGCTCCTGGTGCAAGCCCTCGAGGAGCCTGCGAGCCCGATCGAGTCGGCCCGACCAGATGAGGGTGTAGGCGAGGACAAAACCCAGGTCCAAGCGCACCTGAGGCTGGCCGACCGCGCCGGCGAGGTTGTATGCCTCTTCGACCAACTCGAGCGCGTCCGGCTCGGCGCGGTTGAAACGAAGGAAACCGAGCGTGGCGAGCACGCGAGCGAGTAAGGCGTGGTCGCCGATTTGCTGCGCCAGCTCCAGCGCCGCGCGAGCGTGCTGCTCGGCGGCGGCGAACCCTTCGGTTCGACGAACCTCCCACCCCAGCCATTGCTGAATCGAGGCCTCCAGGGCAGGATCCGAGTCGGCCTCGGCAAGTGCCTCGCGGCGGAGCGCGATCGCGCGCTCGATATCCGCGCTCTGCGCGACATCGCTGAGGAGGACAAGCACTTCCGCGCGCCATCGGCCTTTCGCGGTGGTCGTCAACAGCTGCTCAGCTTCTGAGCGGGCACGGCGCCGATCGCCGGCCAGCATGTTCATGCGTGCCGCCGTGACCGCGCGGCGGTGATGGTCATCGCCGCCAGGGGGCGTCAGGCGCAACGCGTGCTCGGCCAGCTCCGCAGCTGTGATGCTGGCTCCCCTGCTCGCCGCGATCGTGATCGCCGCGTCGACCTCTGCAGCGACCGCCGAATCGGACTCGCTCGACGCGAGCGCGAGGTGCCGTGCTCGCGCGAGCGGATCGTTGACAGCCTCGGCGAGACGCCGATGCGCGTGTGCACGGGCGTCGCCCGTCAGCCCTTGGTAAAGGACCGACGCGAGCAATGGGTGCGTGAAGCGCACCAAATCTTCTGTCTGCTCGATCACTCGTGCCTCGAAGGCTGGCGCGAGCGAGTCGCCCGCGACGCCGGCTGCGGTGAGCGCCGCGAGTGAGAGACGGCCGCCGGCCGCCGCGAACGACAACGCTTCGCGAGTCGCTGGACTCAATTCGCGGAGCCGAAGGGCCACGAGCCGCTCCAGGCTCTCCGGTATGCGGAGCGGCAGCGCGGGATCGGCCTCGGTGCCGGGGGCGCCAAGGCCGCGTGCGAGCTCGAGTGCGTAGAAGGGGTTTCCGCCCGAGGTCTCGTGCAGGCGGACGAGCGTGGGGCGCGGCAAAGTGCGTCCGAAACGGGTCTGGAGAAGCTGATGAGTGGCGCCCATGCTCAAAGGCCCAACAGACAACCGCTCGAATCGCGCGCCGTCCAGTCCCTTCTCGATCGCCGACACGGGCAGCCCGGTGCCCTCGCGCCGGGTGAGCACAAGGACAAGATTCTCGTCGCGCAAACGCCGCAGCGCGAACGCGAGCGCGCCTGCCGATGCGTCGTCGAGCCACTGCACGTCGTCGATGGCGAGGAGAAGGCGTCGATCTCGTGCCAGCGAGTGCAGGGCGTCGCGAGCCGCGACGCCGAGGGCTCGCGGATCGATCGTGTCTCCCGCTGGTGCTTCTTTTCTTAGGAGCGTGAATTCGAGCACGCGCCTCCGAGGCGCAGCCAGCGCGGGAAGCACGTCGTCGAGCACGTCCTCGAACAGGTCGCCCAGCCCTACATGAGCGAGTAGGCGCTCAGCCTCTGCCAGTTCCGCCGATAGAACCCGATAGCCTCGGTCTCGTGCTGCCATGACCGTCGTGAGCCAGAGCGTGGACTTGCCGATACCCGCCTCGCCCTCGAGCACGAGCCCGGCGAGCCCCTCGACCGCCCGATCGAGGAACCCGTGGATCACCTCGAGCTCTCGCTTGCGTCCGAGGATCTCGCCTGCCATGGCTCCGACCAATCCTGCCAGCTCAAGCGCCGTTCTGACAGCCTCGCCCTGAATTAGTGCCAAACGCAATGCTGGACCAGTTCTCGTCCTTCTGGCGCTCTCGGGCGCTCGCTGCTACCCGGTTATTGACAACTGCCTCGCGCCCCGCTCCGGCCCTTCGGCTCCGAATCGTCAAAGCGCTGGTTCGATCGTGTGCAGTTGGAGAATTGTGATCTCGGCGCTCTTCGGGGATGGGAATCCGTCCGAGATGAGGGTGTTCTCAAACTCATCACTCGACCAGCGGCTTCGGATCGACTCCTCGGAATCCCAGACGCCAATGATGTCTAGGGCATCATTCCCGACTGCACAGTGATGCCGCAGTTCGCCAAACCGACTCGCGCCTCCATGGCTAACGATCCGAGCATGCGCCCGGTCGTACGCCTCCCTTAACCGATCAACGTCGCCTACAGAGCGCGCAATCAACATGGCCGCCACTTCTGCTCTCCTTGGTGAATACGAGGATTGGGCACCGCCTGTCGCTCCGGAACGGCGTGGGTCGCAACGGCGCCGCTGCCGCGCCTTCTCATTGCGCGGAGGATCGTCGGCAGCTGGCTGGCGCCACGTTGCATCGCCTCGGCACACGCTGGGTGGCTACACGCTCAGCGTGACGTCAACGAAGGTGACCCTGGTGGTCTGACCCGTCTCAGTGCGCGGCGGCGTGCCCCGCCGCGCGCTCGTGGTTGAACCAGCCCCAGGGCCCGGTGGCGCTCCCGGTGCGCAAGAGAGCGACCCGGTGACGTCGCGCCGCGCCGTGGCTGGTGCGCGATTAGCATGCCCGTCTCACGCGACCCGGCGCGAAGGCACATTGGAAAGATTCATCGACTCGATGACCACACGCACACAACAATTCCGGATCAAGGGGCTTTGGCTCGGGCTAACATTCGTTTGAGTTCATCACCGGTTCTCGCTGCTGGGGGCCAAGGGGTCGCGGGTTCAAATCCCGCCTCCCCGACCAGTTTTCCTATTTAGAATTGTCGTCTGATTCCTTCCGGCTGCGACTGGGGGCACAGCCGTGTCACAGATCTCCTGAACATCCCGAGCCGACAGCGGTCTGAACTCGGTAGCGACCATTGCTGGCGCGGAATATCAAGCGGCCTGGTGGCGGCGGGCCACCCACTTCGCCGCGGTCCTGCTGGTTCGAGCCAAGACAGCTTGAGCACCGGATAATCGCCGTCGATGGCCGATCTCTCGACCGATACGCCTCTGAAGGCTTCTGTCCGAAGTGCCCTGCCCGCCCAGCTGACCAGCTTCATCGGACGCGAACGAGAGCTGGCCGAGGCGAGACGCCTCCTCAGCAACACACGACTGCTCACGCTCACCGGTCCCGGCGGCAGTGGTAAGACTCGGCTGAGTCTGAAGCTAGCGGCTGAGGAGGAGCCTCGTTTCTCAGCTGGCGCACACTTCGTATCTCTGGTTCCGATCAAGGATCCCGAGTTGGTGGCGGCATCGACAGTTGAATCCCTGGGATTGCCAAGTTCGGGCCCGGGATCTCCTTTGAACCGGCTGATCGATCACCTACGCGACAAGCAGCTGCTATTGGTTTTAGACAACTTCGAGCATCTGCTGCCCGCGGCCACGATGGTCACCCAGATGCTGAAGGAGTGCGCCGACCTGCGCATCGTGGTCAGCAGCCGGGCGCCGCTCAAGATCAGCGGTGAGCAGGAACTGCCGATTCCGCCCATGCGCCTTCCGGACAGCGAGGGGGATGCGGCAGGGTGTGAATCGGTTCAACTCTTTGTCGAGCGCGCAAGAGAGCTGTCGCCGGGCTTCTCACTGGACGCGTCCAATCGAGCCGCCATCTGCGAGGTCGTGCGCCGTCTCGATGGGCTCCCCCTCGCGGTTGAACTGGCGGCGGCGCGGATTCGGGTGCTCACACCCGAGGAGCTGAGCGGCCGGCTCGGACACTCATTGGGACTGCTGGTCGGGCGTCATCGCGACGTACATGAACGGCAGCGGACGCTGCGAAACACGATCGCCTGGAGCTACGACCTGTTGCGTCCAGACGCCAAACGACTCCTCGCGGTCTGCTCCGTATTCCGGGGCGGCGCGACGCTGGATATGATCGAGAAGGTAAGCGGCGCCCCGGCACTGGACCTCCTCGACGAGCTGGTCGACCAGAACCTGCTGCGTCCGGCGCCGCGGTTTGTGATGCTCGAAACCATTCGCGAGTTCGCGCAGGAGCGCCTGGACGTGATGACGGAAGCGCGCCAGATCCGCGATGTGCATGCCAGCGCCTACGCCGCTCTGGCACGGCAGGGTGTCTCCATGCTCATCGGTTCGGAGCAGGGACCATGGCTCGAACGGCTCCGGATGGAGCACAACAACATCCGGGCGGCGCTCGACCATCTGGGGGAGCACACTCCGAAGGAGGCTCTGGCGCTGGCCATCGCCCTGGCGGACTTCTGGCTGCCTTTCGGTTATGACTATGCCGCCGAGGGCAAGCGACGGCTTTCCGCTCTCGTCGACAAGGTTGATCCCGACTCGGCTGAACGCGCCGCGGGCCTGGCCGAGCTGGCCGACCTGGAGGTGAACCAAGGCGAGTATCAATCCGCTCAGGCTCACGCGCAGCAGGCACTGGATCTCAACCGCGCGCTGGGCGATCGCAGGGTCGACGGCCGTGCGTCGGTCTACTTGGGCCGGGCGCTCATGTCGAGCGGCCAGCCAGGGGCCGCGCGACCCCTCCTCGAGCACGGATTGGAGGTGCTGACTTCAATTCAAGACCACCATGCTGCTGCCATGGCGGCAAGCTTCTGCGGGCTGAGCGCGCTCTTCAGCGGTCGGGTCGACGAGGCGATCACACTTCTGCGCCGCGCGATCGAAATGTGCGAAGAGATCGGCTACCACTCGATGGGCATGCGAATCACCCAGCAGCTGGGCTGCGCGCTCGTCCAGAAAGGGGATCTTGCTGGTGCCCGGCGCGCCCTGACCGAAGGCATAGCCTTCTCGCGCGGCACGGGCGAGACATTCGTCATTGGTGTCGGCCTGATGGGGTTCGCCGGTCTGGCGGCGAAGACCGGCCGGCCGAGGCTTGGGTTGCGGCTCGCGGGTGCTGCCGAGGGCTTCAGCGCCGCGAACCAGTTCACTCTGCCTGCTTCTCTGAAGGCGATGATGGAGCGCTGGCTCGAGCCCGCTGCGCAGAAGTTTGGCGCCCAAACCGCCCGAATCCGAGACGAAGGTCGGACGATCAACGTGGATGAGGCGATACGGGTGGCGCTTGAGAACCCTCCGGAGGCCCGGCGCGCGGGGCCGGCTCAGGTCCTGACCAAGCGGGAGTTCGAGGTGGCGTCGCTCGTGGCCGAGGGTCTCACCAATCGCGAGGTTGCGGGCCGGCTGCATCTCTCGGTGCGGACGGTCGATGTTCATCTCGACCATGTATTGACGAAGCTCGGCTTCCACAACCGCTCCCAGCTGGTGGCGTGGGCCTACGAGGAAAAGATCCTGCCGAAAAATACGTAGCGCCTAGGTAGTTCTTCGGAAGACGCGGGTTCGTCGCCGGGCGATCCTGACGCTCATGAACAAGAGCGTACGGTCCGCAGGGTCGGATTGCCAGGTGTTGGTCGTCGGCGCGGGACCCGCCGGTCTCACGCTCGCTTCGGAGCTGCTCGCCGAGGGTCTCTCGACGCGGATCATCGAGAGGCGCGATGGAGCCGTGCTCCAATCACAAGCACTCGCGATGCATCCCCGATCGCTCGAACTGTTCGATGCGAGAGGCATCGCGGAAAGGCTGATTGCCAGAGGCGGGCCGATCCGAAGGATGCACATGTACGTCGACGGCAAGCGGCTCGTGACCATGAATTTCCGTCACAACGGCTCGTGGTTCGGATACGGGCTCAGCATCCCTCAGCGAGAAACGGAGCTCGTGCTGCGCGACCAGATCGCCGAGCTGGATGGACGGGTCGAGGGGCGCACGGAGCTGCTGGACTTCGAACAGGACGAAGATCGTGTGTCGGCCAGGATCAAGTCCGGCTCGGGCGAAATCGAAATTGTTCGCTGCGAGTACCTGGTCGGATGCGACGGCGCGCACAGCGTGGTGCGTCACCGACTTGGCTTGAAATTCGACGGCCAGCCGTATCCGCAGCAGTGGCTGATGGCGGACGTGCGGCTGGACTGGGCTCTGTCCTCCGAAGAGGCACACAGCTTCTTTCGCTCCGACGGCGCGTCGCTCGCGCTGCTTCCGCTGCCGGATAACTGGTGGCGGGTCGTGTTGCCCTTCGCTGGGGAGCGCGGCACTGAGGACCCGACCCTGGACGAGCTCCAGTGGTTGGTCGACCAGCGCGCCCCCCGGAGGGTCACGCTCTCGAATCCGAAGTGGACCACCAACTTCCGGTGCCAGCTTCGTTCGACGGACACCTACCGCGTCGGCCGAGTACTTCTCGCTGGTGACGCTGCACACATCCACAGTCCGGCCGGCGGACAAGGAATGAACACGGGGATGCAGGATGCGTTCAACCTGGCCTGGAAGCTCGCGCTGGTGGTGAACGGATCGTCACCCGACTGGCTGCTCGACACCTACCAGGAGGAACGGCTACCCGTCGCCGAAGGAGTGCTGCACTTCACAGACGACATCGTCCGCATGGCGCGCATAACCAATCCCATCAAGCGGACAGTGCGCGACATCGTCGTGCCGCTCGCGTCACGCCTGCCTAGAATCCAGCGCCGAGCGGCGCGGCGCCTGGGCCAGCTGCACGTGTCGTACCGCGAAAGCCGGCTGAGCCATGGCGACTCCAGCGGTGACAGGGTGCCCGACATGCCGGTTCGTGACGGGCATGGCACGCTCCGCCTCTACGAAGCGCTGCGCTCGCACCGCCACGTGCTCGTCGCCGGGACAATGGCCGCCACATCTCAGCTCGAGCCGTACCGCGAATTCATCGATGTCGTCGCGGGCAAGACCCACGAAGCGATCCTGATCAGGCCCGACGGTTACATCGCCGCTCGAGGCAGCCACGTCTTCGATTACCTGGTGGAAGTCTTTCCGTCGAAGGCGGCCGTGGCCGCACCTGAACTGACAAAGGAGGTTGCGTGAGATGAGCGTCACCGAGATAGTAGGACCTGCCGTGTTGGGTCCCGAAGATGGGAAGAGGGTGGTCCCGCTCCCTGGCTCGCCCATCGTCTTCAAGACATGGGGCAAACGGCCCGATGGCGATTATGACTTCGCCGAATTCACGCTGGTCCCCGGGCAGGAAGGCCCGAAGACGCATCGCCATACCACGCACGAAGAGCTCTTCTACGTGCTCGAAGGCGAGCTCGAAATGCTGATCGCAGACCGGTCCGTTGTCCTCGGGCCAGGTTCGGCAGCGTTCGTGCCCACTGGTACGGTGCATGCCTTCCGCAACTCCGGAGCGGTTCAGGTCCGGTTTCTGCTCGTCGTCACGCCCTCTGGGCTGCACAGATATTTCGAGCAAATACAAGAGTTGAGGGAGGCGGGGAACCTCAATCCATCGACGATGACCGAGCTACGGCTGACGTACGACACCGAGGAGGTGGAGGCCGGTTGGGCCGGCGGCAACGCAACGTGAGCGGTAGCGCGATTCAGCCTCCCGTCCCTAGCCGAGCCCTCGGTGATCCACACCCAAAGCGACCCTTCGAATACACCCGGCGATTCGGATAATGGGAACTTGTATTCGCCGCGAAGGAGTCGAGCAGACGGGTCGCCCATCGCCGCGAGGATCGCGGCCGCGCGGTGAAGATGCATCGCCGGGCGGGCCGAACTTATGGCCGCCGCCCGCCGTTACCGGCGCAGGAATCGGACGTGCGTCACCGAGGCAGAGCTGACCATCTCGACGTTCTCGTAGCCGACCGGTCCGCCGTCCAGACCGTGAAACAGACGCTCGCCGCCCCCGAGGAAGATGGGCACGATCGCCAGGTGCAGCTCGTCGATGAGACGGGCGCGCAAGTACTGCTGGATCGTCGCCACGCCGCCCCCCAGGCGCACGTCGGCGCCGCCCGCGGCCTCGAACGCCCGCGACAGCGCCGCCTCGATCCCGTCCGTGACGAAGTTGAACGTCGTCCCGCCCTGCATCACCAAAGGCGGCCGTGAATGGCGCGTCAGCACAAACACCGGGTGGTTGTACGGCGGTTGGTCCCCCCACCAACCCTTCCATTCCTCGTCGGGCCACGGTCCGCGGACCGGGCCGAACATGTTGCGCCCCATCATGGTGGCGCCGATGCCGGTGTCGCCCGCGACCAGGAACCGCTCGTCGATGCCCTCCTCGCCGCCCTCCTCGCCGATCATGCGACGGCCGTAACGGGTCGCGAAGACCCACTCGTGCAGCCGCTGCCCGCCGGCGCCGAGCGGGTCTTCACGGCTCTGCGACGGCCCCGCGCCGTACCCGTCGACGGAGATCGCGAAGTTATGGACGCGCAGTTTCGGCATCGCAATTCACCTTAACCTTCAGTGGACCGACAGCCCAGGTTTGGACGCAAGTCGGGAACAAGCCCTGATCACTCGCGCACGCGGCACGATTTCCCGTTTGGAGTGGAGTGTCTTGGCTGGACAAGGGCGCCGGCGAAACCCCTCGATCTCAGTGCCTTCGTCGCCCGCCGGCGTCTCCTCAGCCGCCAGGCTCTGCGCTTTGGGCGTGGTGGTCGCGAAGCCGTCCGATAAGGTTCGCGCGCTGAGTGCCGCTCCAGTGGCGGCGTCGAGCGGTGTGCCATTGGCGTAGTCAGGGACCGTCTGGGAGCTCAGGGGGTCACTTCGATGTTGAGACCGTGCTCTCGCCGTGACCCCTGATCCCCCTCAAGGCCCACTTCGTCCGCAACCGGGCCAAGGTTGAGATTGGGCTCGGCCGCGGCAAGCGCCAGTACGACAAGCGGGAGGCGCTGGCGGAAGCCGACGCCACGCGCGAGATGGCCCGGGCCCTCGCTGCGGCTGAGTCTTGACAGCCACGTCGATTTAGAGAACTATATTGACTATAGGTCACTATTTCTAATCAGGAGGTAGAGCGGTGGCGGTGAAAGGGCAGGTCCTCGACGACGGTGCCGAGAAGATGGAATTCCTGGCCACGGCGGCGGACACCGGGGGCGAGCTCGTCTCGGTGCGGATGACGGCGGCTGCCGGACGGCCGGCGCCGCCGGAGCACGAACACCCGAAGCTGGAGGAGCGGTTCCGGGTCGAGCGGGGCCGGCTCGGCTACGTCAACGGCCGTGAGAGCCGGACCGCCGAGCCGGGTGAAGTCGTTGTGATCCCTCCTGGCACCCGGCACACCTTCTGGAACGCCGGCGAGGAGCCGCTGGTCGTGCTGGCCGAGGTCCGGCCCGCGCTGCGGTTCGAAGACTTCGCGGAGAGCATCCACGTCCTCATCCGAGCCGGCCGGATCACGGCCGGCCGGCCCCCACGCAACCCGTTTCCTCTAGCGGTGATCGCCGACGCCTACCGGGACGAGTGGCGGCTCAGCGCGATGCCGCCGACGGTGCGGGGCCTGCTGCCGCTCCTGGCATGGGTCGGCCGCCGGCTGGGCTATCGCGCCTATTACCCGGACTCGGTTGGCGCGCCGGCCATATAGCTCGCCGGTCCGGGCTCGGCAAGCGGAGACGACGCGCGCCGGCATCGTGGCGGCCGCCCGCCGCGAGTTCGAACTCCGTGGCTACCTCGAGACCACCATCGAAGCGGTCGCGGCTTCGGCCGGCGTTTCAGCGCCGACCGTCTACGCCAACTTCCGTTCCAAAGCGGGTCTTCTGTCCGAGTTGCTCCGCAACGCCGGTGGCGACGCCGACATCCGAGGCCTGGCTGCCGAGGCAATGGCCGACGCCGAACCCGCCTCTCGGGTCGCCTCGGCGGCGCGCATCGTGCGCACGATCATGGAACGCGAGGCCGGGCTGCTCCAGGTGCTGGCGGACGCAGGCCGCGGTCGCGCCGAGCTGGATGCCGCGTGGCGGCAGGTGCACGACCAGCAGCGGTCGGCCCTCCGCGGCGTCCTGGCCGGGCTCAAGCTGCGTGCCCACCTCGACCTGGACGGCGCCGTCGACGTGTTCGTGGCTCTCGCCTGTCCCGAAAGTTACCAGCTGCTCGTCGGGGAGCGGGGCTGGACGCCGGCCCGCTGGGAGCTCTGGCTCGGCGAGGCAGCGGTCGGGCTCCTGCTCAGGCCGCCAGGTTGATCCCGATCGCCGCCAGGCGCTGGTTCAGCGAGCTCAACGCGTACTCCATCACCTCGTCCTGGCTGCGGCCGAAGTCGGTGCAGTAGCGTTGGTCGCCGAGTAGGTCCGCAGCTCATCGAGAACCGACGTACCAGAGCCGCGAGAGCGGTTCAAACAGTGGCGTGCCCAGACGAAGGGCCAAACGACCGGCGGGTGTGAGTCCCGCCCCGGCAAGCCGCCAGAGGAGCCGGGAAGCGAATTCTCCGGCGTCGGGTGAGAGCCCGGCGTTGAAGCGGGAAGGAGCGGAGCTGCAGGCCGTAATGAACATGAACTCGGCCGCGTCGAAAGAACCACCCGTGAGGGACCGAGAGGGCCGAGCCTGGCACTATTGGGCGAAGGCAGCAGTCCGGGCTCTGGATTCTGGAGCAGCCCGGAACCTCTCCGGCGTAAGTGAGACGGCATGCAGCGAAGGCCGGTTGGTCAACTGGGGAGACCCTCCCGCACCCGACGGCGAGATCGACGGCCGCGGAAGCAGGCACCGGTATAAGGCCAAAACCGAAAGCCGGGGCGGTGCGGAGGCAGTCGGAGCGGGGCATAGTACCGAGGATCGTCGAGACAACAGAACTCGGCGTAGGGAAGGCCCCGCACTTCGGTGACGCGCAAGCTGCAAGGGACGGGTGAGGGCATGGCTTCGGCCAACCACCCCGTTGACAAAGTCCGTGCACTTCAGCGGGCGCTTTACGTGGCGGCGAAGCAGCAACGCCAAAGGAGGTTCCATGTCCTCTACGACCGGATAGCTCGGCCGGATGTGCTGCAACGGGCCTGGGAGCAGGTCCGCGGCAACAAGGGCGCCGCCGGCATCGACGGCGAGACCCTGGAGGCCATCGAGGCCTACGGCGTGGAGCGGATGCTGACGGAGCTGCGCGCTTACGGATGACCTCCAACGCGTGGATGGCCGCCCGCTTGGGCCTGAACCCGAATGAACACGGCAGGAAGCTGGCTTCGAAGATCGGCTCCAACACTGATCACGGCCCCGCGCGACCGGCGGAAGTGGCCCATGGAAGCACTGGTGAAAGAGCTCAATCCGGTTCTGCGAGGCTGGGGCAACTACTTCCGTTGGGGAAACTCGACGCGAAAGTTCACCCAGGTCGACAGCTACGTCCACGAGCGTCTCGCGCTGTACGACAGCAAGAAGCGAGATCGCTCAGGGCGGCGCTGGGGAAAGGTGCACAGCTACGCCTGGTTCAAGGGCATCGGGTTGCACCAACTCTCTGGGTCGGTCCGTTATGGCACTGCTGCGACAGCGGCGACGTGAACACCGTCGGAGAGCCGTGTGAGGGAAAACCTCACGCACGGTTCGATGAGGGGCGGCTGGCGAGGCTGCCAGGCCGGACCAGTCGCCTACTCTCCTCCCGTTCCCGACACGGCCTCCCCGACCATAGACCCTCAGCCGCCCTCCGAAGCACGGTTTTCAGCCCCATTCCCACGGGATCTCAGCGGTCACCGGCGAAGCCGGGGTCGCCATATATCCCACCCTGGACACCCAGGTGCTCGCTGGGATCAGCGCCGACCTCGCTCGCATACCGTTCTGCGTCGTCTTGAGGCCGGTAGCCCAGAGCCGCCGCCGCCGCCTGGTCCCACCAAGCGCGCCGGTTGGCTGAGATGCCATAGACCACCGCGTACCTGAGCGGGGCTTCCAGGCAGGCTCGAAACAGGGCCACGCCGTCGCGGTGTGACAGCCAGGTGGACAGATGTCGGGAGTCACGCGGGCGCTCCAGGAAGCTGCCGATCCTGACACAGGCCACCTCCAGGCCCCACTTATCGGCATACAGCCGGCCCAGCCCTTCGCCGAACGCCTTGCTCACCCCGTAGTAGCTGTCCGGCCGCACCGGGTCGTCGACGCCGACTGGCTGGGATCGCGGGTACATGCCGACGACATGGTTGCTGCTCGCGAACACGACCCGCGAGACACCCCGCCTGCGGGCGGCCTCATAGACGTTGTAGGTGCCCCGCAGGTTGTGATCGAGGATGCTCTCGAAGGCGGCCTCGGTCGGGATGGCGCCGAGATGTATGACCTTCGCCACGCCTTCGAAGGCCCGCTCCGTGGCGCCCAGGTCCCGCACGTCGAGGACCTCGATCCCGTCGCCGGGCCTGATGTCGAGGAGCCGGAGCCCCGGACCCAGCTCGCGGGCGAGCACTTGTCCGATCTCGCCGCCGGCACCGGTGATGGCGATCAGAGAGCGGCCGGTCAGCCTTTGATCGATCCCGCGGCCAGGCCGGCGACGATGTAGCGCTGCACCAGCAGGAAGAGGATCACCGCCGGTACCGCGACCACCAGACTCGCCGCCATGAGCAAGTTCCAGAAGGGGATGGCGAAGCTCTCAGACACGTAGTACTGGAGTCCTGGCCCAAGCGTCTTGGTCTGCGGCGAGGTGAGGACGGATGCGAACAGTATGTCGTTCCAGGCCAGCAGAAATGAGAAGACGAAGGTGACCACCAGGCCCGGGATCGAGAGGGGCAGCGTCACGTGTCGCAAGACCGCGGAGCGCGTGGCGCCGTCGACCATCGCCTGCTCCTCGAGCTCGACGGGTAGGCTCCTGATGTAGACGCTCAACATCCAGATCGAAAACGGCAGGGCGAACGTCATGTAGGTCAGGATCAGTCCCCAGTAGGTCCCCACGATGCGGATCTCGGTCGCGTGCTGGACGATGATGTAGAGCACGAACAGCGGCAGCAGCAGCAGGATCCCCGGCACCGTGTAGGTCGCCAGCAGCGAGATGCGAAAGACGTTCCGGAACCGGAACCGGAACCGCGCTATGACATAGCCCGCGCCCAGTGCCAGCACCGAGGAGAGGACTCCCGTGATCGTCGCCACCACCAGGCTGTTGCGCAAATACAGGCCCAGGCTTACGTCCTGCCAGATGCGCGCGAAGTTGTCCCAGTGCGGCCGCTGGGGCAGGATGTCGCCGGAGCCGGCGCCAGCGTCCGACTGGAGCGCGATCAGGCCCATGTACAGGAAGGGCAGCAGGACGAACACGATGTAGGCGAACGCCAGCGCGTGGCGCAAGGCTCCGCCCCCTCCCCGAAGCTGCCCGCGGCGGGCCGCGACCACAGCCATCAGTCCGTGTCCCCGACGCGCGCAGCGCGCAAATAGAGCACGGCCGGTGTGAGCATGATGACCAGCGCGACCACCGACATCGCCGCCCCGAGGCCGAAGTTGAAGGTGATGAACGAGTTCACGTATATGTTCAGCGGCAGCACGTTCACCTCATCCGGCGGGGTCGGCCCGAACATGACGTAAGGCAGCGCGAAGTTGTTGAAGTGGTTGATCGTCGAGAGTGCGATCGCCAGCCCCAAGGTGGGCATGATCAGGGGCAGCGTCAGGTAGCGGAAAGCCCGGATCGCCGAGGCACCATCGATGGTGGCGGCGTCGTACAGGTCGCCGGGGATGGTCTGCAGCGCGGCCAGTGCCATCAGATAAATGAAGGGCCAGGACGCCCAGACATCGGCCAGGATCAGCGCCCACAGTGAGCGCGGGCCGATCAGCCAGAAGGTGTCGCGTGAAGCCAGATGCGCCGCCGCCAGCAGCTGGTCGGCGGCGCCGCTCCCGTTCATGAAGACGAGCCGCCAGAGGATCCCGTTGACGAAGGTGGGAAGGATGTAGGGGAGCAGCACGACCGCGCGGAAGAAGGCGCGCCCGCGCAGCCGGCTGTGGAAGAGGAGTGCGGCGCCCACGCCCAGCGGCAGGATGAGCACCGTGGTGGCGACGGAGAAGACGACGCTGGCCTTGATCGAGGTGTAGAACGACTCCGCCAGAGGGCCCTTGGGGCTCAGGCCGTCGACGTAGTGCTTCAACCCGACGAACGGCGCGTGCGCCCAGTCGCCGATGGTGTTCTGGTTGAGGCCGGTGAAGCTGATGTAGAAGGCGAACACCATGGGCAGGAACACGATCAGTGCCAGCAGGACCAGGCTGGGCGCCATCAGCCAGTACGGCACTCGCATCGCGGAGCGATGTCGTGCGCGCCCGGTGACCCCGGTGCGGGCAGCCGCGACCGTGTCCACTAGAGGGTAGCCTGCAGCTCCTGGTTGACCTGCGTCAGCTCACTCTTTAGGTCGTCCATCGAGTAGGAGCCCGTGAGCCCGATCTGGGCTGCGATCTTGTTGATCGCCTTGCCGACCTCGACCTCGAGCGGGCCCCAGGAACCGAAGAAGGGCGTCGGGTAAGCCTTGAGCTCGGCGTCATAGAGCGCCGCCCATGGCCCGGCCTTGGCGTCCGGATATTTGGTGAAGGTTTCCAGCACCACCGGCTGCTGCGCGCGCAGCTTGAAGTACTGGTACTGGATGTCGGGGCTGACCACCACCTTGATCAGATTGAGAGCCAGCTCCGGGTTCTTGCTGTATTTGAAGATCGTCCAGTACTGACCGGAGACGAACCCCTGCGCCGGCTTGCCGCCAGGGGGCAGGGACGACATTCCGTAAGGCACGGTCGGGCCCAGCGTGAACTCGTACTGGCCGGCGACGGGTGAGCTGTCCCAGGTGACGACCCCGCCGGGGCCGGTCATGACCTGCATCCCGATCTTGCCAGTCGCGAAGGCGCGGACTTCGTCGGCGCCCTTGAAGGTCGCGAACTGCCGTGACGCGATCTTGTATTTCGCCATCCAGTCCAGCCAGAAGGCGCACGCCTGCACCGATTCCTTGGAATCGAGCAGGCCCTTCTTGCCCGTCGAGTCCATGAGCTGGCCGCCCATCTGGGTCACGAACAGCCAGATCTTGTGCCAGGGGTCGAAGCCGTCCGCCGGAGCCATGGAGACGCCCCACTGGTCACTTCCGTTGGTCATCTCCTTGGCGGCGTCCACGAACTCGCTCCACGTCTTCGGTGGCTGCTTGATCCCCGCCGCCTGGAACAGGGTCTTGTTGTAGACCATGGCGAACGGATTGCCGCTGACCGGCACCGCGATCAGCTTGTCGGTAGAGGGACCGCTCATGGTCAGCTGCGGCTGGAAGAAGATCTTCTTGCCGCCGATGTGGTTCCACATGTCATCGGTCAAGACCTCGAAGGCCTTGGTCGCGTAGGCGGTCGGAACCAGCGTCGAGCCGAACTCGAAGATGTCGGGGCCGTCCTGGGCGGCCGCCGACGTCTCCAGCTTGGTCGTCTCCTCGGCCGCGGACGCGTAAGTGTCGTACGTGAACGTGGAGCCTGGGTTGTCCTGCTCGAACTTGGCCTTGATCATGGCCATCAGCTGCGCCTGCGCCTGCGGGTGGGCCGTGTCCTTGGCGATGAACGCCGAGAGGTTCCCCGGCTTCGGCGTTCCGCCGCTGGTGGACGGCCCGCTGCCGCTCTGGGCGCAGGCCGCCAGCCACTCCGGGATCGTGGCCGCGGCGGCACCCGCCCCCGCCACCTGCAGGAAGCGCCTGCGTGTAAACGTGCTCTGGCTCATCTGACCTCCTCCGTCTAGCTGGTTGGCTCCCTGCCGATGGCTGGTTTCAGGCTCTCGTTCAGCAGCCGGCGCAGCGCGCCGAGGGCGATGGCGAAGCACGCCGGGCCGTCAAGGTCGGGGAAGCGCCCGCGCAGGTGCGGCTCGACCACCAGGAAGCCGTCGTAGTCCTGCCGGTCGAGCGCGCGCAGGAGCTCCGAAAGCTGCCCGTCACCCTCGCCCGCAGGCCGCACGCTGCTCATCAACCGATCCTCCGGAACCCGATCCGGGTACGGTCCGAGCCCGGCGCGATCGACACCGACCGCGTCCTTGACGTGAAAGTGGCCCGTGTGCCCCTGCAGCAGCGGCCAGGCCTCGTCGAAGGGACGCACCCCGACCTGCACGAAATTGGCGGGATCGAAGGCGATCTCGAGCGCCGGCGACCCCACGGACTCGACGAGGTCGCGACAGCGCCGTGGATCGTCGCCGTAGATGTAGCTCTCGTTCTCGTGCGCCAGCGTGGCGCCGCGCCTCTCCGCCTCCCCGGCCAGGGCCGACATCCGCCTCAGGACCTCGTCCCGGAACTCGGCGTAGCGCCCGTCCGGTATGTAGAAGGAAAAGACCCGGATCCGGCGCGTGCCCAGGCGCTCGGCCGCGTCCAGCGCCACCCGGAGGCGGACGAGCTCGGACTCGAAATCAGCTTCCACCGGGCCCTTGCCGACCGGCGAGCCGATCGCGGAGACGGCGATGCCAGCGTCCCGCAGGACGCGAGCGGCCCGCTCGAGCTGCTCGGGCTCCAGGTCGACCACGTTGACGCCCCACGCCGACCGCAGCTCCAGCGCGCCAACTCCGTGCTCGGCCAGCACCGCCACCTGGTCCTCCAGCGCCGGCGCGATCTCGTCTCCGAAGGCGCTCAGGCGCCAGCGGTCAGGCAACTCGGCGCCAATGCGATTCACGGAGGATGACGTGGGAGTCGAGGACGACCCGCTGTCCCGGCTCCGACGCTTCGCTGGTGGCCAGCAGCATCCGGGCCGCGACCTCGCCGAGCTGGCGTGCTGGCTGCTCGACCACGGTCAGAGCCGGCGTCACCAGCGAAGCCCAGGGCGCATCGCCGAAGCCGACGATCGCGATGTCTTCGGGCCAGCGCAGGCGGCGCGCTCGGAGCGCCGCGACAACCCCGGCTGTGAGGATCGCGCTGCTGCTGAAGATGGCCTCCGGCCGCTTCCGCAGCGCCAGGAGCTCGAGCGTACTCTGCCGGCCATGCTCGACGGTGAACGGGTTGAGGCGCACGTACTCGCTGCGAAAAGGCACTTCCGCACCGGCCAGCGCGTCGCGGTAGCCGCGCAGCCGGTCGCGGGCCGTCGACACCTGCTCGGGCCCGTTTACCAGGGCGATCAGGCGATGGCCGCTCTCGATCAGAAGCCGCGTAGCCTGGAAGGCGCTGCCGTAGTTGTCCATCCCGACTCGGCTGAGCTCGCTGGCGCCGCCATCGCGATCCATCAGGACCACCGGAACGCCACGCGACGGCAGGCGCTCCGCCTCGGCCGGCACCTGGCGGCAGGGGGTCAGGATCAGGGCATCGATCCGGGCCCGCAGGAACGCCGCCAGCACCTCCCGCTCGCGCGCGGGGTCCTCCTTGCTGGACGCGACCATGAGGACGTGCCCGGGCTCGTTCAGCGCGGCCTCGACACCGGCCAGGGCCTGCGAGAAGAAGCTGTTGTTGGCGTCGGGCACGATGGCGCCGATGGTCAGGGGGCGTGTTCGCGTTCGGCCGGGGGCGGCCACCCGGTAGTCGAGGCGGTTGATCTCATCCAGCACGCGCTGCCGAGTCGCTTCGCCGACCGGCTTGGGGCCGTGGTTGACCACGTATGACACGGTCGCCAGTGAGACTCCGGCGGCACGCGCGACATCCCGCATGGAAACGGGTGGCGAACTCATAGTTCGACTATTACGTTAGATAGGGAATGTTAGCACAGCGGGGCCCTAACGCCTAAAATCGGTGCAAAGTGTTTGCTGTTGTTCGACCTATTGTTCGAATAATGGAAAGCCCGCTCTCGATCGGTTGCTGTGCCGGCGAGGCCGACCTCGCCGTGCTGCAGCGGCTGCCCGGTCTCGACTTCGTGGAGCTGCCGGTGACGCGCGCGCTGATGTCCGACGCCGCCGCCTTCGAGCAGTTGGCCGGCCGGTTCGTGGGCGGGCGGCTCGCCGCGCGCGCGGCCAACGTCTTCCTGCCCGCGGAGCTGAGGGTCGTCGGCCCCGAGGCAAGCCTCGACCGGCTTTCCGAGTACACCGTCACGGCATTGGATCGAGCGCGGCGGCTGGGCGTGGAGGTCCTCGTCTTCGGCAGCGGCCGCTCGCGAAGCGTCCCGGCCGGTTTCGCGCACGAGCGCGCGCTGGACCAGTTCGAATCCGCCGTGCGCGCCGTCCACGAGGAGGCCTCCGCGCGAGGCGTGACCCTGGCGATCGAGCCGCTCCACGCCGAGGAGACCAACCTGCTGACGTCGGTCGCGGAGGCGGCGGCCTTCATCCGCGACCGGGACCTGGCCGGCGTCCGCTTGACCGCCGACCTCTGGCACATGCGGTGCGCCGACGAGGACCTGTCCGCTCTGGCCGGCGCCAGCGACCTGGTGGCCCACGCTCATGTGGCGGCGGCCGAGCGGTGGGCGCCCGGCCAGGCGCCGGACGAGATCGTGGACTTTCTCGGGCACCTGCGGGCTGCCGGCTATGGCGGCGGATGCTCCATCGAATGCCGGTGGACCGACTTCGCGGCCGAGGTCGGGGGCGCCGTGGCCCGGGTCCGGGCAGCCGCAGCGGCCGCCGGCTGGAGCACGGCGTGAAGCTGGCCTTCAGCACGCTGGCCTGTCAGGCGTGGTCTCTGAGTGAGGTGGCGGAGGCCGCGCTTCGCTACGGGTATGGGGGGGTCGAGCTGCGGCTGATCGACGGTGAGCTGATCGACGCGGGAATGCCCGCGTCAGAGCGCGCGCGCGTCCGGCAGGCGTTCGCCCGGGCCAGACTCCCCATCGTGGCGGTCGACAGCTCCGTGCGCGTCGCCGCCGCCGCCGATTCCGAGACGGCGCTGCGCGAGCTGACACCGTTCCTGGAGCTGGCCAGCGCCTGGGAGTCGCCGGTGGTGCGGGTCTTCGGGGGCGACTGGGGCGAGACCCGCAGCCGGGCCGAG
>Ga0207684_10000905_pt1 | contig 33727 bp, 34 predicted proteins | sample KBSK5501metaG_FD_184342 | JGI IMG/M metagenome (GOLD analysis project Ga0207684, IMG submission 184342) | Corn, switchgrass and miscanthus rhizosphere microbial communities from Kellogg Biological Station, Michigan, USA - KBS K5-50-1 metaG... | ecosystem: Host-associated > Plants > Roots >... | reverse complement strand
GCCTGCGCGAGTTGCAGCGGCGCCTGCCGGCAATCGGCGAGGTGCGGGGACTCGGGCTGATGGTGGGGGTTGAACTCGTCAAGAAGGACGGATCGGCCAACAAGGACCTGCAGAAGAAGGTCCGCCAGGTTTGCCTCGATTCCGGAATGGTGGTGCTCAGTTGCGGGCCGCACGACAACGTGCTGCGGCTGGTCCCACCGCTCAACCTGTCGCAAGCGGAGCTCGACGAAGGATGGGAGATTTTGAACGCGGCGTTTCAGGAGGTGGCAGCATGAGCCAGACGATGACCAGCGAGCGTGGCCAGAAAACGCAGGCCCAGACCTACAAGAACTACATCGGCGGTCACTGGGTGGAGTCGAAAAGCGGCAAGACCTTCACCTCGACGAACCCCGCGCATAAGGACCAGGTCCTTGGTGTGATGCAAGCGTCGAACGCCGATGACGTGAACGCCGCCATCGAGGCGGCGCACAAAGCGTCGACCGGTTGGCGACATACGCCGGCGCCGGCGCGGGGCGAGATCATCCTCAAGGCCGCCCTGATCCTCGAGGCGCGCAAAGCGGAGCTGGCGAGGCTGATGACCCAGGAGATGGGCAAGGTGCTCAAAGAGGCGGGCGGTGACGTCCAGGAAGCGATCGACATGGGCAAGTACGCGGCCGGCGTCGGCCGGCATCCGCACGGCGAGACCGTGCCCTCGGAGCTGAAGAACAAGTGGGCGATGACCGTGCGCGTGCCGCTCGGCGTCGTTGCCTGCATCACGCCCTGGAACTTTCCGATGGCGATTCCGTCGTGGAAAATCTTTCCGGCGCTGATGGCGGGCAACGCGGTGGTGTTCAAGCCCGCGTCCGACACGCCGATCGTCGCCACCAAGCTGGTGGAGATCCTGGAAGAGGCAGGACTGCCCGGCGGCGTGCTCAATCTGGTGACCGGTAGCGGCAAGGACGTGGGCGACGTGCTGGTCAAGGACCCGCGCATCCAGGGCATCTCGTTCACCGGCTCGACCGATGCCGGCCGGCACATCGCGGAGATCGCCGGGCGCAACCTCAAGCGGCTTGGGCTCGAGCTCGGTGGCAAGAACGCCATCGTCGTGCTCGACGACGCCGACGTGCCACTGGCCGTCGATGGGGCGCTCTGGGCGGCCTTCGGGACTTCGGGCCAGCGCTGCACTGCCGCCTCGCGCTTGATCGTCGACCGCAAGGTCGCGGTCGATTTCGTTGACCTGCTCCAGGAGCGGGCCGCGAAGATGAAGGTCGGCGACGGCCTGCAGGCGGATACCGACATGGGCCCGGTGATCAACGAAGCCGCGCTCAAGAAGGTCCATGAGTACACCGAGATCGGCAAGAAAGAACATGCCCGGCTGGTGCATGGCGGCGACTTCGCCGGCAGCGAGGGGTGGTTCTACCGGCCGACGATTTTCGCCGACGGCAAGAAGGATATGCGGATGGCCCAGGAGGAGATCTTCGGTCCATCCACGCTGGTGCTCCCGGTGGACAATCTCGAGGAAGCACTCGAGGTCGCCAACTCGACCCAGTACGGGCTTTCGATGTCGATCTATACCAATGACCTGCGCAAGGCGTTTCACGCGATGGACGAGATGCAGTCGGGGATCGTCTACGTCAATGCCCCCACCATCGGCGCCGAGATCCAGCTGCCCTTTGGCGGTGTCAAGAACACCGGCAACGGGCACCGCGAGGCCGGCACCGTAGCGCTCGACGAGTTCACCGAGTGGAAGACGATCTATGTCGACTACAGCGGTCGACTGCAGCGCGCACAGATCGACACGGGGGAATAGCAACCGCGGTCACCACGCAGAACATCCAGTTCATCGACGTCGGGCAACGGAGGGTCCGGTACCTGGACCAGGGATCGGGCCACCCGCTGCTTCTGTGTCATGGCTTCATCGGCTCGCTGGAGAACTTCCACACGTGGGGTCCGGCGTTCAGCCATCACCGTCGAGTGTTGATTCCGGACCTGCCGGGATGTGGCGAAACGGCGGCGGGGGATCCACCATTCACGGTGGCGGCGCACGGGGAGTTCCTGCACGCCTTCGCGCAACGGCTCGGACTTGGCGACCACGACGTCGGCGGCATTTGCCTGGGCGCGACCGTCGCCCTCGAATACGCGTCACGCTTCCGGGACAAGATCACGAGGCTGGTCTTGCACACGCCGATCTACTCGCCGCAGACGCTGCGACCCGCCTTCAAGCGGCAAGTTGCGGCCTTCACCGCGAGTCCGATCTTCTGGAGCGTCGACCGCCTGCGCCGGAATCGCACCGTGTCAGACCTCTACAAGCGGTTTCTGGTTGAAGGTCCCGGGGTCGATCCCTACGATGCGCAGGTGAACTTCGACAACCAGCAGCGCGCCGACGGTCGCGCCGCCCGCCAGTGGTTGCGCGACGGGATCACGCGCGACTATCGCGCGTTTCTCAAGAGCTGGCGCAAGCCCGCCCTCGTGGTGGTGGCGGCTGACGACCGAACGGTCGATGTGACCGCCATTCGCAGGCTGCGCGACTTGATGCCCCAAGCCGAGATCCGCGTGGTCGAATCCGCCGGCCACGGATGGACCCCGAGCCTGATCGCGGCACAGGTCGAGGCCATTTCGGCGTTTCTCAAGGCGTGAGCGAAGACGATTTCAATACCGCCGGCCTCCAGCCCTGGGGCGGCCTTAAGCCACCGGCGGCGGGAAGCCGGCCTGATATCCGGATCCTGGGCGTGCCGATGGATCGGGGTTCGTTCTACCGGCCGGGAGCCGCGAAGGCGCCGGCGGAGCTGCGTAAGCTGTCCGCCATCTTCGCGCCGGTCAGCGAGCAGGCCGAACTATTCGACACGGTCACTGTCCAGGACGATGGCGACCTGACGCTGGTCGACGGCGACATGGGCGCGAATGTCGACGCCGTCGCCAAGGCAATCGAGCAGACACCGACCGGCACGCTGCCGATCGTACTGGGCGGCGATCATACGACGGCGAGCCCAACCCTGATCGCGCAGCAACGCCGCCTCAACGGCCGGATGAGCATTCTCTATATCGACGCCCACCCGGATCTGAACGATTCGTCTCGCCATAGTCGCTGGTCGAATGGCTGCGCCCTGCGGCGGGGCCTCGAGCTCGGCCAGATCGATCCCAGGAAAGTCACGCTGCTGGGATGCCGGGACTACGACTGGGAGGAGGTGGAGTTCATTCGAAAGATGGGCATCACCCTGATCCCCGCTGCCACGGCGCATCGCTGGACCGGTAGCCAGCTCGCGGACGAGATCGGCTCGCGAATCGGCGGCGACGCCCTTCATATCTCGCTCGACATCGACTCGCTCGATCCGTCCATCGCGCCCGGCACCGGCGTCCCCTCAGCTGGCGGGCTGACCTCGCGCGAGCTGCTCGACTTCCTTCGCCAGCTCCGCGGCGTGCGGCTCGGCGGGCTGGACGTCGATGAAGTCGCGCCGCCGCTCGACGTCGGGCACGTCACGAGTCTGGCCGCGCTCAAGTTCATCTTCGAATACATCGGGATGGTGAAACTCGGAACATCGGCCTGATGTAGTAATCGTTGGCGCCGGCGTAATCGGCTGCAGCCTCGCCTATCACCTGGCCCGCGCCGGACGGCGGGTAGTCGTTATCGATCGGGGCAAGATCGGTCAGGGAGCGACCGCCGCCTGCGCCGGTGGCATTCGGGCCCAGTTCTCGACCGAGGTCAACATCCGGATCGGGATGGACGCGAAGCGCGTGCTCGCAAATTTCGTCGAGGAGACCGGACAGTCGGCCGATTTTCGCCAGGTGGGATACCTCTTCTTATTGACGACGGATGATGAGCGCCAGCGCTTCGCCGACAACGTTCGGCTCCAGCGGCGTTTGGGCATGGAGGACGTGGTCGAGCTCACTCCGGCGGAGGCAGGTGCTATGGTGCCGGGACTTCGCACCGATGATCTGTGCGGCGCAACCTTCTGTCCGAGCGATGGGCTCGCCGGTCCGAACGAGGTGACCTATGGCTATGCGAATGCCGCGCGGCGCCTCGGCGCCGTCATTCTCGAGGACACGCCGCTCGATGGATTCCTAACTGAGGGTGGCCACGTGCTGGGCATCAGAACGCGCGGTGGCGAGATCCAATCCGCCGAGACCGTGATTTGCGCGGGTCCCTGGTCAGCGGCGGTGGGTGCGATGCTCGGCCGAACGATTCCCATCGAACCATCCCCCCGCCAGGTCTTTGTCACCGAGCCATTCGACGGGATCGGCCGCCGCAGCCCGATGACGATCGACTTTCATACCTCTTTCTATTTCCACCCGGAAGGGGAGGGCGTCCTGTTCGGGATGAGCGACCCTGACACGCCGCCTGGCGACAACGCGGCGGTCGACTGGTCATTTCTGGACCGCATCACGGCCGTTGCGGAGCGACGCTGGCCGCCGCTGCTCGAGGCGCGCGTCAAGACGGCGTGGGCTGGGCTCTACGAGAACACACCGGATTTTCAACCGCTGATCGGTCCGCTGCAGCCGGGAATGTGGATCGCGGCCGGCTTTTCCGGCCACGGATTCATGATGGCGCCGGTGATCGGCCGCTGGCTTTCGAGCTGGATGACCGAGGGCGCCCCGACAACGGACCTGCGCGCCTTTGCGCCCGATCGGTTCGCCGCTGGCATCCTCCACCCGGAGCGGAACGTGATCTAATGGGCCTCGCCTTGCGGCGCGCGGTCCTTCTCCTCGTTCTCGGCGGCGTCATGAGTGCGTGCGACGCACCGGCCGCCGCCCTCTCCGAGCCGGCGGCGGCGGTGGTCGACGGCCACGCGATTTCGATGAAGGCCTACCAGGCCCGCCTCGAGGTCAGCCGTCACCGCGACCCATTCGTGGGCATCCCGGAAGCGATTCCGAGCCCGGCGCCGACGCAGCGGCTCGAAGACTTCACGATCGAACAATTGGTGCGCGAAGAGATCGTGCGGCAGGAGGCCCAAAAGCGCGGCCTGTCCGTGAGCGACCATATGCTGCAGTCGAGGATCGATGCGCTCCGAGCGCACGCCGGGGCGGCCGCCTTCAGCGCGGCGCTGCGCCGCAACGGGTTCACCGATGCCAGCTTCCGCGACTACGAGCGCGCTTTGTTGACCGAGGTGGCATTGATGCAGAGCATGGCGAAGGATCGCGCCGGCTCCGCGGCGCAGGAACTGAAGTCCGGGCACCCCTTCGTCGCGGTCGCGGCACGCTGGAGCGACGACACCGGAACCTTCACTCGTGGCGGCGATAGCGGCTGGTTGCGGCCGGCCGAGATCCCGGAGCCTGCGCTCGCGGCGGCGGTGCAGTCACTCGAGGTTGGGAAAGTGACTGGCATCGTTCAGACGAATCGCGGCGACGTGATTGCCACCGTGCTCGAGCGACGCGCCGACCAGGTCCATCTCGCCGTCATCCTCGTCCTCGCGCCGGTGGTCGACCTCTTCGGCCCCATCGGCACCCCCACCTGGTTCACGAAGTTCATCGACGACCGCGAGGCGGCCCTCCGCCGAGCCGGCAAGATCGATCTCAAGGTCGGCCGCCATGCCGGCGGATGAAACCGAACGTTGGCGCGTCTTTCTCGCGATCGAGGTTCCGGACGCCGTCCGCGGGGCGCTGACCGGACCGCTCCAGGCGCTGCAGCCGCTTCACGAATCGATTCGGGTCAATCCGACGGAGCGGATGCATCTGACTTTGCATTTCCTCGGCCACCTGCCTCGGCCGGTTGTCGAGCAGTTACCGCCACCACTGGCTGCCGTCGTCGCGCGCCATCATCGCTTTCGCCTGACGGCGCAAGGCGTGGGCGCGTTTCCCAATCTCGGTCGGCCGCGGGTGCTCTGGGCCAGCATCGCCGGTGACGATCTGCCGTTGCTGAACGCGTTGCGAGCGGAGCTGGGCGATGCGCTGCGTATCCCCGGACTGACTGTCGACGCCGAGCGCTTCCATCCGCACCTCACCCTGGGCCGGGCCCGGCGGCCACTCAAGGGGCCAGAGCGAACCCGGCTGCGCGAGTGGTCCGCCGGATGGGCGTCGGCGACGTTTGGCGAGGTACCCGTCGATCAGGTGCGGCTGATGCGCAGCCAGCTGGGCGCGGGACCGCCGCGCTACGCGACGCTGGCGACGTTCGATCTACAATAGGGCCTCTCCGCGATGCGCCCATAGCTCAGCCTGGATAGAGCACCGGGCTACGGACCCGGGTGCGGGGGTTCAAATCCTCCTGGGCGCACTCTTCATCTCTCCCGCTCGCTGCGGATCGGAGGATCGTAACGGACATCGTCGCCGGTCTGCCGCCCGCCGCCCGCAAGCGTGTGCGTCGGACCCCAGAGCCGGCCTGGGTCAACCCGATGCTCGCGACCCTCACGGATCGGCGTTTCTCCGATCCCAACTGGATCTTCGAGACGAAACTTGATGGCGAGCGGTGCCTGGCCTTCAAGAGCGGCTCGACCGTCCGCCTGCTTTCGCGTAACCGGCAGCTGCTGAACAACACCTACCCGGAGGTGGTCGAGGCGCTCGAGCGGGCCAGTAGCCATGACGTCGTGATCGACGGTGAGATCGTCGCCTTCGACGGTAAGCGCACGAGTTTCGAGAAGTTGCAGGGCCGCATCGGGATCAAGGACCCGGAGGCCGCGCGTCGCACCGGAATCCCCGTCTTCTACTACGTCTTCGACCTGGTCCACGTCGACAAGTACGACATCACAGGCGTGGGCCTGGTCTTGCGGAAGGGCCTGCTCAGGAAGGCGGTCACCTTCCGCGGCCCCGTGCGATTCGAAACACATCACGACACTAAGGGCGAGGCCTTCTATCAGGAGGCATGCGCGAACGGACTGGAGGGCGTGATTGCGAAGCGGCGCGACAGCGACTACGAGCCAGGGAAGCGATCCCCGGAGTGGCTCAAGTTCAAGTGCGTCAACGAACAGGAATTCGTCATCGGTGGCTTCACCGACCCTGCCGGAAGTCGAATCGGGTTTGGCGCATTGCTGGTCGGTTACTACGAGCGCGGCACGCTTCGCTATGCCGGCAAAGTCGGAACCGGCTTCGACACCCCGACGCTGCTCAGCCTGCGCCGCAAACTCGACGCTCGCAAAACCACTGGATCGCCGTTCGCCGATGAGGTGAAGGTGAAGTCTGCCCACGGGGTCAAGCCCGTGCTGGTCGCGGAGATCGGGTTCAGCGAGTGGACTCGAGACGGGAAGCTACGGCACCCCCGCTTCCTCGGTCTGCGGACCGACAAGCCGGCAACCCAGGTGGTCCGTGAACGTCCGCAGCTTGCCTAGTGAGTCGGCGCGTTGGCTCACACCCGGATCGCCTCGCCTATCATTCACGCGATGCCGCGCGCGGTTCGCACCGACATCCTCCAACCGGACGGCCGCCACGTCCACCTCTACGGCGACTACACTCCCGCGCCCGCCGGGTACCAGGCCCCAGCAATGCCGAATGGCGTCTACGAGCGGCGTTGGAACCCGCTCCGCCGAGAATGGGTGCTGGTAGCGGCCTCGCGCCAGGCGCGGACGTTTTTACCGGATCGCGCCGACTGCCCGCTCTGCCCCTCGAGCCCGGGACGCTCGACCGAAATTCCCGCGGCCAGCTACGAGGCGGCGGTTTTCGAGAATCGCTTCCCGGCGATGGTGCCCTGGCCGCCGGCCGGGGGATCCTGCGAGGTGGTGGTCTACACGGACGAACACGAGGCATCGTTCGCGACGCTACCGGTGTCCCGGTTGGAACTGCTCGCCGAGGTCTGGACCGATCGCTACCGGGACCTGAGCGCTCGCCGGGGTATCAAGTATGCGTACATCTTCGAAAACCGCGGCGAGCAGGTGGGCGTGACGTTGCACCATCCGCACGGCCAGATTTATGCCTATCCGTTCGTGCCGCCGGTGGCGGCGAGCGAACTGACCCGGCGCTCCGGCGAATGCCTGCAATGCGAGCTGATCGCCGACGAGCTGAAACAACGCCATCGCGTTCTGATCAATGAAGGCGGACTTACGGCCTATGTGCCCGCCTACGCCCGCTGGCCTTACGAGGTTCACGTAGCCCCGCGAGCGCATCGCGCGGCGCTCCCCGATCTCTCACCGGCTGGGCGCCTGGCCCTGCTGGTCGCGATGCAGCGCATTGCGCGCACCTACGACCGCCTTTTCGAGGTACCGATGCCCTACATGATGGCGATGCACCAGTCGCCCGCCGAGGTCGCCGAACAGGCCCACCTGCATATCGAGTTCTATCCGATCCTGCGCGAGCGGGGCAAGCTGAAGTATCTGGCGGGTTCGGAATCGGGGGCCGGGGTCTTCATCAACGACACCCTCGCGGAGGAATCCGCCGAGCGACTCCGCGCCGTGCTCGACGAGCCACTGGCGTCGACGGCGGACGCCAACCGACCGTAGGGAAGGGGAGTCGTTGCCGTTATTTTCGGTATGGATCTGCTGCGGGGGTTCCTCACCCTTTTTGCCCTGATCAATGTCGCCTCCTGGGCCGCACTGGCGGCGGCGTGGGCGCTCAGGCCGAGTTGGTCGGAGCGGCTTCCGATGCAGTTAGGCACGCACGAGCGGTACCGCAAGGCAGCCCCGGCGTGGGCCCGCCTGGCGCTCGCGCTGGCCGGCTTCTGGACGCTGGCGGCCGGTCTCTACCTTACCGCCGGCCATAACACGGCGGGGCTGGTCGTGATTGCCCTGTTCACCGCCGCTGCGGCCTGCTTGATCGTCGCGATCGGCGCGGCGGCGGCCGTCTACCGCGCGCTCAAGCCCGAACCACTACCGATCACGCTGGAGGGCGGCCAGCAGCCGCTCTAGGCGACCGACCGCTTCGTTCAGGTCGCGGCTGATCGAGGCGAGCTCCGTGGCGGCGCCCGCATGCAGATCGCCCAGGCGGGCCAGCTCGGAGAGGCGGTAGCCGGCGCCCATCACCGTGTTCTTCAGCCGACGGAGTTGTTCCTCGGTCGGCGGCAGGTCAGCCATGGGCGGCGGCCGCCACCTGAAGGCGAACGAGAGCGGCGGACAGCGCGCCAGCCAGCCTGGCGTTACGCTCCAACAGGGCGACGTTGGCTTGAATAACCCGATCCCCGAGCCGCGCCTGCAGTCGGCTCAACTCCGCCGGCGTCCGATCCGGACCTCGAACCAGAGCCGACTCGTCCGCGCCCAATTCGGCGATCGGGATTGCGAGGTCTGACGTGAGTGGCTGGCTCACGACCGCGCCCTCGCCGTCCAGCGCCCAGTGACTGCCAAGGATCGATGCCAGCTCGTCGACTGTGTCGACTCGGATCGGCAGCCGAAGGCCGGCCGAGACCGCCAGGAAGCCGGCGAGCAAGGACGACTGCCAGCCGATGACCGGCACTCCGAGCGTCTCGAGGCGCTCGAGTGTGGCTCCCGCGTCGAGTGTCGACTTGGGGCCGGCGCAGACCACGCAGACCGCGCGCCGGCTCAACTCGATCAGGTCGGCGGACACGTCCTGGCCGTCGCGGCCCGGGTGGACGCCGCCAATGCCGCCGGTACTGGCGACCCGGATGCCCGCCAACGCCGCGGCCGCGATGGTCGCGGCCACCGTCGTGCCGCCAAACCCTGGATTCGTCATGGCGGAGGCGAGGTTCCAGGGTGAGACTTTGACGGCGTCGCGGCGCGCCGCGAGCGCGGCGCAGTCGTCGAGCGAGAGCCCAACCCGGAGCGCGCCATCGAAGACGGCGACGACTGCTGGCGCCGCCCCTACCCTGGCGCAGGCCTCCCACTGGCGGCGGACCGCGTCTATCGCCGCAGCCTTCGGTAGGCCGTGCGTGATCACCGCCGACTCCAGCGCCACGACCGGCTTGCCCCGCTCGAGCACCTGCTTGAGCTCGGGCGAAATACTGAACGAGGCCACGTGGGGATCTTACGTCGCTATATTCAATGCGCCTGCGGGCGTAGCCGAATTGGTACAGGCGCACGGCTTAGGACCGTGTGGCGTAAGCCATAAGGGTTCGAGTCCCTTCGCCCGCACAAATACGAAATCTCCTCCCGGCCACCAAGGTGGCCGAGTCTTTGGTCACCAACCGTGTTGCGTCCAGAATGCCGCTGACGTAGCATGGCGGCCCGTGTCAGTGAGATTGATCGCGCCAGGCTGTCCGACTCGTCGGCTGATCGATCCCGTCAAAGCCAGCTCATCGCCTGCTGAGGCAGCTCTGAGGCTGCTGGTCGGCTACTGGGCGGCCCGTGCCGCGGCCTGCCCGTGGTGCCTCCGGCCGTTAAACGAGCACCGGCGTCGATTACGCCGGTTTGCGTAAAAGAGCCATGTCGCAGGCAGAGAACCTGGCGGCCCGCATTCGCCCTGTTTTCAAACGACTACGCGAAGTGACCGCGATTCGCGGACATACTCGCCTACCATCGAATCCGAATAAGCTGGCTCCCAGCCGTGCTCATGGAAACCCGCCAGCCCATCCGGGCACCCCGAAGACCAGATCCAGTGGCGCGGCGGTTCTTCAAGGCTAAAGGACGCACTCCACCAAGCCCAGATCCAATCGAGGTCTTCCGGCATCCGCCCGACGGACATTTAGGGGCCGTCCCAGTGTGGCGCAACCCCGAAGAGCAGGAAGCCGAGGGTCATAGGAATGATCCCGAAGGGAACGATAACCATGGCAATGCGCTCTTCCATCTCGGCGCGGGGCCAGTAACGCCACCAGATTACGAATACGACTAATTCGACTAGGACTACCGCGACAACGACCAAAGTTGGCATCTCGCACCAACCTTTATCCCAGTTCGCGCAGCCTCGAACATTACGGTCGCCAATCTGTTACGGGCAGCGGACCCAAGTGAGGCGAAACCGGCCTGTACCACTCACTGCTTTGGTCGTCGCACTGCAGTGCTTATGGCTGTCATCTGACCATTGGCCCACGCTTGGTCAAAAGGATCCGTGTCCGTGAGACGGTCAGTTATCTTGGCCAGTCGATTTTGAATGTCGTCCGGTCCCTCGCGCTGTAGCTCGGAGATCGCCCTGTGGATCAGGGTCAGGTATTGTCCCGTCCCTCCAGCTTTAAGGTTGTATCCAGCTCTGAAGATGGAGCGAAGCCCGGTTAGTCCCTCCACGAGCTGATCGACAGCCGCCGCGACACGCTGGTCGCGTTCGGCCTTCGCGCTTCGCTGATGTTCGCGATCACGAGCGTTGCGGTCCTGCTCTCGACTCTTACCTGTCGCTGCTTCGACGAGACTGCCGAGCGCCTGGTAGAAGACGGCGTTCCTAACCTTCGGAACGATGATGCTGAGAACTACGCCACCAAAGGTGATGGCAAGTATGAGAGCGATGACGAACGTTGACCACTGCGAGAGCCATGACGGCACCGCTCAGGATCTTACTCGCCCTCGCGGCGCACGGTTCCTCCTCCGGGATGGCAGCGATGGTCTGCCAGTTCGTCGAAGCAAGGCCAGGGTTCGCCTATGCTGTCGCCGTGTCCAAGGTGTTGCTCGGGATTGCAGCCTTCGTGGGTGCTGTCATCTTCGCGGTCTCTGTTACCCTTGCCCGCGACGCGATTCTCGCAGGGCTACGAAGGGGCTGGTTGGAAGTGCGCTCATTACGGACTCGGCTAGCCGAGCAGCTATCGAGGCGAACCCGTTTGCGCTTCGTTCCCCCAGGTAGCGGAGTCGAACAGCAAATCGATGTAGACCTCCGGCCGCAGAGTCCAATCAACATCGAGTTCAGCACCGAGATTCCGCAAGTCAGCCTGTGGTTCAACATCTCGAATCGAAGCAGTCTAGATCTCGTTTTTGACCGGATGCTCATCGAGATTTGGGTTGGGCAGCCGACCATCTACAGCGGTTCAATTCTCCGACGCTTCGCCTTGCCTGCCGGAGAAACCGAAAAGGATGTGTACTTTCCGGCACACCTGGCCCCGCCGCAACAAGAGCAGATAAAACGCCGAGCGAATGAAAAAGGACTAATTGACGAGGTTTCGATCAATCTGACCGCCTATTTTCAATCCGAGCGCGGCTGGTTCGAAGTTCGGCGACACATCGACTACCGAGACGTGCTGGTCAAGGGCCTGCCAACCCCGGAAACAAAGGCTCAGCTTCCAGTTCAACAAACGCAGAGTAAGCAGACACTCGCACCCCCGCAACAGAAGCAATACTCTCCGCAGCCACGGCTTGACCAAATCCTCACCGCGTTAGCGGCAAGGCAGGAGCGCCAAAAAAAGCGGAGCGCCTTCGGCCGTTGTTCACGAAGGCACTGGTCGCAATCGCAACGCTAACCGAAGCTGTGAATCTGATGTGGGTGGTCCGAAAGCAGGAGGAAGCTTTCAAGAAATATAGCCATGCGATTGCGGAATTTCAGCCGCTACGGAGCCCTCTTTCCCTCGATCCCGAGGGAGAAGCCCTAGTCAAGATTTTTGACAAGGCGCTCACGGAGTACGGCGTTCTAGAAGCCATGATTCGGAATCAGGAGCAATTACTCGCTGCCCGTAGCTCCAGTGCGGTCGAATATGCGGAGCGAGTTGAGAAGCAATGGAAGCTGACCGAAGCGATTGAAGCTGAGATGAAGCAGGCTGTTCAAGAAACGCTGAAGGCTCTTAGTCAGTGAACCGCGTTGTAGCTACTTGCTCGGCCTGATTTCGTCGGTGCCCATCTCGCGCCGCACCTGATCCTCTAGAGCTTCAAACGCATCGCTCACGGCCAGGCCAGCCGTGATCCGGTCGGCCTCATTCTTTGGGCGAATCAGCGTGGCATTCAGTGCTTGGCCTTGGAGCCGATTGAATAGCCGGTTGACTTCTTTGCTACTGAAGATGCTCCCCCGTGCTCCCAGCCGCGCACGCTCCAGCCGTGGCAGCCGGAGGTCAATCCGGTGGACGCTCATTAGCTCTCGGCTCGCGTCATCGGCGATGTCGTACTCGAAGAAGTCCTTTTCCGCGTGGGCCTCGGTTAGCAGGTCCACGTAGAGTTCCGCACGCTGATCGCGTAGTCGTCGCAGTCGGTCCTGACGCAGCGCCAACCGGAACGTGAACCAAGGGACGACGACGGCGACGATTATCGCGATGGCACTCGGTACGAGGCTCAGCGCCGTCTGTGACTGCATGATACCGGCCAATCTATCACCGCCTCGCCCGGTCAAACTCCCCCAGCCATTCCGGCCAAGCTTCTTCAACCAGCGAGATCGTGTGCTCATTGGGACGACCAGCCAGATAAGCGATCGGCTTCCCGGTACGGACTCTCTTGACCAGCCATTCCCAGAACGCCATGACCGGGTAGGCGACGATGAGCTTGCGGATGATACCGCGATTCTTCCCGCTGACTGAAGCCCTGCCGTGATGTTTCTCCCAGAGCTGACGGACCTGCTCAGCGATCGAAGTGGTTTCCCTCAGACGCCCTTCCCCGCCTTGTTCTAAAGAATTAAGCAACGGGTTGGGGACGGGACGTGACGGGGTTCGATTTTGCTTCAAGCATTCGCGGAGCATTTGCTTCAACCATCTACGAAGCAACGACCGAAGCATTTGCTTCGTAGTTTGCTTCCGTTTTGCTTCGTCGTGACTCACCGGATCGCTGACCGCCGAGGCGACCGGCCGCCGCACGAGCAGCGCGATGCGCGTCTACTTCCTCGTGGCTCGGATTGAAGTCAAGGTAGTCATGGATGCGCCAGCCATGCGCCGCCTTTTCCCAAAAGGCCGACACGCTCCAGCTCAGCGACCGCAGCCTGACGCCTAGAACGGTTCAGCTCAGGAACCAATCCGGCAACGACCGCCTCCGACAGATAACCGTCCGTCGAGAAGGCAGCCGCGTTACACGCACCCTCGACCCAGAGCCATCGAGCCATGATGCTCACGGCGAGAAACTTTGGATGACGCGGTAAGCGATCATCGACCTTGAGCCACGCCACTAAGCCGCCTTGCCCGCCATCGCCTGTTCGATCATGGCTTCCAGAGCCTTCACCGGCACGACGAGCCGCCGTCCAAGCCTCAACGCCGGCAACGTGCCGTCGTTGGAGAGCATGTAGGCCGTGTTTCGGCTGAACCCCAGGATCTTCGCGGCCTCGGGAACCGAAACGGTCAGCTTGGCAACGTCATCCATGAAACCTCCTTGTAGGTTTGTGCCCGGTCCGTCTTGCTTTACTTCTCGATCTGCTGTCCGAAGGACTTGAGCGCTTCGCGGAGCCGTCGCTCCTCGTCGGCCGTCAGGCTGTCGAGGTCGCCGTTCAGCGCCTTGTACGCACGGGTATAAGGCACGCCTGCGACACGAGCTAGGTCAACGACACGCGGACGAACGGGAACTGCTGGAAACCCGATGGCGGGCATATGTACCTCCTTCAAAGAGTCGAGAATTTTTGCGTGAGATCGGTCGGAAAAAAGCCGCAACGGGAGCGAGCGGACCGGGCGGAGGTCAGCTCGTTTCCGTGATGGCTTTGGGTGGTTATCGAACGCGCCCTCCCCATAGTGCGGTCACGCCTTGCCGGGTTTTCGAGGAGTCGGGCTAGCACTGCCCCCAATAAACTCAGGCGGCCAATGTCGATTTTTCTGGGAGGTCGGCTCCCCCTAATTAACTCAGTGGCCGGAAGCTGATTTCCGTGGCCACACCAAGCCGACGAAAGGTGGACCCCCCTTTAGCAGCGACGTGTCACCTTTTGCGAGGGGTACTCCCCCAGTTAACTCAGTGGCCTGAACCGACTTTCCGAGGGAAGTCGTCTCCCCCTAATAAACTCAGTGGCTGAAGTCTGTTTCTCGTGCAGCTTCCTCTATAAAGGTAGAAACGGTGATCTTTTTGGAGCCGGGAAGCCCCGGCCACACGCAGAGAAATGGTCACGGCCTGGTCACAGACGCTCTGGTACAGGCCGGGTTACGACGGGATGCCCCTCGGTCACTGCCTTGCATTTCGTATTCGGAACGGGTCGCCCTGGCACCCTTTGGCACGGGACGGGACGAGCCTTTCACGGCTTAGGACCGTGTGGCGTAAGCCATAAGGGTTCGAGTCCCTTCGCTCGCACAAATACAAAATCCTCTGCCGGCGACCAAGGTGTTCGCGTCTTGCCCCCCGTTCATGCTTGACACCTCAGGCATCAGCGAAAGATCCCGGGCTTTCGGCAACAGACTCAACCCGAAGCCGGAGTCCTCTTTATGACGGTTTGACTGCTGAGGAACCCCACCGTTCGCGCAATTCTGCGGCGCAATCGGCACATATGCTGACTCCCGGGCCATGCGCCATCCTGCCTTCAACCTCCTGGTAGCGCTTACCGCAGAACGCACAAAACGTTCGATGTGTCGACGTGGGCCGGTCACTAGCCTTCAACTCGTGGAGCACCTCTTCGCAGAGGCGAAGGCATGACTCGCAGATCGAACCACCCGGCCCCTGTTCGACGCGCGGCTCCAGCCCAACGTAGTTGTTGCCACAGAACGAACAGAAATTGCGGGCTTCAAACGTCTCGTCCACGGTACTCATTTCGAAGTTGGGGCGCAGCAGCACATGAGACTTAGCCGGTGAAGTTCTTGTAGCCTGCGCGGTAGCAGCAAATAGTGCAGCTTGAAACGTTCATCGTAATCGCCATTCCATAATTATCGGCCGCCTTGCCACAAGGGCCGAACTGAATCGAAGGCGTAGCCCACCTTAGCAGGGCAGCTGTTCCCGCCTTTCACCTGCACCGTGACCGGCAGCTGACCGAAAAACGGGCCGGCCCGCGTGGGCCGGCCAAACTTCGTTGCCTCGATAGCAAGGGGCTGTTGGACGTTGGCGAGTTCGGTTCGAACTGATAGCGTAAGACTCCGTGGCAGCGGTAAAGGTCGATACCGAGCGCAAGCCTGGTTCCCAGGTCGTCCTCTCGGTCGAGGTCGACGCCGACCAGGTTTCGCGGTCGATCGAGCAGGCGTACAGCCGGCTGGCGCCGCGCGTGCGCATCGCCGGTTTTCGGCCGGGAAAAGCACCGCGACCGATGGTCGAGCGCGAGATCGGCTGGCCCACGCTACGCCAGGAGGCGCTCGACCTGATCCTTCCCACCGCCTACAACTCGGCGCTCGACGAGGCCGGGCTCGACCCGATCGACGTGCCCCGGGTCGAGGTGCAGCAGTTCGACCGCGGCCAGCCGATGAAGTTCACGGCCACGGTATCGATCAAGCCGGAGATCACGCTCAAGGATTACAACGACATCCGCGTCCCGCGGCCGCAGACCGAGATAGCCGACAACGATGTCGACGAGGCGATCGAGCGGCTGCGCAACCGTTACGCCGAGCTGCATGCGGTCGAGCGGCCGGTCCAGGCTGGTGATTTCCTGACGGTCGACACCCACATCGTCAAATCGGGCGCGGTGCTGATCGGCGAGAGCCAGACGGATGCCCAGCTTGAGGTCGACAGGGATCGTCTGATTCCGGGACTCGCCGAAGGCCTCATCGGGCAGGTCCAGGGGGAGACGCGCGACATCCGTCTGACCCTTCCCGCCGACTACCCAAAGAAGGATCTTGCCGGGTCGGACGTTGTCTTTCGGGTCATCGTGAAGTCGATCAAGGAGCGGCGGCTGCCGCCGGCCGAGGAACTTCCGCAACTGATGGTCCCGAGCGAGACTGGACCTGACACGCCGGCCCGACAGACGCTCGAAGAGCTGCGCCACGACATCCGCGAAGAACTGCAGGATGCCGCCAGCCGTGGCGATGAAGCGCGTTTTGAGAATGATGTGCTCAAGGCACTCGACGAGCGAATGGAAGTGGAGGTCCCCGAGGCCCTGATCGAGCGCGAAGTCAACCGGCGCGTGCGGGAACTGGAAGTCCGGCTCGAAGAGCAGGGCTTGAAGATGGAGCGCTATCTGCAGTACACCAACACCTCGCTGGACGTCCTCCAGGCGGAGCAGCGTCCCCAGGCGGTGCAGAAGGTCCGGCTCGAGCTCGCGCTCGAAACCGTCGCCGAGCGCGAAGGGCTGACGGTCTCCGACGCGGAGGTGGAAGAGGCGGTGGCCAACGCCCTGGCGGAGGAGGACCACACCGGCCATCAACACGGCGACTTGCGCAGCGCCGACCCGGTACGTGCCTACTTCCGGCACCAGCTTTTGATGCGAAAGACCATTGACTTTTTGAGTGCGGTGGCCTCGCCAGAATCTTCGGATACAATGGAGCCGCCTTCGGCCACGAAGGAGCTCGAGAGTGCGGGGAAGTCGGCGTCGCGCGGGGAGCAAAAGCCCAAAGGGAAGAAAGTTCGCTGACCGAACTGCGTATTCAAAAGTGAGTACGCGGACGACTGGATTGTAAGAATTGGATCCTATAATGGCGACAGGAGAGCCTCGCATGAATTTCGAACGGCTCAGCCGGCGGCCCGAAGCCCTCATTCCCATGGTCATCGAGACCACCAACCGCGGGGAGCGAGCCTTCGACATCTACTCTCGGCTGCTCAAGGACCGCATCATCTTCATCGGCACACCCATCGACGACCAGGTCGCGAATGTCGTCATGGCGCAGCTGCTCTTCCTCGCCTCGGAGGACCCCGACAAGGACATCAACATCTACATCAACAGCCCCGGCGGCGTCGTCACCGCGGGGCTCGCGATCTACGACACCATGCGCTACGTCAGCCCGCGCGTCTCGACCGTTTGCATGGGGCTCGCCGCCAGCATGGCCACCGTGCTGCTCGCCGGCGGGACCAAGGGCATGCGCTTCGCGCTGCCCAACACGCGCATCCTGATCCACCAGCCGTCGGGCGGCTTCCAGGGGCAGGCGAGTGACATCCAGATCCATGCCCAGGAGATCTTGCGCATCCGCAAAACGCTCAATGACATCCTGGCCACGCACACCGGTCAACCGATCGAGAAGATCGAGCGCGACACGGAGCGCGACTTCTTCATGAGCGCGGAGGAAGCCAAGACCTACGGCATCATCGATGACATCATTGTGAGCACCGCGCGCGATATCGACGGTGCCGCAGCCAAGAAGGACGGCCGCCTCGAGCTGAGCACGGCGGGCGGCCGGCCGGAGCCGCGCCTCCAGCCCGAACCCGAACGAGACGGTCCCAAGACATCCCGATGAACGAACGCGAGGATCGCCGCCGGCACACACGCTGCTCCTTCTGCGGGAAGGACCAGTCACAGGTGCGCAAGCTGGTCGCCGGTCCCGGCGTCTACATCTGCGACCAGTGCATCGACCTCTGCCAGGAAGTCCTGGAAGAGGACACCAAGACCACCTCGCAGAAGCGCACCAAGGGCGGGCTGATCCCGAACCCGAAGACGATCAATGCCGCGCTCGACCAGTACGTCGTTGGCCAGGACCACGCCAAGCGCGTGCTTTCGGTCGCGGTCTACAACCACTACAAGCGCATTGCCCACAGCAAGATGGCAGGCGACGTCGAGCTGCAGAAGTCGAACGTGCTGCTGGTCGGGCCGACCGGCTGCGGAAAGACGCTGTTGGCGCAAACGCTGGCCAAGATCATCGACGTCCCCTTCTCGATCGCCGACGCGACCTCGCTGACCGAGGCGGGCTACGTGGGTGAGGACGTCGAGAACATCCTGCTCCGTCTTATCCAGGCGGCGGACTTCGATATCGCCCGCGCCGAGCGCGGCATCATCTACATCGACGAGATCGACAAGATTGCCCGCAAGTCGGACAACCCCTCGATCACCCGTGACGTGTCGGGCGAGGGCGTGCAGCAGGCGCTGCTCAAGATCCTGGAAGGCACGATCGCGAACGTCCCTCCCCAGGGTGGTCGCAAGCATCCGCACCAGGACTTCATTCAGATCAACACCACCAACATCCTCTTTATCTGCGGCGGCGCCTTCGACGGGCTGGAGCGGATCATCGAGCACCGCATCGGCCACAAGCAGATCGGGTTTGGCTCCGAGGTCCATGCCAATCGCAATAAGGAAACGACGAAGATCCTCAAGCAGCTCCAGCCGATGGACCTGCTCAAGTACGGCCTCATTCCCGAGTTCGTCGGCCGCTTGCCGATCGGCGTCACCCTCGATTACCTCGACGAGGCGGACATCATCCGCATCCTCACCGAGCCCAAGAACGCGTTCGTCAAGCAATACCAGAAGTTCTTCGCGCTCGATGACGTCCAGCTGGTCTTCGAGCCGGCGGCGTTGACCGCGATCGCGAAGAAGGCGCTGCAGCGCGGGACCGGCGCGCGCGGTCTGAAGAGCATCATCGAAGACATCCTGTTGAACTCCATGTTCGAAGTTCCGTCACGCCCGGAGGTCAAGCGATGCGTCATCACAGAGCAGTCGGTCAATCTCGCTACGGAACCCGAGATGTACTCGGAGGAAGAGCTCGAGGAGATCGCACCAGAGCAAACCGCGTAGGGACCATCGTTTGTCCGATGTGACCGGCGGGCCGGCCACCCTCCAACTACCGCTTCTTCCGCTTAAGAACGTCGTCCTGTTCCCTCATATGATTGTGCCCCTCTACGTTGGGCGGGAGCGGTCGATCGACGCGCTCGAGAACGCGATGACTCGCGGCAAGCAGGTTTTCATTTGCACCCAGCGTCGCGCCGACTGCGAGGACCCGAAGGAAGCCGACCTTTACCGGGTCGGCGTCCTTGGCGAAGTCGTGCAGATGCTCAGGCTGCCCGACAGCACGATCAAGGTGCTGATCGAGGGCTCATCGCGGGCCGTGATCGAACGCTTTATCCAGGTTGAGCCGTACCTGCGCGTCGAGGTCTCCGCCCTCGAGGACGATGTCGAGGACTTGCCGGAGCTCAACGCCCTGATGCGCAGGGTCGTGGATCTCTTCGACCGCTACGTCGAGCTCGACAAGAAGGTTCCGCCGGAGGTCAACCTCACGGTCCGGGGCGTGGAGGATGCCGGCCGAATGGCGGACCTCGTCGCCTCCAACCTGGGCATTGGCGTCACCGACAAGCAGGACGTGCTCGAGACCATCCAGATGAGCGCACGGCTGGAGAAGCTCTCGAACATCTTGCAGCGCGAGATCGAAATCCTCGAAATGGACCGCAGCATCCGCCAGCGCGTCCGCCAGCAGATCGATCGGCGGCAGAAAGAGTTCTACCTCAAGGAGCAGATGCGCGTCATCCAGGAGGAGCTGGGCGGGGAAGAGGCGCATCTCAGCGAGCTCGATGAGCTGCGCGAGAAAGTACGGGGCCTCGAGCTCGCCGAAGCGATCGAGGAGCGCCTGCTGAAGGACGTCGACCGGCTGGATCGCATGGCGCCCGGCTCGCCCGAGATTTCGGTGCTGCACAACTACCTCGACCTGGTCGTCTCCCTGCCGTGGCACGCGTCGAGTGAGGACATCACCGACTTGCGCGCCGCCGAGAAGGTCCTCGATGAGGACCATCACGGCCTACGAAAGATCAAGGAGCGCATCCTCGAGTTCCTGGCGGTGCGGCAACTGACGAAGTCGCCGAAGGGGCCGATCCTGTGCCTCATCGGGCCGCCGGGCGTTGGCAAGACCAGCCTCGGTCGCTCGATCGCGCGAGCGCTTAACCGCAAATTTGTGCGCGTCTCGTTGGGCGGCGTCGGCGATGAGGCCGAGATCCGCGGTCACCGCCGAACCTATGTGGGCTCGATGCCGGGCCGCATCATCAAGGGCCTGCGCGAGGCAGGCACCCGCAACCCGGTGTTCCTGCTCGACGAGATCGACAAGATGTCGTCGGACTTCCGCGGCGATCCGGCCTCGGCGATGCTCGAAGTGCTCGATCCGGAACAGAACAAGCACTTCTCCGATCACTTCCTGGAGATCCCGTTCGATCTCTCGGAGGTCCTGTTCATCACCACCGCCAACGTCTTCTACTCGGTTCCGCGGGCGCTGCTCGACCGGATGGAGGTGATCAACCTGCCCGGCTACACCGCCGAGGAGAAGATGGTGATCGCGCGTGAGTTCCTCGTGCCTAAGCAGCTGCGCGACCATGGCCTGACCAGCAAGCACATCGAGATCACCAAGCCGGCATTGGCAACGATGATCAGCCGTTACACCAGCGAAGCCGGTGTGCGCAGCCTGGAACGATCGATTGCCAGCGTCTGCCGCAAGGTCGCTCGCGAGGTCGTCAAAGGCAAGACGCGGAAGATGACGGTCGCGCCCAACCGCCTCGATGATCTCCTCGGGCCGCCGCGTTACAAGCCGGACGAAGGCCACAACGAACCGCTGATCGGGGTAGCGAACGGACTCGCCTGGACCGAAGTCGGCGGCGTGCTGCTCACCATCGAAGTGATCACGATGCCCGGCAAAGGCAACCTGAACCTGACCGGGCAAATGGGTGACGTGATGCAGGAATCGGCGCGCGCCGCGCTCTCGTACGCGCGATCGAACGCGGAGCTGCTAGGCATCCCGGTCGACTTCCGCGACAAGCTCGACCTTCACATCCACATCCCCAAGGGCGCCATCCCGAAAGATGGACCCTCGGCCGGTATCTCGATGGCACTGGCGATCATCTCCGCGCTTGCCCAGCGGCCGATCCGCTCGGACGTGGCGTTGACCGGCGAGATCACGCTGCGCGGGCGCGTGCTGCCTATCGGCGGGTTGAAAGAGAAGGTGCTTGCCGCGCACCGGATCGGCATTCACACCATCCTCTTGCCGGAGGACAACCAGCCGGACGTTGCCGATATCCCTGCCGATATTCGCAAGAAACTCACGTTCAAATTCGTCAAGACCATGGACGAGGTGATCGCGGAGGCGCTGCTGCCGAGGTCTGGGACGATTCTCCTGCCTGCGCTCACTGAGCTAGCGGCCACCGAAGAAGTCGCTGCGGCCAACGCCGAGGCTGCCGGCCCGCAGCCGTCGAACCAGCCTTCGCTCTAACTAAAACCGCGCCGTGCGCCGTCCAGCCGCTTGCGGCGCACTCGCGCTTAAGAATGTGCGCTCGTATGCTCGCACAAGCGGCATGCGGCGTGGCGCTCATGCGCGCGAAAGCGCGGCGCGGCGGAGCCGCGCTTAGGCCCGAAAGCGCGGCGGCCTGAAGGCCGATAAGCCCGTAAACTAGGTGGCCACGATGGAGACGCGCTATGACCCCAAGATCGTCGAGCAGCGCTGGTACGCCACCTGGGACGAGCGCGGCTACTTCAAGCCACGCGAAAGCCTGACCGGCAAGACCTTCACGATCTCGATGCCGCCGCCGAACATCACCGGCGAGCTGCACATGGGGCACGCGATGTACACCCTCCAGGACGTGCTGATTCGCTGGCATCGGATGCTCGGCGATGCCGCGCTCTGGGTGCCGGGCACCGATCATGCGGCGATCGCGACCCAGAACGTGCTCGAGAAACAGCTGGCGAAGAAAGGTACCTCGAAGGAGCAGATCGGGCGCGCGGCGTGGGACAAGCTGGTCGCGGAGTGGTACGAGACGACGGGCCACACCATCCTGCGGCAAATGCGGCGACTCGGCTTTTCGGCGGACTGGTCGCGCATCCACTTCACCATGGATCCCAGCTACGTGGAGGCGATCCGTTATGTCTTCGTGCGGCTCTGGAAAGAGGGGCTCATCTATCGCGGGCCGCGGATCGTCAACTGGTGCCCGCACGACCAGACCGCGATCTCGGACCTCGAGGTGCAGTACGAAGAGACCGACGGGAACCTGTTCTTCCTCAATTACCCAGTTGACGGCGGCGGGGTGATCCCGGTGGCGACGACGCGCCCCGAAACGATGGTGGGTGACACGGCGGTCGCTGTCCATCCCGATGACTGGAGATACAAGGACCTGATCGGGAAGTCGGTGACGCTGCCGATCGTCCACCGCCGGGTGCCGATCATCGCCGACGACGCCGTGGACCAGGAGTTCGGCACCGGCGCGGTCAAGGTGACGCCCGGGCACGACGTCACCGACTACGAGATCGGCGAACGCCATCATCTCGAGGTCCGCACCATCCTCCACCTCGACGGCCGGATGAATCTCCCGGAGGTCCCCGAGCTCAACGGGCTGCCGGTGCGCAAGGCGCGCGAGCGCATCGTCGAGATGCTCCGAGCCGAGGGCGCGCTCCAGAAAATCGAGCCCTACCGCCACAAGGTTGGTCACTGCGACCGGTGTGGCGCCGTCATCGAGCCGCTGGTGTCGGCGCAGTGGTGGGTCAAGATGAAACCACTCGCGGGGCCGGCGATCGCGGTGGCCGAGACCGACGCCCTCCGCTTCCATCCCGAGCGCTGGCGCGAGCAGTACCTGCGCTGGATGCACAACATCCGCGACTGGAACATCTCCCGCCAGCTCTGGCTCGGACATCGCATTCCGGTGTGGACCTGCGCCAACGGGCACGCCATCGCCTACCTGAAGGACCCGCAGGAATGCGAGCAGTGCGGAGACCGCCACCTGACGCAGGATCCCGACGTGCTCGACACCTGGTTCTCCTCAGCGTTGTGGCCCTTCGTGACGCTCGGTTGGCCCAATGACACCGAAGATCTGCGCCGCTTCTATCCGACCCAGGTGCTGGACACGGCGCGCGACATCCTCTACCTCTGGGTGGCGCGCATGGTCTTCATGAGCCTGCATTTCCTGAACGTGGTGCCCTTCTCCGACGTCTTGATCCACGGCACGGTGTTGGCGCCGGATGGGCGGCGGATGAGCAAGTCGCTCGGCACCGGACTCGACCCGCTGGATCTCATCGAGCGCTTCGGCGCCGATGCGACTCGCGCCTGGGCCGCCTACTTTGGCACCGGCGGTCAGGACATCCGATTCTCAGAGGAAAAGATCAAGTCCTACCAGCTGTTCGCCAACAAGCTGTGGAATGCCACCCGTCTGCTAGTCGACAGGCTCCCGGAGGGGGCTAAGCCAATGCCGATCGATGAGGCAGAGCTGGAGCCGGCCGATACCTGGATCTTGGGGCGGTTGAGCGCCGTGACCCGGTTGGTCACGACGTCGTTCGAGCGTCTCGAATTCGGTCCCGCGATCGACTCGCTGTACGACTTCGCCTGGAAGGAGGTGGCGGACGACTACCTCGAACTGATCAAGCCGCGGCTGCAGGCTAAAGACCAGTCCACCGCGACCGCGCTAGCGGTGGCGATCCATGTCCTGGAAACGATTCTTCGTCTGTTGCATCCGATCATGCCGTTCGTCACCGAAGAGCTCTGGCAGCGGCTGCCCCACGAAGGCGAGACCATCATGTACGCGCCCTGGCCCCTGCCCGACGAGACCATCGAAGACCCGAAGCTGATGGAAGAGATGGCCCACCTGCTGGAGGTGGTTCGGGCGGTGCGCAACCTCCGCCATGCCGCGGATCCGCGCGTCCGACGCCAGCCAGCGGAGATCAGTTCACCTCTAAAGCTCTTGAGCGAGCCGATCGGCCGCCGCTACCTGGCTACCCTGGCGCAGCTGGAGCTCAACGGCAAGCTTCCCGAGGGTGCGCCGCACGCTGCCGTCGTGGTCGGCCCCACCACGGTCCGCCTCGGTCTCCCAGCGGATGGCGGCTCGGACACCCAGCGGCTTCGTGGCGAACTGCTTAAGAAGCAGCAGGAAATCCAGTTCCTCGAAGGCAAACTGGACAATCCCGACTTCACCCGCAAAGCGCCACATGCGGTGGTGGAGCGAGAGCGGGCGCGCCTGCACCGGGCGCGCCAGGCAGCGGAGCGGCTACGGGGCCTGTTGGGCGAAACGGCCGAATTAGGGTAAGGTAGCGGAGTTAAATTCCCCGAATGCTGAGGAGGCGCCTTGCCCAACCTGTCGTCGCTAAAACCGCTGCTCTACATCGTGATCTTTTACCTGCTTGTTTTCTGGCTCAGCCTCTCCTACTGGGCCTTCAGGGACGCCCGGGAGCGCTCCAACAGCGTGGTCTTTCACGTCTTCGCCACCGGCCTGTCGCTGGTGCTGCCCATCTTCGGGCTGTTCATCTACATGATCATCCGGCCGCCGCTGACGATGGCGGAGCGCCGGGCGCTCGAGCTGGAGACGCAAGCGCTCTCGGAGCCGGGCGGTCCCGCGCGCGAGCTGCGGCCGTGTCCCAGCTGCGGCGAGCCGATCGATTCGCAGTACGTGCTCTGTCCGCACTGCAAGACACAGTTCAGTAAACTCTGCCCACGTTGCAACAAGCAGCTCAAGCTCGGGTGGAGCGTCTGCCCCTATTGCGCCGAGGAAGTCCCCCTCCAAGGACCCGTTTCGTCGACGCCGCGCATCGCTCGGTAGGCCCTGCTCGCCGGGCGGGGTCGCTGAGCTGCTAGCCCGGTAGACATGCCGCTAGCGCTGCAGGCGCTGCTCCCATTCATCGCCCTGCTGGGTGCCGCCGCGGTCGTACGACCGCGACCGCGCCGCCAGGGCAACGGTTGGATCGCGGTCGGCGCCACAGCCATTGCCGGCACCATCGCCCTGGTCGAGTTGCTGCGGCTGTCTCCCGGCGAACACGTGGACGTTCCCTATCTGACGACGTTTCCTTACGCCGATCTCGCCATCCGTCTCGATGGGCTTTCGCTCGCCTTCGCCAGCATCACGCTGATCACGGCCGCCGCATTGATGCTGGTCAGGCAGCGAACGCGTGGGGACCGTCGAGACCCGTGGGCTGGCTGGTTGCTGACGAGCGCGGCCACCTGCGCCATGATCCTGGCCGACAACCTGCTCCTCGTCTACATCGCGCTCCAGCTCCTGACGCTGGCCTGGAGCGGCGCGCTGGACGAGGCGTCACCGCGCCGTCGGGGCCTGCGCCTGGCCGTCCAGGTCGCCGACCTCGGCCTGCTGCTGGCGGCCGCCAGCGCGATCCAATCGGTCGGAACCAGCGCTTATTCCGGAGTCCCCTCCGACACCTTCGGGCTGGCGACTTTCGTCCTCGTCCTGCTGCCGGTCGTGGTCCGGATCGGCGCGCTCACCGTCCTCTGGGGAGGGCCCAAGGCGACGGTGGCGTTCGAGCCCGCGATCGCCTGGTTGGCGCCCGCGGGATACCTGCTCTTGCGCCTGCTCGCCCTGATGGGCGGGCAGCTTCCGGACCGGACCACCGCCGTCGTGCTCTTCAGTTTCGGTGTGATCGGCGCGTTGGTCCTGGCCGGCATGGCCGTATCCGAGCGCGCCGTCCCGCGGGTGGCGGGCTTGCTATTGGCGGCGCAGGCTGGCCTTGCCCTGGCCCTGTCGACCGGAGATCAAGCCCTGATGACCGTGGCCAGCACCTGGCTGTGGCTTGTGCTCGTCCCACTCGCCGGCCTGGCGGGCGTTCGTCCCCGTGATGGATCGGCGCCTGAAGCGCTCACCCTCCTGAGCCTCGCCATGGTTCCAGGGAGCCTCGCCTTCGTCGGTCTGTGGCTCGGCGGACTCGCCCTCAACGCCCGGGGACTACTCTTCGCCATGATCCCGGTCGGGCTCGTGGTCGTCGCATCGATCATCGCGGCTGTCGGTCACGTGACGGTACGCCGGCCCCGCGACCTCGACGTCGCGGCCGCCTGGGCGGGAGCCCTCGTGCTCGTCGCCGCCTTTCCCATCGTCGCGATCGGGACGGTGGTTATTCCAGCCGCTGCGACCGTCCGCCTTGTCCCCCGAGGGATGATCTCCGTCAGCCCCTTCGGGCTCGTCACCGGTTTTGGCTCCTGGCCCGCGCTCGCGGTGTCCGTGGTGTTTGCCATCGTGCTCGCGCTCGCAGGATGGCGCCTCCAGGGCCGGCTCCCGCTGCGCCCGCGCGGATCCGGAAGCGGGCGCGCGTATCCATCACTCCTACCGGAACGGCTTCGGCTGCCCGGCTTGCCGACATGGAGTCATCTTGTGCTCTGGGGCGCATTCGCCGCCGTCGTGGGTGTGGTCGCGGTCCGGCCATGATCCTCTACCTGCCGGCGGCGCTGTTCGCCGTCAGTCTGATGGCGGCGTACGGCACGGTGGGCCGGCAGCGACAGGCGGCGACAATGGGGGCCGTGCTGGCGGCCGGCTGGTCGCTGGCGCTGCTCGTCGATCCCGGGCTTACCGCCTGGGCGCTCGGTCCCGTCGTGGCCACGCTGCTCCTCCCGCGTCGTGGCGCACGGGCCCGCTCGAGCTTCGAGGGGCTGACCCGGCGCGTCATCACCATCGCTGGCGCATTGCTGGTCGCCCTTTTCCTGGCATCGCGTTTGCCGGTCGGCGAGAACCCGGTCTTACTCAGCGCTGTGCCCTGGGTTCTGGGGGCACTGGGCGCCGCCTGGTTCATCAGCCCGATCGATCAACCCGAGCGGCTGCAAGGCCAGGTGCTGATGGTCGCTGCCATAGCCGCGATCCTCCTCGCCGCGGTCCCGGCTGGGACACTGAGCGCGGCGCTCGCCGGGGCGATGGCGCTGATGCCGATCGCGGGGGAGCAGTGGCGCGTGCCGGGCCGGCTTCGTCCGGCGCTAAGCGCGTTATTGCTCCTCCTGGCCGCAACCGCGGCGCTGCTCGCAGCCTTCGTTTCCGTGAATGTCGTGCTGAGCCTGTTCGACATTGCGCTGAACGTCAGCAGCGCGATGCTGCTGGGCGCGGCGATCCTGCTGGTCGCGGGAGCCGCCGCCACGCCGATTGGCATCGAGTGGGCCGCCGCGCTCGGTGTGCTGACACTGGCGGCGGCGGCGCCTGGTCTTCGGTGGGCGGCGCTCGCGGGGTTGGTCGCGGTCGTGACGACACTGGACCCTCGAGGCGAGCGTCTGGCCTGGCTGGCGGCCGGCGCGCTCGCGATGACGGCCGTGCTGCCGCCGCTGGCGGCGCCGTCGTGGAGTGCCCGGGTGCAAGTGGTCACGCTCGCGGCCGGCCTGGTGCTGATGCTGTTCGCCGCTCGGGCGGCCACGCTGCGCGTCCTGGTGCTGCCGACGACCGCGCTGGCCGTCATACTGGCGCTCGGCCCCGTTAATGCAGCCGGCCTGGTCCGTTTTCAGTGGATCGCCGCGGTCGGCGCAATTCTGATCGTCGCGCGCGCCGCGCTGACATGGTTCCTGCCGGACCGCAGCGGGCGCGAGGTCCTTCGCGACGGCTTGATCGCGGGGCTCCTCCTGCTGGCGATCAGCGCGCGCGACGCCCTCGGCCTCGGCGAGCTGGCGGCGGTGTTGCTCCTGATCGATGCGGCCATCGTTCGCATCGATGACATTCCATCGCCGTCATCGCGGTGGTCGAGGCTCGTCGTACTGGCGCGTTCCAACTGGCCAGGATCGGTGACCTTCGCCGCCGCCACCATTACGGTGATCGCCGCGCTCCAGGCCGGGCTGGCGCTCGGCCTGCTCGCGGCCATGCTCGTGGCAGCGCTGCAACTGGCGCCGCTCGTCGACCGTCACGCCGCTGCCCCCGCGGCCCAACGGCCGCGGTCCGCGTTGCAGTGGGTCGGCCCGGCGCTGTCGATCGGCTGCGGCATCGCACCGGCGCTGGTGTTGCGGATGCTGCAATTAGCTCGTTGACGATTCTGCTGGCGAGCTCGTCGCCGCGGCGGATCGAGATCCTGACGCGATCGGGCATTCCATTTGAGGCCGTGGCGTCGGGGATCGACGAGCGCCCGCCGCTGCCGCTGGGGCCGCTGCGCTTCGTTACGTGGGCGGCGCGAGCAAAAGCGCAGGCCGTCGCCGCCAAGTCGCCAGGCCGCATCGTCGTGGCTGCCGACACCGAGGTCGTCTTGCATGGCCGGATCTTCGGAAAGCCGAACGATGGCGTGCAAGCGGCCGATTTCCTGCGCGCGCTGTCGGGCAAGACCCACCAGGTCTATACCGCGGTGCACGTCATCGATGGGCGATCAGGCCGGCGAGCGCACGGTCTGAGCCGGACCAACGTCACTATGCGTGAACTTTCGGCGCGCGCGATCGCCGCCTACGTACGATCGGGTGAACCGCAGGATAAGGCCGGTGCATACGCTATACAGGGCAAGGGCCGGCGCCTGATCGCCTCGATCCGCGGGCCTTATGACAACGTCGTCGGGATGCCGATGCGCCTGCTGACACGGTTGTTGGGCGAATGCGGGGTCCCGGTTCCGGCGAACAATCCGGATGAATTTGAACGCCTCAAACGCTCGCATGGCACGGCAAACGTCTCAAACGCTCGCATCGCACGGACGCGCGGCTCGCGTGGGGCGACGCCCCGAGCGCCGCTCGCTTAGCCTCCTCCTGATACTGCTCGCGTTCCTAGCGCTTGCGGCATGCGGGCCGGGCGCGATTTCGAAGCTGGTCGTCACGCAGAGTACCGATGCCACGATTTCCGCCGACCACAAGGGTCACCTCGCGCCCGGCGTGTTCGTCGGGATCACCCTCTCGATCCGCAACACCGGTGCGGGGCCGGCTCGCGGGGTGACTATCGAGGACGTGATGCCGGAGGGCTTTCATTACTACGAACTGACAACGCTCGGCGGCAATGCGATTCGTACTGCGACCAGCGATCCAGCGATCCAGGGCAATCCGGTGTGGGGCACGTGGACGATTCCGGCCGGCAACGGCAATACGGTGAGCGCCCTGATCATCAGCTTTAGAGTGCAGGCCGCGGTCAAGCCTGGCGACTACCAGAACAAAGTCAAAATCACGACCTCGATGGCCTCGGACGTTGCCCAGGGCGATCCGGTCGGCCTGGTGGTGGAGCCGCGCCCGTCGCTGACGGTGACGGCGGCCGCAGCGGCCACGCAGGTGACGACGGGCGGCGTCGCAACCTACGTGATCTCCGTGAGCAACGTTGGCTCGGCCGTGGCCAAGAGCGTGGTGGTCTCGGTGAGCCTCGCGCCCGGGTTTCTTTACACCACCACGACCGGATACGAAGGCAACAGTGTGCGGGTCTCCGCCGTCGACCCACCCGGAAACAGCCTGCTGCCGGTCTGGTCCTCGTGGGATATCCCGGGGGCGGTCAATGGGGCAGCCGGACTCCTGCGCCTGACTTTCCAGGCCAGGGTGCTGGCCGCAGTGATGCCGGGACTTTACAACCTGACGGTGGCCGTGACCAGCGCCAAGGACGTGCCGCCGCAAACGATCGGCAACATGGCCGCCGTCGCCGTCGGCAAAGGGACGGCCATCCCGATCACCATGACCGTGGCCCCTACCGCGCCGTACGCCACCCAGAACGGGACGGTCATCTACGTCATCACGGTGGAGAACGACAGCAACGGCTCAGCCCAGGCGGTAACCGTGACGGACACGTTGCCGCAAGGCTTTGCCTACCAATCGAGCAACATCATTCAGATCAACCGGCAGAATGTCGGGTCGCGCTTACAGCCCGCCGCCGGATCGGCGACGCCGCAGTGGGGACCGTTTGTTATCCCGGCGGGCGGCTTCAATGGCGCGACCCTGACGATCACGTTCACCGTGAGGCTCAACGGCGCTTCGCTCGGGCCGCACGCCAATGTCGTCTCCGGCAACAGCAGCAACGCCCAGATCACCGGCGGGTCGGACCAATCGCCCGTGATCGTGACAGCGGGCTGAGCCGGCTGCCCGGCTCAGCCGGTACGTCCGTTTGGGAGAATAAAGGGCAGTGTCCAGGACGCAACGGGAGCTAAAGGCGCTGCGGCAGCAGCAGCGGGAGGAGGCGGCCGCGCGCCAGCGCGCGCGCGACCGTCGCAACCTCTATATCATCGCCGGCATTATTGGTGCGGCCGCGGTTGCCATCCTGGTGGTCGCGCTTGCCCTCAACCAGGCGTCGAAGAACCAGAATGCGGGCAGACTCCCATTTCAAACCTACAGTGGTCCGACTCTTGGCACGCCGGGCACCGACGAGGGGACGCCCACCCACATCGACCCGTCGACGCAATGGACCTATAAGTCCTACCCGCCCACCAACGGACCGCATTACTCGGTGCCAGGCAGCGCCCCCGCCCCCTGGGGAACCGTCGACAATCTGGTCGAGGGTCAGTTCGTCCACAACCTCGAGCACGGCGGCATCGTGATCCTCTACAACTGCCCCAGCGGCAGCGACTGCACCAGCTTGAAGAACTCGCTGACCAACTATGTTCAGAATCTGGCACCGCTGGAGCCGACCTTCAAGGAGGCCAAAATCGTGATGACCCCATACAGCCGTGGGATGCAGAAGAAAGTGGCCCTTGTCGCCTGGAAATATATCGAGTTCCTCGACGTGTATGACCAGAACGCGATCACCCAGTTTTACGAGAACCACGTCGATCGGGGGCCGGAGGCGATCGCGTGATAAACTACGGAGTCGCGCCCGGGGGCGCTTTTGCCATGTATGCGATCGTTGCCACCAGCGGAAAGCAGTTCAGGGTCTCAGAAGGCGACCGCATCCTGGTCGATCGGGTGCCGGCTGAGGTCGGTCACACCGTGCGTCTCGACTCGGTGCTGATGTTCGGCGGCGAGGACAAACCGATGGTCGGCACCCCATTCGTCGCCGGCGCCGCCGTCGAGGCGACCGTGGTCGCGCACCGAGCGGGCGACAAGATCATCGTCTTCAAATTCGAGGCGCGCAAGCGCAAGCGGCGCAAGACGGGGCACCGGCAGCAACTTTCGGAGCTGCGAATCGGCGCCATCCGGCCGCCCGAAGGGAAGAGCGCGAGCAAGCCCCGCGCAACCAAAGCGAGCGCGGAAACGACCAAGTAGGAGTAGGCAATGGCACACAAGAAAGGCGCAGGTAGCTCACGCAACGGACGCGACAGCGTCGGCCAGCGGCTGGGCATGAAGACGGGTGCGGGCCAGGCGGTCAACGCCGGCACCATCCTGCTTCGCCAGCGAGGGACGGCAATCTTTCCCGGGACCAACGTCGGGATGGGGCGCGATCACACGCTGTTCGCCCTCGTCGACGGCGTGGTTCGCTTCGAGCGAACCGGTCACGGGCGCAAGAAAGTCTCGGTCCTGGCCGAAGCCGTTTAGTCCTCGGCCGTCCGGGCGCTGATGACGCGCTCGCCTTTCCACAGTGAGCTTCGCTGATGTTCACCGACCGGGTCAAGGTCTTCGTCAAAGCCGGCGATGGTGGGGGCGGGCAATTGAGCTTCCGCCGCGAGAAATTCGTACCGCGCGGAGGCCCGGACGGGGGAAACGGGGGTCGCGGCGGCAACGTCGTGCTCGAAGTGTCGCGGCAGCTCAATTCCCTGCAGGACTATCGCTTCAAGCACCATTTTGCTGCCGAGCGCGGGGGGAAGGGCGGCGGCGGCCGGCGCCACGGCAAAGACGCCCCCGACATCGTGCTGCAGGTTCCACCGGGAACGCTGGTCAAAGACGAGGAGGGGAAGACCCTCGCCGACCTGGTCTCGGACCGGCAGCGGCTGGTGGTCGCGCGCGCCGGGCGAGGCGGCCGCGGCAATGCCAGTTTCAAGACCTCGACCCGGCAGACGCCGCGCTTTGCCGAACTCGGTGAGCCCGGCGAATCCCGCTGGTTGTGGCTCGAGCTCAAACTGATTGCCGACGTCGGCCTGGTCGGCCTCCCAAATGCCGGCAAGTCGACACTGCTGTCGGTCGCGAGCGCCGCTCGACCAAAGATCGCGGATTACCCGTTCACGACCCTCGAACCGGTGCTGGGCGTGGTCGAGCTGGCGGATGACGCCAGCTTCGTGATGGCCGACCTCCCCGGCCTGATCGAGGGTGCGCACGAGGGCGCCGGGCTCGGCCTGCAGTTTCTTCGCCATGTCGAGCGCACCCGGGCCCTGATCCACTTGATCGACGCCAGCTCGGGCGATCGGCAGAAACTCTGGAACGACTACCAGCAGGTGCGGACCGAGCTGAAGAAATACAGCTCCGCCCTCGCCCGCCGTCCCCAGCTGATTGCCCTCACCAAGATGGATGCCGTAACCGACACCTCGGAGGTCGTCGCCTTTCGACAGCGGCTGGTCAAGCTGCGCCGGCGGACGTTCCCGATTTCCGCGGTCACCGGCGACGGCGTTCAAGACCTGCTCTGGGCGACGCAGCGTACGCTCCAACGCCGCCGCGAGAAGGCCGCCGCTGAGCCGCTGCCGGCGCTCAGGGTCTACCGCGGGCCAACCACCGCCGATCCCTTCACTATCGAGCCGGTCGAGGGTGGCTTCCGAGTATCCGGTGATCAGCTGGAGCGACTGCTGGCGATGACCGACATGACCAACCCCGAAGGACTGGCGCATTTTCAACGTATGCTCGACCGCTGGGGCTTGAACGACGCGCTGGCGCGGCACGGCGCGCGCGGCGGGGAAACGGTGCGCATCTCCGAGGTGGAATTTCTGTACGATCCGGAGCGCTGAGGTGCCCGCCGTGACCGGCATCATGGGGGGCACCTTCGATCCAGTGCACAACGGACATCTGGCGGCAGCTCGCCAGCTACGCGACCTCGTCGGCCTCGATGAGGTCTGGCTGATGCCGAATGCGACGCCGACATATCGGAGCGCGGCGCCGGTCGCGAGTGCCGCGGACCGGCTACGGATGGTGCGGCTGGCCGTCGACGCGCAGCCGGGGCTCGCGCCATCCGCGCTCGAGGTCGACCGGGACGGCATCTCGTACACGATCGATACGGTTCGCGAGTTGGCGCACAAATTTCCCGGACGGGCGTTCGCGATCCTGCTGGGATCCGATGCCGCGCTCCAGATTCGGAGCTGGCACGCTGCCGGCGCGCTGCTCGACGAAGCGCGCTTCGTGATCTTCAATCGCCCCGAAACCACCCTGGCGCCGCAGACCCTCCATGAGATCGGATTCGATCCGGCCCGCACCCAGATCGTTCACCTTGAAACGCCGGCGATCGCCGCGCACCAGGTCCGCGATCGCCTGGCGCGAGGGGCTCCCATCGACGATCTGGTGCCGGCAGCGGTGGCCGATTACATCCGAACGCATCACCTCTACCAATAGCGAGCCCTCTACCGACACGCTCGACTTTCCACTTCTCGCGCGGCCTTTCCACACCGGGCCGCTTACGACCCGGGCTCGCGATTGGGATAATTAGGCCAGTGACCCCCCTCCAGCTCAGCCGGCTCATCGCCGAAGCGGCCGAAGAGAAGAAGGCGCGGGGCATCGTGCGGCTGGATATCCGGCAGAAGAGCTCGATCGCGGACTATTTCGTGATTTGCGAGGGTGACACCGACCGCCAGGTCCGAGCCATCACCGATTCGATCATCGAGGCCTGCAAGGCCAAAGGCGTGCGGCCGCTGCGGACCGCCGGTTACG
>Ga0207684_10000904_pt1 | contig 33748 bp, 31 predicted proteins | sample KBSK5501metaG_FD_184342 | JGI IMG/M metagenome (GOLD analysis project Ga0207684, IMG submission 184342) | Corn, switchgrass and miscanthus rhizosphere microbial communities from Kellogg Biological Station, Michigan, USA - KBS K5-50-1 metaG... | ecosystem: Host-associated > Plants > Roots >... | reverse complement strand
CACCGAATGATTGCTATCCTTCGGCGGGCCTCTAGCTCAATCTGGCAGAGCAACGGACTCTTAATCCGCAGGTTCCGGGTTCGAGTCCCGGGGGGCCCACCACTCCTACCAGCGGAAACCCGCTCCTTGGATCTTTTCGCGTTCTAGGGCGTGGCCAAATCATGGCCAAATCGGGTCGCGGACTCGCCGAGCTTGCGGGGCTTTTCGAGAGCGCGGTTGTGCTGATCTCCTTCACGCCCAGGGCGTGGCGTCCATCCCCGTCCTGCTTCATAGATCCGGTAAAGCATCGACCCGCACCTAGGGCGAAACGGGGCTCAGGAGGACTCGGCCTCTAGCTCCCCCAACAGCCTCACATACTGCCGGCGAAGCTCAGTATCGAGCGAGAGCCGCATGAACTCGTGTCGTCGATTGCTTGGTCCCGTCCCGCGTGCCAAGCGGCGATTGGCAGGGGGAGGAGGCGCTTGCCTGCCTCCGGAACGGAGAGCGGAGCTCGGTGACCCGAGGTACCGTCAAGTACCCACCGTCCTTCCCTGTCGCTGCTTGATCTCGAACACGTTTCCCTCCGGATCGCGGAAATACGCCCAGGGCGATTCCTCGTCCGGGAAGATCTCGCCGATCTGTTCCACGCCGCGGCGGACCAGCTCCTCGCGAGCAGCCTCGATGTTCTCCACGTCGAATCCAACCTGGAACCTCAGCCGGTCGTACTGCGGTTCGGTGGAACGCTCGATCAGCTCGAATCTTCGGCCGTCCCCAAGCTCGAAAGCGACGAAGTCCGATCCGGAGTGGTCCTCGGGCACGCCGAGGAGATCGCCCCAGAACCGCCGCTGCCCCTCGAGGTCGTCAACCACGACCCCGACCCAGGTCGGCCACTTGAGCAATCCTTGCCCGTCCACAGCTCCTCCTCCACGCGACTCGACTGTAAGGCTGAGTTCGAGGCTTCGGCATCAACGCGCGGCGCTCAACTCGCCAAGAAGCCGAACGACTTTTTCGCCGCTCCTCCGGATGCATCGTCAGCATGTCGAGGATGTCGGCCCAGTCGTCACCGTTCTGGTCGCGGTAACGCATCAGGCGGGAGGCGATCGTGTCGCGGTCGGCCTGGTCGTGGATCAGCACGTTTCGGAAGTCGTCGCGGGCCCTCAGGTCGAGGGCTTCGAGGAGGGAGCGGAGGTCGGCGTCCTCGCCCATCCCGACGGGGGACTCGCGGTCTTGGTAGGAGGTCCCGTCGGACCCACTCAGGAAAAGAACTCGTCGCCCGCGTACTGGTCGCTGGGGTGCAGCCAGACCTCAGAGATCTTCTCATCCCGGATGTGGAAGATCAGGACCGCATTGTCCGCCCAGGCCTTCTCTCCACGCTCCGCGCTCGCCGCGGTGAGCACCACCCCATGTTGGTCGTTAGCCAAGATGTCGTGAACCTCGACCCGGAAGGTCCCTCCCGACAGCTCGGCCTGCTTCGCGAGGGTAGCCAGGACCTGATCCTTTCCACGGTGGTCGCCGGCGAGAGGACCTCGGCCCGGGAAGTGGAAGACCACGTCATCCGCCAAGGTGGCCGCGACGGCTCCCATGTCCCCCTTGGAAAATGCATCGAAGCTCTGCTGGAGAAGCTCGTTGTTGGCGTGTGCCATGGCGACCTCCTGGTCCTCGTTCTCGCTCAAAGTAGGCCGCTGCGCGATGCGACCACAAGTGCGTCGTCTGGGGGACACTCGTCAACTGCTGGCACCGCGACGACGTCTGCGGCCACCCGTACGGTTCGGATACCCGTCGGTAGGCATCTATACGAATCAGTCACGTCGACCTCGCCGAAGGATCCGAACAACCTTCCGCCGCGCATCCGGCATGCATCGCCCGAGGTGAGCACGTGTCGGCGATATGCGCTAGCCCTCGACACGGTGCACGGCGAAGCCGTACTCGGAAAGCAACCTCAAGAACTGGTCGAACCAAGCTGCATCTCCGCGTCGGACTTTGACGTGGGGATCGCCACCCGAGTCCACGAATCGCGCGATGACTTCGATCTCGTCGGAGTCATCGATTATCTGCTGGATCTCCTGCTTGGCAGCCTCATCGAACTGCATGAACTTGATGATGTCTCCTTCATCGGTTCGTTCGTAACCAAGCCGGCCAACGGGCCTGGACAAGCGGAAATACTCCATGCCACCAGGAGTGTCCATCTGCCGAGTCTGTCACAGGACCCCAGTCCTCCCTGTTTGGTTCCCGGGAGCGCATCAGCCGCGAGGAGATCGCGTCGGGGTCGGCGTGGTCGTGGATCAGGACGCGGCGGAGGGTGTCTCGAGCATGCGGGTCGATGGTCTCAAGGAGCGAGCGGAGGTCGCTGTCAGTCAAGGACCATCGCCCAAAGGGTCAACCCACCCTCCCGTCCCGGAGCAGACCGCGAAGACGACGGCCATCAACGCGACGAACACTATCGCCATCGCGATCAGCCATTCCTTCCTGACCATAGGGCGGAACCTAGCCCGGTGCGGTCACGATCGTCTGCGGCCACCCAGCTCGCACATCCGCTCACATTTATCCAAGGTCGGCAGCGGGTACCGACGCACGACTTCGGTGCGGTGACCCCCGTGGATGCGACTGATCGTGGAGACGTTCTCGGTCGGGGTCGCCGAGATTGAGGGGCCGGGCGTTCGGAGGCTCAGGGTTCATGACCCTTCCTCTCCATCCCCCGGCACGCTCGGCCCTTCTCCTTTGATAGTCCATTCCGTCTTCTGCGTCGGTGCCGGACGTCACGATCTCGATGTGCGAACCACCACCAAGGGCGCCAAGCTCCTCTCAGGGATCCAGGTGGAGGCCCGAGCCTTCGCGAATGCGGACGCGACCATGCGAAACCTCCGATATGGCCGCCGTTCTTGGGCTCCTTGAAGCCGGCGCGATCCTCGGGTACTTGTCGCGAAAGGCACCATCCCGCATCGGCGACGCCGTCTACTGCAGAGCCACACCGAGGATGCTCCGACCGATGCTCAAGCGCGCCTGTGACATCACGCCGTACCCTGCATTTGAGGGCGGGTCTAGCAGCCCTCGGGCCCGGGGGCGCGAACGACGGGCAAAAGTCCTCTCCGTTTGCCCGCCTTGGCCCGCCCTCCTAACGGGATGCAATCAGCCCCCGCCGGGACTTCGATCGAGAGCGTCGCCGCGGCGTTAGGCAGCGGGACGGCCTGGACAAAAGCCCTTAACCCCAGGCCAGAGCCACGAGCCGCTCCGTAGCCTGAAATGGGGCGGGCCTAGCGTCACGGGGGGACGCGAACAGCGGGCGAGTCCCTCTCCGATCGCCTGCCTGACCCGCCCTCACTAACGTAGCTCGTCGGCCTCGAGCGGGCCGGAGGAGCCGCAGCGCCTTCGGCCGTTCCTCCTTGGTGAGGTCGTGGCTCAGCACATCACCCAGGAAGGCCATTCAGGCTGGGCGAATCACTGGGACTCGGGGAAGGAGAGGGTGAGGGGCTAGGTGATGGTGACGGACTGGGTGAAGGCGATGGAGATGGTGAATGGGAGGGGCTAGGCGAGGGCTTTGGGGTGGGCTTAGGGCTCGACGAGCTGGCGCTAGGGGATGAACCAGTGGGAGCGGGAGTAGACGGCGACGGCTCGGCACCAAGCTCGCGCCCCAAAGTCGGCGGCAGAATCACGCTTGGCGCAGGGGGCAGACTGGGGCTAGTCGGTGAAGGGGTGAGCGCCTGCATCTTAGGGACCGGCGACGATGAGGGAACCTGGATGGCGGTGGACGGAGCCAAAGAGGGTGGTGAGTCCGCGAAAGTCTCCGTTCCGCTAGTGGCGTGAGAGTAGACCCAGACGAAGAGGCCACCTACCAAAACAAATACAACCCAGAACGCTATCTTCTCCCACGTTGGTTCGTCCCGCATCCCCGCTAGCATGCCCGATCCAGCTGGTTTCATCCATGGACTAACAAGAGTCGGTGGGGCCCGGGAGGTTGCCCGCCCGTCGTGGATCAGGACGCGGCGGAGTGTGTCGCTAATGGGTTCCGCACCGGCGAAGATCCGGATCACGAAGATCTACTTCGACTCCCCAGGCGACGACACCGGATCGAACACGAGCCTCAACGCCGAATACGTGGTCATCAAGAACACCGGGACGACCCGCAAGGCGCTCACCGGTTGGACGCTTCGAGACGCCCAGGCTCGGGGCGGGCAAGAGCGTGAAGGTGCACGCCTCTTACACCGGCGCGGGCTCGTACAAGATCTGCTGAGGGGGGAGCAATGGCCAAGAACATCGACCGCGTCCTGAGGATCGTCGATGCAGCGGCGGCTCTGATCCAGGTCGAGGCTGCTTGGAACGCCGGGAAGGGTGGTCGCGGATCTCAAGCTGCGAAGCGCGAGTTGAGGGCCGCCTACGAGGACTACATGACCCACCACGCCCAAGACATCAAGTAGCGCCGACCAGGCTGTGAAGGTGGCGCTGGAGCAGGCCAAGCCTCACCTGACAGGGTCGCTACGATAAGTGGAGTGGGAGGTGATCGTCATGGGCATGCTCCTCATCCTGCTCGGTTTGGCAGCAGCTGGCCTCGTGGCCGATTTCGTTGTGGAGAACGACCTGGCCACGGCGCCCAGCCAGACAGTGAGTCTCCTCGGCGGTTCATTCAATCTCTCGCTGCCCGGACTGGTGCTGGGAGCGGCCGTCCTCGGAGCTCTTGCCGTCTTGTTAGTGATGCTCGGGCTGGGTCTTCTCCGCGGCAGCTGGGGGCGCCGCAGGGCCTTGAAGAAGCAGATCGCCGATCTTCGGCTCGAGAACACCGATCTTCGGTCGAAGGTGCACCTGGGGGCTGTCGCGGGGCTGGGGCCGAGCCAGGAAACGCGGTCCGATTCCGACGAGCAAGACGGAAGCACCGGGCCCTAGGCTCAATCTAAACCGCAACCCCCGGGAGATGTGCCGTCCACGAAAACGCCCATGCCCGGAGAGGCGCCCCACCCAGCCGCATTTGCCAAACGCGGGTCAGAAGGTGAGGTTATCGAGTGACCACTGGAACGCGAACGACGGGCGCCGATCCGGCGTGTTCCGACCCTTCCTCGATCAGTTCGCTCCCCACCGTCCGAATCATCGTCTCCCGACCATCGTGTGTGCCCCAGCTAGACGCGGGGAGCTGGGCGAACGTTTACGACGTCGATGCACTCGCCAGAAGGCGTGAGTGGCAGGGGGCCCGATGCTGAACCGCCGTCCACGAAACGCCCACGGAGTCCCCACCGCCCCACCCAGCCCGTCAAAACGCAAGACGAGTATTTGGACAGAGGCCCTCGAAATAACCCTCTCCGCCCCCGAAATCGGACGGAAATTCGCCGACGAGTTAGCCGAGCGCGGCCAGTGGGCGACCCCATCGCCCGTTCCGTCGTGGAAGACGCAGGCAACGAGGACGCGAGCGAAAGCCATCAGGCCGACCGATCGCTGCTGCAACCGTCGCGAGCTTGGCGTAACTCTTGAGACCGTCCGTCAGGTGGCCGACCCATGTCCTGACGTGGGCTTAACTCGCTGCCGATGACTTTGCTGCCACCACCCGCTCGGAGCGCCGATCTCCTCGGCCCGTCGGATCCTGATCAACAGCGCGTCGGCGAACTGAGCCGTTCCAACGACACCGAAGGCTATGAGAAATGCGTGCGCCGGGAGCAGATAGCGGATGTCCGACCCCACGGTAGGGAACTGGGTCGTGTCCAACAAGGCTACGAGCAGCAGCCTGCTCAGGGCACCGACGACCAAGGCGGCGGATAGGACGGACAGGGCTGCCTGCGGCCATCGGGGGCGGACGATCGGCAACACGAAGCCGATCGCCGCCAGCACCAGCAAGCAGGGAAGGAGCAGTCGATACACGCGGGAGAGGAGTCGGTACGGCCAGGTGCTCGCGGTGAAGCGGCTCAACTGGTCGGCGGCCGCACTCTGGCTGGCCGGCAGACCGCGCACGATCTGCGGATATATCGCCCATCTGTCTGATCTGAGTGGCCAGAGCTCGATCGGTGGGTCGTCAAAGCCTGTCGACGCGATCGTCACTCCCGCCCAACGCCTGAGGTAGCTGAAGAGTGGACCGGCGGAGACGCGTTGGAGGGATTGGAGCTCGGCCGGAAGCCGGGCGGTGCAGCTCAGCTGGCCGCTCGCGCAACCGAACTGGATCTGCGCGTCCAGCTCGCCGAAGAATCTCTGGGCGTCGGACTCCGATCGGAATTGGCCGGCTTTCGCCGCCGCGTCGCGCAGAGCCCAAACGACTAGGTTGCCTAAGAGCTCGCCACACGGCTTGACGATCAGGCAGCTGTTGCGGAGCCAGCGGCTGTCGGGGTTCTCCAGATACGGCTCCAGCTGCCTGGCCGCCGAACTAACCCGGTAGACGGCCTCCCGCTGGGATAGCACGAGCGGAGTGATGGCGCTCGGCGTCCCCGCCTCGACCCGGGTCCAGTCCGCGTAGGCCCGCGCGAACTGACCCGATGCAAGGTCGTTGGTCATGGCCGCACCGTAGTACCTCGAGTTCTCCATGGTCACTGCTGCGATCGGGACGATCAGCGCCATCCCGACGACCGCCAAGACCAGCGCGAGGCGGCCGCCCTTACGCAGAACACGGCTCCGCTCCGGACGCGTTCGCGGCTTTGCGTGCCACCACCGGACCAGAAGGCAGAATGGGAGCCCCAACGCAACCAGAAGGACCGAGGGGATGATCCATGCCCCATCCTCACGACACAGCCAGAAAGCCCCACCGCTGACGCCCGCGAGCAGGGATAACGCGATCAGCCAGAGCGGCCGGACGTGCGTGGCCGCCCCGTAGACGGCGAGGAAGAAGGTCGCCACGAAGAGCGTCGAGAGGGAGGCATACCAACCGTCCCGGATTATCTGCGAGTTGTAGGTATTGAAGTTGACCGGATCCAGCGCCAGTACGATGTAAGCGACCAGAGCCACGTCCCTGCGTCGAGTCACTACCCAGACACAACCCGCCAGAGCAGCGGCCGCAGAGAGATACGTTAGCTGCTCCCCGACCTTCAGCGCCACGTCAAGTCTGTACATCAACGCGATGAAGACCGGGTAGGCGGGACCCTTGGCTAGCGTGAGCTGGTCGAAGGGGCCCAGCCACTGCCCACGGGCCAAGAAGGTGGCGCCCCGTACGAACAGAAAGTCGTCGACGCGCCCCCCATAAGGCGTGATCGGAACATGCCGCCGCAACTGCACGCTGAGCACGGAGACCGCCCCTGCGAGGACGACGCAGGTCAACATGGACCACCGTGGCGTCCAGTGGCTCGACCGATCGAGAGGAGCAATCGCCGGGGCGTCCGTCATGGGAAGGTGGGCCCCGACATCGTTCGAGGATAGCGAGAAGCGGAATGTTCTACAGCCCTGAGCACTCGAGCTTCGTGGAGAGCTTGATGTCCCGACTTTCGCGGAGCCGGTTTGGTTGAATCCTCACGTTCATGACCGCCTATCGGCGCAAGGATGAGCGATCCCTTGTCGCCTGCAAGACCGTGATGCGCGCCAGCCGACGAGATGCCGGACCTCCCGCGATCTACGGCTCGTTCTCTTGGCACGCCGAAGCCACATGCGCCAGCATTCCCGAAGGGTGGTCATTCCCCCGATCGGGGACAAATAGGCCCTGACCAACGGGGACCTCTCGTATCGAGCGTCGGGGTCTCGTCGACAGTCGCAGCCGCCGAGAGCGTTGTTCTGAACGACGGCCGCGATCGAGATACTTAGGGACCCCAGTAGGCTTGGTCGATGCGGTGGATCGCGCTTCCGGTCGGCGTCGTGATCTTGTCATACGCCTTGCTCGACGTGCTGCGGAGCCTCGTCATGCCGCGGGCGGCACGCGGGCGGACCCGCCTCGGCCGGTTCCTGTACCGGCTCCTCTGGCGGCCGTGGCGCTGGGTCGGCCTGCGCAAGAAGACGGCAGCATCCCGTGAACGGGTCTTGTCTGCGGCGGCCCCCGTCTTCTTCTTCCTCCAGCTGGTCGGATGGGTCTCTCTCGCTCTGCTGGGGTTCGCGCTCATCCTGTGGAGCCCGGCGTTCGTCCACGGGCTGGGGCGCACCGACGGCTCGTTCGATGACGCCCTGTACGCCAGCGGGTCTTCGTTGTTCACCCTTGGGATCGGATCCGCGGCGGCGAGCGGCTGGACCCGCGCCGTCGTGGTCCTCGCGGGGGCGACCGGGCTCGGGCTCTTCGCCGTGGTGATCGGCTACTTGCCTGTCCTGTACCAGGCATTCAACCGTCGCGAGGTCGGCGTGCTGTTGCTCGACGCTCGAGCGGGGTCTCCTCCCTCCGGCCCCGAGCTCCTCCACCGGATGGGCAACGCAGGCATGGCGTCGGCGTTGCCGGAGCTGTTCACCGACTGGGAGCGATGGGTCGCGGACGTCCTCGAGAGTCACATGTCGTATCCGATCCTCGTGTTGTTCCGCTCGCCCCACGACAACACATCGTGGGTCACGTCGCTCGGCTCCGTGCTCGATGCAGCGACGCTCATCCTCACGGCGGTCGACGACGAGCCCGACGAGAGCGCGAAGCTCCTGTATGGGACCGGTGTGCACGCGGTGGAGGATCTCTACTACTACCTGGGCCTCACCGAGCGCGAGGCGGTTATCCAGCGCGACGAGTTCGAGGACGTGCTCGACGACATGAAGGACGATGGCTTCGCGGTCCGACCGGCGGACGAGGCGTTCGCTCGGTTCACGGAGAAGCGCGCGAAGTACGCGCCGCGGCTCGACGCGCTTGCGGTGATGCTCGCCGCACCGCCCGGGCTCTGGATCGGGGACCGTTCCTACCTCGGAGCGCGAACGGCGCACTGAGGCGTGGCGCGCGCGAGGTTAGGTCGGCTCCTTCACCGCGCAGTCCGCGCAGAGACCGACGATGTCCAGCCGGTGGGTGGCCGGCGTGAAGCCTTGTTCGGTCGCACGACGTATCGCGATGTTCATCAGGCGTTCGGCATCAACATCCGAAACGAGGTCACGGACCAGTCCGCAGGACGAGCACACGAGATGGTGATGATGCTCGGTGAGCTCCTCCGCGAGCTCGTAGCGGCCGAAGTCCTCCTTCGTGATAACGCGGTTGACGACCCCCGCGTGCTCGAGGACGGTCAGGTTCCGGTACGCAGAGCTCATGGCGAGCCCGCTGCCCCGATCGAGGATCTCGTGGATCGTGAGTGGACGGACGGACGAGCGGAGGATCCGGAGCAGGGAACGACGCCGCGGGGTGAGCCGTTGGCCGACCTGCCGGAGCCGGAGCGCGACGACCGAGTCAACGTCGGTGGTTCCGCTGCGGGGATCAGCCACGGATCTCCTCCAAGACCTCGGCGGACGGTTCGGCCTTCCGGCTGCCTCGGAGGGAGCCGCGCCTCGCCGAGCCGTGCAAGGCGGAGGCGCCAGCGAACGTCACCACCGCCGTGGCGATGATGGCGAAGCTCGGCGGCACCGACGGGAAGGCGTAGCTCGCGGCGAGCCCGACCCACGTGGCACCGATCGCGAGCGCCGTCGAGAGCGCGAGCCCGCGGAAGGGGTGGGTCGTCAGGCGATGCGCGGCGGCGGCCGGGGCCGCGAGCAGCCCTAAGAGGAGGAGCGCACCCACGGCCTGCGTGGTCTCCGCCGCGGCCAGGCCGACCAGCGCGAGGAACCCGATCCCGAGGGCCCGAACCGGCACGCCGCGGGCCGCCGCAACGGCCTCGTCCAGGCTCGCGAAGAGCAGCGGGCGCGCGATCAGGAGCACGCCGCCCAGGATCATCACCCCGATCAGGGCTGCGGCTCGCGCCGCGCCGGCCGACAGACCCAGGATGGAGCCGAAGAGCACGCTCACCCCCGCGGTTCCATTGGCGCCGCTGCTGTTCGACGTGTAGATCGACAGGAACAGCACGCCGAGACCGAGCATCCAGGCGAACACGCTGCCGATCACGACGTCGTCGGCCCGGCCGGATCTGCCGAGTAGCCCCATCCCCACGGCGACGACGATCGTCGCGCCGAACAACCCGAGCCGCAGGTCGGCTCCTGCCGCCAGGGCGGCGAGCGCACCGGTGAACGCGACGTGGCTGAGGGCGTCTCCGGTGAAGACCTGCGAACGGAGCACGACGAAGTAGCCCACCGCACCGCAGCAGGCCGCGATCCCCGTTCCCGCCAAGAACGCGTTCCGCATGAAGGGATGACCGATGATCGGGAGCACCCACCCGAGGACGGCGAGCGCTCCGGTCATGTCAGCGTCTCGCGCATCGGAGCGGGATCCGTTCTCGCACGGACGTTGAGTACCCCGATGCCTCGAGCCGCCACGTAAGCCGCGAACGACAGCGTGGTGATGAAGGCACCCGTCGGATACGGCGTGTAGTACGCCATCACCAGGCCGGCCCACGTCACCGCGAGCCCCAAGAGCACCGACAGGCCGATCCCGAGGAGCGGCCGGCCGGTGATCACCTGAGCCGTCGCGGGAGGCAGCACGAGGAGGGCGAACACCAACAGCGACCCGGTGATCTGGCTCGCCTCGGCCGCGGCCACGCCCAGGAGCAGCAGGAAGACCACGGCGAGCAACCGCACCGGGACACCCGCGGCTGCCGCAACCTCTGGATCGACGCTCGCGAACAGCAACGGACGGGCGATCAGACCGAGCGCGACGAGCGCGGGGAGGGCCACCGCCAGCAGCGACAGGACCTGACCGTTCGTGATGCCGAGGAAGCTTCCGAAGAGGAGGTTCGTGAGGCCGTTGAGATTGCCGTGGTAGAGGTTCACGAAGAGGAAGCCGCACGCCAGTGAGAAGGCCTGCACCGACCCGATCACGGCCGACTCCTCGCTGTACAGGGCCGAGCCCACGGGCGGGGAGGCCATAGCGATGATGACCCCGGCCGCGAGACAGAACCCGAAGTAGCCGAAGGCCGGCGAGAGGCCGATCAGGATCGCGCCGGCCGCGCCGGGGAACCCGACCAACGACAGGGTGTGCCCGGCGAAGGTCTGCCGCCGGAGCACCATGAACCACCCCATCGCCCCGGAGACGATCGCGACGATCGATCCGGCGCGGAGCGCGTTGATCATGAACGGGTAATCGAACAGGGTCACGACTCACCCCGCGTGCCGGTCGGCGTGCAACGCGGGCGCCTCAGGGGTTCCGACGACGACCAGCCGGCCATCGGACGCTCGCAGCACCTCGACCTTGGCGCCGTAGAGCGCGCTCAGTGTCTGGGTCGTGATGACCTCGTTCGGCGCACCGACCACCGCCTCGCCCTCGGCCACGTAGACGACCTGATCGAGGAACTGGAGGATCGGGTTCACGTCGTGCGCCACCATCACCACCGTGACCCCGCGCTCTCGGCAGATCCGCTGGACCAAGGCAGCCACGGCCGCCTGGTTGGCGAGGTCGAGGCTATCGAGCGGCTCGTCGAGCAGCAGCAGCTCCGGCTGACGGACCAATGCCTGAGCGACCACCAGCCGCTGCTGCTCCCCGCCCGACAGCTCGCCGATCGGCCGGCCCGCGTACGCGCCCGCCCCCACAAGGTCCACGACCTCCGCCACCGCTTCGCGCGTGCGCCTCGCGCGGATCGCCGACAAGGGGACGCCCCATCGACTCCCGTCCAGCCCCAGGCGGACCACGTCGAGGCCGCGGATCCGAAGTGTCCGATCGAAGCCTCCCCGTTGGGGGACGTAACCGATGCGCCGACGAGCCGCTCCCGCCGGAGCACCGAGAACGTCCACCTTTCCGGCGGCGAGGGGCTGGAGTCCGAGGAGGACCTTCAGCAACGTGGACTTGCCGGCGCCGTTCGGACCGAGGATCGCGGTGAAGGTACCGGGGCCGATGTGCAGATCGACCCCGCTCCACAGGAGACGATCCCCGAACCGCACGGACGCTGCGCGCGCATGGATGACCTCGTTCGAGGTCGACACGACGGCGCCGGAGACGAGAGGCGCCGGCATCATCTGCCCGTCGCCTCGTGGAGGGCCGCCGCGAGCGCCTGGAGCTGCGCGACCTGCCAGGCCTGGAACGTCGCGCCCGCCGGGAAGAGGGTCTCTGTGATCGTGGTGATCGGGATGTTGGCCGCCATGGCCTCGTCGATCTGGCGCTGAACGTCCGGGTTCGCGTTCTGGCTGTTGTAGACGTACACCTTGATCTCCTGGGCGGAGATCTGGTGGTCGATCGCGGCCTTGTCCTCCGCCGTGGGCTCCGTTCCCTCGCTGATGGCCGTGAGGAACGCCGGCGGCGTGATCAGGTTCAGGCCCAGGGAAGGAGCGATGAGCGCGAAGATACTCTCCGACGCACCGATCGGCGTTCCCGCGTACCTGGTCTTGATCCGAGAGATGAGCGCGTGGTACTGGGCGAGTCCCGACGTCTCGAACGTCGAGCGCTGCTGGTCGAAGTACGACGCCTCCGTGGGCTCGAGCTTCTGGTACTCGCTCGTGATCGCGTCGATCACTTGCTGGACGTCCGACGGGGAGTACCAGCGGTGCGGGTTCCCCTTCGTGGGCTCACCCACCAGGGTGCCGACATCGAGGACATCACGTCCTGACACCGGGTTCGCATCGACCAGCCGCTGAGCCCAGGGGTCGTAGCCGACGCCGTTCTCGATCACGAAGTTCGCCGAAGCCATCGCTCGGGCGTCTTCCGTCGTGGGCTCGTAGTCGTGCGGATCCGCGTTGGGATTGTCGATGATGCTCGTCACGCTGACCCGGTCGCCACCCAGCTGGGAAGCGATGCTGCCCCAGACGTTCTCGGCCGTGACGACGTTCGGCCGGCTGCCGGGCGCGGCGCTGCCAACGCTCGCGCATCCAGCGAGGGGCACGACGAGCACGAAGATGGCCACAGCCATCGCGTGCCGAGCAGCCGACGACATTCCTTCCCTCGTCCTTCCGGGGTCGCTCTTGGAACCGGTCGGCAAACGATAATGGGAGTGGTTCTCATCGTCAACTTGATGCCTCCAAGCTCGGAGAGCTGCGAGCCGATACCCGAACCACGGGCGGGCGGTGCCTCACTGGACGGCGACGATCCGTTGCCAGCAAAGGAGGTTCGAACCTCGTTGGGTGACCACGTCTGCGCGCTCGGTGCAGGCTCCCGGTCGGCTCGCGTGTGACGGGGCGATATCGAACACGTACGCGTTGGTTCGGTCGTCACGGCAATCGGTTGGGACGACCGTCCCGTTCTCCGCGTGGCCGCACATCAGGCCGTCCTGGTCTCGAACCGCATTCAACACGATGCGGATCGGTGGATACGCGCCGAGTGTCTCGTCCGGCGAACGAAGCAAGCCTCGGTAAGACAGATGTTCCGCCGCCGCGCGATCCCCGGATGGCCCGCTCGCACCCCGGGGCGTGTCGATCCGCCCCAGCCCCAGACCGGCGAGGCAGACGAGGAGGAGCAGGATCGCCGCGCGAACGGCAACGGATCCACGACGTGGCGGGGATGCCTCTCTGACCCGGCGAAGCGAGGCAGGCCCCTTGATCCTTGCGATCAGTTCGTCCGCGAGCGGATCCACCGCGTACACCGACAGCAACGAGGACTCCACCGAGCGCGCCGGAGTGTGCGCCGTTGCGGGGGCATGGTGCGCGCACCACGGGATGAGCCGGATCCTTCCGCCCACCGGTACCCGCTGCACCGCGTCGGCTCTCTCGCCGCTGCCTTCCGCCAGACACGCTGCGCACACGAGACCCAGCCGAGCCGGGTAGCCGACCTCCGCCCGATATCCCCGGCCGTGCTCGACCACCCTCCCCCAGAGCGACACCTGGCCGACCACGCCTCCCGGGAGGGAGCGGAGTCCGCCGAGTACCTCGGGACTGACCGCTGCGTAGACACCGCAGCGGCATCGCCGCTGCGGTGTCGGCGTACGACCCTTCGGGCAGGACGCCGCGTGCGGAGCACGCGGCGTCCAAACCTCGGGCCGCGTCAAGGACGAGAGCCGGAGCTCGCCGTCCACCTCGACCAAGCTCCATCCGCGCCAGGCGATGATCTCCTCGGCGACGGTCGGGATCTCGGGGCGCCGGTGATGGAGCCTCACCTCGCTATGATGCGCCTTCCCACCCGATGCGATCGAACGGTTCCAGCCGGCGGACCGGCAGGCTTAGCCGGCGGGCGTGGACAGGACGTCCACCACCTGGCCGAGCGCCCACTCGAGGTCGGAGCGCTCGACGACGAGTGGCGGAGCCAGCCGGATCGTCTGCTCGTGCGTGTCCTTGGCGAGGATGCCGCGGTCCATCAGTCGTTCGCACGCCGCCCTCGCCGACCCGGCGCCGGGCACGAGATCGATGCCGATCCAGAGCCCGCGCCCACGGACCTCGGCGATCGTCGGCACCGCTGCGTCTCGCAATCCCGCGATCAGCCAGGAGCCGAGCTCGGCCGACCGGCGTTGATAGGTGCCCTCGCGGAGCATGTCCACGACCTCGATGCCGATCGCGCAGGCGAGGGGGTTGCCGCCGAACGTCGAGCCGTGTTCGCCGGGCCGGAACACCCCGAGGACGTCGCGATCGGCGACGACGGCGGACAGCGGCAGGATCCCGCCACCGAGCGCCTTGCCGAGGATGTACACGTCGGGGACGACGCCCTCGTGCTCGCAGGCGAACGTCGTGCCGGTCCGGCCGAGTCCCGATTGGATCTCGTCAGCCATCAGCAGCGCGCCGCGCTCGGTGCAGAGCTCGCGGGCCTCACGCAGGTAGCCATCGGGTGGCACGATCACGCCCGCCTCGCCCTGGATCGGCTCGACCAGGAAGGCGACGGTCTCGTCATCGATCGCGCGGCGGAGGGCCTCGGCGTCGCCGTACGGAACGGACCGGAACCCCGGCGTGAACGGCCCGAAACCGTCTCTAGCCGAAGGGTCGTCGGAGAAGCCGACGATCGTCACGGTGCGTCCGTGGAAGTTGCCGTCGGCCACGACGATCTTCGCGCGGTCCGGCGCGACCCCTTTCACGTCGTAGCCCCATCGCCGGGCGGTCTTGATGGCGGTCTCGACGGCCTCGGCCCCTGTGTTCATGGTGAGGACCATGTCCTTGCCCGCGAGATGTGCGAGGTCGCGACAGAACACCGGGAAGACGTCGTTGTGGAAGGCACGGGACGTGAGGGTGACCAGCTCGAGCTGCCGGCGCGCCGCGTCCACGAGTCGGGGGTGGCGGTGCCCGAAGTTGAGCGCCGAGTAGGCCGCCAGCATGTCGAGGTATCGCTTCCCCTCGACGTCGGTCACCCACGCGCCTTCCCCGCTCGCGATGACGACCGGCAGCGGATGGTAGTTGCGAGCCGCGTAGCGCTCGGCGAGCGCCAGGAGCTCCTCCGTGCGCGTTGCCGCGGTTCGCGCGATCTCCATGCCGCCTCCGAGGTCAGACGTCCGGGTCAGGCAACATCATCGCAGCGTCAGGGGACCGTTCGGGGCCATCCCCCGGAGGGGGCACGGTACAGTGTCACGCCGCCGGTCGCGACACGCTCCGCGCCGAAGCTCGTCAGCAGCTCATCCCAAGCGACGGGGGCGGGGGCGGGCAGGATCACCGACGACACCTCTTGTTGGTGCAGGTACAGGAGGAAGTTCTCGGGCGTCGGCGTGATCGCGTCGGCCGAGTGATCCACGTAGGCGATCGATCCGCCCGGATTCCCGACCTGCCCCTGCGGGTGCCCGAGGCCGATGTAGCCGCGTGACTGACGGAACCAGAAGTCGGCCGCCTCCTGCCACTGCATCTCGTCGCCGACGTTCGCGGGAAGCAACAGATCGTTCTCGCCCTGCAGCAGGTACGTTCGGTAGGTCCCGTCGGTGAAGAAGGGCGGGGTGCTGAGCGGCGTTCGGTACGGCGGGCTGGGGAGCGCGACGGCCACGGAGATCGCGCCGACGATGACGATGCCCCAGCGCCACCACGAGCCTCGACCGGAGCTCTGCGCGAGGAACAGGGCGACGATCACCGCGATACCGAGCCACACGAACAATGGGAAGCGCTCGGGAAGGACGCTGGACAGAACCGGGAGATGCGCGAGGAGCGCACCCGGCATCGCGACGCTTGCCCGTCCGCGGACGTGCAGCGTGGGTCCCAGCGAGAAGACGGCCGGAACGAGCATGAATGCGATGAGGAGCCAGGTCCATCGCGAGCGGCGGCCGAACCAGGCGAACAGCGCCACGATCGCGAGGAACACCGGGCCGATGTACGCGGTGTCGTCTTGTGCGAGCCCCGAGAACCGCCGCGTGATGTCGAGGAAGGTCCCCGCGCCGAGCCACGTCGGGGATCGCGGCAACACGTAGCTCAGGAGGTCGACCGAGTTCGGCCCCAGCGGGCGCAACGAGCCGGGAGGACGGTTGCGGATCACTTCGAGGAGGTATGGCGCGGTGATGAGAACGACGACCAGATACGAGACGCCGATCAGGAGGGTCGTGGACCACAGGTCGCGCCGGACGTCCTCGGGGCCGAACAGGAGTCCCAAGAGCAGGGCGATCGCTCCGAAGACGGTCATCGTCGCGAAGATCTCGGTCGAGATCGAGAACTGACCGAGGAGCGTGATCGCGAGGAGCAGTACGAACGCTCTCTGCCCGATCCGTCCTCGAACCCGGCGGACGACGAGGTAGCAGGCGAGTGGGACGCAGAACATCAGCAAGAGGTTCACGTGCCCGCGCATGTGGTGCCCGACGTAGGTCGAGAAGCCGAAGATCGCCCCGGCCGCGAACGCCGGGAGCGGACGCGAGGTGAGTTCGTTGCAGAGGAGATAGCAGGCCCAGGCGGCGAGGGCCGGCGCGAGCCACAGGATCAGGTTGTCGCTCGCGAGCGGTCCCCAGATCGTGGTGACGGGTGCCAGCAGGAACGAGGGACCCGGGATCGTCGTGACCCAGACCAGATCGAACCCTGGGGGGGCCCAGACGTAATGGGTGGTGAACAGGGGGTTGAGTCCGTGGCTCAGCGCGAACGGCATCCATCGCAGCGACCAGAGGTAGACCATGGTGTCCGAATGGCATCCGCCGATGCACCACGTATCGAGATGAGCGAACGCGCCCCTGACGTAGAGGAGGCCAGAGATGATCGCGTACGCCACGAACGCTCCGAACGCTTCCTCGACCGGGCTCGCCGCTCGGAGTCGCCGGACGATCCGCGAGGCAACCGGCGTCATCGGCCCGTCGCCGGCGTTCCGCTCACGCCGCGAGGGGTCGACCTCTTCCATGCGGCGGCACGATACCGCGTCCGCCCGGTCCCCTTCGGTACGCTCCTGACGTACCGACCGAGGCGGATGGCAGGTCGGAGCCTCCTCACACGGACACGCCGGCCACCCACGTGACCGCCCCCGAGGGAGAACTCGATCCACGAGCAGGCCTCGTCACGCAGGTGGTGCACACGCCACTGCGAACGCGGCCGGCCATCCGCGCCTTCGGTGTCTTCCTGGCGTACGTGCTCCTGTCGGTCGCCATCTGGGGCTGGCCCGTGGTCGCGCATCTCGATTCCCGGCTCGTGACTCCGTGGCGAGCCGACTCGAGCTTCTTCCAGTGGGCCATGGGATGGTCGCCGTGGGCGCTCGCCCACGGGCACAGCCTGCTGTTCAGCGACCGGGTGTTCGCGCCGCGGGGAGTTGACCTGACGTGGGTGACGATCTCTCCCGGCCCTGGGCTGGCGATGGCGCCGATCACTCGGACGTTCGGGACGCTCGCGTCGTTGAACCTCATCACGTTGCTGGGACCCCCGCTCGCTGCGTGGGCCGCGTTCCTCGTGTGCGTACGACTCACGCGGTCTTTCTGGCCATCCTTCATGGGTGGGTTCCTCTACGGGTTCTGTGCGTATGTCACCGGCCAGCTGAACCACCCCAACCTCTTGTTGGTCTTCCCGATACCTCTGATCGTCTACCTCGTGATCCGCCGGATCGAGGGCTCCCTCGGTGCGCTGGCGTTCGTGGTCTGGCTCGCGGTGACGCTGCTCGCCTTGTTCTCGATCTCCACGGAGGTCTTCGCGACGGCGGTGCTGTTCGGCTCTATCGCCTGGTGCATCACGCTCATCTTCGCGCGGGAGGACCGACGCCGGGTGGTCCAGACCTTCCTCCTGTTCGCGTCGGCCTACGCGATCGTCGCCGCCATCATGCTGATCCCCTACATCCTTCCGGCTCTCCGGACCGCGCCAGCCGGAAGCATCCACGCACCCGACCACTCGTACGACGACCTCCTGCGGTTCGTCGTCCCGCGCGATCGCGAGCTGATCGGGGGCGGGGCGCTCTCCTCGCTCGCGTATCGGTACACCGCCGCATCACTCGGAGGTGCTGCGTACCTGAGTGCCGCCCTGGTGGTGCTGCTGGTGGCGTTCGCGATCACGGAATGGCGGAGGAGGGGAACCTGGGGACTCCTTGCGTTCATCCTGGTGAGCGCGCTCCTGACCATGGGTCCTGCGCTGCACGTGGCCGGCCATCGCGTGACGGGCCTGCCCACCGCCGTGATCTGGAAGCTGCCGCTGATCAGGAACGCGATCCCGGACCGGTTCCCCGTCTATACCGACCTCGCCGTTGCCGTCGTCGCTGCGCTGTGGCTCTCCCGAGCACGAGGTTCGTTCGCCTGGTCGCGATGGGCCTTGGCGGGCATCGGCGCCCTCATGCTGCTGCCGAGCATCACGACGCCGCCGTGGCATGCAGAGGATCACACGCCAGCCTTCTTCCGAGACCATACCTACGCGTCCGTGCTGCGGCCGGACGAGAACGTGTTCATCATCCCCACCGATGCAGGCGAAGAGATGGCCTGGCAGGCGACGGCCGACTTCTCCTTCCGGATGCCCGAGGGATACGTCGGGGTGATCCCGATCGCGAACCGAGGGTCACGGTTCGTCCACGGCCTCTCGGCCGATGTGGGAGTCCTGCCGTCGACGAAGGACCTCATGGGGTGGCTCGAAGCGAACGGCGTCACCGCGGTCGTGGTCGCCGATCGAGCCCAGCCCACCTTCGGCCCCATCCTGCGCTCCGTCGGCCTCGCGCCCGTGTACGAAGGAGGGGACGTATCGGTCTGGCGGATGCCCGCGGCTCAGGTCGGATCTGGATAGACCGAACCTGACGGTGAGCCTCGTGGACCTCGTCCGGTCTCGAAGACTGCCCTCTGGATGAGTCCGAACCTCTGCCGGATGCCCGAGGCCCAGCTCGCTCGATCCAGGATCCCGACCCCGACCAGATCCTTGGGTACCAGCAGGGAACGCGTGAACGATCGCTCGTGGAGACCTGCTCGGATCGCCGCCCCGAGAAGGTCCCCTCGAGATCGCCACCGGTGATCGCCTTCGGGCATCTTCAGATGAAGCCGTTCGGCGAGATGGAGGACGGGGCCCCAAGCCGGATTCGCGGTCACGATCACCAGTACACCGTTGTCCGTGAGCATGCCGGCCATGGCCTGCACACAAACATCGAGGTCCGGTACGTGCTCGGCGACGTCGGCGGCAACAACGTAGTCGAACCGTTCGTCGATCGGGCCGTCCATCAGATCGTGGACCAGGAACCGGAGGTCGGGGTGCTTGCGGGCTGCGATCTGGATCATGGCGGGGCTGATATCGATGCCGACACCGTCGGCCGGATCGAGCGATGCCAGGATGTCGCCGGTGGCGCAGCCGACCTCAAGCACATGGTTCCGTGGGGGGACGATCTCGGCCAGGCTCGCCTTCAGGGCTGCGTAGTAGTGACGAGCCTTTTCCTTCCAGCGGTCGTATCCGGGCGCCACGTTGTCGAAGTGTTTCCCCACCGGGTCCGAGCTCATCGGAAGCGAAGCTTCCGCGCGCCGATGACGGCCATCCGCGCGAGTAAGAGACCGTGCCGCCACCGGTCGATGTTGGTCGCTCCGTACGTGCGTTCCCGATAGCGAACGGGGACCTCGCGGATCTTCAGTTCGAGGTTCGCTGCTCCGAACAACAGATCGAAGTCCCCGAACGGGTCGAAGTCCCCGAACGTACGGCGGTTCTCCGCGATGCGCCGATAATCGCTCGCCCACAAAGCCTTGGAACCGCAGAGGGTATCGGTGACACGCTCATCCAAGATCCAACTGAAGATCAGCCCGAACAGCTTGTTCCCCGCAAGGTTGGCCAAACGCATCGCCCGCTGCTCCATCGGGTAGACGAGCCGGCTGCCGTTGACGAACTCCGCTTTCTCCTCGACCAAGGCAGACCAGAACTTCGGAAGCTCCTCAGGGGCGACCGTCATGTCGGCATCGAGGATGATCAACACGTCCCCCGAGGCCATCTCGAACCCCTTGCGAACGGCATCGCCCTTCCCGACCCCGTCTTGACGGAGGAGCTTCAGATCGAGATCTTGGCGTTCGTCGATCATCCGTTGGATCTCTTCTGCCGTCCCATCGGTGGAATGCCCTTCCACGAAGATCGCCTCAGTGTGTCGCCCCAGACGTGGTAACCGTTCGACGATGCCTCGGATGTTCCCGCGCTCGTTCCGGGCGGGGACGATCACGGAGCAGGTGGGGTCCGGGATCCGCGGAGCGACGTTCCGTGCGCGCGGCCTGGCCGTCACATAGGAGATGATCCCCAGCCGCCTGACCAACGGCAGGGCCGAGAGCGTCGTATTGAGGGGAGCCGTGAGCCACGCCGGTCCGACCGGAAGGGGCGTACGGTAGCCGGAGGTCACCGGTTCGAGATCGGCGAGTTCGACCAGGTTCGCGAGATCAAGCCTAGACAACCAGTTCTGCAGAGGCTCCCGTGACTTCAGGCCGGTTCGCTCGGCCAGCTTCAAGAACGGCTCCCAGGCGAAGTTGTAGTAGGCGACGATCACCCGTGTCGACGGCCCCACGACGGGCGCCAGGTTGCGGAAGAAGTCCAGGACGTCGATGACGTACCCCACGACGTTGCTCGCGATGACGTAGTCGAACGTGCCCGAGATCGGCAGTTGCTCGATGTCCGCACACACGAATCGAAGGTCGGGGTGACGTGCGCGCGCGCGCGCCAGGGTGGCTTCGGAGAGGTCCACTCCCACGCCGACCGACGGCTGGAGCGACGCGAGCAACGTGCCGTCGCCGCACCCAAGATCGAGAACCGCGGCCCCCGGCGTCACCTGGCTCCGGATGAAGCCGTACAGATCGTCGTAGTAGTAGCGGTATCGGACCCTCGCGCCTGCTCCCCGTGCCCCGGATCGATCGACGTAAGACCGGACGACGCGCCGGGCTCGCTCGTCGGGGCCGCGGGCCCACGCGGTGGACACGGTCGGTTCAGCCGGACCATGGTCGCTCACAAGCCTGAGATGATAGGGCGTTCTCCGAGGAGGTAGCGTGAGCCAGAAAAGAGCCCTCATCACTGGGATCACGGGCCAAGACGGCTCGTACCTTGCCGAATCACTCCTATCGAAGGGTTACGAGGTCCACGGCATCATCCGTCGATCCAGCTCGTTCAACACGGGGCGGCTCGATCACCTGTACCGCGATCCGCATGAACGCGGGAGCCGTCTTTTCCTCCATTACGGAGACCTGATCGATTCGAGCGTCCTCTCGAGGATCATGCGGGAGGTCGAGCCCGAGGAGGTGTACCACCTCGGAGCGCAGTCACACGTCCGAGTCTCGTTCGACATGCCGGAGTACACTGGCAACGTCACGGCGCTCGGGACCACGCGCTTGCTCGAGGCGATCCGCGAGGAGGGGGTGCCGGCCCGCTTCTATCAGGCGTCCTCGTCCGAGATGTTCGGAACGAACCCGGACGTCCCAACTTCGGAGCGGAGCCCATTCTTCCCGGCCTCCCCCTATGCCGCCGCCAAGGTGTACGGGTATTGGATGGCCGTCAACTACCGCGAGGCGTACGGGCTCTTCTGCGCCAACGGGATCCTGTTCAACCACGAGAGCGAACGTCGCGGCGAGACGTTCGTGACCCGCAAGATCACCAGGGGGCTCGCTCAGATACTTGCGGGAGAGGTGGACGTCATCTACCTCGGTCGGCTCGACACTCAGAGAGACTGGGGTCATGCGGCAGATTACGTCGAGGCTATGTGGCTGATGATGCAGGCAGACGAAGCTGACGATTACGTGATCGCCACGGGCGAAGCCCACTCCGTCAGCGACTTCCTCGATGAGGCATTCAGCTATGTGGGGCTCGACTGGGAACCACATATTCGACAGGATCCCCGGTATTTCCGACCGATCGACCCCCCCATCCTGGTGGGAGACGCTTCCAAAGCCCGGGACCGGCTCGGCTGGGAACCGCGGGTTTCATTCAGGGAGCTCGTCCGCTCGATGGTCGATGCTGAGCTCGCAGCAGCCGGCATCGCGCGGCCTGCTCCGAGCGACCCCGTTGCGCAGCTATGAGCGGGTTCTGGTCCGGTCGAGCCGTGACGGTAACGGGCGGCTCAGGCTTCCTTGGCTCGCACGTCGTGGAGCGGCTCGATGCTGCTGGCGCTTCAGTGTTCGTGCCGAGAAGCACCGTATACGATCTGACCCGAGAGGAGCGCGTCCAAGCGATGTATGCGGACGCGCAACCCGAGATCGTTGTTCACCTGGCGGCTCGCGTCGGCGGCATCGGGGCCAACCAAGCGGCCCCCGGGAGCTTCTTCTACGACAACCTCCAGATGGGTGCCTTGCTGATCGAGCACGCCAGGCGAAGCGAGGTGCAGAAGTTCGTCTGTGTCGGCACGGTGTGTTCGTACCCCAAGATCACACCCGTCCCCTTCAAGGAGGACGATCTGTGGTCGGGCTACCCGGAGGAGACGAACGCACCCTACGGGATCGCGAAGAAGGCCCTGTTGGTCCAGCTTCAGGCCTACCGGAAGGAGTTCGGCACGCGCGGCATCTACCTGATCCCCGTGAACCTGTTCGGCCCAGGAGACAATTTCGACCTCCGAACGTCTCACGTGATCCCCGCATTGATCCGCAAGTGCCTCGAAGCCGTGGAGCGAGGCGACGACACGGTTCCGGCGTGGGGATCGGGCATCCCGAGCCGCGAGTTCCTGTACGTCGAGGACGCCGCGGACGGCATCATCGCCGCTGCCGAGCGATACGAAGGGAGCGAGCCGGTGAACCTTGGGACCGGCCTGGAGATCTCTATACGGGATCTGGCGGATGTGATCGCGAACCTGACCGGCTTCGACGGGTCGTTCGTCTGGGACCCGTCGAAACCGGACGGACAACCTCGGCGGGCGCTGGACGTGTCGCGAGCGAAGAAGGAGTTCGGTTGGAAGGCTGAGGTGCCCTTCGAGGAAGGCCTGCGTAGGACGATCGCGTGGTACCGAGAGAGAAGGTCGACCGTGTCATCCGCGACGGGCGGATGATGGAGCGGCAGGGGATGCACCCAGCTCGACTCCGCCCTCACGTGCAGCCTCCCCGATGAGGGCAGCGACGCGCGGAGAGAAGCTTCCGGAGGCTGAACGCTCCGATGCGGCTCCGCGCGGCCGCCGGCTACCAGTCTTGTCCGCGCTCGCGGGGCCTTTGCTGATCGTGGGAGCGGTCATCACCGTCTACCACGCGTACGTGTTCAACGATGTCCTCACCTCGCGACACATCGACATGCTCGCCTACTACTTGCCGAACTACTGCTTCCTCGGCGAGACGCTTCGCGCCGGACACATCGCCCTATGGAACCCCTACACGCTTGGGGGTACGCCGTTCGCCGCCGACCCGCTGTCTGGCTGGATGTACCTGCCCGCGATGCTCGTGTTCGCAGCGCTTCCGTGCGGGGCCGCGATGCGTGTCTTCATCGTGCTCCAACCCATCATCGCCGGCCTCGGCATGTACTGGTTCCTACGGGGTGAGTCGCTCTCCCGGATCGCGGCAACCATGGGCGGACTGATCCTTGCACTCTCGATCGCAGGATCCCTCTTCGGCCTCACGCTCGCGTTCGCCGGGATGCTGGCGTGGCTGCCGGTCATGCTCGGCTCCGAGTCCCGCTGCTTCCGAACGAGGACCTGGCCGAGGCGGCTCGGGTGGTGCGTGGTCACCGCCGTCGCTTGGGGGCAGATCGTTGCTTCATTCCTCCCAGTCGGGGTCCTGCTCGGCAGTGTGGCCCTCGTCGGATACGGGGTCGCTCGGACCGTCGTCGAGGTCCGCTCGGGTCGTCTTCCGCTGGCCGCGTCCGTGACGCTCGGGGCGATCGTCGGCGCCTCCGTTGCCACGATCAACCTCGCCTATCTACTGCCCCGGCTCGCGTACGTCCCTCGCACCAGCCTCTCCCTCGGGTACGAGCAGCTCCAGCAGCTCGAGGATCGACTCTCCCACCTCCCACTACCGATCCAACTGCCGGGCTCTCACATGGCGGCATGGCCACTCAAGCTGGTCGCCTCTCCCGGGATGTATCTCGGGGGCATCTCGATCGTGCTCGCCTTCGCGGCGTGGGGCACCAAGCGACTCCGGCCGATCGTCGTCGCTCTCGCGCTTTTCGGAGCGCTGGGCTACCTCCTCACCCTTCACGGTTTCGTTGAGTCCCTCGGGCGTCTGGTCGGTTCACGGGTGGGTTCGTTCCTCGTTCACAATGGGGGGCGCAGCCTCTTCGCGGTGGTCTTTGCCCTGGCTGCCCTCGCAGGGTTCGGCATGCAGGCATTGCTGGAAACGAACTCTGTCCGCGGTCGGTCGATCTTGCTCCTTCCCGGCGTTGCGATGCTCGCCGTCGTTCCGCTCGCCGCCGGGATCGGTCCCTCTCACCTGCTTCTGCCACTGATCGCGGGCGGGGCGGGCCTGGTGCTCCTGATCGCGGCAGCGAAGAGGACGTCCTTGGCGGTTGTGATCCCCGCGCTCTTGGCGGTCGAGCTCTGTGTGAACGCCCTCGTGGGGCAGGGATCGCCGACCCCCTCCGATATCGGTATCCGGTATCCGGACATCCTGTCGTCGCAGCCGTCGCCCAACGTCGATGCGACCGCCTACCTCAGTCCGAACTCGCTCGTCGCCTCCCTCCAGCAACCCGGCTTCGGTCGATACATGCGTCTCGATCCAGTCCATGTGAGCAACTCGGGGTACCTCTACAGTCAGGCTCCCGCGAAGTGGGGATCGCTCGCGAACCAGCGGGCGATGCTCTTCCACCTTGAGGACGTCCAGGGCTACACCTCGGTGCAACTCCTCCGGTACTGGTCGTTCGTCCGCGCCGTCACATCCCGCCAGCTCAACTACAACGCCGATGTGTTCCCGGATCCGCCGCCGATCGCACTCGACCTGCTCCAAGTGAACGGTCTGGTCGTACCCACGAGCGACCCCCCGCCCCTACAACTTCCTGTCCGGCCCGTCGCTCAAGACGAGGGTTGGACGTTGGAGCGTCTCGAGCAACCCTTCCCAAGGGTCTCGGTTATCCCAACCTGGCGCGTCGTTTCCAGCGGAGACCAGGCTCTGCAAGCGATCACCGCGCCAGGATTCGACCCGGGTTCAACGGTCGTTCTGGAGCGATCCCCTGGGTTCGAGCCGCCCGCACAGCCACCATCGCAAGCAGGGTCGGCGACGTACGAACCGATCGGGCTGCAGTCCGCTCAGATCTCCGTCAACACTCCCTCCCCCTCGATCGTGCTCGTCCGGACACCGTACGACCAGAACTGGCATGCGTCGGTCGATGGGGAGCCTGCTCAGGTGTTGCCGGCCGACTACGTCGCGCAGGGGATCCCGGTTCCGGCAGGGAATCACACGATCGTCCTGTCGTACACGGACCCGAGCATCGGGTACGGACTCGCCGGGACGGCGGCAGCGATCGGCGCCCTGCTCGCGGCAGCGATCACCTTTGGGCTGCGCGCCCGAAAAACACATCGTCGTTCCTAGGCCGTAACGATCTCCCAGGACTGGCGGACGATGCGGCCGACCGACCGGTATCCGGTACCCTGCCTCGGATGTCGCCCGCCTCGCCCTCATCTCGACGGCATCATCGTGCCCTGCAGCAGCGATCCGTCGGTCTGATGGTGTTGGCATGCGTCCTCGTGGCGTGCGTGTTCCACGATGGGACGAGCGACGGGTCGCCGGGCTCGATCCCGAGCGACCTCGAGCCGGCCGACGTCGTCTCTCCATCACCGATCCCAGGATCCTCGGACCAGACGATCGCCCTGGCGCGCACGAAGATCAAACACATCGTGTTCGTGATCAAGGAGAACCGAACGTTCGACACGTTGTTCGGTCGCTTCCCCGGCGCCGATGGCGCCACGCGAGGAACGACCTGTGACGGCCGGACCGTACCCCTCAAGCGCGCGCCGGATCGGGTCGGCGATGAGGGGCACAGCTTCTTCGACGGCATCACGGCGGTCAACGGCGGTCACATGGATTGTTTCGCCGAGGGCGGCTACGTCCAGTACCTCCCACAGGACATCCCCCATTACTGGGCCTACGCCCGCCGGTACACCCTGGCCGACCGATTCTTCACCTCCATCTATGGTCCGACGGGTATCGAACACCTGTGGACGTTCGCGTCGCAGTCGGACCGATTCATCGACCATGAGCGGCCCGGGCAGTTCGGCTCTGCCACCCGCGAGTTCTGCGACGACCCCCTGGAGACGGCGCTCGCCTTCCGTTCGATGGCTCGCCAGGAACAGGAACGCATCTATCAGGCTGAGAACGAGGGGGCCCAAGGTCTGGCGGCGATCCGCGCGTCGCTGACCTCGCGATGGCCGTGCTTCGACGTGAAGGTCCTGCCGGATCTGCTGCAGCAACACGGGATCAGCTGGAAGGACTACCGCGGGGAGAACCCGTTCGTGCAACCGCTCCGCATGGTCCGCCACGTCCGATTCTCGAGCATGTACAGGAACGTCGTCGATGTCGGCGAGTTCCTGCGAGACGTGAAGGCGAGGAAACTCCCGGCGGTCTCGTGGCTCACCCCGCCGTTCGCCTTGTCGGATCACCCGCCGACCAGCATCTGCGCCGGCGAGAACTGGTTCGTCACGGAGATGAACGGGCTGATGCGCAGCCCGTACTGGTCATCCACCGCCGTCGTCCTGACCTGGGATGACTTCGGCGGCTTCTACGATCACGTCGAGCCACCCCACGTCGACCTGTACGGACTGGGACCACGCGTGCCCGCGATCATCATCTCCCCGTGGGCGAAGAGCGGCTTCATCGATCACGACACGATGGAGTTCGCGTCGGTGCTGCGGTTCATCGAGACGATCTTCGACCTGCCGCCGCTCACCTCGCGTGACGCCGACACGAACGACATGCTGAACGCGTTCGACTTCACGGGCCCGCCCCGCCCACCTCTGATCCTGAATCAGCGCACCTGCCCGGCCCGATGACCGTGTCCCCGTTCCACCGCCCCGGGCCGGTCAGGCGGACGCACAGCCGCTGAGGACGAGCGACCCGAAGAAGCCGGTCGACCCCAAGCGGGTGCCGACGGCCCACAAGCGCCCGGAGCCGTCGGCCGTGACGGAGGCCAACCATGCCTGTTGTGATGGGGCCGCGGTCAGCGCCATCTGGTGCCAACCGGTGCCATCCAGCAGCATGGCCACGGGCTGCGGCTCCTGATCGACGACCTGACGCCCGACCACGGCGATCCCATCGGTCGTCAAGGTCACGGACGAGAACGCCGCGGGTTCCATCCCGGCCGGTACGGCGACGGTCGTCCACCTCGACCCGTCCCATCGCTCGACCACGGGGCTCGGGACGTCCGCCTGGGTGACCGACCCGACCGCCCACACGTCGTCGGGCCCACGGGCGACCACAGCGGAGAGGATCGCGTCGCCCGCCCCCAGCTGCGGGGTCGGAACGACGGTCCAACCGGACCCGTCCCAGTGCTGCACCAGGGGGCGGTACCAGCGTCCGACAACGTGCCATCCCACGGCCCATGCGTCGTCGGGCGCGATCACCGCGACATCGTTCAAGCTGTTCGGCTCGCTCCCGACGTTCGGGCTCGACACTCGCCGCCATGCCGTGCCGTCCCAACGCTCGATCAACGTGCGATACGCGACCCCGTCGTCGTGTCGGCCGACGGCCCACGCCAACCGAGGCGTCAGTCCGGCCACACCCGCGAGCGCGTCCAGCCCCGGCCCCGGGTCGGCGACCGGCATCGGCGCCCACCGGTCGCCGTTCCACCGGGCGATCGCCGGCGCACGGATCAACACGCCGACCGCCCACGCACCTCCAGCTCCGTCGCTGGAAACACCGTTGAACGACGATGACGGGACCCAGATGGACACCTTTCGAGCCTTCCATGTTCCGCTCGACCCTTCTGCAGCCAACCCGTCGAAGTGCGAACCCTCGTACTGGGTTCCGGCGCCGAGGACGCCCCGGCGCACGCGCGTGATCCCGTTCCAGATGGCCCTGTCGACCTCCGTGTTCGGCACCTCGGTCAGTCCGCATCCACCGGCACCTGACGGGCTCGTGGTCGCGCCGGCGGGACTGGTCGCGGCGCCGGCGCTGGTCCCGCCGCCGTTCGCCCCCCGGAGCCACGCGACGATCCCCCCCGCCACGAGGACGATCAGGACCGCGGCGAACAACCAGCGGTTCCGTCTCATCCCGTGGCCCCGGCGGTCGTCGGAGCGGAGATCCGCCATACCGACACGCCGCCCCCGTCGTACACGGATCGGAGACCGGTGTTCTCCAGCAACTTCTCGAACTTCGACCGGGCCATATCGCCGAGGACGACCGCGGTGACGCCCTTCTCCTGGAGCCATTGGGAGAACTCGGTCACGGAGGGCACGAACGGTTGGCCGTCCTCCACCGCGAGACCTCGGTTCATCCGTTGGCGCGCGTACGGGGCCGGCATCGGCCCGACGTACCCTTCCGGCATCCGGAAGGAGAAGTCGGCCGTCCCCTGCCACAGCATCTCCTCCCCGTTCGTCTCGGTGATCAGGAAGACGTTCTCGTCGGGCTGCAGGACCGACGCATACGTCCCATCGGCGAAGAACGCGGGCGTGCGATCGTGGACGTACCACGACGGGTTCCGGAGCTGTGGGAGGAGCATCACCGCCCCCACCACCACGACCCCCCACCGGATCCACCGGGTCCGATCGTCCGCGCGTGCCAGCCAGATCCCGGCGAGCACGGCGACCGCGAGCGAGGTGTACACGGGCATCCGTTGGGCTGTGGCGTGCTTGATCAACGGCGCGTTCGCCAGCAGGGTGCCGGGGAGGTGGAACATGGGGCGGCCATCCACGTGGAGTACGGGCCCGAGCGAGAGGAGCGCCCCGATCGCGATGAACGCGATGAGCGCCCACGTGCCGCGCCGGCGCCGCTCGGTGATCGCGAAACCGACGATCGCGAGGATGAGCGCGATCCCGATGTAGCTGCCGTCCTCGATCACCTTCGCCGTGAACGCGTGGGAGATCGAGGACATCCGGGCGCCACCGATCAGCATGTCGTGTCGCGGGATCAGGAACCCGAGCGCGTCGGCGGCCGTCGTGTCGACCGGTCGGATCGACTGTCCCGGCGAGTTGCGGACGGCGGGAAGGAGGTAGGGGACGAACAACAGCGCGGCGACGATCCCGTACGCCGCCGCAGTGAGGAGCGCCGCGGAGATGATCTGCTTCCGGTCCTTCCCGGCGGCGATGACCGCGAGGACGAATGCCACGGCGCCGAACACCGCGGCGGTCGCGAAGACCTCGGTCGAGATCGAGAACAGGCCGAGCAGCGTGAGCGCCATCAGCGCCGTGAACGTGATCCACCCCATCGAGCCCTCGACCCGTCGGATCACGAGGTACACGGCGATCGGGATCGGGAAGACGAGCACCAGGTTCAGATGCGACTGCATCTGCCCGACCATGTAGGCCGAGAACCCGAACAGGTAGCCGCTCACGAGCGACGGCCAGAACGCGCGGGTGAGGCGGTTGCACACGAGGTACGCGCCCCAACCGGCGAGCGCGGGCGCGAGGAGCTTGAGCACGTTGTGAGACGCGAGGGTTCCGAAGAGCCTGGTCACGGGCCACGACACCAGCGCGGGTCCCGGGATGATCGTGCTCCAGGTGAGATCCACCCCACCGGGGGCGAATACCCTGTCGGTGAACAGCGGCGTGTGACCGTGGGCGATCGCCCACGGAACCCAGGCGAGCGACCATCGGTAGAGGTCGACGTCGCCTCGACCGTTGGCGAGGTATCGCGTGGAAAGATGCCCGACGACCGGGATCCCCCAGAGGAGGATCGCTGTTGCCAGGTAGAGGAGGAAGGCCGCCGCGGCCCGCAGCGCGGGCCGCGGCGGCCACCACTTCTGGACGGGGTCCTCGACGGCGTCTTCGGCGCCGAGCCCGGCGCCGTTCCCGGCGCCGGGCTCGGTGAGCTCCTCGGTTCCCAGGACGTCGGGTTCGCTCGTCGCGAGGGTTTCGGGGTGCGGCTCGGCCTCGTTCGGAGCCGTCATGGTGCCGGCTCCTGCGACACCCACACCCCGGACCGCGATCGCCAGACCGAGACCCCGCCGCCTCGGTAGACGAGTTCACCGCCGACGGAGCGGATCACTGGCGCGAATCGCCCCTCCCCGGCGTCCGTCACGACGATCGCCGACACCTGGCGTTCGGTGAGCCAGGCCGCGAGGGTGATCGGCGAGATCGAGCCGCGGTATCGCGAGCTGAGGCCCTTGTTCAGCCATTCGTGCGCGTACCGATCCGGAAGGATGCCCACGTATCCGGCGGCGAGCCGGAACGAGAAGTCCGTGGCGTTCTGCCAGATCAGCTCCTCCGCCTTGTCGTCCGGGATCGCGAAGACGACCTCGTCGGGTTGGAGCACGCTCTGGTACGTGCCGTTCGAGAAGAACGCGGGGACCGTCTGCGGAAGGTGTGCGACCGAACCGGGATCGGGGAAGAGCAGCAGCGCGCCCAGCGCCACCAAGGCCCATCGGAACACGGCCGTCCGGGCGGGAGCGCGCGCCAGCCAGATCGCCGCGATCACCGCAACGGCGAGCCCCGAGTAGGCGGGGAATCGGTCGGGGGTGGCGTCGCGGATCAGGGGTATCTGATCGAACACGGACCAGGGAAGCGAAACGGACGCGCGGCCCATCACGTGCAGGACCGGACCGAGCGCCGCGATCGAGACGATCGCGACGAACGCCAGCAGCCCCCACGTGCCGCGTCGGTGCCGCTCCGTGATCGCGAACCCGACGAGCACGAGTACGAGCGCGATCGAGAGGTAGCCCGCGTCCTCGATGTTGTGCGCGATGAAGTGTGCGCTCCACCTCTCGGCGAACCCCGGCGAGACGAGCGTGAGGGGCCGCGGCACCACGAAGCTCAGCAGATCCACCGATGCGCGGGAGGCGCTCTGGATCGACCCTTCGGGCAGGTACTTCGCGGCGGACAAGAGGTACGGCGTCAGCAACGCGAACGTGAGCACGTACGAGGCGGCCGTGAGCAGACCCGCCCCGAAGACGCGGCCCCGCTCCGAGCCCGCGGCGATCAATGCGATCAGGAAGGCGATGGCACCGAAGAAGGCCGAGGTCGCGAAGACCTCGGTCGAGAACAGGAAGAGCCCCGTCAACGAGAGCGTCATCAACGCGACGAAGGTCGGCCGACCGAGCGAGCCCTCGATGCGACGGATCACGAGGTACACGGCGAGGGGGACCGGGAAGATCAAGACCAGGTTGACATGGCCGTGCAGCTGCCCCGCCATGTACTGGCAGTAGCCGAACAGGTAGCCGCCGGCGAGGGATGGCCAGAACGAGTGGGTCAGCCGGTTGCACACCAGGTAGGCGGCCCAGCATCCGAGCGCCGACGCGAGCAATAGCAGAACGTTGACCGCGGCGAGCGAGCCGAAGAGCGAACGGACCGGGTACATCAGGACACCGCCACCGGGCACGAACGTGGTCCACGCCAGGCTCGTCCCGTCGGGCGTGAAGATCTTGGTCATGTACAACGGGTCCACGTGGTGCGCCAACGCCCAATGCACCCATCCGATCGACCACTGGAAGAACTTCGCGTCGCCTCGACCGTCCCCCACGTAGCGGATCCGCAGTTGCGTGATGACCGGCGCCGCCCAGATCACGATCGCAGCGGTCAGGTACAGGAGGAACGCGACGAGGCCACGGGCCCAACCGGGGAGCCGTCGTCCCCACGCCATCGCTCGGTCGAGGAGGGTGTCGCTGGCCTGATCGATCGCGACGGCCGTATCCGTCCCCGGCTCGTGCGCGGCGACCTCGGGAGGGATCGTCATCGGACGCAGAGGCTACCAACAGGCTTCGTCAGGGGATCCCTGCCGGTCGCGTTCCTCCTTCCTTGTCAGCGTCGGGGCACCCACCGATACTCCACGCGTGCCTGCGCTCGACCAGCCACGTGCCGACGTCACCGCACGGCCTCGTGGACGTTCCCCCGGCTTCCTTGCGGCGCTCCTGGCCGTCGTCGTGATCGCGATCGCGTGCACCGGAGGAAGCGCACCGACGACGACCCCTTCCCCGACGTTCAATGCGGTGGCGGCAGCGACCGAAGGCTACTCAGAGAAGACGTTCAGCCTCCCACCGGACCGACCGCCGGCCAGCAGACCGACCGCACCACCTCCGCCCGCGGCACTCCCCCGAAACGTTCCGATCAAGCACGTGATCTTCATCGTGAAAGAGAACCGGACCTTCGATCACTACTTCGGGAAGTACCCGGGCGCCGACGGGGCGACCGTCGGGAAGCTCCTAGACGGAACGACGGTCCCGCTGACCCCAGCCCCCGACGTCACGACGGCAGCGATCACGCATGGGTATTGGTCCGGTCTGTTCTCGATCGACGGTGGGCGGATGGACGGATTCAACACGATCCTCGGCGGCGAGCAACTGCAGGGGTACACGCAGTTCGACCGCGCCACCCTCCCTCACTACTGGGACTACGCCGACCGGTTCGTGCTGGCCGACCACATGTTCACCTCCGAATACGGACCGACGCTCCCCGAGCACCTGTACACGGTCGCAGCGAGCTCGTTCGGGATCATGGATAACAAGACGCATCACACGGACGTCCCCGGCCGGTACTGCGACGATCCGCTCAGCTCCGTTCCGGCCTTCCCGCAGAAGCTGAGCCCATCGGCCCAGCGCAGGATCATGCGCCTGCAGAACCACCTCACCGACGATCATCCGAAAGCGATGTTCGCGATCGCCGGGTACCTGAAGAAGGTCCGTGCCTGTCTCCAGATCCCATCGCTCCCCGAGAAGTTGTCCCAGGCCGGGATCAGCTGGCGCTTCTACAACTCACCGCAGTTCCCGATCGGCAACGTGCTCCTCGCGTTCCGGAAGATCCGGTTCACCAGCTTGTGGAACAACGTCGTCGACAGCGACACGTTCCTGAACGACATCCGGGACGGGAAACTCGCCCAGGTCTCGTGGGTCAATCCGCCGACGCCGTACAACGAGCATCCGATACTCCCCCACCGTGACCAGAGCGTGTGCGCCGGGGAGAACTGGTCGGTCGCGGTGATGAACGCCCTCCAGGAGAGCCCGTACTGGGGATCGACGGCGGTCGTGATGGTCTGGGACGACTTCGGGGGCTTCTACGACCACGTCGACCCACCCCAATACGACATCATGGGCCTCGGGGCGCGCTCGCCCGCCCTGATCATGTCCCCATGGACGCGGCGTGGCTCCAACCCGAAGGGCGGCTCGATCGATCATCACACGTACGAGTTCTCGTCCGTGTTGCGGTTCATCGAAGAGATCTACGGGCTCGCTCCGTTGACGAAGCGCGACGCCCAGGCCGACCCGCTGACCGGCGCGTTCGACTTCTCGAAGCCACCCGACATGCACAAACTGATCCTCCCGCTCCGGCAGGATTGTCCGTATGGCACGCACCCGCCGTTCACCGAGCATGACAATGTGGTCCCCGGCACCTGACGCGAGAATGGCGGAACTGGCAGACGCGCAGGCTTAGGATGCGGCCACCCTCGTGGGCTCAGATCGGCTAGGGATGGTCTTGCGCCGTGAGCAGCGCGTTCCGCGCTGTGCCGCCCCCCCCCGTTCATACGGCCCTGCATTCCCCCGTCGGGTGAGGTTGGGCAGCACGCGGGTAGCACGTAGCTTCGCGCCGCGTGGAGGTACCGTGGCCTTGAGGAGGCGCTCATGTCCCCCGATCGAGAGACCCTGCGGCTCTACC
>Ga0207684_10000903_pt1 | contig 33771 bp, 31 predicted proteins | sample KBSK5501metaG_FD_184342 | JGI IMG/M metagenome (GOLD analysis project Ga0207684, IMG submission 184342) | Corn, switchgrass and miscanthus rhizosphere microbial communities from Kellogg Biological Station, Michigan, USA - KBS K5-50-1 metaG... | ecosystem: Host-associated > Plants > Roots >... | reverse complement strand
CGCCTTCACAGCTCCATCGGCGATGTGCCACCAGCAGAGTTCGAGTCGACCTACTATCGGGAGCGCACGGCGTCAGCCGTGGCGTGAAACCAAACGGGGAAGTCTCCAAGAAACCCAGGGCGGTTCAGCGGGAATTGTTTAGATCGATTTTGGAGCGGTATTGGCAACGGTTCGAACCCGGCCACTTCCAAATGTGCGCCCGGCTTAACCCTGCGTCACCCAGGTCTCGAGGATGTCCTTCCGGCCTTCCGGCCCGTGCTTGTGCGGCCAAAGCGAGGAAATGTACGACCCAAGTCCGTCTGTGAGCGTGCGGGGTCTCCTCTGGTGGGCACGGGTCTTTCCTTCGAGGAAAAGGCCCCTGTCCCGTCGGTTGGCCATGCCTAGGGCGGCCCGCACGACCAAATGAAATAGAGCCTTCTCGCCGCGTGGGCCGGGTGACTTGAACTCGACCCCCGGCAGCTCATGCTGGAGCACAAGCAGCCGGGCGAAATCCTCCTCAGTCACTGCCGACGGAGCATAGGCGGCGGAGCTACCAGCGGCTTTCGGTCCAGCCCAGCTGGCCGACAAGACATGATTTGGGCAACTTTCAAATTGTGGTATAAGCCGCCCCATGCATGAAAAACATCGTCTCGAATCCGTTCCGATAAGCGTCCTGGTCGACGACAAAGTACTGGCCGGCGAATACGTGGCCCAGTACTGCTTCGACTGCAAAAAGGTCGATATCACGCCCGGCGTGCCAGACACCTCAAACCCAGCTGTCGAGATTCGCTTCAGGCGCGAAGGCGTCTTGAGGGCATGGGGCGCGGGCCGGTCTGCCTTGTAATGCTGCTTGGCGGACTCTGGTGATTCGCATTCACGGTCCGCACCACTCCCTAGCGCACCGTCCTGTGTTACGTAACCAGTCGCATCATTGAAGCCATGTCGACGACTGAGCTCGACGCTGCCGAAATCGACCGCGAGCGTCGCTTCGGCGCATTGGTCGACTACGCCGAGCAGATCGGCGTGTGGTTCGACGGCCTGCTTCAGGCGTCCGGGAACGACGAGTCCCCGTCCCGTGCAGAGATGCCAGCCGGTCTGCTGTTCGAGCTTACGCACCTCACGCGCCTTCAACTCGAAGCCGCGTGCCACGACCTAAGGAACCCGTGGCTGTCTCACGCAGCGCCGACGCATTTACGGCCGCTCATCGAGGGAATGGCACTCGTCGCGTTCGTCCTCGGCCACGAGACGGACAACCCTGTTGGTAGAGCAGAGCAGCGCGCGATCTGCGTCAGTCTCGCGCGCATGTACGAGGAGCACAGCGCGATGGCGGCCGCGCAGCCGGACCACGTGCCTAATGGCAACCTCGCCGAAAGCCAGTCGCGCATCGACATCCTCGAGCAGATGCATCAGAGTGTTGGTTGCGCCTACGCGAACGATCCCCGCGACTGGCCTTGCCGCAAGACAGACGGCAGCCCCTGCGATCACCGCTCGGCGTGGCCATGCAGGCTCGCTCCCATGACCGCCCGGAAACTCACAAGTATCACGACGCGTCTGCTCAGCGCGCGCATGGAGTTCCACTTCCGCGAGATCGAACAAGCGGCGTCGCTTGTCCTGCACATGATGCTGGCCGACCGCCTTTGGAGGGACACGGGCCAAGGCACCAACGAATTCGCCAACGCCAGCTACGTCATGCGCGCCTCGACCCTGGCGATGGCGTTCTCGGCGGCCGGCGTCACCCTTACGTGGGTGATAGAGACACTCAGCGCACCGGCGGGAAAGGTGTTGAGGGATTACATCGCCGCGATGTGGAAGCTGCCCGATATTGTCGAGATCGGCACGGGGGCGTGGGACCCGGGACGCGCCCATTAGATATCGTCGGGGTCGGCGATCTGTCCAAATCTCTCACCGCCCACCTCGTACCAGTCGGGCGCGAACTGTCCTCGCGTGCCGTCGGGCTGAATGGTGTTTAAGCCCGGGCCAAAACTCATTGTCGTGTCGGTTGTCACCACACCCGGTCGCTTGGGCGCTTCAGTCGGCGGCTCGAAATGCCCCCACAACACTCGCAATACCCCGCACCATGCAGGTCCGTGTCTACCTCGAGCGGCTTTGCGACGAGCTTCGGCCTCAGGAGCAGCCCTTCGCACATGGGACACTCCCCTCGCTTCAGCTTCTGCGACCATGACGGCTCGCTCAGGCTCGCTGGCACGTCGTGAGTCGCGCAGCGGAACACAGGCCCCCAGCTCATCCCTGCTTGACGGGCCAACCCGGAATCGGCTCCTCCGACAGCCAGTCGTTCGGCCCGAACCGCCTGCGATCTGCTTGCGTTCGCCGGTCGCCCGGGCTGAGAATGCGGCGCCCCATAGTTACCTCGAGCTCGCCCGTCTCGCTATTCACAGCCCAACCGACAGCGTCTGCCCACTGGCCCTGTTCGCGCACCCTCACGTCGTAAGGGTGCGGCAACACCTCCCAGCTCATGGGACCAGCCTACCGGACGACTCTTTGCAGCCGACCTTTACTCTTCGACGGGCAGAGCTTATCCGCCGTCCCATAGCAAGACGTGCACTTGCCCGCATCGCGGGCATCGCCACCGCGCCCCAGGGTCGGCGACCAGTAGGCCGGTGACCTCGCGGATAGCCCTCCGACCGCGCTCAGGGCGCATCGGAACGTGGCAGATCGGGAATTCCGGTGGAATGTTCTTCATGACTCCTCTAACTGTTGAACGGTCCCAATGAAGTTGACGCCAAAATCGAACTTCGTCCCGAATAGCGTCGTGACGGGAAGTCCCGCCGCGAAGCGTTCGAGGCCGGCTAGCGCCAGAAGCACACGCGACGTGCGCTTATCCTTGCAGCATGTCCAACCCGACCCTGTACCTCAGCCGTTGGTCTGGCGCCGGCCGCACCGACTTCACCGTCGAGCTCGATGCGCCCAGCATCACGGCCGTCCCATCGCACGACGGATGCATGCTGCGCCTACCGATGTCGGCTAAGCCAGACGAGGTCGGGTTCGGCGCCTCACTGCTTATGGTCCACGGCAAGCTCGTCATCGCCGAGAGCGCTGCGAACAACCCCGGGCATCCATGTCCCAATGCAGAGTTGGTACCCCAACTACACTGCGGTCCAGGTTCCGCTCACCTGGCGTGACATGGCCCTCGCCGAGATCGCACGCAAGTCGGACGACGTGACCTGCTTGCTCGAACTCGCGGCCATCGCCAACATCAGGCACCAGCCGCCGCACCAACCAGCACAGTCACCTCAATTGCCGACCCAGGCCTGGATGACTACCGTCGTCAGGGACAACGGCACCGGCGTGACGTTCACTCTGCTCAAGCAGCATTGGCTCAAGCTGCTTAAGGACGGCGGATTCGAGCGCGTGCGCCTGGTCGAACTGCCGGTTGCCTCGGGGGCGGCCGGGCCGACATGGAGCGAGTGCATGCGACTGCTGCAGCGCGCTACTGTCGAGCTTCGGTCGGGGCAGAGTGAGGTCGCTGTCGGCACCTCCCGTGAGGTAGTCGAGGGCATCGTCTCAGTCTTCGAGCGGCAGTTCGGCCTCAGCGCACCGAAAGGCAAGTCGCTGCCTGACCGTTCCAAGGAACTCGCCGGGAGGATCGGCTCGGCGTGGCCGGACGACAAGTACGCCGGGGAAATGCTTGCGGGCCTGTACGGCGCGGCCTGGTCCTGGACGTCGAGCGAGCACCACTACGGGTCGCGGGTGCCGAGGCACGACGAGGCCGAGTTTGCTGTCGGGCTCACCGCCGCACTGCTGACCCACGCGGGCCACCTACTGCAGGCGCACCCTGACCCGATCAAGACAAACGCAGCAGCCGAACCCGCGACCAACGGCCAGCAGTAGATTCCCTGGCGCCCCCGAGCGGCTGCAGCTAAGCCACTGCTGACCGGATGACCCGACTGACTTAACGTATCGACAATAAGAACGCGGGTATGGCTCGGCGCCGGCTGTTATCGCCCGACGCGCGGCAACGACCGGCAGGGCAGCCCGAGGTGCAATATCCTCAGAGAAGTGGGTTTGCCCGATATCGCACCAGAACGCCTGACCATATACCTGCCGCATCCAGAGTCAAGGCTTTGTACCGATCTGGCGCATGGCTCGGCAATAGTCGGGCTCCCGCTCGCCAGTGGTCGCGTCCGTATCTACTACGAAGGCAATGTAATCGGCGCGGAGAACCTGAAGCGGTTCCGCGATAAGGCAGGCCAAGCCGCCAGCAGGTTGCTCTACCACTATCCCGACGGCTATCCAACTCGGGCACGAGAGGACGTGGATGCGCGCGAGGTAGAGGAGATCGGAGCCATCGAATCAGAAACCAAACGCATTCACATTGCCGCTGGGTCATCCGAGATGAGCTGGTGGATCGAGACGGCTGACCTCATCGATTTGGGCGTGGTCGAACAGACGGGCTAAACAAAAGCAAGCCGATCCGCAGTGACTAACGGAGCCGTAGTCGCCAGTGCCCGAGGCCAGCACCCTCTAACTCACAGCGGCGCGGGTTCTGCGCCTCCCTCGGGCGCCTCGGTAACGTCCGTAACCACCCACGCATTTCGTTGCCGGCGAAGCTGGACGCTTACCCTCCGATCGATTAAGCCGCTGAGCGTGTCTTCGACAAGATCGTGCGCTGCGCCGAGGCGCTCGAGTGGTCCTTCTTTCGGGCCAACTCCGATCCAGTCTTCGTTCAGGTGAATGGCTCGAAGGTAACCCTGAACGGTTCGTTCCTTCGTTCGAGTACCGGAGGTGGTTCGGCTGATGTACTGTCCGAGGCTTCGCGCAGTCGACGGCGTCAATACGGTAGCGGCGCCAACCGGACCAACGGGCCTTAGTTCGATTCGGTTGATATCGGGTCCTGACGGAGCCAGGTTGCGGACAAGCTTCAGAAACACGAGGCGATATGACTCGTCCGCCACTATCTCCTTGAGATTCCCAGCGTCTGGTTGAGTAGCGGCTTCAAGGATGGAACCGAATACGCTCGGGACCTGAGTTTCCGGGGAGCCGGTCGGCGTTGTCAGATCGAGTTGCTGCGATTCGCTCGAAAACCGCAATTGGAATCGGAAGCTACCCGCCGTCGGTTGCGCCATGAGCAAACCGAATCGAGCACGGAGATGGGCCTCAATGGGACCCCTGCGTAACGGCATGTGCGAGACATATTCAAAGACCCGGATCCCATAGCGCGATACCTGTTCGATCTTTTGAACGACGGCGTCCGCTGGAGCTAGTCCGTGCCAAATTCGAGGACCATCGAGTACGCACTCGTAGGCGCCCGGCATCACTGTTTGGCCGGCGAGATGAAAGTCTCGTGCCAGTCTTAGGTCGTCGATGAGGTCTTCGATATCGCGGATGGCAAACTCGGGAAGGTCCGGTTCGACGGCGAGTAATCGGCGCGCCAACCGGAGGCCCTCTTCTGGGGCGTCAGCTTTCAAATGCAGCGCTACCGCACTCGTAGCTACGACGCCACGAGTCCGTGGGCGCTCGGCCGGAACGCTGGTGAAGGAGTCAGCCTCCAAGCGAGCCGCTTCGAGATATTTGAGCCGAGCCTCGGCCGCCCGTCCAGCCGCCATCAAGACATCTGCGTCGCCCGCGAGACTCTCTGACCGGCGGTGGAGATCGAAAGACACGTCAGATTGTCGGGATGCGAAATAGGACGGTGCCGGACTTAAACCCAACCACCCCCGTCAGCGATTGCAAAGCTGAGGCGACGGCCGCTAGCTGAGCAAGTTTTCGACTGGCACGCGCCAATACCTTCTCGCGATCATCGCGATCAATTCCCGAGACCTCGAGTCGAACTACCCCCTCCACGTCGAGGTCGAATTCCGTGGGGATGAGGTCCGGGGGTGCCAGGTACCAGTCGCATCCGGTTCTTGTCTCGGACCGAGAGTAGGCGCGAAGGTCAAGCGCCTTCTCGACAGCCGCCAGCGCCATGGCATAAGCGCCGTCGCGTGTCGCGTCGTCTGAGTTTGCGTAACCACGGCGCATGCCGTCCGAGGGCTCTGTCCATTCGACCAAATACTGGACATCGCTTGCCTTCCAGACTTCGACCTGCCACCTAGTTGGCGAAGTGTGGTGCCGTTGGAGGCAGACGCTGGTAACTTCACGAAAGCTTTCTGACAGGCCGGCTGGCACGCCCGGATGACGCAGATGCAGATCGCCGAACTCAAGACGAGATTGTGAGTCAGCCATCTGTGGACGGGCGCCCGGGCCGCTCTGAACGTTTGATTCGGCAGTGCACGCAATCACAGACCACACAGCTCATCAGTCTGGCCGAATGATGGGTAGGTAACATCGCCAGGATCAGGTATCGTCGTGCTCGATCGATGTCGGAGGCGGGAGCTCCAGGTCGGCGAATCCTTCGCGTGCTTCGCTCACCTGAGTCTTGCTCAGCCCGTTCGGAGGCTCGATGCTCACCTCAAGATGTACCCGAACGCCCTCCATCAGCGCGAACCTCGTCAGGACCTTCGTATAAAAAGACGCCCACTTCCGTAGTGGCAGATCACCAGTCCACGTCAAACCGCGTGTTGTGGTCACGACCTGGGTCTTCCCCGCACCGGGATTCTGGACGCCTACGGCCTCGCCCTCGGCGGCGGCGCCCGGTTTCTCAGTTTGCGGCGGCAATGGTAAGCCAGCCTTAGCCGCGGCTGCCTCTTCGCGGTTGATCAGTATCAACTCGCGGCTGAAGTCAACGTCCAACTCCGTTATGGGCTCTTCGAAGCGGACTCTCGAAAGTGCCCCCGAATCATCGGTGTGTGCGAGACCGAAGACACCGGACGTGACGCCTCGTGCAATCGTGGTCCGGAGCGCATCCACATTGGTGAGACGTGGCAACTTTGGCGATGAGAAAAAGGCATCGCGCAGCGCGTGAAGTGGCCACCGCGGGAGTGCAGGGGGCCAGTTGCGAACGAGAAAATCTGGCGAGACCGCGTCCACGAGAAGGTCTTGTTGCCGGAGCCTTGCCTCGACCAGCCCTGGCAACGTCTCGCTGGCGCTACTGTGAAGGAGTCCGAGGTCCAGTTCCACTACATCGCCGTCGGGAGCCAGGTAGAGCACTGTGTGGTACGTCTGCCACACCGCCTCGGTGAGATCGCGACGAGCTTTGGTGAGCTGATCAGCAACCTGCTTCCGCTGAAGATCGTCAGCAGATAAATCTCTACTCTCGTCGTTCAGCGTCTCCCAGGCCAGAACCTTGCGTGCCGCCTCCTGAAGGCGTGCTCCAGACTCCGGTACGGCGAAGAACAACGCACTCTTGTAAGCACGAGAGGAGCTTCCGGCGTCAGTCAAGAGGCTGTTAATCAGCTCGAGTGTTCGTTCTCTCTCGCCCACTGCCAAGCCAAGGCCTGGCGCGAGCACGACAAGCGTGAGTGCGGGAGCATTGGGGACGTCTCCCGACCGCTCTGGAAAAAAGCGGCGTTCCAGGCGACCACCGCTTTTGAAGACCGCCTGCACCTGCTCGCGCACCCGTGCCTCGACTTGCGGCCCCTCGAGACCCGCGCGTATGTCGGCCAGCCGCTTGTTTAGATTCTGGCGAAGAGAAAAGTGGTATCGGGCGCCTTCAGCAATCAGGTAGTAACAGCTCTCCATGAGCCCACTCAGCGCAGTCTCAAGATGTCCCAGCTCCAAATCTGGCGCGCCTAAGTCAAGACGCACCTCCGGTAACGACGCCTCCATTTTCACTTGGCCTCCGCTCGATTCAAAGAAGACGGCGGAAGCGACGGATTGATGGATGCGGCTGGCCTGGAGGGCCGGCGAGGAGCTGCGATCGAGCTGGACTGCATGTGCTTGAGGACCCGCGATATCCGACAGAATTGGTGCCTCAAGCCGTCCCTCTCCAAGCTGCTCGAGGACGGCTGCCCTGAAGTGCGCATCATCGAGAGGCGCCATGCCTAAAGTGATGAGGGGTTCGCGACGACCGCCCTTGTAGGCCGCAAGAAAACTCTGCGAAACCCAAAGGGCCAGCATTCGAAGAACACCGCGGGTTCGCTGGAACGTCGGTAACGTCTGCCATTTACGCTCGAAGACTGAAAGTACAGTCGGGTGGAACGGATACGAGGCCTCAAACACCTCGATTGCGCGATCTTGGGAAAACCACTGGGGGAGAAGTTCTCGGTTCGCTTCTATGGCTTTTGCGTAGGCTCTAACCACCGCGCGGCGATCCGAGTCGGAGCCGAGACTCTCAAAAAGCCGGCGACGAATAATCTCGGCGGTTTCCATTCCTTCAGAAAGTATGTAAGGGCGATCCACACGAGACGAAAGCTTCTGAAGGCGTGAGTGGTCGGCTTCGTCCTCGGGTGACATTTCCATTTCCGATCGTGGCAGCGCCATTACTAGGACGAGTCCCGTTCGTCCTGCGGCCTCCTCGCTCAGCGTTTGGACGAAAGCCATAAACTGGGAAGCCAAGGTCGATTCCTTCGCCTTGGTATCGCCCGCCTTCATTGCCCGCGCTGCATTTAGAAAATTCAGCACTTCGTCCATCAGGATGAGCACGGGCGTGTCAGTTGGAAGGAAGCGGCGGAGCGCGTCCCCGCCGGGACGCACCCGCATCCGATCTTGCTCGGCGACGATATCAAATGCCACCTTGCCGCCAAGTTGCCAAGCTAGCTCGCCCCATGGTGTCATCCGGGTTGGCTCACCGGCCGTGGCCTGGCCGGATACGGGGTCGAATTCGGTGCCCACGAATGTTCCCACTCTTGCCTTTGGCACTTCGGAGACACCAGCGGCTTTGAGCAGGCCTTCGACTCCAGGCCATCCGGCCGCCTCCGGGCCTGCACGGAACAAGTGGTAAAGCAAAGTTAGAGCGTGGGTCTTGCCGCCGCCGAATGGTGTCGTCAGATTGATTACGGGTGAGGCGTTGACCGTCTGGCCCTGCAGCCTTCGAATCACCTCGACCGCCACATCACCAAGGCCCCGCGTTATGTAAGTTCGCTCGAAGAATCGCCTGGGGTCGACGTAGTCGGTTGGAGCCGTGCCACGAACCACTTGGTGCAGATGGATCGCGAACTCGGAGGCATCGAGAGGCTTCCCCTCTCGGAGGTCCTTGCGCGGCGTGACCACCTGGTGCCATGGCTTCATTGCGCGGCCTCCGGATGAGTCGCGACGATCATAGGTTCAACATCCGTTTTCGGGCAAGGACCCCATCCACCCAGCGCTTTTCGGGACCATTGGCCGGATAGAGCTTCGAGAGCGCGTCAGCGAGCCGCCAAAAGCGGGCGTCTTCTCCAGCGCCATCCTCGACAAGGAGCCGGCGAAGGGCATCGCCGCGATCCTCGCCGAACAACAGCATTGCCTGGTGCACGCGATCAAGTGTGGTTGGGCCGGGCCGTATGTTGCCCACCTTGACTGCCTCGACCTCCTCCCCAAACAAAGACGCCTGCGGAGTTCGGGTTTTCACCGGGGCGGCGGTGGCTCCGTCGGAGTCGAAGAGGTAACGTCGTCGCTCGCTCAAGGAGAGCATTCGGGCAATCGCTCCTTTGACTTCGAACGCCGCTCCCGGACGACTGCCCAACTCTGAAAGATCTGCCCCTAGGGGTTGGGCAAGTTTACGAGCTGTGTCGTAGGGAAGCACGAAGCCACCCACCTTAACTTTGGGACCAACCTCGTCATCCTCTTCGTCATCCTCTTCGTCGTCGGTGGTCTCACCGTTGGCGGCGTGCTGGCCTGCTCCAAGGGTCCACAGCCAGACCGCCGCCAGGCGTCCATCCGCCTCGAAACCGGTTGCTTCCGCCTCTTCGAATATCGTGCGCAGGGCTGCGCGCGCTACCGCCGCCCAGACATGACTCAAGAAGTCGTCGCCGCTCTCCGACCGGCCACCAAGAGGCACTGCATTACCAGCGGCGGTTTCGACTCGATCGAAGCGGCTGTAGAGCTCGATGGCGGGACCAAGGCAGGCGAATATGGCATCTGCGCCCACGACGCCCTCGGACGACAGACGTCGCATCCAGCTGTCCACTCGGGGCTGCAATTCGCGCAAAATCGCGCTCCAATCGCCGACGCCTGCATCCGATGGTCGTGGTCGGCACACGATATGGACCGAAGAAGCCAAGGCAGCGGAGTGCTGGGCACGTAGGCGACCTGGACGTTCAGTGTCAATCGGCCACGACCCGGTTGCTGTCCATCCGGCCGTTACAAGGGCCTGAAGCAGTGCCTCCCAAGCAGCGGTCTCCTGGTGAGCGAAGACAACTATCGCAATTCCATCATCTGAGAGGACGCGCCGAGCCTCGTGAAACGCTTTGGCCATGTTTGACTCGAAAAATGGCCTGAGCTTCTGGTCGCGTCCGGCAGCCGAGGCAAGATTTACGACTATCTCGTCGTCCTTCGGAGTAAGCGGAGAAGAGAGCAGGTCTGGATGAACATCCAACAAAGAACGCCGGAGCCAAACATAAAAGAAGTCCGCTAGGTCGCTATAGGGCACCGCATCGTAGTACGGGGGGTCGGTACAGACCATGGCCTGCGAAGCGTCCGGAACGGGCAGGTTTGTAGCTGACGCTTGAGTCGCCGATCCGGCCCTACTTTTTGCGCGGGCCTCGGTGGTCAGCACACGCACGATCCAATCAATGGCTCCGTCCCAGTGACCGGAGGATCCTGAGAACGGATTCACCTCGGCAAAATCCCACACTATTGGCAAGGCGTGGCGTCCGAAGGTATGAGCGATGAACGGCTCTGAGTACATGCATAGCGATGATGTGTAGTCGGCCTGCCTGTCAACTGCTAACCCGAGGCACGTGGTAATCGCGGTTGCCAATCCGGCATCGCCAGCATCCACGGCGATGCGGTCTCGACAAGTACGAACCAGCTCGGCCAAGGTGGAGAGAGCAAGGGCCTGGCGCGGAGTGAAGAGCTCACCCCAAGTCTTGATCCCGTAAACGCCTGGCGTAAATGCCCGGCTGTCGTGAGCCGGAAACTGCTCGTCCGGTACGAGTGAGAGTTGCCCACGGTGGATACCCTTCCGGCGGTCGAGCTCGATTTTGGCCTCTGCGGCGGCAGCGAGGTCCGCGCCGGTTGGGACCCGGTAGTTGCGACCCTGCGCTCCGGGAGTAGTCGTCACCACAGCCAGTAGCATCTCGGGCAGCCCGCGTGTCCGGGCTTGTAGGCGGACACTTGCGACTGGCGTCGTGTGACGGCAGACGGGGCACGTCAAAGAGCCCCGCTTTACTGTCCCTGCACCAACCTCCGAGTCGGCTACTCCACGCTGAATTGAAGCCGTCACATTTCGTTCATGAACGTCAAGCCTGTACGCCACGGTCCGGCCCGCCTTCTTCGACAACCGCAAACCTTTGATCAGAGGCACACGCGCGCCGCATCCCGGTCCCTCGCAAAGCGCCGTGCGCGCCCACAGATATGCAATGGGCACGTTGCCGTCTGGGTCTGACGGATAAAAGGGCGCAAGCTGTGCTTGGGCCTGCTCCTTTATCCATGCGCCCCACTTTTGGACCCCATCTGCCAGGCGCTGGCCATGGCGTGGAACGTATTCCAAAATCACTTTCTCCAAGAGCACGGCTACAGGATTGAGATCACCCGCCCAAGCGTCAGCGCCAACACGCAAGGCCTCCAACGGGATGGCCCCGCCACCGGCGAATGGGTCCAAGACGGTGGGTGGGCCGTTGGGATAGGCCGCGGCGACGAGGTCACGAGCCGCTTTGAGATAGGTGGGGTCGGCGGAACGATCCCAGTCAGAGAAATCGGCGATGAAATCGAGCAAAGCGTGGCGAAGTCCGGTTCGATCGTCTTTCGGTCGCATCTTCCCCGGTACGGGATTCAGGGCTCGCAACGCCTGATCGCGGAACTGCTGCGGACAGGCGTCGTCATCAGGATCGGGCAAGAGGCCCGCCAACACGACCGAGCGGCACGCGGCCAAAGGTCGCCTAGCCCACCAGATGTGAAGAGTCGACAGGTGACCATGGCGGATTGACTTCTCCCGCCGTGCCTGCTCGGATATCCGCCGTATCGGCAAATCGACCTCGATCAGGCGGCGGGGCCTGATCGCAGCCACCGCGGCCCCTAGCTTTCGAGCCACGGGCGTTCTATTTGGCTAACCCTCAAGCCTTGCCGCCTCTTCGACTTTCTCACGCGTCAGCCGGTAGTGCTCAACCGCCATCACTGCCTCAGGATCAAGACGTGACGGTTCCTGGATAAGCAGCAATTCGGGCTTCGTGCCGCAGTCATAGACGACGTACAACCAGTAGTCCTTTAGCAGTCGGCCGGCGGTGATGAACTCGTTGCGACTCAAAGAGACCTCCCCGCGACCCGCGCGTCCTTTGACCTCGATGAAGCGGACATCTCCAGTCGCGGCGTTCTGCGAGAGGATGTCGAATCCGCGATTCTCGCTGCTGACGTCTTGGGGCGTCCAACCGCGAGCGCGCTCGTGGCGCATAGCCTCTTCCATGCCGATGCGCTCGATTTCCGGATCGGCGACCATTGCTTCGTAGCGACCGCTCAGGGGATGCGGCAGAACCAAAGCACTGGCCATGTGGTGTACGTCAGCGATCGCGATTTCCGACTCGGAAGCAAGTTCTCCGATCCGGCGCTCATACCTATGGTTAAGGTCCTCTAGTCGCTGCTGGGCGTTTTGAATAGCAAGGCCGACGTCATCTCCACGGTCGTGCCGGCCAGCAAGTTCCATTAGCTGGTTGGTCTGGCGATCGATGAGCGTATCGAGGCTGATCCGAACGTGTTCTTTCACCATGGCCAACTCGCGGTGGCGCTCCGAGGCGACTTCCTCTAGCAGGGGCTGTAAGGCGTGTTGCACGAGATACTGCTCGAGCTCCCCACCTAATGTTGCTGGCATCACCGCGCCGTCCGGTGAGGCACCGGGAACGAGGTCTAGGAAGATCGTTGGCTGACGGATCGAGAGTGCGCCACCGGACTCCACCTCGACGACGAGGAGCCGCCGATGGAGGGGGTTTCCCAGCCCGTCCTTGATGGCCGCCGTGAATACCTCAAGCCGGGAGGCGGAGGTTCGGCCGAGCTCGTAGAAGACCGCACCTCGACGTAGCTGGTCCTCAGCGGTGGCGAGCGTCAGCTCGCGCACTGCCTCGAAAAGTGGATGGCCCGGCGTCACCCATTCTGCAGTTGGTGCGTCCTTAAGCGTCTCCTTGTCGAATACAACGGTCTTGTACTCGCGTCCGATCTTGCCGAAGCGGGGTTCAAGTTCCTGGCCCACCTTCAGCAGAGCCTTTGGCACTTTGCCGATGCGATAGGCCGGCCCTGCCCGCTCTGGCCGTAACTCGTGAAGCGGAGCCGCATGGAGGAAGAAGTCCTCGACGACCTCGGGTACAAGGCGACGCTCCTTCGCTTCTGCCATGCGACCAACGAGAGCTGTGAGGTTGAGTTGCTTGCGAGCCAGGCTCTCCAGTGCCGAGTGCGTGATCGCCCGGAACCGCTCCGGGTCAACATCCTGAACAATCCGCTCGAGTACCTGATCTTCGCTGAGCCTCGCTGCGTACTTCTCGCGGATAAGGCGCTCGATCTCATTGCCCGGCAGCACCTCGCCAACGACATCGAACACCTGGTCAGTGCCAAGATCCAACCGGATCTGGCGGAGCCGATCTAGCAGTTTCGCCAGTACCCGGCCTTCGAAAGTGTTGAGAGCGACGAAATTAAAGATGAGACAGTCATGGTCCTGTCCGTACCGATGTATGCGCCCCATCCGCTGCTCAAGTCGGACAGGGTTCCAGGGAATATCGAAGTTGACCATGAGCCAGCAGAACTGGAGGTTGATGCCTTCGCCGGCGGCTTCGGTGGCCACGAGCACCTGACATTCCTCACGGAATGCACGCTCGGCGTGGAGTCGAGTGCCCGGCGTGTCGCGATCGCCTGATTTCATGCTCCCGTGGATCTGGGTGACGGAAAGGTTCCATGCACGAAGCCGTGCAACCAGCCACTCCAACGTATCTCGGTGTTCGGTGAAGACGAGCAGCTTCATTTCGGGATCGTCGAAGATGCCGTTCTTCGTTAACAGATCCTTCAACTCGTGAAGCTTTGACGAGACTTCGCGAGCCTCCAGGTCCATTCCTCGGGTGAGGAGTCCGTCGATGATGGCGACCTCGGCACCGATCGCCGCCCGGTCGACGGGCAGAGTAGCCGCTTCGACCTTGTCGATAAGCCTCTGCGCCTCTTCCTCGTCTAGCTCCTCGAGGTCTTCCACGTCGTAGGAGGGAACGCTTGGCTGCGGCTCTGGCTGAATTAGAAGATCTTTCAGCTTCTTCCGCCGCCGTTCCAGGCTCCTAACCACGGCGTGCAGACTGGAGGCAAAGCGACGCTGATACATCGCCATGGTGAAACCGATCGCCTTACCACGAGCGGAGTTGTCATCGCGCGCTCGCGCGGACTGCTGGTGCACATAGTCGGTTAGTTCTCTGTAGAACTCGTACTCCTCGTCGAGCAGCTCGAACGGTGTTGTTCGGACGTCACGATCCATGAAGAGCTGCTTCACCACCCCAGTCTCGGGGTCTCGAAACGTGACCATCGCCTCCTTGGTTCTGCGGAGATAGAAGGGTGCCTCGTGTTTTTCGAGGGCTGCATCGAGACTCGCCACGTCGGCATAGACCTCCGGATCGAGAAGCCGCAGGAAGAGGCAGAAGTTCTGTTCGTCGCCTTTGTGTGGGGTCGCCGTGAGCATCACGAAATGGTCGGAGCGGTCAGAGAGCATCTCTCCGAGCCGGTAGCGCTCCGTCTTGTGCTCGGCGTCCCGGGCGCTCATCCGATGGGCTTCATCCACGAAGACGAGGTCCCATTGCGAGCGGCTGAGACTCTCCACAACCTCCGGACGCTTAGCCCAGTCCAGTGACGTGATGACCTGATCCTTCTCTTGCCAAGGGTTGGTGCCGTACGCGCTCTGGAGGTCGACGCCGCGAAGGATGTCGAATCGCTCGCGGAATCGATCCTTCATTTCTCGCTGCCACTGGAACATGAGGTTGGCGGGGCTGACGACCAAGATGCGGCTGACGAGCCCGCGCATCTTCAACTCCTTCAGGAGAAGTCCGGCCATGATCGTCTTGCCGGCGCCTGCGTCGTCCGCGAGGAGGAACCGTATACGTGGGAGTTTTAGGAAGTAGTCGTAGACCGCCTCCAGCTGATGCGGAAGCGGATCCACCCGGGCGATGCTCAAGCTGAAGTACGGGTCATACTCATAGGCGAGGCCAAGGCGGAGTGCCTCGATGCCAAGTCGGAAGTGAAGAGGGTCGCCTTTGAAGTCACCGTCCCCCCCAATCACGATCAGGGTGGCCAGCTGCGCCGCGGTGAGTCTGCGATCCACGAACTGTCCGGTCTTAAGCCCCTTTCCGATGAGGTGGAGTAGCTCGCCCTCTTGGGTCGCCATTACCACCTCGACTCGTTCAGGAAGGATCGCCCCCTCCACAACGTGGCCCCGCCGCAAGATCAATTCAGCGATGCGCATCCGCGGTCAATCCTAGCCGCGGCGGCGACAGCTGCCTGCGTGAACCCAGACTCTCGATCGGCCGGGATATTCGGTTGTAAAGGTGCGCCTGCGTGTCGCGGACCGATGGTTTTGGTCGGTTAGGTGTCCAGGGCGTGGTCGCGTTGAAGCTCGGCGGCTCGGGCCATCTGGCCCGTCTCGAGATAAGCAGCTCGGAGCTTGCGGGCCAGGTCTTCCCGGTCCGGCTGCCGCTCCAAGGCCAACTCCAGCATAGGAATAGCCTTCCTCGGCTCCTGTCGCGCCATATGGTTCGCCGCCAAGGCACCCATGAGGTCGACCCTCGCCGTTTCAGCCAGCTCACGCAGACTCCTTACGTACTCATGTGCCGCGCCGCGCCCTCCGTTTGTTTCCCTTTCGATCTCGTCCCATCCAGGAAGGAATTCACCGTCGGTCTCGTCGAGCATCCGATGCGCCTCAGCAACAAGGTCGCCGGTCAGCAATCCATTTTTGTCTCCGCATAGGCGGGCCACCTCTTGCAGTCGAACGATGTCGATGCTGCAGTTGCTTAGGTCGAAGCCGATTTCGTTGCGGTCGACGACTAAGCGCGACGACAGTGCCGTCGGCAGGTCCCGCTTCAACATGTCGTCGATTCGGTTCCGCAGTCGCTTGTTTTGCTTTGTCGGCGAAAGGCCAGGGGAGACCTCTTCTGCGAAGACGATGCGCTTGACGCGACCGTCAGGCTCGAGTAGCGCACGCACGAACAAATACAGCCAGATGAACGCGAGCACCTTCTTCGCCATCAAAGCCGATCCGTGATCCTGGCTTGCTTGCAACAGCTCCAGCCTTCCGAAGGTCCGAATCCTAAGATGGCCCGGCTCGGCAACTGCGGAAGAACCGGCCTCACCATCGGATTCGTCTTGGGCTTCTTCGTCGTCCGCCTCCGATCCGATTCCGACCGGCTCTGCGGCGCGATCGCCGTTCGACCTTGCGATCGTGTGCGCCAGCGCTTGGCGTTCCAACCACCACTTGACGCTGATCAGAGGTCTGGCCTCGACCCTCACCACACGGGCCCTGGCAGCCGGCAATAGCAACTCGCGGCTGTTCAAGCGACCGTGGAGCTCAGTCTCAGTCATCGCTCCTTTCAGATGCGCCGCGAGCAAAGCCTTCGGGCTGTCCTGCCAGAGGCTCAGTCGTTCAACGCGAAGCTGGGCAGATCGTTGCTCAGCAACTCTGCCGGCCAGATACAAGGGCACTCCGAGCTCGAACACGTCCGCAGCGTCCGCGAGCGCCTGCCACACGCCTTCCGGCGGCTTTCGATAAGTCCAAGAGGGAGGTTCGAACAGCCACCTGCGTCGACCGGCTTGTAGATGCGAGAACCGCTTGAGCAAGTGATCGAGGCCACGCTTGGGCACTAATAGAAGGACGAGGACGATGACCGCTCCCGCCTCGAAGCCAGCGATCAGTTCATGCGGCATGGGTCTCGTCCTTCGCGGCGAGGTCGGGGACAATCCGACGTGCGATCTCCGTGATCGCGCCGCCCGCTCGAGACTCGGGGCGCAGGACCCATGGGAGCTCCAATGCATTGCCTCGAGATACGTCCTCGGGTATCAGCGCCGCGTTAGCGAACGCGGCGGCCAGCAGTGCTGGAATCTCGGTCGCCGCGCTGACTCGGTTGACCACGAGGGCGAAGCGCGAGTCGAGTCCGTATTGCCAAGAGGTGTCCGACCAAGGAACAGCCGCCCGGGCGGATTCCGCCGTTGGCATTCCGATAAGTAGCGAGACTTCGCTCGCATCGAACGCGGAGTCGGTAAGCCAGCGGTCGCCGGGAGGGCAGTCGATCAAGATTAGGTCAAAGAACTGCCGGAGGGCCGAAACCAGCAGTCGAAGGCGATGACCATCGAGGGCGCCATCCGATATGCAGAGAACTTCGCAACCTGAAGGATGTCGCTCGGCGAGCTCAATGACGTCCTCGCCCACCGTCGCCAGGTGGCTTCGGCAGTAGTCGGTAAACGGTCTTGGGTCCAGACCGACGGTGCGAGTGAGAGGGCCGCTTCTAAGAATGCAGACCGGGCGGGGGCGACGTCCGTCAACGAGTCCAACGCTAGCAACTTCCACAGCGAGGTTGAAAGCGATGGACGTACAGCCTGCCTGGCCTTCGAGGCCGTGAACCGAGATGATCGCCGGCTTTCGGCGGCATTGCGGGACCATCGGTTGTGGAACGACGGGTTCCGGCACGGCTGCATCAGCAGACAGCGACATCGGGCGGGGAAAAGCAAATTCGATCGCTACTGCTGCGCCGATGAGCAGGAGTGACAGAACGACAGCTGGAAGCCAAGCGAAGCCGAGCCCCTCATCCAGGAGCGGCACGCGGATTGAAAGCAACGCGGTGATGATCACGACGACAATGCCCAGGGCGACCGCGGTGCTGAGCCGGATGGTACGCATCGTCCTACTGCCCGTAGGCAAAGATCGCGCTCCTCGACTCGGTCAGCGTCGCCGTGCCGAGCACCATCAAATGAACCGAGATCGTTCCGGTGACAGTGACTCGCGGGCCGCTGATAGTCGCAGTCCAGGACTCAATGCCCGGAAGCGATGCCGCCTTCATCGACCGGTCGATGACCGTCTTCGCCGCGACCGCGTCGAGCCTGACAGTCTGGCCATTGCTGCTCCGATAGGCGGCGACATCGATCGACGAGGCTCCGTCTTCTGCAGAGGCCTGCAACGTCTCTCCAAGCTGGGCATAGCTCGAATCGACCAGGGCCGTGTCGATGACGAAGACTGACAGCGGCAAGAACAGGAAGGCCATCACCACCGCGGACATGACTAGCACCTGGCCCTTCTGTGCGTCGTCGAACGTCATGGCGTCCGGCTCCGATACGGCTCTATCAGCGCGTGAGCCTGCCAGGTCAGCGCAACCCTTCCACCCAGCAGCTGCGAGATGCCAGGAAATGCGGTCAGGCTCACATATCCCCGGGCCGTCACCGTCAATGTCGATCCGCGCTGGAACGAGCCCGTGTCGATGGTCACCTGAAGGTCCTCGACCTGCGTTCCCTGGATTGCTTCAGCGGCTGCGGCCTGGCCGTACTGCTGAGCCGCAGCCGCGCTCGGCGCACGCGCCGCCGCGAACGCGGCCTGCGTCGCGGCAGACCGAACGGCCGTGTCTTCCCCGACGATCTGACCAACAGCCAGAAGACCGAATGCGAACAGCATCAGCACCAATGCGCTCAACCCCCACTCCACCAGGGCCTGGCCCGATTGCGTGTTCATGACGATCCCGGCTCAAATTGCTCGATCGTGTGAATCGAACGAGCCTGCACGGGCAGACGGGTGAAGGGTGGGAAAGGAATCGGCAGTATCGCCGGCGCATAAGTGCTCGCGGTGACGACGATCAGGTTGCCCTCGCGCGTGACCGTCACCTGGACCGGCTGTGCGCCCGGCTCCAGTTTTGCCCATAGCGCCTGCGTTTCGAGCTGACCGTCGCCAGGCTGGTGTCCGACCAGACTGGCCTGATAGGCGCCCTCTCGAGCCGCCAGCTCAAGACTCGAGCGGTAGTTGAGGAAGATCGCCACCTGTGCGGTGACGACCACCAGCAGCATAAGGAGGCCGACCGTAAGAGAGAACTCGATCAGTGCCTGTCCCCGCTCGTTCATAGCCGTGCCAGCGTGCCCATCAGCGGCGTGAACACGAGGAACATCACGAGCACCAACAGCGGAAGCACAAAGAAGATCAGCGTGGGCACGGTCATCAAGACTGGAGCTCGCGTGATCCGCTCGCGATAAGCAGCGTGCCAGGAGGTGCGTGCTCGCTGGGCGAAATCCACCAGCAGGGAGGACATTCCAGTCCCGTAGCGATGGCCGACGCGGAGGCTATCAGCAAGCCGGTGCATGTCGTCGATGCCATATCGGTCCGCGACTTCGTCTATCGCTGACTCAAAATCGATGCGCCGGACCTCTTTCCGGCGCAAGGCCTCACGTAGTAGTTCAGCGGCGGGATCGGCATAAGTGCCGACTGCGGCAGCAAGCGCCTGCTCGGCATTGGCGGAACCGCTATCCAGCAGCACGCGTGCGCCCGTCAGCAGCCGCGGTACGTCCTTGCGGATCGCGGCGCGGATGCTGGCTACTTCAAATCTCCACCTCAACCACAAAGCAATCGAGGCAGCAGCTGCCAGTGCCAGCGCAATGACTGGCGAAACGACCGCCAACTGGGCAGCTCCAGTTGCGATCGCGCCTAAGGTGGCGATGACGAGCACTCCGGCTGCGGAACTGCCAGCGACAACCGCCAAGCGACGGAAGGCCACCGCATGCGAGGCCGGCGCGCTTGAACTTGCGAGGCTCAATAGCGCGAGGTCCTGATCCGGCAGGATCCTGACCCCTGCCACGGACCCCTGTCGAACCAGGGCGAATCGGCGCGGCTGCCTCGTCGCATCGTGCGCACGCTGGAACGACCGCCGGTGCACGATCCATTCCTCGGCGGTCATCCGCCGCGGCCAGGCTATGAACAGCCACGAAACAGTGACGCCAGCCAGGGCTGACAGCGCCAGCGCTCCAACCAGCGAAGGTGTCACGGCAGAGCCTCGCGCAATCTCAAGCGACTCTCGCGCGGAGGCAGCGACATCCGCTGGAGGATCCCGTAGCCAAGCGCCATCCAGCCGATGGCGAGTCCGAACACAACCTCACCCGCAGGAGTTCGAAAAGGCGCCAGCAACGATGGCGCGAGCAACTGCAGTGTGACCAAGAACACCAGCGGCAGCAGCGCAAGCAGCACCACCGACGCTTCGACCCCAGAGCGCAATGCCTTCGCCTCCCGCTGAAGGCGCAGCGTCTCCGACCAGTCGCTGACTACTGCCTCGAGGGCCGGTACGAGCTTGCCACCCTGCCGCCAGTGCAGTGTCAGTGCAAGCACAACGTCGTCAAACAAGGGATCGGCGATGCGCTCGCGTATTCTCTCGAGTTCGCGAACGAAGGCCTCGCCCGCCGGGCCGCTGCCACCGGCTAAGACGATTTCCTTGAACAGGGGCCGGACTTCGAACGGACCTCCATCCGCCAGCGCCTCGAGCATGGACGTCGCGTTGCCGGATCGCGACATAACGGCGATGCCGTGACGCAATGCTTCAAGAAGCGCTTCCTGGCGGCGAGCCTCAGATGTGCGCCGCCTGAACTCAAGCCCCGTCCCGATCAGGTGGTAAACGACAAGAAAAGCGATCAGGCCCAGGACCGGCAGACCAAACCATTCCCAGGCGATAGCGGCGGCCGCGATGGCGAGTCCTATGCGAGCCGAAATCCAGAGGGGGACTGGTATTGACTCCAGAGCTGCCTGTGCGAGAGCGATCCGCACAGATTCCGGCCGAATGAGCCCGCCGATCCTGCGACTGATCCGTCCGGCGGTGGCAGTCAGCTCGTCGGCCGCCATGACTCCCACAGCGCCAAAGGAAATGGTCAAGCCGATAATGACCAGGACGGTTCTAAGACTCGCCATTCCCGATCACCTCGCGAACTACGTCGTCTGGATTGATACCGGCTGCCAGCAGCTTTCTCCAGATCTTGTCTGGCATATGCGTCACCGCTTCGCGTCGCCATTCCCAGGAGTCGTCGAGGATGCGATAGCTGGCGACGTGGGAAACAATTGGTGCGCCAAGATCGTTCTCTCGGTTTTCGGCGACAAAGGCGAGTGAGGCAAGGCGCCGAAGTTCCTTGTCGGCCCGGTGGTACGCACTCAGATGCACGATGAGGTCGACGCCGGCACCAATCATTCGGCGCACGACGTGAGGAGCAAGGTTCCTGTCAGCCGACATCGCCAGCACCTCCAACCGATCGAGCGCCGTCTCCGGATTGCTGGCGTGAAGCGTGGTCAGGCTTCCGTCGTGGCCACTGGACATGGCGTGGATCATGTCGAGCGCCTCGATGCCCCGAACTTCGCCGACGATGATCCGCTTCGGCCGCTGGCGCAAAGCGGCACGTTGAAACAGGTCCTGCATCGTGATGCGGCCGGCGCCCTCGACGTTCGCGTCACGTTCCTCGAGGCTGAAGAACTGCGGGCGGAGCTCATGAAGCCAGAGCTCCGTCTCGGTCTCGAGTACACAGGTGCGCTCGTCTTCGGGGATCATCAGCGCAAGCACGCGCGCCAGCGTCGTCTTGCCCGTTCCTGTTGGCCCACTGAGGATGATGTTCAACCGCGCCCTCACGGCAGCTTCCAGGAGCGGCACGGCACGAGAAGGGATCGTTCCTGACCGCACCAAGTCGGCCAAGCTGAGAAAGCGGCGTAGCTGTTGCTTTCGAATGGTTACGACGAGCGGCTTCGCAATAGGTGGAAGCACTGCGTTTAGCCGACTGCCATCGCGCATCGTGACCGTAACCATCGGGCTCGATACGTCGAACCGTCGCCCGGACTGCTCAGCGTAGAAGCGGACGACGCTGATGAGTTCGTCCTCGGACTCGAATAATGGCGGCAACGGCTCGCGATGGTCGCCGTATTCCAGATAGGCGTGGTCGAGGCCGTTCATGTGGATGTCTTCAACGCCTTCCTTAGCCAGCAGCTCGCCCAGAGGCCCCAGGGCGCTGTGCTGGATGTAGAGGCGTTGCCGAATTTCCCACAACTGGACCTGGGAGAGCTGCGGTAACGTCGAAGAACGAGCCGTGGCAGCGTGGTAATCGCGCACGGCTTTGTCAGCCAAACCGAAGATGGCCCTGTCGTCCGAGAACTGCGGTTTCGGATCCTTGCGCTCGCGCAGCAGGTCTTCGAGGCTCTTTTGGAATGCCGGAAGGATGTAGGTCTCGGCCTGCCTTACCTCGTCTGTTGTGGCTTCGAGAATCTGCATGTCACCGCGTCTCCACCGCGGTGAGATCGACCGGGGTCAAGGACTGGGCCAGGGCTTCCAAGGCGCGGCGCGCCGTAAGCGCCTGCGGTCCGTGATGTTTCTCGTAGCGGGGATCGGCTGTGTGGATCTCCGCCATGTTCAGCGCATCCACGGAATGCTGCAGGTCGACCCGCGTCCAGTAGTCAGTCGTCTCCGGAAGAGTGCCGCCCGTCGAGAGTCCGTACTCGTCCGCCGCGTAGCGCTCGAAGCCGGTGAACGCGCGCCCGTTGTGGCGATTGACGACCAACGCCGCCTTCGTGAGCCACGCGGCGTCTTCCCTTTCGGCCTCCCAGTAGCGACGTTCAAGGGCGGCTGTACCGCGCGCTGTGGGGGTGACCACCCACAGCAACCTGTCCAAGTTAACGGCCGCAGTCAGCGTCGGCATCCGGCCGAGGTCGATCACGACATGCTCGAAGTGTCGTGACGCTGCGTCTATCAGCCCTGACAGGAAATGCGGTGTGATGCGATCGACGTCGTCCCGGTGGTTGATCCCTGGCAGCACCGCGATGCGATCTCGTACGCCGGTGTGCTCCTCGAGCTCGTCGCGGTCGACCGGAGCCAATTGCGCCTTGTACGCAAGGTCGAAGATGCCGACCTCGGGATCGACATCAAGGATAGTCGCGACCTCGGGGTTATCGAGGTCGAGATCGATCAGTAATGTCCGCGCCTTTGCAGCCATTACGGCGGCAAGTCCGACGGCCGCTGTCGTGGCCCCGTCGGCCCGCGCCGAGAAGACACCGAGAACTGTCATCCGGCTGCCCCGCCCGCTGGGATTCCCTGCTGTATGTCCCCGGGTTGCATCGTCGCCAGGACGATCCCGCCGTGGTCTGCGTACCAAACGACTTGCGGAAGGAGCTTCGTAGGGATCCAGAGCTCAGCGGACCCCTGGCTGACTTGGAGGACGCGAACGTCCTGCATGTACACGATGTCGATAGCTGCACCGTTTTGAGCGGTGGCAGTGACCAGGAGGAGGACGTGATCGCCAGCCTTAAGGTCTGCCGGCATGATGCGGATCGGCAGCTCCGCCCTGACCATCCCGCCAGTCGACTGTTGTGCCACGACGGCAACCGGAATGAGGTCGCCCGCAGGCACGTCCAAAGCAGCAGTCTGGCCGATGATCCGCGAGCGGTCCGAGTCGCGAATAAGCGTTGCCAGGACGCTTGGGTCTTGAGTCCGGAGAAGCGACGTGGTCAACTCGTCGGGGGTGATGATGTTTCCGGCCTGTATAGCCCTGGCCGCACGCAGCACAGAAACCATCTGATTGACGTCGGCGCCCGGACCGAGCACGACAAGTGAATAAGCAGCGAGCGCCATGCCGACGAGTAATCCCAACAGCGCGGCCAGGCGCCATCGCCGCTGTACGGTTCCAGCCACCAGACGGAGAGGTCTCGATTCGGCTCTCGCGCTCATTGCCCTGCCACCGCCTCCGGTTGCAACTGATAGACGAGGTATTGCTGACTGATCGGACGTGTCTTCACACCGAGCGTCTTCCAGGGTCCGCCGTTGACCGAGTAGGTCACGAGGTATCGAAGAATCGCGATCACCGTGTAACCGTGGGTCACGCGATACGTGTCGGTCTGATAGAGGTGCTGGATATCGCTTTGTGCTGGATACGCCTGGCCGAGGTCAAGAGAGGCGTAGCCGAGCCCATCGCCAAATTCCCAGCTGATGCCCTCGAGCCGCGCTCGCACGCTCACCGTGAGCGGACCTGACGACGCGACCGCATCTGACATCGATGAGCTGCCGCTCAGCCAGAACCACGACGGCAGGCCGGTGAGACCAGTGCTTGGATTGATGCCGAGTCTTAGGACCGGCCATGGTTGCCGCGAGCTGGCCTCATTCGCGAGTGCCAGTTCTGGAGTCGTGGAAGGCAGAAGGCTGTCGGTCGGGTTCGGAACGCAGACGATGCCGAGGGAGTTGCCGTTCGAGTCGTAAACGTAGTAGCCCGTCTGGCCGGTGGGACAAACCGACGCCGGTATTTGCGCGCAGGGATTGCTGATTACGCCGTTGCTCTGCGCAGGGCACGAACCGGGAGCCGAGTTGTAGGGAACCGGCCGGTAGTTGTAAGTCGGTTCGGTGGCAGTTGTTCCAGGCCCATTGGGTTGGGTCGACGCAGTCGCGGTGATGCCATTGGGGTCGTAGCCTGCCGACCCCTTGCTGACGACCGGTCCAGTGCTGACCGGACCGACGCTCACCGTCCCGCCATTGCCAGGATCTTCCGCGAACGCCACGATCGGCATGAGAAGCGATGCGGCGATGGCGGCTATCGCGGCCGGCCCAAAGCGGTAGGGTTTCACGACGAGACTGTCTCGGTCTGGACTTCAGCGTCGGTGATCAGATAGCGACCACCGACCAACACCATCCAGAACTTGTCGTCGAAACGGATCGTGTACTGCCTGATGACCTGACCGTTGGCCAGGCTCGTGAGGGTGATCCGCGACGTCCCGACCTCCTCGACGCACCACGTCACCGAGGCGTCATTCGGGTCCGCGAGCTTCCCCGCGCGGACCGATGTCAGCTGGTTCGTGAAGTCCTCGGACACGCCGGCCGCGCGGTTCTGCTCAAGGGCGGCGCGGAGCTTGGTCACGCGATTGCCCGTGTCAGCTCCGGCCAGGAGGCTGCCGTCGGCCGCCCGGTCTGCCTGCAGCTCTACCTGTCCATCCGCAGCGAGGTCGTTCTTCACCTTTGCGGCCTCGGAGGCGCTGACGATGTCGCCGCGATCCGTCGGGTTGAAGGGGTTCTGGTAGTACCCCGCGGGAGGCCAGGGATGTAGAAGTGGGATGTTGACGTAACGAAGGTCACCCACGTGACCGGTTGCCTCGAGAACGGCAACCGTCCCAAGTATCAGAACGACGACGGCGGCCGCCAGTCCGGTCCGGGCCCAGCTCCCTAGGACCGCGTTTCTCATCTCAAAGCCTCGCGACCTGGCGGGTCTGGTGAGCACGGCTTCAACCTGCCCCTAAGCCTTTAGCGGCATCTTAACGCCGCCAGGCGATCTTTCACGGGTCGACCTGGCGTCGAACCGATTGGTCGTAGAGCATCGCCGACGGTGGCTGCCGCGATCCTCATCACAGCCTCAAGGATTCCTCAACTTTTCTTGAGGTTCGGACGCCCGGATCGGGCCCGATCGGTTCGTCGGCCACGTCGTGCCATAGGCGGGAAGCTACAGGCAGGGCGACTTCCAAACGACTTCTTGGGCGACTTCTCAGCCCCAATTGGTGCGCTTCGGGCTTCGGTGCTGAATTCAGCGGAAGACACCCGAAGAGGCAAACGACTTCCAAACGACTTCCGTACGCCCTCCGCCCTCCACCGTAATGCCCAGGTCAGCTACCTGACCCCGAGAAGTCGTTCCGAAGTCGCCCCCCGTCTAGCGTCGGGCCAATCCATCGGAAGGAGGCTTGGCCATGATGCAGTTCACCGAACAGATCCAGATAGCGTTCGCGGAAGCCACCCGATCGGGAATCCTTCCCGGCGTGGCGGACTTACCTGAACGGCTGCGTGACTTCGAAGCAGATGGATGCGAGCTGGACAAGCTTTGGGCAGAGCTGCTGCAGCACTATCAGGCAGGTCCGCGACAGGCCTGGGCCGCTGTCCTGCTCGAAGCCATGCGCCCGGACCTGGCCGCCGCAGTCGCCGCCGTGCCCGCCTTCCCGCCTGTCATAACTCGGGAAGACTTCGCTCAGCAGCTCATGGCCAATGTACTGGTGGCTGCCCTAGATAGCCCCGCCGATCAAGCCCGCTGGACTCCGAACCGGCTCATATCGAGGGCCTCTCAGAAGACCCAGAAATGGCTCGCGCGTGAGATCCGCGGATTCGCCAAGCGTGCCGGATACGTCGATGAGAAGGCAACCGTCAAATCGAGCTTGGGGCTGCTCGGCCTTCTCGTCGAATTGGAGATGTCGAGCAATCCATCGGTGGGAATGGTCGTCCTCTATCGGGAGGAAGTCCTTGGCGACTCGCTTGCCGAGATCGCGGCCGAATGCGGGTTGTCCGAGAACGCCCTGCGCCATCGGCGCCGGCGAGCTGTCGAACGCATTCGGCGGGAACTTGCCGCGGCCTGATCGTCAACGGCTCGACTTGTGGCTCATGGGGAGTCGCAGCCTGGGGTGGCAAAGTCGAGCAAATCTAGCCGTAGACTCGTGGCCCAATGCCAACGTTCACGCCGGCTCGCCTGCTCGCGGTCAAAGAGATCCCTCATGGCGGCGACTGGGTGTATGAGCCAAAGTTCGACGGCTATCGTGGACTGCTGGTCAGCAACGCTAGGCGTGCAGGCTCGGTTTGGAGCCGGAACGCGAAAGACCTCGGTCGCTTTTTCCCCGAGTTGGTCGAGCTGGCGTCGCGGCTACCTCCAGATACCGTTCTCGACGGTGAGATTGTTCGGCCGACAGAGTCCGGCGTGAGTTTCATCCAGCTTCAGCAGCGGCTCATGGTCCGCCACAGCGAGCGCGAGAAAGTAGGACGCGAATCGCCGGTGGCGTTCGTTGCTTTCGATCTTCTCCAGTGCCGAAGCGAGGACATCCGGGACCATCGGTTGCGCGAGCGCCGGCGCGACCTCCAAGGACTCGTAGAGCGCCAAGCCGATCAACTATTGCAGATGGTCATCCAGACCAGCGACCGTGATGTCGCCGCTGGCTGGCTCGATCCTTCGCTCTCGATGTCAGGTATCGAAGGCGTGGTCGCCAAACGGGATGAGGCGTATCCCAAGCCCGACGCCAAGCGATGGCGAAAGGTGCGTCGCGTCAGCACGATGGAGTTCAATGTCCATGGCTTCATCCCGGAACGGGACGGCTCGTTACGTCTGGTTCTCGCAGCCAAGACTGGCGACGAGACCCGAATCGTCGGAACGACATATCCCATCGGCGCCGACGATTCGCAAATACTGCGACCATTCATCGCCGCATCGCCGCCCGGAGAGCGGCGGATATGGGCACCATTCGAGAGCGAACGGCACGACGTCTGGTATCAATTGCCGGCAGGCCTTATTTCAGAGGTCGTCATCACAAACCTCGATTCCAACCTCTTGCGCCAACCTGCCCGGTTCATGCGGTGGCGACTATCGGCGCGCCCTCCTGTATTGGGCTCCCGCCCATTCGCTCGCGATCGACGCCAGCGCGCAGCACGACAGACACCACTGATGCAAGGCGACAAAGGAGCCTGACTGAAGTCTCAGCTCTGTTTGTCATTCGTTCTTGGCTGGTGCAGAACGCTATGAATTGATGTGGCGTATCGGCGTCCGTCGATCTCGCTGATCTTCCAAGCACATCGACACCTACGACAGAAGCTCCAGCCTCCCGGACTACGAGTTGCGTCAGTGAGCGTGCCTTGGCAGCCGGCGCAAGCGCAACGGCCTCCGGCGAGTAGCGCGCTGGCCGCGGCATTGTCGAACACGCGTTCGGCATCCTAGCGCAACCAATCGGGCGGCGGTCCCTGCCCGAATACGGAAGTCGCACGGAAGTCGTTCGGAAGTCGTTTGCTCGCGGCCGATTTCGCCCTCATCGATATGGATTGTTCGGGCATGAAGAACCACAACCAGGCCCGCTACGGCACATCGGTCCTTGCGGCGAGCGCGAGCGCGATTCTGCTTTCGCTCCTCCTCGCCGTTCCGGCCTACGCCGCCTCTGACCTCAACACCGTAATCGACTCTGTTCGTGACTGGGTTGCTGGCCTCCTCATTGCACTGGCGACCCTGTTCCTCACCGTCAGCGGCGTCCGCTACCTCACCGCCCAGGGCAATCCACGGGCGGTTGAGGAGGCAAAAGCAGGGATCAAGGCGGCGCTGATCGGTTACGGGCTCGCGGCGCTGGCGCCGACGCTGGTCTCGATTCTTCAGAAGGTGCTCCGCACCTGATGGACATCACATCTCAGGTCATTGATGCCATCAACGGTTGGCTCCAGAACCTGGCTGCGCACCTCCTGCAGCCGGCAATCGCCGCTACTGGCCAACTCCTCTTTCAGACGCCGACGTACGACTCGATCCCGGAAGTCGGCCGCGCATGGGCGCTGGTTCGCGACGTGACCGACGGGCTCTTCGTGCTTGCGCTGCTCGCGGCTGGAGTCATGGTCATGGCTTCCGGGACGCTTGAGTCGCGCTACTCCGCGAAGGCGCTCATCCCGAGGATCGTCCTGGCCGCGATTGCTGCCAACGCAAGCCTTGCCCTTTGCGGCGGGCTGATCAAGCTCGACAACGCGCTGATCAACGGCGTGGTCGGCCCGGATCCTGGAACGACCACCTTCGGGCAGCTGGCCACCATGGTCCAGGGGCCGCATGCAGCCGATCAGGTCGTCGGCAGCCTTGTTGGACTGGCCGCCGCGGTTCTCGCGATCCTCCTGGTCGCTCTCTATATCGGTCGCGACGTCGTGCTGTTGGTTGCGACCGTGCTGTCGCCGCTCGCCCTCGCGACGTATGCGCTCCCACAGACAGACGAGATCGCCCGGATCTGGTGGCGCGTCTTCAGCGCCCTGCTTTTCGTCCAGGTGATCCAAACGATCCTGGTCGAGGTTGGCGTCGAGCTCCTACGCCATACCGACTGGCTGGGCGGTCCGATGTCAGATCTGACCTCGGGGCTTGTCCTCATAACTCTGCTCTACCTCCTGTTCAAGCTCCCATTCGCCGCCTACCACTGGGCTTTCCGCCACCCGCTGAGCCGGAGCCCGGCCGTCCAGACGGCTGTGACCGCAGCCAAGTTGGTGGCCGCAGCGGTGGCCTGACGTGGAGCCGGTGAAGGTGCCGCAGAACCTAGAGCTCGAGGACGTCATCGCGTGGGGACTCGGGGCGGTCGACCTGATGTGCGTGGCCGCCGGTGTAGCAGCTGGATGGTGGCTGTACGAATATGTCCCCGGCGACCTCGACATCCGGATCGGAGCCGCAATCCCTCTCGCGGTTGTTGGTCTCGGGCTCGGCGTCATGCGGTTCGGCGACCTGGCGCTGCGCGACTGGGTCACGCTCGGCGTGCAGTACGCCCTGCGCCCACGCCGGCTGCTGGTTGGGGGCGGGCAATGATCGGACTGCGGTCAAAGCGCACCACCGAGCTGCTCCCCGTCCAATCGGTCAAAGACCGAGCTCTGATTCTCAGTGGGGGGTCGCTAAGGGCGGTCCTCGAATGCCAGACCCTCGCGTTTGGAATCAAAGGTGAGGCCGAGCAGCGCGCGGTCGTCGCAGGCTGGTCCTCGCTTCTCAACTCGCTGACACACCCGCTTCAGGTCGTCATACGGACGCGTCGTCTCGATCCGTCCGCGCTTCCGCCGCCGGCGGACCACAACCGTGCGTTGCGTGAGTCGTACCGATTGCTGGTCGAAAGCCTCACCGATGAGCGAAAAGTGCTGGATCGTCGCTTCTACGTCGTCGTTCCGTGGGACGCGCCGAAGTCGCGCCCACCCAAGAATGCCGAGCAGCTCCTCGAACAGCGCGTTGCATGGGTGGCCGAGTGCCTTCGCCGGCTTGACCTCCAGCCGCGGCGTCTGAGTGATCACTCATTGGCGGAGCTGCTGCGCCGCCCGATGGATCCCGCAGCGTCGGTGCAGCCAACCACTGTCGATGACAACCTCATCGACTTCGCCGACCTGGTCGCTCCAACGGCACTGACTGAGGGCGCGACCTCTTTGTCAGTGAGCGGCCGTCACGCGATTGCAATCGCCGTGAGCAGGTATCCCTCTCGCCTGCACCCGGGTTGGCTCGGTGACCTCCAGGCATTCGATGGCGACCTGGATCTTTCTCTGCACATCTGGCCGAGTAACGGACCAGCTGTCATGTCGTTCCTCGAGCGCCGCATCGGTGAACTCTCGTCGACGCTCCGAATCATCGACGACCACGGCGGCCGCCCCGATCCCTGGCGGCGTGCGGCCCTCCACGACGCGATTGAGTTGCAGGACAAGATCGCCGACGGTTCGGAACGGCTCTTCGATGTCGCGCTCTACATGACCGTCTGGGCGGACGGCCTTGACGACCTCGACGCGGCCACCGGCCGGATTGAGGCACTTCTGGGCATGCGGCTGATTCACACACGCCGATTGCTTCTCCAGATGCGTCCTGGCCTGGTCTCGTCGATGCCAATCGGAGTTGACAAGGTCAGGCTTCAGCGGCTGCTATCGACGAGCGCGCTTTCGGCGACCTTCCCATTCACCGGTAGCGACCTGCCCACCAGCTCTGGGTTGCTCTACGGAGTCAATCCCACCAGCCGCAGCGCGGTCGTCTTGGACCGCTTCACGCTGGAAAACCACAACGCGGTCGTATTCGCGACGAGCGGTGCCGGCAAGTCTTACCTGGTCAAAGTCGAGCTGGTCCGCGCGCTGCTCAGCGGTACTCGCGCATTGGTTGTCGATCCTGAAGGCGAGTACGCCTCCATCCTGGCCGCTCTCGGCGGCGAGGTCATTCAGGTCAGACCTGGCACTCGCACCGGGATCGACCCGTTCAGGGTCAGCGACGCCGCACCAGGCGCGCTCGACACCCAAATCGCGACGCTCGCGACGTTCATCAGCCTGCTCGCCGGACAGGTAAAGCCGCGGCAGCGCGGCGCGATCGAGGACGCGATTGCGCTCGTCTACGCGCGCGCTGGCTTTGCGGATGGTGTTGCGGCGAAAGGACTGACTGCGCCTCGACTGGTCGATGTTCAGACTCGCCTTCGAGAGACCGCTGGCCTGGAGGACATCGCTCACAGGCTTGAGCGCTTCGTAACTGGGGCAGGTCGCTGGCTGCTCTCAGGACAGGAATCACCTTCTGTCAGCGGCAGCGCCGCATACGTCCTCGCAGGGCTGCCGGACGAAGAACGTGTGGCCGCGATGTTCCTCGTACTTGACCGGATATGGGCTGAGCTCGCGAGCTCGGGCCACCAGACGCTGGTCGTGGTCGACGAGGCCTGGTGGCTGATGCGCCACCCGGACACCGCATCGTTTCTGTTTCGCCTGGCCAAGACAGCGCGCAAGCGCCGAGCCGGACTGACGCTGATCACTCAGGACGTCAGTGATGTGCTCGCGAGGCCGGAGGGCGAGGCGATGATCGCCAACTCGGCTCTACAGGTGCTCATGAAGCAAGCGCCGCAGGCCATGCCACGGCTCGCCGAGCTCTTCAGGCTGACGCCTGCTGAGCAGTCCTGGCTGCTGAACGCTCAGCGCGGCGAAGCGCTGATGGCCGCCCAGGGAAAGCGCGTGCCCTTCCAGGTGATCGCAACCGACGAGGAGGCCCGCCTGATCGCGGGCAAAGGAGTCGCCGAATGAAGAAGCTGCTTGCCGGGCTCATCCTCCTCGTCACCTTCCCTCCACTGGTGGGCTCCGCGGCCGCGACGATCGCGACCGCGCCCCACCCCGCGCCGGCGGTTCGTCTCTTCCCGTGGGTGCCCCCGGGCGGCTACCCCGACCACTTTCCGTACGGCTGGTGCACCTGGTGGGCGGCCTACAACCGCCACGTCACCTGGAACGGCAACGCCGGCGACTGGCTCGCCAACGCTTCTGCACAGGGATTCCACACCCAAGCCACACCCAGCCTCGGGGCGATTGTGGTTTACCGGCCCGGCTCGGGCTATAGCCAGCTGGGCCACGTCGGCGTCGTCATCGCGGACTCACCCACCACCTACACGATCAGCGAGATGTACGTCATCGCTTTCGGCGAGGTCGACACCCGCACCCTCTGGTGGCCCGATGACCATGTCGAGGGATTCATCCCGCTCAGCAAGGAGGATCTGCAATGACCCGTCACCTCGCAATCGCGGTGGCGCTCATCGAGCTAACGCTTCTGGTCGCCGCAATCGGGCTTGCGATTGTTCGTGAGCGGGAGCGCCGGCGGCTTGGCGTGCTGCTGGACATCCTGCCACCCGAGAGTGCGAGCCCCGACCTCCGTGCCTGGACACTCCTTTACCGAAGCCTGTACGCGATCTCGCATCCGCTCTGGAAGCGACTGCTTTACGGCCAGCCCCGGGTCGTCCTTGAACTGTGGTCGCAAGATGGCGACCTCGGCGCTCGCTGCTGGGCACCGGCACGACTCGAACGGGTGGTGAGTGTCCTTCTCCGCAGCGCATTGCCCGGAGTGCAGCTGCAGCCGTCGACGGCATCGATCGACAATCCGGACTGCGCGGCGCGCGCCCGCCTTCACCTTGATGTCGATCCGCTCCATGCCCTAGGCGACCAACGGCCCGAGGCGTTGAGGTCGGTCACCCAGGCCCTGGTGGAAGCGCACTCGGGCCTGATCCAGCTGTCCCTCAGTCCTGACGTCGATTGGCAGAAGCGGGCGCTCCGTCAGCTGGATGCATTGGCCGGGGTAGCGCCTGAGCGTGGCCTGTTCACGTCCGTGCTGGGCTGGTTGCTGGACGGGCTCTTCCACCTCATCCTGCCCGAGCAGCCCACGCCGCCCGGTCCGACATCGCGTCCATCGCGTCCGATGCCACCGACCGGTAAAGCCTCTGCCCCCGGCTATCGGACGGAGATCCGCTTGAGAGTCTCGGCCAGCAGCGACTCTGAGGCAAAGGCGCAGATGCACGGACTCGTCGCCGCATTTCGGGGCTTTGATGGCGCCAACGGCCTGCGCCCGACGCGTGTCTGGTTGGGGCGCAGCTTCGACAAGGCTGTCGCAAGACGAAGCGCGCCAGCGGGCCACATGATCCTGGTCGCCGACGAGCTGGCGAACGTCTTCCACCTCCCCATCGACATCGCCGGCTTTGGGTCGGCCCCAACACATCTTTCTCCAGCACGCCGGCCGAGTGGCGACGGAAACGTCATCTGTTTGCTCGAGGACGGTCGACAGACGCCTGCCAGGATTTCCCCCGCCGACGCCCGGCATCACATTCATGTTCTGGGGCCGACCGGAGTCGGTAAGAGCACGCTTCTCCTCAACCTCGCGCTCGACGACATCGAAGCCGGACGCGGGGTCGCGGTGGTCGACCCGAAGGGTGACCTCGTCAGCGCACTGCTCGAGCGCATCCCACGAGCGCACTGGGATCGCGTGCTGCTGATAGATCCATCACTTCGTGAACAGCCGGTGGGTCTCAACGTGCTTGAATGCGACGACCCGGAGCTGCACGAGGTTGCCTGCGACCAGCTGGTCACGATTTTCCGCAAGGCCTATGAGCGCTTCTGGGGCCCACGCACCGACGACATCCTGCGTGCTGCAGTCCTCACCCTGTTGCTCCGTCCGGGCAGCAGCCTGTGTGAGGTCCCGCTGCTCTTGCTGCAACCGGAGGCACGGAAGGTCTTCACTTCTGACCTCCGCGACCCCATCGGCCTCGGTCCGTTTTGGAACGAGTACGAGCAGATGGCGGATGGCCAGCGGCTCCAGATGGTTGGCCCTGTGCTCAACAAGCTGCGGTCGGTGTTGCTGCGGCGGACCGTGCGCAACATCATGGGTCAGCCGCGATCGACCATCGATCTAGCGTCATGCATGGATCGCGGTGGAATCCTCCTCGTGTCGCTGGCCAAGGGCCTGCTTGGCGAGGAGACCAGCCGCCTGTTGGGCGCCTTCCTGGTGGCGCGAATCTGGCAGACGGCGATGGCGCGCGCGGCTCGTCCTCCATCGTCGCGCAGCGACTTCAGCCTTTACCTCGACGAGTTCCAGAACTATCTGCACCTGCCGCAAAGCCTGGAGGATGTT